>Ga0209066_10000106_pt1 | contig 119030 bp, 90 predicted proteins | sample All_14_2_FD_187198 | JGI IMG/M metagenome (GOLD analysis project Ga0209066, IMG submission 187198) | Freshwater microbial communities in response to fracking from Pennsylvania, USA - Allegheny Zone_MetaG_DW_15 (SPAdes) (version 2) ...
GGAAAGGGCTGTGGCGCTTTTGCCGCTGCCGCTTTCACCGACGAGGGCGATGGACTCGCCGCGCTTGAGCTCGAGGCTGATGCCTTTGACGGCTTTGGTGGGGGCTGCGTCATGGCGGCTGAACTCGATCTGCAGATCGCGGATGCAGAGCAGAGGGGCATCTTTGGGAGAGGAGGCTTCGGCGGACATGGGGCTCAGGAGAGTCGAGGGTGTACGATGCGGCTGACTTGGCTCAAACACAAGGCGGCAAGAGCGATGCTGGCGCCGGACTGGAGGAGTGCGGTGGGATCTGCGAGCGTCTGCATGGCAGACTGCACGGAGGAGATGGCCAAGGGGCGGTAAATTTGAGCGAGAGGCGTGCCCAAGGCATCGATCAGGCGGGGGAGCAAGGCACAGGCGGTGGCGATAGCGAGCGTGGTCTGGGCGAGGAGGGCGAAGATCCAGGCCACGAGCATGCGGCACTGGACGAGGGCGATGTGGTGGCGCCAGATCATGGGCTCCGGCGCGCCGAGCATGCGGGAGGCCTCGATGGGGAGGCGGGCCGCGATCTGGGTCCAGGTCTGACGCCAGCCGGCGCTGCCGGAGGCGAGCATGGCGGCCCAGAGGATGATCCATGCGAACAATGATGAGGGAAGCAGGGCGAGGATGCCGAGCGCCCAGAGGAGCCATGGCTGCCAGGCCAGCGTGACCACCCAGCGGCCTGCGGATTGGAGCCTGCCACGCAGAAGGTGCAAGCAGGTGCACAGCAGCGAGATCATGGCAGCACAGCCGACGAGTCCGAGGGCGATGCCGGGGGAATCTCCAGCGCGGAGGCGCTGCGCGAGCCATTCCCCCCAGCCCATGAAATGGAGCGCGTCTTCAATGATGATGAGATAGACCGGAGCGATGAGGCAGAGCGATTGCAGACGCACGCGCAGGAAGGGCCGCAACTGCCGGAGGTGGTGAAGCCACAGCCGGGATGACCGGGGCACGCCGCGTGCGCGCAGGGAGAAGTCGAGGTCAACCACCGAACTGCCATCCATGATGAACGCGTGAATCATTTCGCCACACAAGGGCAGCGCGAGGATGAGCGAAGGGGCGAGAAACTCCCAGAGCAGATGTGCAAGCAGCAGGCGGTGAGAGTCCGGACTGCCGGGAAACTGGGCGGGCATGAGAGATTCGACCGGCCAGCCGAGGCGGCCAATCCAGCCGCCGATGAAGCCCCAGACCAGGACGACTACCGGAACACACGCGAGCGCACGACCCAGCAGCGCGATGAAGCGCTCCGCGCGCGGGCCCAAGTGGCGGGCGCGCAGGCCGACGAAGACGCCGACGCACAGCGCGACCAGCAGACTCAAGGCGAGGACGATGAGGCTGGAGCCACAGCGGAGCCAGAACTCCGACGTGGGGGCCTGCAGATTCCACTCATGATGCCGTGAGAGCAGCACCACGACTGCGGCAATGAGGCCGCCGAGCAGGAGGCGCAGGGGCAGCCACCGTGGCGGCAATGAGATGGGCTGCAGGCACATCATTCCGGAAGACGCATTTGGAGTTTGCTGATGGAGCCTGCGGGTGTTTTTGGCTTCTGGACCTCCGGCTCTTCCTCACGGGAGCGGAGCTGGAGCTTGAGGGCCGGCGCAGGCTGCGAGAGTTTGGGCGGGACGGTGAGGTTTTGCAGCGTCCAGTCGGAGACCGGGCCGCCTGCGGGGCCAGGTTCATGCAAGGTGGGCATGGCTGCGGCCTCGTCATGCGTCGTGAAAAGAGTGAGCATGGGATGCATGGGCAGCAGGCGGGACTCAAGCTCACGCACGCGCTTGGGCACCTGATCGGGATCATATTCAGCGGACAGCGCCTCAAGAATGAGATCGGTCTGCGGATCAGAAATGCCGCAGAAATTGCTGCCTCCCGTTTTGGCCTGCGAGGAGTGCCACCAGGGGAGCTGATCCCATGAAACTTCGAAACGCTGGTCGAGCAGGACGGCGTCGAAGCGGTGCTCGTGCAGACGCTGGGAGAGAGACTGGGCGTCAGGGACGTGCTCGATCTTCACCTCGGCTCCGAGGCGGCGCCACTGGGCCACAAGCAGGTCCGCCGTGCGCGTGTGCAGAGCATCGCCGCCGGGCACGAGAAGCGTGAATCGGAGAGGCCTTTCCTGATTGCGCGCGGTGCCCGTGGCGTCTCGCGACCAGCCTGCGTCGGAAAGGATTTTCCGCGCCTGCTCCAGTTGAAAGGGCTGGCTGTTGGCCCGGGTGCTGAACCAGAGGCCGGGGGCAAACAGGCTGGCATCCGCATGACCGAGACGCCCCGGCAGCGCGCGAATGAGTTCATCCTTGTCGGTGGCGAGAGCCAGCGCCTCGCGGCAACGCTCGTGCTGCAAAAGGTCATGGCGGGTGTTCCAGAGCACGACCAGACGCTGACGCGGCGGGGTGAAACGGAGGCGCTCCAACCGGGTGGGATCCGCCGCAGGCCATACCAGATCCACGGTATGAGTGCGCATGCCGATCTGAGTCATCAGGGACGAGGAGGAGAAGTTAAACATGAACCCCGGCATTGCCTTGTCCTTCTGGAAGGGTGTCAGCAGCAGTGAACGGGAATCACGAGAGGCGATGCGGTGGGTGCCCGCGCCCGGAGGTGCCTGCATTTTGAAATCCGACTCCTGAACTGCCGGATGCGCACGCAGCCACTCAGCCGGAAGCATGGGCAGATTCACGAACACGCAGAGCGCGGTGCCCTGCCGCCGACGGAATGACACATGCAGGCGGGAGCCTTTGTTCTGCGACTCCAGCGTCTGGATATTGCTCAGAGCTTCGCGATTCGGCAGCGACCAGTCGTTGCCGCGCAGAAAGTCCAGTGTCGCTTTGGCATCATCCGCCGTGACGGGTTTCCCATCATGCCAGAGCTGGCCGGGGCGGATGTCGAGATCCAGCACGGGCTCGCTCAAGGCACCAACTTCCGCCAGCGGATTGATGGACGCTGGTTCTTTGGGGCTGGCATCGAGGAAACGATGCAGGTCTTCGAGCAGGCGATGGGAATCCCCCGCGACGACGATTTCACAGGCGTTTGCGCCATCGAACCAGACGCGCTGGATCTGCCGGGCCTGCGAGGAGCCCGCCATGAACTGCTCCCATGGCTTGCGCAGCGGGGTGCGGCGCTCGATGCGCCAGAACACGACGGGTTTGAGATTCAGTCCGGCGACGACATCGAAGGCCTGCCGGACGCCTGCGGCGTTGGGCTCTGAGAAACTCAGCAGGAGGCGGTTTTCCAGGACGCGCACAGAATCGAGATGCCAATCGGCCCAGCGGTTTTTTTCGCCGATCTGGGCCTGGAGCAGTTCCTGGGCGTGGCGGGCGGTCGCTTCATCCGCGAACCAGCAGGTCACGTCCTGAGTCCAGCGCCAGAACTCGGCCAGACCGGGCTGCAGGGTACCGTCCGCCCCCAGGCGGATCAGAGGTTCGTGGACCAGTTCCGAAATTTCCTGCTCCACCTCGGTCGCGGGAAGAAAGGGGTTCAGAACCGGCTCATTCTGCGAGAGCATGACGACGACGCCACCGGCGCGATCCAGGCGGCTCTGTTTTGACTCATGCACCGCCCACGCGGCCACCGCTGCCACGAGCAACGGGAAACCAATGATAAACGTGCGGGCCAAAATCATGCGCAGTGCAAAGCTAGAGCGTGCGCCCTGTGACGGCAAGACATCGCATCGCTAGATGCCACTCATAACGCCGTCATCGGTGACCTGGATGCGCTCGGCAGCGGGCACCTTTGGCAGTGCGGGCATGCGCATCATAGTGCCGGTGAGGGCGACGAGGAAGCCGGCGCCGTTGGCGATTTCGAAATCGCGCACGGTGATGGTGAAGCCGCGCGGGCGTCCGCGCTTTTTGGCATCGTCGGAGAGGGAGTCCTGCGTCTTGGCCATGCAGAGCGGGAGCTTGTCGAAGCCGCTGCGGGCGAAGAGGGCGAGCTTTGCCTTCGCTTCCTCGGTGAGGAGCACGCCATCGGCACCGTAGATTTTCGTGGCGATGGCGGTGAGCTTGGCCTCAACGCTGTCTTCGGGCTGGTAGAGGAAGGGCAGCGGCGGGGACTCGGAAGGAAGCGCGGCGAGGACTTTTTCGGCGAGTTCGACGGCGCCAGCCCCCCCTTCCCCGAAGACGTTGGCGGTGGCACTGGGGACGCCGCGTGACTGGCAGAACTCATGCACCAGGGCGAGTTCGTCCGGATGGTCGTTGGTGAACTGATTGACCGCCACGATGACGGGGCGCTGGAACTGCGCGGCGCTGTCGAGATGCGCGGCCAGATTTTCCAGTCCGCGGCTCAGGGCGGCGGTGTCGGTCTGCGTGAGCTGATCCAAGGCGGCTCCGCCGTGCATTTTGAGAGCACGCACGGTGGCGACGATGACGATGGCGGCAGGTGCGAGGCCGCTCTGGCGGCACTTGATGTGCATGAATTTTTCACCGCCGAGATCGAAGGCGAAGCCGGCCTCGGTGACTGCGAAGTCGGCATGAGCGAGGGCCATGCGGGTGGCGAGCACGGAGTTGCAGCCGTGGGCGATGTTGGCAAAGGGGCCGCCGTGGAGGAAGGCGGGCACACCTTCGACGCTTTGCACGAGATTGGGAGGCAGCGCCTCGCGCAGCAGGGCCATCATGGCACCGGTGACGCGGAATTCTTTGGCATAGACGGGATCTCCTTCGGCGGTGAAGCCGACGACGATGCGTTCGAGACGATGGCGCAGATCCGGGAGCGATTCAGCGAGGCACATGATGGCCATGATCTCGGAGGCGGCGGTGATGTCGAAGCCGGTGACGCGTTCGGTGGGCTTGCCGACGGCGGTGCGGACGCTGCGCAGGGCGCGGTCGTTCATGTCCATGACACGCTTCCAGAGCACGCGGTCAGGCGAGAGGCGTGTCTCACCGAGGAAGAGCTGGTTGTCGATGACGGCGGAGAGGAGGTTGTGCGCGCAGGTGATGGCGTGGAAGTCTCCGGTGAAGTGGAGGTTGATCGAGTGCGCGGGCAGCACGGTGCTTTTACCTCCGCCGGTGGCACCGCCTTTGCGGCCGAAGACCGGCCCCATCGAGGGCTGACGCAACGCGAGGGCCACGCTTTGCCCGATTTTTTTCAAGCCTTGGGAGAGGCCGATGGAGACGGTGGTCTTGCCCTCGCCCGCCGGTGTGGGTGTGATGGCGGAGACGAGGATCAGTTTTCCGCGCTGCGGTTTGTCATGCAGGGCCTTGAGGCTGACCTTGGCCATGTGGCGGCCATGGAGAATGAGGTGCTCTGGCGCGATGCCGAGATCGGCGGCGATGGGGGAGATGTCCGGATGCATGCGGGATGGAAGCGCGCAGGATGGCAAGGGCTGGGGTGAAGCAAAGGGTTTTCCGAGGGCAAAAATTGCGTCGGGTCTTCCGTTTTCCGAGCCGCCACGTCTTAAAGCGCGAGGCGATCGCTGGGGTGGCAATGAGGGAAACGGTTATGGAATGGTGTGAGCTGCACCCGGCATGACGGGCGGCATCATCTGGCAGGCAGTCCGCAAGCATGAGCCTGCATGACTCGTTTTGTGCGCCATGAACCGGCTCATTGTCCTCCTTTTCGTTTTTGTCAACGTCACCGCCGGTGCTGAAACTGCAGGCACGCCAGCCGGGGAGTTCTTTGCCAATGACTCACGCAGTTTTTCGCGGGCAGCGGAGGCCGTGGTGGTGACGGATTTGTCGAAGGTGGAACCGGCTGCGGCGCTGATCAGCGGGAAACGGCAGAAGGGAAAGTGGAAGATGATCCCCTTCTCCACGGCGGAGATGAAGGGCACGGCGCTGTCGATCTACAGCGCGACGAATCCGCCGGTGGTGAGGCTGCCGCTGGCTGAACGTGGGTGGCATGCGGTGTATGTGGGTCTGGCGACGACTTCGGGCGGATTCAACATCGGAGGCAATGGCATCAAGGCGAAGCTGAGTGATGAGCCGGTCTTCAAGAGGATGGCGAACAATCTTGCGCTGCTGAAGAACCGCCGTGCGGTGATTCAGGAGTGCTATGTGACCGTGGCGGATTTGAGCGGGCAGTCACTGGAGATAGCGCCGATGCCGGGACTGCCAGCGACGGTTTGTTATGTCAAAATGGTGCCGCTGACGGATGCTGAGGTTAAGGCGAGCAAGGCCCCGTCGAAACAGCGCACCTCGATAGCCACGTTTGATGGTCACAGCTGGATCTGGCCGTTCAAGCCGACGACAGGGGAGGAGCTGGCGGAGGAGTTTCGCGGCTTTGAAGAGACCGACATTGGCAAGTGGTGGTTTCAGGTGACGGGTGCGGATCTGGTGTGCTATCCGAGCAAGGTTGGCACCTATGCCGGTGAAGGAACGGTGGATTTCCCCAGCGGTGCCTACGCGACCTACACGCGCTCGCTGGAGACGCTGTTCAAGAAAGGAGTCAATCCGCTGAAGGTGGCGCGGGATGCGGCGAAGGCGCAGGGGGCGGAGTTTCACGTGATGCTGCGGCCTGCGGGCTGGGTGGGCTCGATGCCATATGAGGAGACGTTCAACAGCAAGTTCTTCTACGCGCACCCTGAGTGGCGGTGCTATGACCGGGATGGAACGCCGACGTTTTTCATGAGCTATGCCAACCCCGAGGTGAGGCGGCATTTGATCGAGGTCTTCCGTGAAACGCTGGAACTGCAACCGGAGGGTGTGGGCTTTCTGTTTAATCGCGGCATGCCGCTGATGCTGTGGGAGGACGCGTTTTGCGAACGCTTCAAAGCGATGCACCATGCTGATGCGAAGGCCGTGGAAGACGATGATCCGCGCATCCATGCAACGCGCGCTGCGATCATGACCGACTTCATGAAGGAGGTGCGTGCGCTGCTGGATGAAATGGCTGCGAAACAAGGCCGCAAGGAGCGCTACAAGATTTCGCTGGGCACTTTCTCAAACGAAGCGGACAACCAGCGGTGGGGGCTTGATCTGCCGAACTGGATTCAGCAGGGCCTGGTGGATGATCTGGCGACGACGTGGTTTGCGTATCATACGTCGTTTGAGAAAACGCCCGGGAAGATTGACATCGAGTACTACCGCCGCATCACAAAGGGGACGCAGACGAAGGCGTACCCGATGGTGATCGCGTGGAAAACTGGCAAGCCAAAGGAGCTGTGCAAGCAGGCGGCGGGGTATCTCGCGGCAGGAGACCCGGGCATTGCCATCTGGGATCCGCAGGTGACGAAGGGGTGGCCGGAGAACTCGCCGGGGAATGTGTTTGATGTGCTGGGAAGGCTGGGGCATCGCGAAGAGCTGGAGCGCTGGGCGAAGAATGGGGTGCCGCAGCCGCTGACGATTCCGCTGATGCGGCTGGATGAGAACTACTTCAGCCGCTGGTTTCCGAACACGGGGTTTTGATTTTGTGCCTGGGGTGTGGGACGGACTCGAATGGTGTTTGGTCAAGGGTGTTGATCGTGGTCTTTGGAGCTGGCGGGACGCTTTCCGCGCGGCGGAGCCCAGTGCAGACGCTGCTGGCGAACGTGGTGGGTGGCGAAGGTGCTGGGTTTGCTTCCCGATCGGGTATTGGCATACCCAGGGAAGCACTCGCCAAGGCTCGGCATCCCTGGGCTATATTACGCAGCCCTTTCAGGGCTGGTGTAGACGCGGAGCGGAGTGGCAAAGGGGGCGAAAACGGACGTGGATAGCGTCATGGAACACACGAATCACCTCCTTAACTGGGTGACATTCATGCCTGAATCATTGTATTCTCTTTTTATGATCAACTCACGTCGCTCTTTTCTTCGCACTGCCAGTCTTGCGCCATTCAGCCTGTGGATTCCGCAGGCTTTCGCGGAGGAGACGAGCCTGCAACTGGCGCGCCGCACACCGGAGGCGCAGGGGGTTGCGGCCTCCAGCATTCTTGATTTCATCGACGCCATCGAGCGGGAGAAGTTTGAACTGCACAGCTTCATGATGCTGCGGCATGGCAAGGTGATCGCCGAGGGATGGTGGAAACCGTATGGGCCGGAGTTCGTCCATACGATGTACTCGATGAGCAAGAGTTTTACTTCTACGGCGGTGGGGTTTGCTGTGGCTGAAGGGAAGCTGAGTGTGGAGGACAAGGTGGTGTCTTTTTTTGCGGATGACCTGCCTGCAACGATCAGCGAGAACCTGGCGGCGATGCGGGTTAAGGATCTGCTGACCATGTCCGCCGGGAATGAGAAGGAGCCGACGGGCACGGTGGTGAAGGAGGAGAACTGGGCGCGGACGTTTCTGGCGCAGAACTTCGCGCACAAGCCGGGGACGCAGTTCATGTACAACAGCGCGGCGACGTACATGTGCTCGGCGATTGTGCAGCGGGTCACGCACCAGACGGTGCTGGATTACCTGACGCCGCGCCTGTTTGCGCCGCTGGGGATCAAGGGAATGAAGTGGGAGACCTGCCCGCATGGGATCAACACGGGAGGCTGGGGGCTGAGCATTCAGACGGAGGGGCTGGCGAAGTTTGGGCAGTTTCTGCTGCAGAAAGGAAAATGGAATGGCGAGCAACTGCTGCCTGCTGCGTGGGTGGAAGAGGCGACGCGTTTCCACATCCAGCAGCCGGGCGGAGACAAGCCGGACCGGCCCAAGGCGCAGAACGACTGGCTGCAGGGCTATGGGTACCAATTTTGGCGCTGCCAGGGGACGGCCTTCCGTGGCGACGGGGCTTTTGGGCAGTTCACCATCGTGCTGCCTGAGCAGGATGCGGTGATCGTGATGACGAGCGAGAACAAAAACATGCAGGGGCAACTGGATCTGGTGTGGAAGCATCTGCTGCCTGCGATGGATGCCAAGGCACCGAAGGCGGCTGATTTGAGCAGGCTCAAGACACTGGCGCTTGCGCCGCAGGAGGGGAGCAAGACGGCCCCGGCGGCGGTCAGCAAAAAATTCAAGCTGGAGACCAATGCGCTGGGCCTCAACACGGCTGCATTCAGTTTTGGCGAGGGCGTCTGCACCTTTTCCGCCGACGATCATGCGATCACCTGCGGGATGGGATCCTGGCAGCGTTGCGAAGCGGCTTTTCCAGGAACGCCGCCACGGCTGATTTCCGGTGGGATGCCGAAGAAGCCGATGCCGTCCAAGATCGCCGCGAGCGCGGCGTGGACGGATGACAAGACGCTGGTGATGCAGTGGCGATACTATGAGACGCCGCACAGCGACCGGGTGACGTGCCGGTTTGAGGGAGACAGTGTCACGATCAGCTTCCTCAACAGCATCACGGCGATGAATCCGAAGGCGAAGGATGCGAGGGCGCCGCTGAAGGGACGCGCATCCGTGTGAACGATCGCATGACAAAGGGGTGATTCGCGTCGAGGAGAAGGGCGACTTCATGCAACGATTCACCTGTGAGTGCGGCAATGTGCTTTTCTTTGGCAGCTCACGCTGTTTGAAGTGCAGCAGCGACGTGGGGTATGATCCGCAACGCGGAATCATGCAGCGCGTGCGGCCGGACAGCCCGATGAAGCGCTGCCAGAACGGCGTGAAGCACAACGTGTGCAACTGGCTGCTGCCGGCGAGCGCGACCGCAGTGCTGTGCGTGGCGTGCCGGATGAACCGAACGATTCCCGATTTGAGCGCGGACCGAAACCGCATGCTGTGGGCGCGCATGGAGATGGCGAAACGGCGGCTGATCTACACGCTGCTGCGCCTGGGGATCAGCCTGCCCACGAAAAAGGATGACGCGAAGAACGGGCTGGCTTTTGACATCGTGAGCACGCTGTCGAACCCCACAGTGACGACGGGTCATCTCAATGGCGTGATCACAGTGAACCTGGAAGAGGCGGATGACAGCTACCGGCAGTTCAACCGGCAGCAGCTCGGGGAAAGCAGCCGCACTTTGCTGGGGCATTACCGGCATGAAAGCGCGCACTACCTGTGGCAGCGGAATTTATCTGAGCTGGCTTGGGACGACCCGCTGCGGCTGGCGTTTCGTGAACGCTTCGGGGATGAGTGGATCGACTACGCGGGAGCGCTGAGCACGTATTATCAAAACGGTGCACCTGGGGACTGGGGGCAGAGCTACATCACCGCGTATGCCTCATCGCATCCATGGGAGGACTGGGCGGAGACGTGGGCTCATTATCTGCAGATTCTCGACGGGCTGGAAACTTGTGAGACCCTGGGCATCCAGGTGCAGTACATCGCGCTGCCGCTGGTCATCCTGCCGGTGGAATCAGGGACGCTGCCGGAGATGCTGCCTTCCACGCCGGCGGAGGATGGTGAATTCCTCGCCCGGCTGCAGCGCTGGATGTGCCTCTCGACGGTGCTCAACGAGATATCCCACAGCCTTGGGGAGCCGGCGCTGTATCCCTTTGTGATCTCGGTGCGGGCCGCCCAGAAGCTGCGCCTTGCGCATCATTATGCGAAGGTGTGGGCGCAGGGAGGCAGAAAAACCGGCGAAGCGTGAAGCGCGCTAGGAACCACCGCCGAGGACCTGCCTTAGCGCTGTCAAAATGGTCTGGGCGGTGAAGGGTTTGGGCAGAAAGTGCCTGACCCCCATGGCGGAGGCCCTGGCAGCGCCACCATCATTGGCGAGGCCGCTGGCGGCAATGATTTTGACGTCCGGATCGAGGCGCTGAAGCACCTGAATGGTGGCCTGGCCGCCCATGACCGGCATCATCATGTCTGTGACGACAACGTCGATGTCCGTGCGATGGACGGAATAAAGAGCCACCGCCTCGGTGCCGTCCGCAGCGGTCAGCACACGGTAGCCGTAGGTCTCCAGCGTCTGCTGGGTGATGGCGCGAACTGCGGCCTCATCATCGACGATGAGGATCATTTCGTTGGTGCCGCGCGGATGAGTGTCTTCCTCGACTCTGGCAGACACATCTTCTGGAGCATTGATGGCAGGGAAGCAGATGCTGAATGTGGTGCCGTTGCCGGGCTCGCTGTAAACATTAAGGAAGCCGCCGTGACTTTTGACGATGGAGAGCACCGTGGAGAGGCCGAGGCCGGTGCCTTTGCCGTGCTCCTTGGTGGTGAAGAAGGGATCAAAAATCTTGTTTACCACCTCCGCCGGAATGCCGGTGCCGGTGTCCGTGACTTTGACCCGAAGGTATCGCCCTGGGATGGAGCCCGGGGTCATGCCGGCATAGTTGTCATCCACCTGCAGGCTGGTGGCGGTGACGGTGAGCGTGCCGCCCTTGGGCATGGCATCGCGGGCATTGACGCAAAGGTTCAGCAGAACCTGATGGACCTGGGTGTGATCTCCGGAAAACAGGGGGAGTTCGCGGTCGAGCTCCGTGCGGAAAACGATCTCCTTCGGGAAGGTGTCCTGCACGAGGTTTTGCATGTCCTCGATGATATGGCGGATATTGATGACCACGCGCTCGCCTTCGACACCGCGGGCAAACGAGAGGATCTGCTTCACCATGTCCGCGCCCCGTTTGGCGCTGGTCTCAATGGTGGAAAGGACCGACCTTGCGCGCTCATCGCGACTGGTGAGCCGGAGGAGATCGATGGACATGAGGATGGGGGCGAGCACGTTGTTGAGGTCATGGGCGATGCCGCCGGCGAGGGTGCCGATGCTTTCCATGCGCTGAGCACGGAGGAACTGCTGCTCCATTTTCTTTTTCTCGGTGATGTCGCTGTTGATGGCGAGGACGGCCTGCGGACGGCCTGCGTCATCCCGCACGAGAGTCCATCGGGCTTCGATTAAAATCGAAACGCCCGCCTTGGTGATCTGCTGGATCTCACCGCTCCATTCGCCCTTGGTGAGAACGGCTTCGATGGCCGCGTCGTATGCCGCAGGATCAGGGCAGAGCAAGTCACCGGCCTGGCGTCCTCTGACTTCGTCTGCGGTCCAGCCGTAAAGGAGCTCGGCGCTTTTGTTCCAGTAGGTGATGCCGTGCTCGAGATGCCGCACGAGGATGGCGTCCCGGGCTTTGTCCAGGAGTGAGGCCTGCTCATGCAGCTGATCTCTGGAACGTTTGCGTTCGGTGATGTCCTGAGCCACACCGACGACGCGGTAGATTTCCCCGCAGTGATTGGTCACGGGAAAGGCGCGATCACGAATCCACCGGAGGGAGCCGTCAGGACGTAGGACGCGGTATTCTTCATCATAGGTGCCGACGGCCTGCCGGGTGGTGGCAGCCTGCTGCACGCGGTCGCGGTCCTCCGGATGAATCGCCTCCAGCCAGTTATGAGGCGTGCTTTGCAGGCTGGCGCAGGAGCGGCCCCAGATGCGCTCATAGGCCGGGCTGATGTAGAGCATCCGATGCTTGGTGGTGTCGGTGATCCAGAAGACTTCCTGAATGGTTTCTGCGATCTGGCGGAAACGCTCTTCGCTTTCGCGCAGGGCGTCCTCGGCCAGCTTGCGCTCGGTGACGTTTTCATGGGCCACGACGACCCGCACGGGGCCTTGGCCGCCGAACTGGGTGACGCGCACGAGAAACCAGCGCTGCTCCCGCGAGCCGTGGCAGGGGTATTCGAGGTGAAACTCCGCCTGGCTGCCGGCCATGACCGCACGGATGCCGGCGGCAACCTGCGCGGCCTCTTCAGAGAACCTGCCGGAAGAGGCATCACAGAGATGCAGGTAATTGTCCCCGACCCCACGATGAGCGCCCCTGAAGTCGTTTTCAGAGGCAAAACGATTCCATGCTTCATTGACCTCGATGATGGTGCCATGTTCGTCGAGGATGGCGATATGGGAGGTCAGGGCATTGAGCGTGGACTGGAGGAAGCGCTTGGATTCCAGCAATGCGGTGGCGTTTTTCTTCCGGGCCGTGATGTCATGGAAGGCCCAGATCCGGCCATAGTACTGGCCATCTTTACCGACGACGGGAGAGGAGTAGCGATCGAGGACGGTGCCTTCTTTCAGCTCCACCTCATCACGACCGATCTCGTCCGGATGAGTGATGAGGTGATGCACACGAGCAGCGAAGGCCTCGGGATCGGTCGTCACAGATGTGACCCACTGCAGCTGGGCGCTGTCATCGGGGTCGTCCGCAATGTGCGGGGGAATCTGGAAGAGCTCGGCCATCCGCTGATTTTGCAGGAGCTTCCGGCCCTGCTGGTCCACCACGAGGATGCCATCGATGGAGGCGCTGACCTGGGCTTCCAGGAAAGCCGTCTTCCAGCGCAGTTCCGCCTCGGCCTGCTTGCGCTCGGTGATGTCACGGCAGGTGCCGAGAGCGCGCTGCGGCCTGCCCTGCTCATCGTGAAAAACCTGCCAGTGTTCTTCGACGAACTTGATCCGGCCTCCGGGCATGAGAAGCCGGTGTTCCAGTGAGTTCACAGATTGCTGATCAAGAGACTTCTGGAAGGCGAGGTCCACCGCGGCACGGTCTTCAGGATGCACGATCTCCAAGAATCTCTGGTGCGTCGGCTGAAACTGGCCGGGTGTTATTTCAAAAATCCGGTAAGTCTCGGCCGACCAGAGCACGGCCATCGTGGAGAGATCTGTGTCCCAGCTGCCCATTTTGGCGACTGCCTGGGCGGCGGTGAGATGTGCGCGCTCGATTTTCAGTTCGGCGGTGAGCTCCCGCAATTCCTGTTCGCTTTGCCTCAGAGCCTCGGCGGCCTTGGCGCGTTCTTTACGGAGCTGACCCTGCTCCAGGGCGAGGCGAATTGAAATGCCCAGCCTGGCAAGGCGGTCTTTAAGAAGATAATCGGTGGCGCCCAGGCGCATCATCTCCACCGCCACATCCTCGCCAATGGTGCCGGAGATGATGATGAAGGGAATGTCCATGCTGCTGCGCTTCAGCAGCTCCAGTGCATGCGGGCCGTTGAAGGCCGGCATGTCGTAGTCAGAAAGGATGATGTCGAGGTCTGGCGTGAGCCGTTCGCGAAAGTCCTGCTCCGTTTCCACGCGATGCCAGTCGGGCTCGAAACCCGCCTGGCGCAACGCACGCAGCACCAGTTCGGCGTCATTGAGATTGTCTTCCGCCAACAGAACGCGCAACGGCTGGGTCATGCTATTTGTCCAGTTTTGGAGGTTGATTGATGAGGAGCCAGTACATGCCCAGCTCCTGAACGGCGGCGGTGAAGCCCTCGAAGTTGACCGGCTTGACGATGTAGCTGTTGACGCCGAGCTGATAGCTTTTGATGACATCGACCTGCTCCTTGGAGGAGGTGAGAATGACCACGGGAATGTGCTTGGTGCGGGGATCGCCTTTGATGCGCTCCAAGACCTCAAGCCCGTCAACCTTGGGCAGTTTCAGATCAAGGAGGATCATTTTGGGAGTGTCCTCAATCCGCCGTTCATTGTGACTCCCCTCGCAGAAAATGAAGTCGAGGGCCTCGGCGCCATCCCGTGCGACCTGGATGTGATTGCCGAGGTTGGCATTGCGCAGGGCGCGCTGCGTGAGTTCAAGATCTTCGAGGCTGTCCTCGACCAGCAGGATTTCGATGATGTGTGCTGCATTCATGGTGGTTGGTCTCCTTCCAGGGTGAAATAAAACGTGGCGCCCTGATCGGGGGCGGCTTCGGCCCAGACCCTGCCGCCATGACGGTTGATGACGCGCTGGACGATGGCGAGACCGACGCCGGTGCCATCGTAATCCTCCGCGCGATGGAGGCGCTGAAACACGCCAAAGAGCTTGTGGGCGTAGCGCATGTCAAAACCGGTGCCGTTGTCACGAACGTGATAAACGTTGCGCCCGCGATCTGGATTGCAGCCGATCTCGACCACGGCGCACTCGCGTTTCTGCGTGTACTTGAACGCATTGGACAGGAGGTTGATCCACACTTGTTTCAGCAGGGTGGGATCTCCGTCACACGGGGGCAGGTCGCCGATGCGCAGGTCAATCTGACGTCCTTCGCGCATCGTCTGCAGTTCCTCCAAGGCGTCCTGCACAAGCTGGCGAACATCCGTGGTGCGTTTTGACAGCGCTGCGCGGCTCAGCCGCGAGAAGGTCAGCAAGTCATCGATCAGATGGCCCATGCGCTGAGCGCTGGTGCGGATGACCTGGAGATAGCGCAGGCCATCGGGCGGCAACTGCTTGCCATAGTCTTCCAACACCGCACGGGAGAAGCCATCCATGGCGCGAAGAGGCGCGCGGAGATCGTGGGAGACAGAATAGGAGAAGGATTCCAGCTCCTTGTTGGCGGCCTCAAGCTGCAGATTGACCGCCCGCACCTTCTGCGAGCTGGTGAAAACTTCCGCCTCCATCTGTTCCATGCGGGCGCTGAGCTCCGCATCTCTGCCGGCGGCTTGTGACCGCCTTCGAACGAAATCGGTCACTTCCTCCACCCGATGAATGATGTACTGGATCTTCCGATCCGCTCCGACGACGGGCGAGTTGATGGGACTCCAGTAGCGTTCTTCAAACACGCCATCGGGACGCCGGACATCGTATTTTTGGATGGCCATGGTGTCGGCGGTGCCGGTCGCGAGCACACGATTGAGGGAAGCCCGCAGATTGGAAACGCCGTCGGCAGCGGGATCCTCCGGGTTGTCCGGGAACACCTCAAAGAGGCCGCGTCCGATGATGCCTTCGCGGGTGGTCAGCGTGGCCGCGAGATAGGCGTCACTTGCGGCGACGATCTTGAACTCCGGGGTGAGGACGAGGTAGAGACCCGGCAGGGACTCGAAGAGGCTTTTGAGCTCCGCGCGGCTCTGGCTGAGCTCATGATTGGCGGTTTCAAACTGGGCGGTGCGCTCGATCACCCGCTGCTCCAGGTCTGCATTCAAATGCTGAATTTTCTCCTCCGCCTGCTTCATCGCCTCCACGTCGGTGTTGGTGCCGAACCACTGGATGAGGCGGTCGGAGGCGTCCTTGAGTGGCTGCACGCGGGTCAGGAATCGGCGGAAACGGCCGTCCGCGCCACGCAGAGGGAACTCCATTTCGAAGACTCTTCCTGCAGACAGAGCGGCTTTCCACTCATCCATGACACGGGGAAGCACTTCGGGGTCATGCACGGCCTGCCAGCCCCAGCCCTCCATCTCCTGCGGGGTGGTGCCGGTGTATTCATACCAGCGCTGGTTATACCAGAAAATATGACCGTCGGGCTGGGCGATCCAGGCAAGCTGGGGGATGGAGTTTGCCATGGTCCTGAAACGTTCCTCGCTGTCCTGCAGCGCGGCCTTGGCGCGCTTGTGCTCGGTGATGTCGGCAAACATGGAAATCACCACGGAGTCGTTTTCTCCCGGGAAATCGATGAGCTCCATGGAAACGAGAGCATCCACCCGTCCCCGGTTTGCGGGGCGGAACTGCGCCTCCCGATCACGCACCGCGCCTTCGGCCATCAACTGCTCCATCACAGCAGTGCGCGTGAGCGGATCGTCCCACAATTCCAATTCCACGGAAGTGCGGCCGATCAGCTCTTCACGTGTGAAATTGAACAACTGGCAGTAACGCTCATTCACCTCAATGAAACGGCCCTCCCGGATCGTGGTGATGCACATGGCCGCAGGGTTGGCCTGGAAGGCCTTCACAAACCGGGCCTCACTCTGCCGCAGCGCGGCCTCCCGCTGCCTGAGTCTGGTGATGTCACGCGCCACCTTGGAAGCGCCCACGATCTGCCCTTCCCTGTTGCGTATGGGGGACACGGAAAGGGAGACGGCCATGATGTTTCGGCCTTTGGTCAGACGCAGCGTTTCAAAGTGGCCGACATGTTCGCCGCGTTTTATCTGCGACAGGATTTCGACCTCCTCATGCTGGCGTTCAGGAGGGATGATCTGCGTGATCGAGCGACCGATCATTTCAGCAGCCGTATAACCGAACAGCCTTTCCGCGCCGGCATTCCAACTTGTCACGATGCTGTTCAGATCCTTGCTGATGATGGCATCCTCAGATGAGTCCACAATGGCGGAGAGCATCGCGGTGGCCTCTTCGCTTTTTCTGCGACCGGTGATGTCACGCAGGATCACGGTGCAGACATTTTGACCCTCCACCTGGGATTGAGAAATGGAGGCTTCGAGGGGAAACCCCTGGCCGTGCGCGCGGCGGCCGCGGAGTGTGTCAAATGCCGGAGCCTCATGCGCCGTTTTTGAAGCGGGTTCCGCAGAGTGATCCTGGTCCAGTTTGAACCCAACGATGAAACAGTCCAGCGGCCTGCCCAGCGCGACTTTTTCAGGACAGTCGAACATGGCCTCGGCGGCGGGATTGAAGAGAATGATCTTCTGCTGCGAATCGACGCAGACAATGGCATCCAGGAGGGAGTCCACAATGTCGCCAAGACGCAGCCGCAACTGCTCATTCAAGTTCATGGCGATACTCCCTTCCTTTCCGCACAACGCAGCCCAAGCCAATTAACCCGGCAGGCAAAAATATTGCCTTGAGCTTGAGGGGACTGAGATGCCTTCATGACTGAGCGGGATGATTAATGTATCATGGCAGATGCATCTAATCTTAGCCAGTCATTCGAACAAGCAATGTGCAAGTGTGTTCGCAACTGCCTTAGGTGAAAATAAAATGGCAGCAAAGAGATGGGCTGATGTTCACAGGGCAGCCCTCTGTGTGTCGCGCCTACCGCGATAGGGATCTAGTCATCCGACCGTGTGTCCAAAATGCATATAGTCCTGTCTTGCATGCCGCCAACGCTTCAGCCACATTCTCACTGCATCCAACAACACGCACACGATTATGGCCAAAGGCAACAACGCTCACAAAAAGGAAGTCAAAAAGCCGAAGAAGGAAAAGCCCAAGCCGGCGCCAGCAGGCCGGAAGAGCTAAAACTCCTCATTGCAAGAATGGGTTGAAGTACCCATTGCTTAAAAGCTGCACAGGCTGTCTGCTGATGACATGTCGCAGCACATGAAAGGTTTCTCCTGAGCGGTTCGGCCCTGCCGAAACGCATCGCATTTCTGGGTGATTATTTGCCCCGTCTGTGCGGAATCGCAACCTTCACGCATGACCTGGCCGAGGCGGTCGCAGGCGCGGCACCGGGAGCCGATTGCTTCGTCGGCGCGGTGAATGATCGTGTGGAGGGCTATGAATATCCGCAGCGCGTACGTTTTGAACTGCTGGAGAAGGATCTGGACTCCTACCGGCGCGGGGCTGATTTCCTGAACTTCAACAACGCAGACGTTCTCTGCGTGCAGCACGAGTTTGGCATCTACGGCGGGCCCGCCGGCAGTCATCTGCTGGCGCTGCTCAAGGAGGTACGCATGCCGGTGGTGACAACGCTGCACACGGTGCTGCGTGAACCAAACCCCTCCCAGCGCAAGGTGATGGAGGAGCTGGCACGACGCAGCGACCGACTGGTGGTGATGGCCCGCAAAGGCGCGGAGATTCTGCGCGAGACGTATGCGGTGCCCGAGTCGAAGATCGACATCATACCCCACGGCATTCCGGATGTGGAATTTGTGGAGTCGAGCTTCTTCAAAGAGCAGTTCGGTGTGGAAGGGCGGCAGGTATTGCTGACTTTTGGACTCATCGGTCCAGGCAAGGGAATTGAGCATGTGATTGAAGCGCTGCCGGAGATAGCAAGGCAGCATCCGAACGTGGTGTACCTGGTGCTGGGGGCCACGCATCCGCATCTGGTGGCACGCGAGGGCGAGCGCTATCGTCTTGGGCTGGAGCGTCTGGCGGAGGAAAGAGGGGTGACGGAGCATGTGATCTTTTACAACCGTTTCGTCTCGCTGGATGACTTGAAGGAATTCATCGGTGCAGCGGACATCTACCTCACGCCGTATCTCAACGAGGCGCAGGTGACTTCGGGAACGCTGGCCTATGTGTTCGGCGCTGGAAAAGCGGTGGTGTCCACGGCCTACTGGCATGCGCAGGAACTGCTGGCGGACGGACGGGGTGTGCTGGTGCCGTTTCGTGATCCGGCGGCGATCGCAGCAGGCGTGTGCGGTCTGCTGGATGATCCGGCGAGGATGGATCGAATCCGCCATGATGCGTATGCGATGGGTCGAGAGATGATCTGGCCAGCCGTGGGACAGCGCTATCTGGAATCTTTTCAGCATGCGCGGGCGGACCGCAAAGCGGCGCCGCGGGCGGCCTTTGCCCAATGGACGCTGGACAGCCGCCCGTATGATCTGCCACCGCTGAGGCTCGACCACATCGTGCGCATGAGCGACGGCACGGGCATCTTTCAGCATGCCATTTTCAACGTGCCGAACTTCCACGAGGGCTACTGCACGGATGATAACGCGAGGGCATACATTCTGTGCAACATGCTGGATGAACTGGGAGGCGAGGAGCAGGGCAGCAATCTGAACAGTCTGGCGACGAGCTATCTCGCCTTTCTGGCGGCTGCGCTGGACTACAACAGCGGGCGCTTCCGCAATTTCATGAGCCATGGCAGACAGTGGCTGGAAGATGCAGGCAGTGAAGACAGCCATGCGCGGGCGCTGTGGGCGGCCGGGTGTGGTGCAGGCCGATCACGCAACGAGGGCCATCGCAGGCTGTCATCGCAGCTGTTTGAGCGAGGCCTGAGGGTGGTGGAGCTGTTCACTTCACCGCGCGCCTGGGCGTTTACACTGCTGGGCATTCACGAGTATTTGAGACATCACACCAGCCACCCTGAGATCACGGTGATGCGCCAAGTGCTCACCGACCGGCTCGTCGCACTATGGAATGCGTGCGCCACGGAAAGCTGGCCGTGGTTTGAATCCAACGCGACGTATGACAACGCGCGCATCTGCCAGGCGCTCCTGCTCAGCGGGCAGTGGATGCCGCACCCCGAGGCGCTGGAAATTGGCCTCAAGTCCCTGCGCTGGCTGGCTTCGATTCAGAAGACGCAGTCGGGGTGCTTCCGCCCCATCGGCAGCAACGGCTTTTATGTGAGAGACGGGGCACGCGCGGATTTTGACCAGCAGCCTGTCGAGGCGCAGGCGATGGTGTCCGCCTGTCTCGAAGCATTCCGCGCCACGCAGGATGTGACGTGGTCCCGGGAGGCCAAACGGGCCTTCGAGTGGTTCCTCGGGCGCAATGATCTTGGCCTGCCGCTGTATGATTCCACCACGGGTGGGTGCGGGGATGGACTGCACCATGACCGCGTGAATGAAAATCAAGGGGCCGAGTCGTCCCTGGCCTTTCACCTGGCGCTTGCCGACATGAACCACGCTGAACATCTGATCACGACCCCTCTTCCACATTCATGAAAAACAGCCACATGCGACGCCACCAGATCACCCTGCTGCCTGAAAGCGCCCGGGTCATCATCCGCTCCTTCATTCCTGGCAGCGCGCAAAACATCGCCGCCATCATTGGTCGAGCGCTGGCGCTGACGGAAGAGGAGGTGGAAAAAGAGCTGCAGGCCGTGCACGCCGAGTTTGATTCCCGCCACTACGACATCGACGTTTCGCTGCTGCGCCATTACGAGAAAGTGCAAAAGCACATCTTCACCCAGCGTCCGCTGACGGCCGCACGGCAACTGCTCATTGGCGCGCTGTTCTCCGGTGAATACGCGCTGGAGTCTGCCGCATTGTTCAACCCCTCCATTGTGCCGCATCCGGATCAGAGCGGCGTGCCGGAGGGCGGCCTGCGGTTCATCATGAGCCTGCGTGCGACGGGTGAAGGCCACATCTCCTCGATCGAGTTTCGCGACGGCCATATTTCTCCGGAGGGTGACATCAGCCTGACACCTGTCTCGCGCTATGTGACGGTGCCGGAGGTGGTGCCGAATCCGAGCTACTTCAAACGCCGGTTTCTCATCAAACTGCAAGAGATGGGTTTCGACAACGACTGCGCCAAATCGGTGATGGACCCGCTGGGTGATAAATTCACACTGAGCGAGCTCACCAACATTCTGACGCGCATCAAAAGCGAAACCCTGCCGATCACCCATGACGTGCAGCGCACGCTGGAATGCATTCAATGGCTGGCGGAATCCAACTACGAGCTGCTGTTTCCCGCGAAGCTGGCCCTCAGCGAGCGCATCATCTTCCCGGTGTCATCCAACGAGAGCAACGGCATCGAAGACACCCGCTTTGTGCGCTTCGTGGAGGACGACGGATCCTTCATGTACTACGCGACCTACACTGCGTACAATGGGCGCGCGATCCTGCCGCAGCTCATCGAGACCCAGGATTTCCTGCACTTCCGCGTGCTGACCCTCAACGGCAATGCGGTGCAGAACAAAGGCATGGCGCTCTTTCCCCGGCGGATCAACGGCCGCTACGCCATGCTGTCCCGGCAGGATGATGAGAACCTCTTCATCATGTTCTCCGACAACCCGCACCACTGGAATGATCCGCAGATGCTGCTGCGCCCGGCGGAGGCGTGGGAGTCGGTGAAAGTGGGCAACTGCGGCTCGCCCATTGAGACGGAAGCTGGCTGGCTCGTGATCACGCATGGTGTTGGGGCGATGCGCAAGTATTGCATCGGCGCGGCGCTGCTGAGTCTGGATGACCCCACAAAAGTCATTGGCCGTCTGCGCGAGCCCTTGCTCTCACCTGAGGGCAAAGAGCGTGAAGGGTATGTGCCAAACGTTGTGTACAGCTGCGGCTCGCTCCTGCACGGCCCTGAGGTGATCCTTCCCTATGCGATGAGCGACAAGGCCACAGCCATTGTGAGTGTGTCTTTGGAAAGACTGCTCGCGGCTTTGAAGGCGTAACAAAAAAGAGCGGCCATTGCTGGCCGCCCTCGTGGTTTTGGGGGGTGTGATTGATGAGGCGGACAAGAGTGTCCGCGCTCCTCTGCTTAGTAGCGGTAGTGATCGGTCTTGTAGGGGCCTTCGACGGGGACGCCGATGTAGTCGGCCTGGTCCTTGGAGAGGACGGTGAGCTTCACACCGATCTTGGCGAGGTGGAGGCGGGCGACTTCTTCGTCGAGCTTCTTCGGAAGCACGGTGACGCCGACAGGGCGGGTGTCCTTGGTTTCCCAAAGTTCGATCTGCGCGAGGGTCTGGTTGGTGAAGCTGTTGCTCATGACGAAGCTCGGGTGGCCGGTGGCGCAGCCGAGGTTCACAAGGCGGCCCTCTGCCAGCATGAAGATGCTGTTGCCAGCCGGGAAGGTGTACTTATCCACCTGAGGCTTGATGTTGAGGCGCTTGACGTCCGTGCGGGCGTTGAGCTTGTCGACCTGGATCTCGTTGTCGAAGTGGCCGATGTTGCAAACGATGGCCTGGTCCTTCATCTTCTCCATGTGCTCAAGGGTGATGATGTCCTTGTTGCCGGTGGTGGTGACGTAGATGTCTCCGGTGCCGAGGGTGTCTTCGATGGGCATGACGCGGTAGCCTTCCATGGCGGCCTGAAGGGCGCAGACGGGGTCGATTTCGGTGACGATGACCTGGGCGCCCATGCCGCGAAGGGCAGCGGCGCAGCCTTTGCCCACGTCGCCGTAGCCGCAGACGACGCCGACCTTGCCGGCGATCATGACGTCGGTGGCACGCTTGATGCCGTCCAGCAGGGACTCGCGGCAGCCGTAGAGGTTGTCGAACTTGGACTTGGTGACGCTGTCGTTGACGTTGATGGCGGGGAAGAGCAGCTTGCCGGCCTTGGCCATTTCATAGAGGCGATGCACGCCGGTGGTGGTCTCTTCGGAGACGCCCTTCAGATCTTTGACGATCGTGTGGAAGATGCCGGGCTGGTTCTTGGCGATGTCCTTGAGGAGGTCCTTGATGACCTTCACTTCGTGGTTGTCGGAAGGAGTGTCGACCCACTTGTCGCCGTTTTCCATCTCATAACCCTTGTGGATGAGGAGGGTGACGTCGCCACCGTCATCGACGATGAGCTGAGGGCCTTTGTCTCCCGGGAAGATGATGGCCTTCCAGGTGCACCACCAGTATTCTTCGAGGGTCTCGCCCTTCCAGGCGAAGACAGGGGTGCCGGTGGCGGCGATGCCAGCAGCAGCGTGGTCCTGGGTGGAGAAGATGTTGCAGGAGGCCCAGCGGACGTCGGCACCGAGTTCCTTGAGCGTCTCGATGAGCACGCCGGTCTGGATGGTCATGTGCAGGGAGCCGGTGATGCGGACGCCGGCGAGAGGCTTTTTGGGGCCGTATTTCTCGCGGGTGGCCATGAGGCCGGGCATTTCGCTCTCAGCGATGTCGAGTTCTTTGCGGCCGAAGTCGGCGAGGGCGATGTCTTTTACTTTATAATCGGACATGAGGTGTGGGTGTCGTGGGTTCGGGTTAGGGTGAAAAGGAACGGATCAACGTATCAGGATACGTTGATATGTTCCAAATGGATGCCTTGATGTCAAACGGGGATTTATCCGGCTGAGAAGGACCGTTTGAAGCTGACCACCATGAAACTTGCCGCCCTCTTTGCCTGCCTTTGCCTCGCTGCCTCCGCCCACGCTGAAGACCTTCACCCTGCGGCTGACGCGGCGGGTTTCGTGCCGCTCTTCAATGGCAAGGACCTCAGTGGGTGGAAAACGACGGGGAACTGGGTCGTGGAGGCTGATGGCAGTGTCTCGCTGCACCCGCGTGAGGGGGAGAAAGGCTGGCAGCGGTATGACGCCTACATCGCCACGGAGAAGCTGTACGGTGACTTTGTGCTGGACCTGGAATTCAAGATCAACGCGAAGGGCAACAGCGGGGTGTTCATGCGGGTGGGCGACATGAAAGAGCCGGTGAAGACGGGATTTGAGGTGCAGATCCTGGACACCTACGGGCTCGAAAAACCGGGGCATCATGACTGCGGCGGGATCGTACACGGCATCGGCCCTTCCAAAAACATGGTGAAGCCTGCCGGCGAGTGGAACCGGTACACCATCACGGTCAAAGGCCGCAGCGTGAAGGTGGTGTTCAATGGGGAGCAGGTGATCGACACGAGCCTGGATGACATTAAGATGGCAGATCGGCCGAATGTGGGGCAGATCGCTTTTCAGGACGAAGCGCTGCGGGTGTGGTACCGGAATGTGCGGATCAAGGAGCTGAAGTAGAGCGATAGCGGGAGGCATTTAGTGGAGAATGCTGCCGCCTCTTGGGAAATGATGGAGCGATCCCAGCGCACCAACCACGCCCCTTCCTGTCAAGTCAGCGCTGCCGGAGTTTCAGTACCGCCTCGCGGGCGCGGATGAGGAAATCCACTTTTGATTCGTCGTCGCCGAGGTGAATGGGTTCGCCGAAGGAGACGCTTCCCAGCATGGGGACGGGGAAGATTTCGCCTTTGGGGAGGATGCGGTTGAGGTTTTCCATCCACACGGGGACGAGCTGTACATCCGGGCGCTTTTTGGCGAGATGGAAAAGGCCGGGCTTGAAGGGCATCGGCTCGGGAGTGGTCTGGCGACCGCCTTCAGGAAAGAGGATGAGCGAGTGGCGGTCTCCCATAGCCTGGACCATTTCAACGAGCGGGTTCGTCTCGGGCGTGGGTTTTTTGCGCTCGATGAGCACGGCGTTGAAGACGTGGCAGGCGAGGAAGGGACGCACCCGGCCCACCGACCAGTAGTCTTTGGCTCCGACCATGCGGGTGACTGCACGCACGGGAGCAGGGAGCGAGGCCCAGAGCACGGGCCCGTCGAGGTTGCTGGTGTGATTGGCAAAGTACACGCGCTGCACCAAGTCTGGCGCACAACCCTGCCAGCGGGCGACGGAGCCGGTAACCACACGGAGGGTTCCGGCGATGAGACTGCGAATCATGTGCAAATAATGTGCGAAGAAGAAGAGGTTGTCACGCGGCTTGCTTGTCCGTAATGCTGAACATTCCCACGCATGTCTGATTCCACGCCAGCACCTCCCGACGCCTCGACCTGGATGACAGCGCTGGCGGATTTCCTGATGGAGGAGCCGGCCATTGAGTCGATCCGATTGAATCCAGACTCGAAGCGGGTGGAAATGGCGACGCTGGGACGGGTGGACGGTGACCTGCTGCAGGCGAAGCTCTCCGAGGTGCTGCGCGCGGTGGATGCCCAATGGTTGAAGCAAAACGGGCAGGTGCCGCCGAGCAGCGGCATGCTGGAGGTGCAGCAAAAAGAGGACGGTGCCTTTGTGATCGAAAAGCCTTCGTGCCCGACGGCACCGAAGTTCTGGAAGTGGCGGGACTTTGCGTGGCCTGAACCGGATGAGATGGAGCAGGAGAGTGAGAATGAGTGGCGCGTGCTGGCGCTGCAGGCAGGCCTGTGTGCCGTGACGCTGGTGGCGGGCTACATCACCGAGCGTTTCTTTTCCGCACCGGCCTGGCTGCCGAAAAGCTTGTTTGCCATCTCGTTGATCTCCGGCGGCTGGGACGCGGCGAAGGACACCTGGGAAAATATGCGCGAAGGGCGGCTGGATGTGCATTTCCTGATGCTGGCGGTGGCCACGGGGGCGGTGTCGATCGGCGCATGGGAGGAGGGGGCGCTGCTGCTGTTTCTGTTTTCGACCTCGGGCGCGCTGGAGCATTTTGTGATGTTTCGCACGCACCGGGAGATCAACGCGCTGACCAAGGCAGCCCCCAAATTTGCGCATGTGCTGCAGCCTGACGGGACGACGGCAGACCGGGGAGTGCAGACGCTGCAGGTGGGGGAGGTGATCGTGGTGAAGCCGGATGAACTCTTCGCCGTGGACGGAACGGTGATCGAGGGAACGACGGCGGCGGATGAATCGACGCTGACGGGCGAGGCGGTGCCGATTGCGAAGGAGAAAGGGGCCTCCATCTACGGCGGCACCTTGAACCAATGGGGGCTGGTGCAGGTGCGGGTGGACCGCCCGGCCACGCAGAGCGCGCTGGCTAAAATTATCACGATGATTCAAACGGCGCAGCATTTGCGGGCACCGAGCCAGCGGTTTACGGACCGGTTTGGCACGAGGTACACGATCCTTACGCTGGGGGTGGTGGCGCTGATGTTTTTTGTGTGGTGGCTGGGTTTTGGCATTCCGCCGCTGGAAAACACCGCAGCCTCGAAGTCCTCCTTTTACCGGGCCATGACGCTGCTGGTGGTGATGAGCCCCTGCGCGCTGGTGCTTTCAATCCCTTCGGCCATCCTGGCGGCGATCGCCTGGGGTGCGCGGCGCGGCGTGCTGTTCCGAGGCGGTGCTGCGATTGAAAAGCTGGCCGAGGTGGATGTCATCGCCATGGACAAGACGGGGACGCTGACGGAGGGGGAACTGAAGGTGACGAGGATCGAAAGCTTTCCGGCCGGCCGGGAGCAGGACGTGCTGCGGATCGCGGCGAGCCTGGAGGCGAATTCGAATCACCCCATCGCGCGGGCGATCACGCAATTTGCGCAGGCGCAGGGCATCGTGGTGGACAAGCTGGCGGAGTTTCAATCGATCACCGGGCAGGGGCTGCGGGGGCGGACGGAGGCGGGGCTGAGCTACGTGGGAAGGCGTGAACTGGTGAAAGACAGCGCTCTGGGAGAGGTGCTGGCGGGGGTGCCAGACGCACCGCTGGGCTTCAGCGAGGTGTGGGTGCTGCATGAGCAGATCGTGGGGCGGGTGCTGCTGAAGGATGAGATCCGGGCGGGAAGCCGGGGCGTGCTGGAAAAACTGGCCGCAGAAGGCGTACGCACGATCATGCTGACGGGAGACCGCCGAGCGGCGGCGATCGAGGTGGGGGAGAAGCTGGGCATTTCCGAAGTCCGCGCCGGCCTGCACCCGGAGGACAAGGTGGCGGCGATCCGGGAACTGACGCTGGCGGGACGCAAGGTGGCGATGATCGGGGATGGCGTGAACGACGCGCCGAGCCTGGCGGCGGCGTATGTGTCCGTGGCGATGGGTGCGCGCGGCAGTGACGCGGCGCTGGAGCAGAGCGACGTGGTGCTGATGCAGGACAAGATCGAAAAGCTGCTGTCCGCGCGGCGGATCAGCCAGCGTGCGAGGCGGATCATCAAGCAGAACCTGGTCATTTCACTGGGAAGTGTGATCGTGATGGCGGTGGCTTCGCTGTTTGGGATCGTGCCGCTGACCCTGGGAGTTTTGACGCATGAGGGAAGTACGGTGGTGGTGTGTTTGAACAGCCTGCGGCTGCTGTTTGAGAAGGAGTAAGGCGGCAGCCATTTTTCATCTGCGCAACTCCGTGCTGGACGCCCCCCCCCTTTTCTTCATAGAGTAGGTGAAAATACGGCATGCGCATTCTCTCCAAAGTCCTCTGGACCCTCGCTTTCCTGGTCGCCACCTTTGTCTGGATGGTGCTCTTTGAGCACGGATTCAGCATGAAAGGTCTGACTGAAGGAACCGGAGAAGAACTGCGTGGCATCGCCGCATGGTTTGGCGGAGGAAAAAAATAGCCCCGCCACCTTTCATTCAAACACGTCAAGAACCCCAAGCATTATGATCGTTCAGGAAGCCGAACTCGACCCCAAGTATCAAGCCCTTTGGAAGAAAGCCCTCATTTCCGCCGAGCGGAAAAACTGGGAGTATGTGATCGACCAGATGATGCCCATTGTGACCGCCAACGTTGGATTTTTGGACGGCCGGAAGCTGCTGAGAAGCGCGGAAGGCGAAGTCGCCGGCAGCGGCGGCAAGAAATTCAGCTTTGGCCTGGGAGGCTTCAAGCCCAGTTCAAAGAAGGAACCGGCCGAGGCGATCGCCGACATGGAAGAGAACGTCTTCCGCAAGGACCCCTTCAACCTCAACGCGAACGAGCAGCTCTTCGACATCGCGGTCAAGATGGGCTTCCCGGATCTGGCCGCGTTTGCGCTGGAGACCATCCGTGCGGGCCACCCGGAAAACACGAAGAACATGCACAAGCTGGCGCAGCATTACCTGGCGAATCAGCAGCCAGAAAAAGCCGCCGACACCTACCATGCGCTTTTGAAGGTCAATCCGCGTGACATGGAGGCCATGCAGGGGGAGAAGAACGCCGCCGCGCAAAGCTCGATCAAAAATCAGGGCTGGGGATCCGCCAACTTCAAGGATGCCATGAAGGATTCCGGCGAAGCCGCGAAGCTGGAAATGCTCAGCCGCCAGGGCATGACGAACGATCAGATGGAGCAGTTCCTGGCGGAGACGATCGAGCAGTACAACGCCGACCAGGGAAACATCGTCATCGTCAAGCGCATGTCGGACCTCTATGAGCGTCTTGGGCAGCTTGAGACCGCGCTGATGTTCTATGAGTACGCCCTCACGCTGAACGCGGGAGACGTGGCGCTGCAGCGCAAGGTGGAAAACCTGCGTGACAAGGTGCAGGACATGAAGATTGAGGAATACGAGCGGGAAATCGAAACCAACCCGGATGCGCCGGACATTGATGACAAACGCGCGCAACTGGCCGAAATCCGCCGTCAGCGCGCCAGCGTGGTCATCAGCGAAGCGAAGACGCGCGTGGACCGCAATCCGACCGACAAAACGCTGCGCTACGAACTGGGCCAGGCCTACTTCAACGCGGGCATGTACGGCGAGGCTCTGCCCGAGCTGCAGCAGGCGAAGTCGAACCCCAACATGCGCATCAAGGCGATCCTGATGCTGGGACGCTGCTTTGAGCGCAAGAACATGAACGACCTGGCCAAGACCTCCCTGATGGAAGCCTCGAAGGAGCTGCTGGTCATGGACGCGACCAAGAAGGAAGTGCTCTATGAACTGGCCAACGTGCTGGAAAAAATGGGCGACAAGGCCGGAAGCCTGGAGGCGCTCAAGGAAATCTACAACGCCGACTACGGCTACCGTGACGTGGCGAAGCGGGTGGAGTCCTCCTACTCATAACCGACTTTTTCAGGGCTCCCCTGCCGACACCCCGTTTCGCGTTCCGAAACGGGGTGTTTTTTGTTCGCGACCAAATGGTACTGGAAAGCCGGGGCACGTCCGCCATCTTGCGGGCTGATGATATTCGAATTTTTCGCCGCCGCCGACCTCTGGACCACTGTCAAAGAGGGGATTCCCGTCGTGCTGGCCTTGATCGTGATCGAGGGGCTGCTCTCGGTGGACAATGCGCTGGCGATTGCCGCGATGGCCTCCCATCTGGATGAGAAGCAGCGCAAGACGGCGATGAACATCGGTTATCTGGGGGCCTATGGATTCCGAATCGTCGCGCTGCTTACCGCCAGCTTCATCATGGGCAGCCACTGGCTGATGCTGCTGGGGTCTCTCTATCTGGTGTGGCTGATGTGCTCCCATTTTGCCGAGCAGGGGGATGATGAGAACGATGGGGACGGGAAAGCGAAAAAGGTGCCGCAGAGCTTTGCGAGCACGATCGCGATGATCGCTTTTCTAGACCTGAGCCTGAGCTTTGACAACGTGGTGGCGGCAGTGGCCTTCGCGCGTGACAGCAAGGTGCTGGTGTATATTGGAGTGACTTTGGGCATCATCACGCTGCGACTGGTGGCGGGTTACTGCATCAAGCTGCTGGAACGGCAGCCCTGGCTGGAGCACACGGCGTTTCTGCTTGTGGGATTCGTGGGCCTGCTGCTGGGGCTGGAGCTCTTCTGGGACCAGTACGGCAAGCATGTCGTCGAATTCGGCGGCTTCAGCCTGATTGGCGAGGCGGGGGGGCACTACCACATCGCCAAGGCGGTCAAGTTCGCCGGCATCATCGGCATCATCCTGGTGCATCTGGCCTATGAAAAGAACGGCGCAGTCAAAGCGCTGCTGCGTCCGCTTCTCCATGTTTTGCTGCTGCCTGCGCGGGTGGTCGCCACAGCGGCCGGAGCGGTCTTTGATTTGATCAGCTGGCCGTTTCGAGCCGTATGGAAGGCCGTCCGGAAATAAGAATCCCCCGGCCGCTGGGCCGAGGGATTCCGTGCTTTACTATAAGACAGCAAGCCGGCGTGCCGGTTACTGCTTTGGCTTGGTGAGCATTTCGAATTCGTCGCTGCGGAAGGGGGTCACGGGCAGGCCGTCGGTGCTGTAAAGGTTGCAGACCGGATTGTCGGCCCAGGCATAGCGGACGGCCACGGGCTTGGTGACGCCTTTGGCGCTGACTTCGAGCTTGTCCTTGGCAATGATTTTCGCCTCGGCCCAGGCCCACTTCTTGTCTTCGCCGCAGACGACGAAGCCCTTCACCTCGCTGATATCGACGGTGCGCAGATTGCTGCCGAAGGTGTCGAGCGTGACGATGGCCTTGTCTCCGGCGAACTCGGCGGATTTGAACTCGGGGCTGCGATAGGGGAGCTTCATGCCGTAGTCCTTCACCAGCGCCCAGCGGGCAAGGCGCTCGGCCACGTCGCGCTTGTTTTTTGGATGGATGTCGTTGGCATCGCCGAGATCGATAATGACGGCCTGGCCACCGTTTTTGATGGCGGTTTCTGTTTTGGTCTGACTCTCGCGCAGTTCGGCCCATGAGCTGGCGGTGGCCTGATCGGCGTCGGTTTTTTCGGCCATGAAATCGGCGAGCTGCACCCAGTAGAATGGGAAATCGCCCTGCTTCCATTCGTTGCGCCAGTTCTGGATCATGAAGGGGAAGAGGCTGGCGTACTCGTAGGCACGTCCGGCATTGGATTCACCCTGGTACCAGATGGCTCCTTTGATGCCGTAGCCGATGGTGGGAAGCAGGGCGCCGTTGTAGATGTTGCCTGGGCGGGCGTTGCCACGCAGCCAGGCATCGGGCGCTGCTGGGGCGCGGGTTGTGAAGGGCTTGCCTGCTTTCTTGGCTTCATCAGCCTGTTTCTGCCAGTTGGCGAGATCGGCGTCATACTTGGTCTTGGCTGCTGGGGAGGTGAGGAAGTCCTCGTTTTTCTTGGTGTTTTCCATCAGCAGCTTGAAGCGTGGATCTTTTGCGAGTTCGCCGCGATTCACCCAAGCTTCGCAGGCGCTGCCGCCCCAGGCGTTGTTGATCAGGCCCACGGGGACATCCAGCATTTTGTGCAGGACGCGGCCGTAGAAAAAGCCGACGGCGCTGAAGCCGCCCACCGTAGCCGGGGAGCATTCTTTCCACTCGCCTTTGAAGTCCTTCTGGGGCTCCTGAGTGCCTACGTTTGGCACGGTGATGAGGCGGATGTCGGGATATTTCGCGGTGGCGATCTCCAGATCGGCGTCCCAGCTAGAACCGACGTTCCACTGCATGTTGGACTGCCCGGAACAGATCCACACCTCGCCGACGAGCACGTTTTTGAGCTCTTTGGAAGTGGTGCCTTTGATCGAAATCGTCGCGGGTTTCGCGTTGGCGGGGACGGGATCCAGCTTCACGGTCCATTTGCCGTCGGCACCGGCTTTGGCGGTCTTGGTTTGATCACCGAATTTCACGGTCACTTCCGTGCCGGGAGCATCCCAGCCCCAGAGCGGATTGGTCTGCTTTTGCTGCAGGACCATGTTGTCGCCAATGATGGCGGGGAGTTTGAGTTCAGCGCGGGCAGAAAGCGCGAACGCGGCGAGGAGGATGGGTAGCGAGAGGAGTCTCATGGATGGTTAAAAACGGAAGGAAAGAAACGCAGTCAAAGGCGGTGTTTTCAAAAACTTTTTATTCCTACTTGATTAGTGTATATTAAAACGCATATGTTTGCGTCATGAAGCTCACCAAACGAGGCGAATATGCCCTTCGCACCCTCATCCGTCTCGGCATTGCCGACCGGCAGGGGGAGGGCGTCATCTCCGTTTCGATGCTGGCGGACCAGGAGAAGCTGCCGTTCAAGTTTCTGGAGGCCATTCTCTTTGAACTACGTCAGGCGGGCTACGTGGAAAGCCTGCGCGGCAAGCACGGCGGCGCACGCCTGGCGAAACCCGCGAAGTCCATCAAGATGGGCGAGATTGTTCGTCTCATCGACGGCAAGCTGGCCCCCATCGGCTGCGCGAGTGAGACGGAGTATGAGAAATGCACCTGCCCCGACGAAGAGCACTGCGGCCTGCGCATGCTCATGATCGACGTGCGCAACGCCATCGCCAACATCCTGGACCGCTACACGCTGGAGCATGTGGTCGAAGTGACCCTGCGCAAGCAGGAGCAGCAGGCCGCCGCTGCGATCAAGAAAGCTGCAAAAAAGAAGCCCTCCAAAATTCTTCACGCTGATCCCGCCGACGGCTTCCTCGCCGCCCTGCTCTCCCCCGCCACCTGACGCGCCATGAGCCACTCCATTCCAACTTCACCCGTCGAGCCCTGGCTCGAAATCGTGCGTCAAAAAGTCGCCGCGATGCGCTTTGGATCCGTACAGATCGTCGTCCACGAAGGACGTGTGACGCAGATCGAAAGCACGGAGAAGACCCGCTTTGCCGACGATGGCCCGCCCCCACGCCGCACATCGCGGCCCTGATCCCTTTGCCTACTGCACCTGCAGGGGCCTTTCAAAAACACTCTTGCTGACGCCGACCGGACCACCGGACGCCGACGCCCGCAAGAAACATGAAGACAACCGACAAACACCCAAGAAATCGAACCGCACCGCTCCTTTCCACCGTCCTTCTCCTGGCCGTCAGCGCCGCAGCCGGGGCTGACAATGCAGCGACAAAAATCGTTCGCGGCACCTATTATCAAAACCCACTGAGCTTTGGCACGACGCGAGATCCTGACCCGCCCAAGTATGCACGCAATGCCAGCGAACTGGGCATCGACTCGCTGCTGAATGTGAAGTGGCTGGATGTGGGCCTCGACTCTCGGTTCCGCTACGAATACCGGGAAGGAGACCTCCGGCGCCCGATGGACTCGCTGGACCAGCCGCTGCTGCACCGCACGCGTGCCTACATCGGCATCAAGGACGTTCTTGATCCGTTCCGCTTTGCTTTTGAGATGCAGGACTCACGGCGCGAGAACAGCCAGTTTGTGCGGGACAACCGGGATGTGAACCAGTTCGCCATCATCCGGTTGTATGGGGAGCTTTATTTCAAAAGCCTCCTCGGTCACGACCCCATCGGCAACAGCCGTCCGCTCAGTGTGCGCTTCGGGATTCACAACTTCGACTTCCTTGACCGCCGATTGCTGGCCAACAACCAATGGCGCAACACCGCGAACACCTTCAAGGGCTTCTATGCGAGCCTTGGGCAGGAAAGCAACAACTGGCAGCTCGACCTGCTCGCGGTGCAGCCGCTGACCCGGCAGAAGTATGACTGGGACACTCCGGTGGCACAGCAGTGGGTGTATGGAGCCATCGGGCATCTGCGGAGCTGGTCGGAAGTCATCACCCTGGAGCCGTTTTACCTCGCGCTGAACCAGTCCGCCTATGCTGGCGTCACGGACTACACGGTGCACTCGCCGGGCCTGCGTGTGTATGGTGTCGTGGGCAGCACGGGGCTCGATTATGACTTTAGCTTCATCTATCAGACCGGAACGAACGGCACGCGAAAGGTGGATGCGTATGCGGGCACGTTTGAAGTGGGATACACCCTAGCTTCACAGCCCTGGAAACCGCGCCTCAGCCTGTTCTATGGTTACGCCAGCGGCGACCACAATCCCAACGACAACAAGGACAACCGCTTCCAGCGCTTCTTCGGCTTTGGCCGTGCCTGGTCGGCCAATGACTACATCACGTTTCAAAACGTGAGCACCCCAACGGCGCGCATCGAGCTGAAGCCGCACCAGAAGCTGCGGCTGGACCTGAACTACAGCGCCTACTGGCTGGCCAGCGCCACCGATGTGTTCTCCGTGGGCAATGTTATTCAGGTGCAGGACAAGACCGGAGCCAGCGGAAACTTCCTGGGAAACGAGTACGACATCCGCGCCCGCTACACCTGGGATGCGAAGACGGACATCACGATTGGCTACGCCTATTTCCAGTCGGGCGGCTACGTGCAGAAGCAGCTTCATCGGGATCACACGAACTTCGCCTACTTCGAGCTCAGCCGCCGCTTCTTCTGATGCATCTCATTTTTCAACCAATTCATTTCCCCATCCAAACCTCATGAAAACCTCTCTCTTCCTTTTCTCCGCCGCTCTCCTCGGCCTCACCGCACACGCAGCCGATTTCGAACTGCTGAACGTCTCATATGATCCCACCCGCGAGCTTTATGCGGAGTTCAACAAAGCCTTCGCAAAACACTACAAGGAAACCATCGGCAAGAAGGTCGGCCTTGACCAGTCGCATGGCGGATCTGGCAAGCAGGCGCGTGCGGTCATCGACGGTCTCGAAGCTGATGTGGTGACGCTGGCGCTTGCCGGAGACATTGATGTGATCGGCAGGCAGGCAGGACTGATCGCCCCTGACTGGCAGAAGCGCCTGCCAAATAACAGCGCGCCTTACACGAGCACGATTGTGTTTGTCGTGCGCAAGGGAAACCCGAAGAACATCCAGGACTGGGAGGATCTGGTGAAACCGGGTGTGAACGTCATCACGCCGAATCCGAAGACCTCCGGTGGTGCGCGCTGGAACTACCTGGCCGCGTGGGCCTACGCACTGAAAAAATACGGCAGCGAGGCCAAGGCCAAGGAGTTCATCGCCGCGCTCTATAAAAACGTGCCGGTGCTGGACACCGGAGCGCGTGGTGCCACCACCACCTTCGCGCAACGTGGCATCGGCGATGTGCTTCTTTCCTGGGAAAACGAGGCCTGGCTGATCCAGCGTGAGTTCCCCGGCCAGACGAAGATCATCGTTCCCTCCATCAGCATCCTGGCAGAGCCCACCGTGGCCGTGGTGGACAAGAATGCTGAGAAAAAAGGCACCACCGAAGTGGCGAAAGCCTACCTGGAATACCTCTACACACCGGAGGCACAGGACATCATCGGCAAAAACTACTACCGCCCGCGTGATGCCGCAGCCGCCGCAAAGTACAGCGCACGGTTTCCGAAGCTGAACCTTGTGACCATCGATGGTGACTTTGGAGGCTGGGGAAAGGCGCAGAAGAAGCACTTCGATGACGGCGGCATCTTTGATCAGATCTACCAGGGGAAATAACGCGAGTCACCGCAGCATCAAAAGTCAGCGCTTGAAACCATGATACTTCCATCCCATTTGCAGTTTACCGGCAGGCACGCATCTCAGCGTGGCAGCATCCCGCTGCCGGACACACGACTGATGATTGAAACGGATCCGCCAGACCAAGGCATCTTCATCCCGAAGATTGTCAGCAAGCCTTTGAAAACGGGCCATGGCATCAAGATCGGCATCTTTGCCGGGATCCATGGGGATGAGGAGGCGGGCACGCTGGCCACGCAGGAGCTCATTCGCTGGGCGGCGGAAAAGCCGGAGGAGTTGCATGACTACGAGCTGCACTTTTTCCCGATCTGCAATCCCACGGGCCGCAATCTCGGCACACGGCACAGTCATAGCGGGCTGGATCTGAACCGAGAGTTCTGGTTTGGCTCCACCGAGCCCGAAGTCGTCTATCTGGAGGCTGAACTGCGGCGAGAAAGCTATGAAGGCATCATCTCGCTGCACTCGGATGACACCTCCGACGGCTGCTATGGCTTTGTCAGCGGCGCGCTGCTGAGCGAGCATTTGCTGGAGCCGGCCCTGCAGGCGGCGGCCGACTTTCTGCCACGCAATGAGCAGCATATTATTGATGGATTTCTTGCCTCTCGTGGCATCATCAAGGAAGGGTATCTTGGCATTCTCAGTGCGCCTCCGGAGCAGCGGCCGCATGCGTTGGAAATCGTGTTTGAGACGCCCGCGCTCGCACCGATGGATGCGCAGGTCAAAGCGACCGTCGCCGCGGTGAAACGCATCCTCGCGGAATACCGCGAACTTCAAGCCTACGCCGCGAACCTGTAATCAGCGCTCATGGCCTATTCACGCCACGTGCTGCCGGGCTTCAGGCTTTCGCTCGGCTTCACCATCACTTATTTGAGCCTCATTGTGCTCTTCCCGCTGTCCATGCTCGTGTGGAAGGCCACGAGCGGCGGCTGGGAGCACATGCTGGAGACGCTGACGCAAGCGCGTGTGATTGCATCTCTCAAGCTCAGCTTTGGCACGGCCTTCGCGGCTGCGCTGGTGAATGCGGTCTTCGGACTGATCACCGCCTGGGCGTTGGAACGTTATTCATTCCCAGGCCGCAGACTGCTGGATGCCATGGTCGATCTGCCCTTTGCACTGCCCACCGCCGTGGCGGGGATAGCGCTGGTCACCTTGTATGCGCCGAACGGCTGGATTGGTGCCTGGCTGGCGCAGCATGACATCAAGGCCGCGTATGCCCCGCTGGGCATCACGATTGCGCTGACTTTCGTGGGCTTTCCATTCGTGGTGCGCACGTTGCAGCCCGTCATTGCGGATCTCTCGATGGATGTCGAGGAGGCCGCCGCCTGCCTGGGCGCAAACCGCTGGCAGACGCTCACGCGTGTGGTGTTTCCTGCGCTGCTGCCATCGACGTTCGCGGGCATGACGCTGGCGTTTGGCCGCGCGGTGGGGGAATACGGCAGCGTCGTTTTCATCTCCGGCAATCTGCCTTTCAAGACGGAGATCGCGCCGCTGCTCATCACGATGCGACTGGAAGAATATGACTACTCCGGTGCCGCCACCATCGGGGTGGTGATGCTGGCTGCATCTTTTGCGATCCTGCTGCTCTCCAACGCGCTTACGAACTGGAGCCGAAAGCGCACCGGAAGATGAACTGAAGAATTAATTTTAAGCCTCATGGCCGCCATCATTGACATCTCCCCTGCCCGCCACACGCGTCCGCGAAAGGCCACCTCCGATTCTCTTGCATCCCGAGTGCTCATCATTGGCACGGCGGTGGGTTTCATGGGGCTCATGTTTGTGCTGCCGCTCGTCGTCATTTTTCAGGAGGCATTCCGAAAAGGGTGGGAGGGCTTTGCCGAAGCTTTTGACGACCGCGCGACCCTGCATGCGGTCTGGCTCACGCTGAAGGTGGCAGCGATCACGGTGCCGCTGAACACGCTGTTTGGACTCGCGGCGGCGTGGTGTGTTTCGCGCTTTCAGTTTCGTGGCAAACGCTTCCTCACCTCGCTGATCGAGCTGCCGCTGTGGGTTTCTCCTGTCATCGCAGGCATGGTTTATGTCCTGCTCTTTGGGGCGCAGGGTTTGTTTGGCCCGGCGCTGAAGGAGCATGGCATCAAGATCATCTTCGCGCTGCCGGGCATCGTGCTGAGCACCCTCTTTGTCACCTTCACCTTTGTGGCCCGCATTCTGGCGCCGCAGATGGAGGCGCAGGGCCAGGCCGAGGAGGAGGCCGCGATGACACTGGGCGCAAACGGCTTCCAGATGTTCTGGCGCGTCACCCTGCCCAAGATCAAGTGGGGCCTGCTGTATGGCATCATCCTCTGCAATGCGCGCAGCATGGGCGAATTTGGCGCGGTGTCCGTGGTCAGCGGCCACATCCGCAACAAGACCAACACCGTGCCGCTGCACATCGAAGTTTTATACAACGAATACCAGTTTGTACCCGCCTTTGCCGTGGCCTCCGTGCTGGCCCTGCTGGCGCTGGTGACCCTGATTTTGAAAACTCTGACGACCACTCAACGAGGAGCAGCATGAGCATCCACATCCACCACATCTCCAAATCCTTCGGCAGCTTCAACGCGCTGAAGAACGTCGATCTCGAAGTCAAAACCGGCGAACTCGTCGCACTGCTGGGCCCCAGCGGCAGCGGCAAGACCACGCTGCTGCGAATCATCGCCGGGCTGGAATTCGCCGACGTGGGCGAGGGCAGCATCCAGTTTCATGGCACCGATGTCACCCACCGCAGCGCCTATGAGCGCAAAGCGGGCTTCGTCTTCCAGAACTATGCTCTCTTCAATCACATGACTGTGGCGGAGAACATTGCCTTTGGTCTGCGGGTGATGAAACGGCCGGAGCGGCCTGGACGGGAGGACATCGACAAGTCAGTTACTCACCTCCTGCACCGGATTGCTCTCGAAGGCTATGGAGACCGATATCCCTCGCAGCTCAGTGGTGGGCAGAAACAGCGTGTGGCGCTGGCACGTGCGCTTGCCGTGGGGCCTCAGGTGCTGCTGCTCGACGAACCTTTCGGTGCCTTGGATGCCAAGGTGCGGAAGACGCTGCGCAAATGGCTGCGGCAGTTTCACGACGAGACCCGAGTGACGACCTTGTTCGTCACCCACGATCAGGACGAGGCCTTTGAGCTCGCAGATCGCGTCGTCGTTTTGCACGAGGGGAGCATCCAGCAGGTCGGATCACCGCAGCAATTGCGCGAGCATCCGAAGAATGAGTTTGTGGCTGATTTTTTGGACTGCGTGATGATTTGAGCTGCAATCACCTGCCCTGCTTCACCCGCAGCAGCTTTTCTCCTGCCGCGTTCAAGGTTTCAAGCTGCTTGGCGTAATGAAAGCGGATGAAGCGGTGCTCGGGTTCGCGGAAGAAGCTGGAGCCGGGGACACCGGCGACGCCGACTTCGCGCACGAACCATTCGGCGGCCTCGGTGTCGGTGGAGAAGCCGAGGGATGAGATGTCCATCAGCACATAATAAGCGCCATGGGGTTCGGTGAATGGCAGGCCGGTGGAGCGGAGGTGATTGAGGAAGATGTCGCGCTTCTCGGTGTAGAGATCGCGCAGGCCGTCGTAGTAGCTGTCGGGGAGTTCGAGTCCGGCGACGGCGGCCTCCTGCAAGGGTGCGGCGGCACCGACGGTGAGGAAGTCGTGCACCTTGCGCGCCTGCGCGATGATGTGCGGCGCGGCCTGCACGTAGCCGAGACGCCAGCCGGTGATGGAGTAGGTTTTGGAAAGTGAATTGCAGACGATGACGCGCTCCGATGCGCCGGGAAGCGAGTGCATGTAAACGTGCTCATGGGGTGCGTAGACGATGTGCTCGTAGGGCTCGTCGGTGATGACGAAGGCATCGTGCTTTTCGGCGAGATCGAGGATCAGTTGTAGCTCGGCGCGGGTGAAGACTTTGCCGGTGGGGTTGGATGGATTGCAGACGATGATGGCCTTGGCGCCTTGTGCGAAGGCGCTTGCGAGTTCATCGGGATCAAAGCCGAACTGCGGCGGACGCAGCGGGACGTAGATGGGCTCGGCCCCGGAGAGGATCGCATCTGCGGCGTAGTTTTCGTAGAAGGGTGAAAAGACGATCACCTTGTCCCCTGGTTCGCAGCAGGTCATCATGGCGCACATCATCGCCTCTGTGCTGCCGCAGGTGACGACGAGGTTTTGATCCGGATCGACAGGGGTGCCGGAAAAATGGGTAATCTTTTTGGCGAGCGCCTGGCGGAAGCGCGGCGCGCCCCAGGTCACGGCGTATTGATGGAAGGGGCCGCGGGTGGCGCGCTCCAGCGCAGTGAGGAGTTCCTCGGGCGGATTGAAGTCGGGAAAGCCCTGGGAAAGATTGATCGCCCCGTGCTGATTCGAGAGGCGCGTCATGGCGCGAATGACGGATTCGGTGAAGGCGTGGAGACGGCGGGAAGTTGCGGGCATCCTTGCGATTTGGGCGAGAAGCCGCCACCGTGCAACCAACCAATCTGACCCACATGCTGCGCCGCTGATCATGCCTCCTGAACCCTCTCCTCCGCCACAGCTCAAAGAATGGTTTGATGCCGCCCGCTATCGGGCCATCGCCAAGGAACTCGCCAGCATCGCGCCGAAGTTTCGCAGCGATGATTTCATGAAGTCCGTGCTGGATGGTCTAGAAGAGCGCAGCCTGATGCAGCGGGTGCATCAGTGCGCGGTGGCGGTGGAGGCGGCGCTGCCGGGAACGTATCAGCAAAAGGTGCGGGCGCTGCAAAAACTGGCGCCGCGCATCGGGCATGAGTTTGTGACTATTTTCATGGGTGATTTTGTGGCGACCTTTGGTCTGGATGACTTTGACTTTTCGATGGAGGCGCTGAGATTTTTCACGGTGTTTGGCTCTGCGGAGTTTGCGGTGCGACCGTTCATCCTGGCAGATCAAAAACGTGCTTTGCAAATGATGCACGCGTGGACTGCTGACCCGGATGAGAAGGTGCGCCGTCTGGCCAGCGAGGGATCACGGCCGCGACTGCCCTGGGGCATGCGTTTGCAGGCACTGGTGCGCGACCCCGAGCCGACGGCGAAGATTCTGGAGGCGCTGAAGGATGATGAGTCGCTGTTTGTGCGGCGATCGGTGGCCAACCATCTGAATGACATCACCAAGGATCATCACGACTATGTTTTGCAGCGCCTGGAGGCGTGGGATTTGGAACGCGAGCACCTGCGGTGGATCGCCAAGCATGCCTGCCGCACGCTGATCAAGCGCGGGCATCCGCGTGCGCTGAAGCTCTTTGGCTTTGGCAAAAAGGCGGAGGTCACGGCAAAGCTGGCGGCTTCTCCTGCATGCCTGGAGCTTGGGCAGCGTCTTACGTTGACGGCGGCGCTCACTTCCACCTCCAGCCGTGCGCAGCGCCTCGCCATCGACTACGTGGTGCATTATGTCAAAGCCAGCGGAGGGAGCGCGGAGAAGGTCTTCAAGTGGACGGAGATCGACCTGCGGGCGCGGGCTGAGATCGAACTCGTGAAATCGCAGGTGGTGCGTGATTTCACCACGCGCAAACATTACTCAGGCAGACACCGTGTGGAGCTGCAGGTGAACGGGCAGCGGGTGGCGGAGACGGTGTTTGTCCTGGCCTGAATGATGCCACCGCCTCAGCGGTAGAAGGTTTCGAGAATCAAAGTGCAGAGCGCCTGCCGATAGGTGGCATCTGCGGCGTCGCCGGCAGGCCAGTTGGGGCGGCCGTGTTTGAAGGAGCCGTCCGGCTGCTGGGCAGCGAGGACTTGCGGCATGACCTGGGCAGCGAAGGTCGTCCATTCGGGGCCGCCGTTGAGGAAGAGCGCATTGCCGTAGCCATGCCAGCAGTAGAGGTTGCAGTTCTTGTTCCAATCCGGAGGCTCGGCCTGGAGGAAACTGGAGATGAATTTGACGCCCTTTGCAGCCGCAGGAGTGCTTTTCCCAGTGAGCATGAGATGGCCTGCGGTGGCGCCACCACTGAGGCTCCACTGGTTGTAGTGCGACTCACGGCTGGCGCCGCCGAATCCGCCGTCTTTCGTCTGAACGGAATCGATGTATGAGAGAGCTTTTTTGATGGAGGAGCCGAGGCCGTCGATTTTCAAGCCGGTCGCCTGGGCAGCATTGAGAGCCTGGAAATGCCAGTTGGCCAGCGAGAGGTCGGACCCGCCGCCGGGATTGTACACAATACTGTCGCCACCATAGGTCCATGAACCGCTTTTCGTTTGCTGACTGATGATCGTCTTGATGGCGGTTTCAAAGCTCTCGCGGAGTCCCGGAAGACTCTTTGAGTTCAGGCGGGCCAGGATGTAAGCCTCGCAGACCGCCGTGGTGGCAATGGCGTGCTCGTAGGTTCCCGCACCGCCGCCGCCAGTCCCGGCCCATCTTTCGGAAAAAATGCCATTCGGGTTCTTCCTGCCGAGCTCAATGAGGTACATCAAGCCCTTGATGATGGCGTCTCCATACTCGGGAGAGTCCGGTGTCTCTCCATGGCCGAGGAAGCACTGAAGCACGAAACCGGTCATCGCACCTTTGTTTGAGCGGCCCCAGGAGCCATCGGGGTTCTGGCTGGAGCTGAAACTTTTCAGGGAAGCCACCACCGCCGCATCCATCTCCGGAGTGCCTCCACCGCGGCGGATCGCTTCGAGGCGAGTCGCTGGAAGAAGGCGAGCACGGTAAGCTTCGGGGAGGCGTTTGACGGCCTCTTCCGAAAATCCACCGGGGGTGGAGCCTGAGGGAGCATTCTGAAGCGCCTGCCAATGCTGTTTTGCATAGGCCTTGTCAGGCGGGCTGAGATTGTCGATGGCGATCTCGAATTCCGCGCCGTTTTTCAGGCGGACACTGAGGGAACGGCTGGAAGCGTTCACGCCAATGAGCTCGGCTTCGATGAGCTGGCCGCTGGTATTCGTCCAGACACGCATCTCCGCCACCGCAGCGCTGCTGACCAGCAACAGGCTGAGCGCTGCGATGGCACGTGCGCGCTTCATGGTCATTTCACCGCGGCTTTGGCCTGGGCCTGGCTTTCGGGAGAGAGCTTGCTGAGGGCCAGGATGTGGGTGGTTCCGGTGGAGGGGATTTTGAGAAGGACGCTGTCGCCTTGCAATCCCACGAATTCGGCCTCGATGGTTTTGCCTTCGGTATTGGTCCATTTCATGACACCGCCGGCAGCGGCGGGCATGGCGGCGGCAGGGGCTGCGCCCCCCCCGGTGAGGCTGGCGCCTTCATTGATCCAGGCTTTGAGTGTCGCGAGTTCTGCGTCCGTCAGCCGGTTCTTGCCCTCCGGCGGCATCACATCGGACTCATCATTCGCCAGGGTGCAGTTGACATACATCGTGCTTTTCGCCGCCTCTCCAGGGATGATGTTCTTCCCCGCACCGATCTGCTCCGGCAGCTTGTCATCATCCAGAGCCAGCTTGCCTTTCACCTTCTTGGTGACGCTGTGGCAGGCGTAGCACTTGTTGCGGAAAATCGGGGCGACCTGTGATTTGTAGTCGACGGCAGAAGCGGTGGTAGCGGTCAGGACAAGGGCGTAAAGAAGGAATTTCATGGTTGAATGCGACATGGAACGATCAAAAGGGCGGTTTGCCTAGATTATTTTATGGATTCCGCGCGATCAGCGGGCGGCGGGATCGAGCTGGCGGAGCTGCTGGAGGGTGAACAGGATGGCGTCGCGATGGGATTGCAGCCGGCTGATGCCCAGTACGGCGCGGCTGCCAGAGAGGGTGTTGAGCAGGGGGCTGATCTCGGGCTGGGCGGAATTCCACTCCACCCTGCGGAGGGCGGCGGGATTTTTCGCGACCAGAGCCTGGTACTCTGTGTTTAAGGCCTGTCGCTGAGAGGCAAGTTGTGTGCGCAGGACGTCAACCACGTTGCTGGCCGGCATCGCTGTCGCCGAAGCGGGGGTCTGGGATGGAAGGGCCTGCTCCCGGGCGAGCCGTGGGTCTGTTTCACGGGCTTTGAGAAGGATCTTCTCGCGGGATTTTTCCTGGGCCTCCAGGGGATCGTAGCAGGCCTCCCAGCGCAGATCCGGGGTGGTTTTCGCGAAGGCGACCCTGAGCTGGCCATCGGCGTGCCGGATTGAAAGATCTTCGGCGCTGACGGCGGTGATTTCGGCCTCGCGCAGGACTTTGCCATCGTCCAGCTTCAGCACGGGAAATTTCTTTCCCACCATGGCGCTGCGACGCTGGGTGCGGAAATGGTCGAACTGGGATTTCAATGCCTTGAACTGATCCTGCGACAGGGTGAGCTCCTGCTGGGTCTTTTGCAACTGGGTCTGTACCGCCGCAAATTGCTGCATCTGTACCTGCAGGGCGGACAAATCTGCTTGTGATTGCACGAGGAGGTGGTTGGTCTCATCCACACGCGTCTGCAGGGCCTGATTCTCGATCTGCAGGACATCATACTCGCTTTTTTTGACACAGCCACCCAGCAGCAGCAGCGCGGCGGCTGTCACTGAAAGAGTGCGTATGGGGTGCCTGCTCATTCCAAAGAGAGTGTAACCCTGCCGGTGCAAGATTGTCACGCATCCCATCTCAAGATTTTCAGAATGACGCCCTGGCCTCAACCACTTGCATTCAAGCCATCCTAGCCGAGACTGTGAGCCCCCTAAACCACCCCTTATGAGCAAAGCCTCCGTCGAAGACATCAAACTCGCCTCAGCCGGCCTGCGTGGCCAGCTGGCCGAGCAGTTCGCTGATACCAGCACCCCGAACATCCCGGAGGACTCCAACATCCTGCTCAAGCACCACGGCTCCTACCAGCAGGATGACCGCGATGTACGCGCCGAGCGTACCAAGGCGAAGCTGGACAAGGCCTGGAGCTTCATGATCCGCAGCAAGATGCCTGGCGGCCGTATCACCGCGAAGCAGTGGCTCATCCATGACGACCTTTGCGAAAAGGCTTTTGGCAACATGCGCCTGACCAACCGCCAGGGCATCCAGCTCCACGGGGTGCTTAAGGGCGGCCTGAAGGAAGTCATTTCCAATGTGTGCCACAGTGGCCTCAGCACCATGGGTGCCTGCGGTGACGTGGTGCGCAACACCATGGGCCCGGCGGCTCCGATCAAGGATGCCGTGCATGCTGATACTCAGACGCTTACGGAAGAAATCAGCCAGCGCTTCCTGTGGCGCAGCCAGGCGTATGCCGACATCTGGCTGGACGGCGAGAAGCTGGAGCCCGAGTGGACGCATGATCCGGAGGTGAATCCGGCCGTGCGTGAGGCGACGAAGGCCCCTGAAGGAGACGACCCGATCTACGGCAAGGTTTATCTGCCGCGCAAATTCAAGATCGGCGTGGCCATCCAGCCCTGCAACGATGCGGACATCTTCTCCCAGGACGTCGGCCTTGTGCCGCACGTGGTGGACGGTGCTGTGGAAGGCTACACGATCACTGTGGGTGGCGGCTTTGGCATGAGCCACGGCCAGCTAAGCACCCGCCCCTTCCTGGGCCAGCCGCTGCTGTATGCCAAGCGTGCGAACGTGGTGGATGCCATCGAAGCCATCGTGACCACCCAGCGTGACCACGGCAACCGCACCGAGCGCAAAAACGCCCGTCTCAAGTACACTGTGCAGACCATGGGCCTCGACGGCTTCCGCGCCGAAGTGGTGCGCCGCCTGCCGGGCATCGAGACCTTTCCGCCGAAGGAACTCAACTTTGACAGCGTCGAGGACAAGCTCGGATGGCATGAGCAGGGTGACGGCAAGCTGTACTGCGCCGTGCATGTGAGCATGGGCCGCATTGTGGACCGTGAAAACGGCCCGCAATACCGCAGCGCCTTTGTGGAGCTATGCAAGACGCTGGACCTGCCGCTGATCGTGACGCCGAACACGAACATGATCATTGCGGATGTGGCGCCTGAGCAGAAGGACGCTGTGGATGCCATCCTGGCCAAGCACGGTGTTGTGCATGCCGATGGCATGACCCGCGCCCGCAAGGTGGCCCACGCCTGCGTGGCCCTGCCGACCTGCGGCCTGGCCCTGAGCGAATCCGAGCGCGTCCTGCCAGGATTCATGGACAAGATCGACGAAACGCTGCGTGAACTGGGCCTCGAAGACGAGCCGATCCTCTTCCGCATGACCGGCTGCCCGAACGGCTGCGGCCGCCCTTACAACGCCGACTTCGGCTTTGTGGGTCGCTCGCCGAACAAGTACGCGATGTTCGTCGGCGGCAGCATCCGCGGCAACCGCCTCGCCGGCTTGGAGTTCAAGACGGTGCTGGGCGAAGAAGTTCCGGGCAAGGTCCGCGCCTTCCTGGAAGCCTTCAAGGCCGAGCGCAAGGAGGGCGAAATCTTTGCCGACTGGTTCGCCCGCACCCGCACCACGGGTGAAGCCCCGACGCCGGAGCAGTTCCACATTGAGCTGGCTGAGCGCGCTGCGAAGCTGGCGGGTGCCAGGGCTGCGGAAGAGGGCTGATCCTCCAAAAAGCATCATTTCTGAGGCGGTCCGTGATAAGCGGACCGCCTTTTTTGTGTTCAGAGATCCGGAAGAGTCGCCTACGGAAGGCACTGAAGCTGCGGAACCGGAGGCTGATTCCTTTGATTTGCGTGTTATCCGCAAGCCTCCTCTGCCAAAATCTGAACATCCCCGTACTTGTGTGAGGCGTTTCTCTGGGCCACAGACTCCGGCTATGTCTCTCCCGTTTTATCATTACCTGCATCTCATCGGCCTGATCCTTGTTTTCATCGGCTTTGGCGGCCTGTTCTCCAGCGAAGGTGCCAAGAAGGCCATGATGTGGCATGGTATTGGTCTGGTGATCAGCCTGGTCTCGGGCTTTGGGTTGCTCGCGAAGTACAACAAGCTGCTTCCCGAAGGAGCACCTTCCTATTACACCTACCACTGGGTGTGGGCGAAATTTGCCCTCTGGCTCGTCCTCGGCTTCCTGCCCGTCCTGGCCAAGCGCCGCGTCATCGCCGCTCCACTGGTCGTGCTGATCGCCGCCATCTGCGGAGCGGGACTCGCCGCCTTGGGCTACTTCAAACCGATGTTTTGATTCCTGTCGAACGATAGACAGTCTTGGCTGGCGATGCCGGCGCTTCGTTAAAATCCGCGGCCCACGAGCTGGCACTCAGCTTCACTGCTGCGGGCTAACGCTGTCGGCGGTTGATTTGAGGTGAGCGCTGGCGAGGGAAACTGCGGGGGCGCTGGTCGACGGGCAGGAGTGATCCATCGTACTGCTGAGGCGTTCCGCCTTCAGATTTCAGACGAAGGCGAGACGCCTCGAGCCGTTGACAGGCCGGAGGCCTATCCTCCGATTAAGCGCCCAAGGCTTTGCTTTTTTCGGTGGCCGCACGCACGGCTTGGATCATGGCGTGGCGGATGCCGTGCTGCTCGAGTTTTTCGAGTCCCGCGATGGTGGTGCCGCCGGGGCTGGTGACTTCATCGCGGAGAGAGGCGGGGTGTTTGCCGGTGGAAAGGACCATTTCAGCAGCACCGGCCACGGTTTGGGCGGCGAGGCGCAGGGCGGCGGCACGAGGCAGGCCCATAAGGACGCCGCCGTCGGCGAGGGCTTCGATGACGGTGTAAACGTAGGCGGGACCGCTGCCGGAGAGGCCGGTGACGGCATCGAGGAGCTTTTCGGAGACTTCATCGGCGGTGCCGACAGCGCCGAGGATCTTGGAAGCGAGGGCGGCGTCCTTGGCGTTTGCCTTGCTGCCGCGTGAGAATGCCGCGGCCCCTTTGCCGACGAGGGCAGGGGTGTTGGGCATGCTGCGAATGACGCGCTGCTTTTCACCGAGCCAGGTTTCGAGATTGGCCAGGGAGACTCCGGCGGCGATGCTGAGGTAGAGGCGGGAGCCTTTGACCTGGGAGAGGGATTCGCAGAGGGACTTCATGTCTCCGGGTTTCACGGCGAGGATGATGACGTCTGATGCTGCGGCCACTTCCGCCGGTGTGCCGGTGATGGTTTTGCAGGTGAGGCATTTGCGGAGGGAGATTACGGCTTCGGGCATGACATCGCTGAGCGCCACATTCAGGCTGGTTTTGCCTAGCGCCTGCTCCACGCCGCGCAGGAGTGCGCCGCCCATCTTTCCACAGCCAATGAGTCCGAGTTTCATCATGGGGCGACTTTGGGGCAGATGTGGCGGCGTGCAAGTACGCCAATCTTGTCTTGAGCTGGTGTGCTGTTGTGCTGGTTTTTGCCAAGCTGGTCGAAATCGTCGCTTCAATGTACTCCATGCCCGCAGTTGTGGCCATGGAGGGCGTCTTCTCTGCTCACGGCAGCCGCCCAAACAACGCCAGCGCCTGTGGTGACCGATGCCAAAAACCGCTGAGTGAATGCCGAGGCGTCCGACCGACAGCATTCTCCATGCGGCAGGCGCTGATTTCGCATGCAGGATGTGCGTACTTCTTTTGTGAAAAGCTCCCCTGCCCTTCTCCTGCTGCTCCTGACCGCCTCTGCCTCTGCGGCGGTGGATTTCGTTCGGGACATCCAGCCCATCTTCAGCGAGCACTGCTACAAGTGCCATGGCGGGCACAAGCAGGAAGCGGCCTTTCGTCTCGACAACAAACCGAGCGCGCTGAAGGGCGGCGATTTTGGTGTGGCGATTGTGCCCGGCAAGGCGGATGACAGCCGCCTGATGCATGCGGTGCTGGGAACCAATCCCAAAATGCGAATGCCGCGCAAGGGTGATCCGCTGAGCGTGGAGGAGATCGGGAAGCTGAAGGCATGGATCGATGAGGGGGCTGTGTGGCCTGACAGCGCGAGCGTGAGCATCGAGCGGAAGACCGACCACTGGGCCTTCAAACCGCCCGTGCGGCCGCCCGTGCCTGCGACGGCGAAGCATCCGATCGACGCTTTCATCCGTGAGCGTCTGGCGAAGGAAGGGCTGCAGCCATCTCCCCCTGCGGCTCCTGAAACGCTGCTGCGCCGCCTGCATCTGGATCTCACTGGACTGCCGCCGACGCCGCAGGAAACGGCCGGATTTGTCATGGCCTGCGACAAGGATCGCGCAGGCAGTGTTCAACGACTGACCGCGAACCTGCTGGCCAGCCAGCACTTTGGTGAGCGCTGGGCGCGGCACTGGCTGGATGCGGCGCATTACGCGGACAGCAACGGCTACGAAAAGGACCCGATGCGCTTCATCTGGTTCTACCGCGACTGGGTGATCAGCGCCTACAACCGCGATCTGCCGTATGACCAGTTCATCATCCAGCAGCTTGCCGGTGACGAGCTGCCCCAGGCCACGCAGGATCAGATCGTGGCCACCGGATTTTTGCGCAACACGATGGTCAATGAGGAAGGTGGCGTGGACCCGGAGCAGTTTCGCATGGAGGCGATGTTTGACCGCATGGACACGATCGGCAAAAGCGTCCTGGGGCTAACGATCGGATGCACGCAGTGCCACAACCACAAGTACGACCCCATCTCGCAGGAGGAGTACTACCGGATGTTTGCCTTCCTGAACAATGACAACGAGCCGTGGCGCGTGGTGTACACCGCCAGCGAGCAGATGCAGCGGGCGCAGGTGCTGACGCGAGTCGCTGAGCTGGAGGCGAAGCTGAAGCATGACCACCCTGACTGGCAGCAGCGGATGAAAGCGTGGGTGGCTTCTGTGAAAGCCGCGCAGCCGCAATGGCGGACGCTGGCTTTTGAGGATGATCCTTCAGGGGGGGAGAAGGCCCTGCGGCAGCCGGATGGCAGCATCCTCGCGCAGGGATATGCTCCGACGAAGAGTGATGTGAAGTTTGCGGTGAAGGGGTTTCATGATGCGAGCGCTCCAGCAGGGAGCGCCACTGAAGCGGACAAGAGTGTCCGCGCTCCGCTCGGCACCATCGCCGCTTTCCGACTGGAGTTAATGAATGACCCCAATCTGCCTGCGTATGGTCCGGGGCGTTCGCAGAAGGGCACGGCGGCGCTTACGGAATTCAGCGCGGAGATGAAGATTGATGGCAAGATGACGAAGCTGAAGTTTGTCAAAGCCACTGCTGACTATGGCGAGCCGGAAAACACACCGCTGGCCCCCTTTGCCCGTGATCAGGATGTGAAGAAGGACAAGCGTGTCACGGGCCCCATCGCGTATGCGATTGATGGCAAAGTGGAGACGGCCTGGGGCATTAATGCGGGTCCTGGAAGGCGCAACGTGCCGCGCAATGCGGTCTTCGTTTTGGAGAAACCCGTTGAACTCAAACCTGACAGCGAACTGAGCGTGACGCTGAGCATGAAGCACGGCGGCTGGAACAGCGATGATTTGCAGACGATGAATCTGGGGCGGTATCGCATCAGCGTGACCGATGCGCCGGATGCGGCGGCGGATCCGCTGTATGGCAAGAAATCTGAGTTCAGCGCCTTCCGCACCACTGTGGCGGAATGGCAGACGGTGAATGGGGAGATTGAAGCGCTTTGGAAGCAGCATCCGGAAGGCACCACCACCCTGACGCTGGACCCGCGCGCGGAGCCGCGCATGACCTCGGTGCTCAAGCGCGGTGATTTCCTCAAGCCTGACAACCGCGTGACCGCCGGTGTCCCTGCGGTGCTGAATCCGCTGCCGAAGAATGCGGACGGATCACGCCTCACCTTCGCCCGCTGGATGGTGGACAAGAAATCGCCCACCACGGCCCGCGCTTATGTGAACCGCGTGTGGCAGGCGTGCTTTGGTACTGGGCTGGTTGAGACTGCGGAGGACTTCGGCACGCAGGGGGCGCTGCCGAGTCATCCTGCGTTGCTCGACTGGCTTGCGGTTGATTTCATGGAGCACGGCTGGAGCACGAAACATCTGCTGCGCCTCATCACCAGCAGCGAGACTTATCAGCAGTCCAGCAACGTCACGCCTGAGCTCCTGGAGCGCGATCCCTACAACCGCCTGCTGGCGCGTGGTCCGCGCTTCCGCGTAGAAGGCGAGGTGGTGCGCGACATTCAGCTGGCCGCGAGCGGCCTGCTCAATCCCGCCATTGGCGGACGCCCCGTGATGCCGCCTGCACCGGCATATCTCTTTGAGAAGCCTGCGAGTTATGCGCCCTTCCCATGGAAGGTGGATGAGGATGAGAACCAGTTCCGCCGGAGCGTGTACGTCTTCCGCCGCCGCAGCACGCCGTATCCGTTTTTGAGCACCTTTGACGTGCCGAACGGCGAGAGCGCGTGCATCCGCCGCTCCAAGAGCAACACGCCGCTACAGGCGCTAATGACGCTGAATGAGACCATGAGCATGGCGGCGGCCAAGGCGCTGGGCGAACGCATGTGGAAGGAAGGAGGCGCGGAGGATGAGGCGCGGATTGCCTATGGGTTTCAGCTTTGCACTGGGAGACAGCCGACTGCCAAAGAAACGGCTGTGCTAGTGGACATGCTCAAGCGGCACCAGCCCAAGCCTGGTGAGATCGACTCGCATACTTTGATCGCGCGCGTGCTGCTCAATCTCGACGAGACGATCACGAAGGAGTGAGGCTCACGGCTCGCGCTTCATGCGCCACAGCCAGTCTTTGTCTTTCGTTCCGCCGTCGTCCTTCGCATCGGGTCCGGCGGACCAGAGGAGGTAGCCGTCCTTTTCGAGGCGATAGCCCAGCGGCTGAGTTGGCCGTGCGGGATCGGTGACTTGGAAGAGCTTCAGGTCGTCCTTCACCAGATCGAGCGATGTGGGAAAGCTGCCGTGCTTCATGTGATGCTTCTCCAACGCGCAGGCAATGATGAGGCAGCGGCGGTGGAAAAGACTTTGGGCGGCGGCATCAAAGAGATTGCCCACATTGGGCAGCGCCAGCGCACCGATCTTGCGCCTCATGTTCCAGTCGATGTGGCGGTATTCTTCATCACGACGCTTTTTGAGCGCTTCACCGCGTGATCTGCCGTCCCTCCATGCAGACTCCCCTTTCGGCCCCAGCATGTCGAGATAGGTCTCTGCATAGAAAGCGGTGTTCGCATCGTGCCAGCCGGTGGGTCCGTAAACGTAGGCAAGCCGCGTCGCGGCATTGGCTGCGCGATGGATCCAGGAGTCCTCGTCGTTGCCAAAGCGGAGTTCTTCCATGGCAGAGCCCCCTTTGCGGCAGCTTTCTCGGATATGAATGCCCACGCCAAAGCCCGTGAGGATTTCCATGCTCCAACCGCGCTCCATGACTTCAAGATCGTTGATCTTGCCGAGCTGCAGCTGCAGCATTCGCAAGCCGCCCTCGTCCCACGCCGGGTGGCTGAGCGCGTCCTGAATCGCCTCAAATGCGAGACCATGTGCAGCGATGCTGACCAGCGAGCTGATCATCCAGTGATGAGAGGTTGCGGCCTCTGGAAACAACCGAAGCAGGATGAGCGCGGTGCTGCGTGTCTTCTCCACATCGCCCGCTGCAGCCGCCACGCGCAGATGAAGACCTAGATCCCGCATCGTGTCATTCGCATTGCCCACATTTGGCTGGATTGCTGCATAAGGATTGTCCCCGGCGGCGGCGTATTCCTCTCGTTGGGCTGGTTTCCATGCAGAGAACGGCCTTGAAAGATCTGCGGAGAGTTGGGGCAGCAAGCCGTTGCCATCGCCGAGTTCGCGATTCATGACGATGGCAGGCTTTTCTCCTTTCAAATCACGGGCCGCAGCCCAAGAGCTGAAGTCGATTCGGGAGGTTTTGTCGGAGCCGTTTTCGATGATCTCCGGCTTCACAAAGCCAGGAGGTAAAAATACGTTTTTCGGAATGACGTAACGAGCCTGCTTTCCATCGCGATGCAGCCACTGTTCGACGACGGGCAGTGCAAAAAAGTTTTGCTCATCTGGCACGCCCGGTGCGGCGAATGCGATCCAGTCGTCGGTGCCAATGCGCTCAACCATTCGTTGATGCGCGGCTTTCAATTCGCGTGCGCTTCGCCTATTCTCCCATTGGTAGTAAAGCGCGAGCATCGAGATGAGGCAGACAAGTGTCCAGCCCGTGCGACGATTCCACACGAGGCGGGCCAGCCAGTGAGCCATACGCACGCTATAGAGGCGGGATGGTGCCATGGTGCCGGGGGGGGAGGAGTTCATGGGCGAGCTGTTCGATTTGCTGTCGGTTGGCGAGGAGCTGCGCGGGCGTCATCGGCGGCAGTTTGGCGTAGCTGTTGAGCGTGGATTGGGGGATGGCCTCGGGCGTGGTGATGCGGAAGTAGAAGGCCAGCAGCCAGCATGCGGCGAGAGGCAGGCGCAGCGGGCGTGGGATGAAGGCGAGCCATGCCAGGACATGCGACTTTCTAGCTGGCGTTGCGGGGTGCCGGAGCGCGCTGGTCTTGCGATGTATTCGAGTGTCCTCCGGTTCGCGAAAAGCTCCAGAGGGCTGGAGCACTCCAGGACGCTGTCGCGATGCTTCGAGTGACTGGGCAAGAACACGCTCAAGAAACGCCGGTGGCGGATCGCGCCAGCGCATCTGGCGCAGGGTTTGTTTGGGATCGGCTTTCATACGAGCGTGTGTTTTTGGGTTCGCAGTTTTTCCAGACCGTAGCGGTAACGGCTGGCGACGGTCTGGGTGGGGAGAGCGAGAAGTTCACCGATCTCGCGAAAGCTGAGATCTTCCCACACGTGCAGGTGGATGACGCTGCGCTGCTCTTCCGGGAGCGCAGCGAGTGCGACGGTGATTTGAGCGAGTGTTTCCTCGGTATCATCTGCGGGTAAAAACCAGCAAGGTGATTCGTCGGCGAAGCGCTGCAAGGCATCCTCCCGGGTGGAACGTCGACGCAGGGCGTCGAGCGCGAGATTGCGCGTCAGGGTGAAGATGATGGCGCGCTCGGACTGCGCCTGGGAGATGACGGCGGCATCCCGGGCGAGCTTGAGAAACAATTCCTGCACCACCTCCTGAGCCAGCGATTCATCCTTCGTCACCGACCATGCGAAACGGTACGCACTGACGGCGTAGTCGGCATGGAGTCGGGTGAGGGTGGCTTCGGCGGGCGGCATCCGTGGTCAGTTTGGCAAACGACGCACGGGTTGGGGAATTTTATTTAAAATGTACTTGGGGTGACCCCAAATTATCTCGTCAATTTTGAATTCGTAGTCGACGACACGGATTGAGTGCGCCTCTCCAATTCATTGATGTGCTTATTCAGGTCACTGAATTTAGGTGCTTCCACATTGGTTCCATGTGAAATGGGAAGATGAATTTCCTTACTTCCCTTTCGATATGTCAGAGAAGGACGATTCGTGCTGGTTGGCATGTCATCGTCAGACCAGTCGAGAACTCTTGCCCGATCCACATACTGCCAAAACCAATGAGCATCCTCAGGGGACAATTGAAGCCGGATTTGTTCTTTCAACACTTGCGGCCCTTGCCCTTCTCGGCCACTGCTCTTGTAGTATTCATTTACGAGCTCTCTGTCTGTGATTACAGACCTCGACCACTCGCCATAACCAAATGAGCAAATTTCAAGCCGTTCGCTTGATGTCTTTTGATCATCTGCGGGAAAAGTCTCCAAGTCTTTGCAAGAACACAGCGAGGCCACCATTAAAAGCATTAGCGGCAGTATTTTCATGTACGGCAGAGACTGCTCGTAAATGATTAAATCGCCAGCGCATTCTCCGCATCACCAAAGTGACCCACGTGCAGGCCCATGCGGTCCATGAGGGCGATGTGGAGGCGGCAGAGTTTGCGGTTGGGGTCGGCGCTGTGATCGTGGAAGCGGCCGCCCTGGATGGTGCCGCCACCGCCGCCGGCGAGGACGACGGGGAGCTGACGGGAGTCGTGGGCGTTGCCGTCAAAGAGGCTGCTGGTGAGCATGATCATGCTGTTTTCCAGCAGGGTGCGCTCGCCTTCGTTGGTGGCCTGCATCTTGCCGAGGAACTCGCCCCAGAGCTTCACTTGGTGCTGATTCACACGCTGGTACATGTCCAGGCGGTGCTCATCGTTGGCGTGATGGGACAGCTCATGAATGCCGCCGCTGATGCCTTCCAGGCTGGGGAAGCGCATGTTGGAGAGGTCGTTGTTCATCATGAAGGTGGCCACGCGGGTGCGGTCCATCTGGAAGGCGAGGAGCATGATGTCGAACATGAGGCGCAGGTGATCTTCCGCGCTGGTGGGGATGCCGGCGCCGGGGCGCTGCATGGTGGGCACCTTCACGGTGGGCTGCCAGCCGGCGCCGTTGGTTTCGGCCTGGCTGATTTTTTCGGCCAGCGCCACGCGCTGCTCAATCTCACGCACGGAGGTGAGGTATTCGTCGAGCTTCTGCTTGTCGCGCTGGCTGAGCTTGGGCTTCAGCGCACCGGCGTCTTCGAGCACGAGGTCGAGGATGCTTTTGTCGCGCTTGCGCTTGCTGCCATCGTCAAAGAGCTGATCAAAGGCCTGCTGCGGGAAGATTTCCTTCGGCGCGGGTGTCGTAGGTGTGCTCCAGGAGATGTAGGCGGAGTAGATGGAGGTGAAGCCGGAGTCGGTGCTGTAGCTGGGGCGTTCGGTGCCGAGCACGACGCTCGGCATGGGGGTGAACTTGCCGGTTTGTGCCGCGACAAGCTGGTCCATCGTGGTGCCGACTTCGACGTCGGTGGTGGTCTTCTTCACCTTGAGGCCGCAGAGCACGTTCATCTTCGGATAGTGGCCGCCTTCACCTTCCACGGTGGTCGGATTCCACAGGCCCTTGAAGACGCTGATGTGTTTCTTCAACGGCTCCAATGGCGAGAGCGATTTCATGAATTCCATGCCCGCAGGGCCTTGTGTGGCGCCCCAGTGATGCGGATTGACACCGTTGCCGGTGAAGCACACAGCGAGACGGCGTGGTGCGGTGTTGTTTTTGACCGCTTCGGCCCCGAAGGAGCTGATCGATTCAAACCACGGCAGCCCAAGGGCGACACCGGTGCCACGGAGAAATTTGCGACGAGAAAGGTTCATAGGGGTAAGGCGGTTTGTTTATTGATTGGCGGCCACGGCAGGTTCGCTGCGGCGGTTGAGGAACTGGCGGCTGTTGACGACGTCGAGCACGGCGGCGGAGAACTTGCCGTTGTTCTGCTTGAGCGCGGCCTGCATCTGCCGGAGCAATGCTTTGTCGCTGGGCATGGTCTGACGGCCCAGGGCATAGCCGAGGAGCTTGCGGCAGAACTGCGCGTTGAAGTTGGTTTCGTTCTTTTTGAGGTAGTCACGCAGTCCGGCGAGACCTTGGAATTTGGTGCCGTCTTTGAGTTCGCCGGTGTCGTCGATCTTGCCACCGGTTTCGTCAGCGACACGGAAGCGGCCGATGGGATCGAAACTTTCGAGGGCGAAGCCGAGGGGGTCGATGCGTTCATGGCAGACGGCGCAGGCGGCATCGGTGCGATGAATCATGAGGGCTTCACGTAACGAGGCGGGCTTCACGGCGCTGTCGGGAAGCTTGGGAACATTCGGCGGTGGCGGGGGTGAACTGAAGCCGAGCACAACCTGATAGAGGTAGTCGCCGCGCACCACAGGGCTGGTGCGGTTGGGGCGCGAGGTCTTGGTCAAAATAGCACCCATGCCGAGCAGGCCGCCGCGATGCTGCTGCGCGACTTTGACCTCGCGGAACTCACCGCCAGTGACGCCGGGAACGCCGTAGAATTTGGCGAGGCGCTCATTGAGGAAGGAATAGTCGCCGCCGATGATGTCACCGACGCTGCGGTCATCGCGCACGAGATGCGCGAAGAATTCGATGGTCTCGCGCTGCATGTCGTTGCGGAGTTCGGTGGTGAACTCAGGGTACTTTTTCTCATCGACGGTGCTCTTCTCGTCGAAGCCGTTGAACTTCAGCCACTGGCCGGCGAATTCCTTGGCGAGGGCGTTGGCTTTCGGATCTCGCAGCATGCGTTTGGTCTGTGCGACGAGGATTTCGGGCTTCAAGAGGCTGCCGTCGTCTGCGGTCTTACGCAGTTCCCAGTCAGGCTGCGAGGCCCAGAGGAAATAGCTGAGGCGGGAGGCGAGTTCGAAGGCGTTGAGCTTCACATCCCCAGAAGCGGCATTGGCCATGGGCAGCGTCTCGGCTTTGAAGAGGAAGTACGGCGAGACGAGCACGCGTACGATGACTTCCCGTGCAGCGGATTCACGATCGAGTTCCTTTTTACGGCCCTCAAAATAGAGCGCGTCGAGCTTCTGAAATTCTTCGCTGCTGACTGGTCGGCGCCAGGCGCGACCGGCGAACTGATGCAGATGCCAGAGCAGGGCTCCGTCGAACTCCTTTTGCTGCTGCGGATTGAGCTGCGAAGGGGCGGTGTAGCCAAAGTCTTTCTTCATTGCCGCGAGATAGTCGCGGTCCTTGGGGCCGAGGAGCTGTCCGAGCTGATCGTCGCTGAAGTAGTAAACGGTGATGCCGGGCTTACGGCGGTAGAGATTGCTGGCGACTTCTTCAAGACGTCGCTCAAACATGTCCGGGAAGGCCTGCTTCATCACGTGGAAGTCGCCCATGGTGCGGCGTGCAGCCTCGGTCTGCGTTTTCCAGACGGTGAGAATGCCCGGCATGATCTTGGTGACATCCCGTGGTTTGTCTGCTCTCAGATCCCACTGAATGGTGCCGTCATTGATGTCGGGATTTTCCAGATCCAGCCGGGCCTCGGCGTGGATCCAGGTGACGTTTTCCGGCAGCGGCAGGTTGAAAACCAGCGGTGCGGCGATGGCGAGCACCCCGGGCTCGATCTTGCGACCCTGCGGATGTTTGCCGAAGGCGCTCTTCACACGCTCAAGCTCTGCAATGCGCTGTTTCAACGCTTCTGCATTCGCTGGAGGGGGAGTCGCGCTGAGGGCTTTGCGATCTTCACCAAGCTGCTTGTTGAGCCAGTCCATGTAGATCAGGTGGCCCTTGGTCGTTTTCACGTCGAGCTTGGTGATGAGTGCGATGTCTCCTTTGTTGCCGTCGCCATCATCGCCAATGCAAAGGAAGGCCTGCTTTTTGCCTTTCACCTCAATGTTCATCTGGTAGGGACGGATGCCGTCGGCGTCCTGCTGCTGGCGCTGCACACCACTGCCGGCCTTCTTCGGATTGTTCCAGGAGAGCAGCTGCTCTTGGATCGCCTTGGCACCGTCGGTCACCGCCTGCGGCACCTGACCGGGCTTTGCGGCATCCGGGCCGGGCAGTTCACGCCAGGCAACGCGGGTGAGATCGAGGAAGCGCGATTTCGGCTCGGTGGCGTTCACGAGATTGTTCCAGTTCTGCAGGAAGGGCAGCTTCAAACCGGTCTCTTTGGCGAGTTGTTCGAGCGGCGTCTGGAAATGCTTGTGCTTCCAGCAGGCGACCATGTAGTCCGCCTCGCGCATGTCCTCGCCATCCTTGGGCAGGTGTGGCGCCGACTTCTGCTGATACCAGACGTACAAAGCCTGCTGTGCCTGGGCTTTGACCTGCTCAGGCCCGCGCAGGCCGATGCGCTGCGGATTGAAAACGATGCCTGTGCCCGGCATGATGGTGGCGTGGTCAGCCACCTTGCGGGCGGCGCCGAAGTATTTGTCCAGCGCGGCCGGGCTCATGAAGAGCACGTCGCCTGTATTGCTGAAGCCTTCGCCGCCGCCGCCGTCGGTCTGGAATTCCTTGGCGAAGCCGTAGTCGTGGCCGGTGAGGTCGCGAATGGTGTAGTCATACTCGGCATTGGTAAGGCGGCGCATGGTCACGGGGCCGGGGTCGCCGGACTGGGCGGAGGCCAAAGCATCGAGCTCGCCATTCACCCAACCGAGGAGCGCCGTGTGCTCCTGATCGGACATCTGGTGCGCTTTCGGGGGCGGCATGTCGCCGTTTTCAATCGTGTCTTTGACCTTCAGCCACACTTCAAAGTGCTTGGTGAGCTGCGGATCAGCGGCGAACTGCTGCAAATCGACGTCTCCCTTGGTCTTTTTGGGGTTGTGGCATTCGTAGCATTTGGCCTTCAAAACGACTTCCGCGTCCTTCCATGCGGGAGCGGCGGAAAGTGAGAACGAGCCGACGACAAAGGCGGCCAGAGCAAGATGGCGGGGATTCAGAAACATTGGGGGTACAAATGATACGGGCAAAAGACGGGATTTAATCAGCAGCTTCCGCTCCTTTTTTGCGCTTTCCTGTGCTAGGAATCATGCGAAAGCATTTGCTGGCTGAGACGTATCATTCATACCCCCATGAATTTCCCCTTTTCACATCATGCCCCGAATCTGGAGCATGCGTTTTTGACGCGCCGCGAACTGCTGCAGCGTGTCGGCATGGGCTTTGGCACGATGGCGGCCGGCTCCTTGTTCACCTCACAGGCTTCCGCAGCCACGATGGACCCCATGGCGGTGAAACGGCCGCACTTTGAGCCGAAGGCCAAGCGGGTGGTGCATTTCTTCATGAACGGCGGGCCCTCCCACGTGGATACGTTCGACCCGAAGCCGATGCTGGACAAATACGACGGCAAGCCGCTGCCGAATGTACTCAAAACGGAGCGCCCGACCGGGGCGGGCTTCAAATCGCCCTTTAAATTCACGAAACGTGGTGAGTGCGGGCTCGAAGTGAGCGAGGTGTTTGAGAAGACTGGGGCCTTTGCGGATGACATGTGCGTGATACGCTCAATGCACGCTGACGTGCCGAACCATGAGCCTTCCCTCGGCCTGATGAACAGCGGCGAAGGCCGCCTGAACCGCCCGACGATGGGATCGTGGGTAACCTACGGCCTGGGCAGTGAGAATCACAACCTTCCCGGCTACATCGCCATGTGCCCCGGTGGCATGCCGACACGGCGGACGAAGAACTGGCAGTCGGCCTTCCTCCCGAGCGCCTATCAGGGCGCCTACATCAACACGGAGGACACCCGGGTCGAAAAACTGGTGGAATTCATCAAGAACGGCTCGCTCGATCTGAAGCAGCAGCGCCGCCAGCTGGACCTGCTGCAGGAGCTAAACCAGCGCAATCTGGTGCAGCAGGACCGCGACCAGCAGCTGGAAGCCCGCGTGCAGAGCTATGAACTGGCCTACCGCATGCAGATGGAGGCCACGGACGCCTTTGACATCATGAAGGAGCCGGAATCGATGCGGAAGATGTATGGCGACCACGCTTTTGGCCGCCAGTGCCTGATCGCGCGGCGGTTGCTGGAGCGCGGCGTGCGTTTCATCCAGCTCTGGACCGGCGCGGGCCAGCCGTGGGACAATCACGATGAAATTCTGGAGCATCGGAAGCTCGGGCAGCAGACGGACGGGGCGATTGCCGCGTTCATGAGCGACTTGAAGCAGCGCGGGCTCTGGGATGACACGCTGATGATGTGGGGCGGCGAATTTGGCCGTACGCCGGCGGTGGAACTACCGACGCCAGGTGCCAATGCGGGCAAGCAGCACGGACGAGACCACAACCACTACGGCTTTACCATGTGGCTTGCGGGCGGCGGGGTTCGGGGTGGCTACACCCATGGCTCCACCGATGAATTTGGCTTCGCTGCGCAGGAAAATCCGGTGCATGTGCATGACCTGCACGCCACGATTTTGAACATCCTGGGCTTCGATCATGAAAAGTTCACGTACAAGTACGCGGGACTCGATTTTCGCCTCACGGGTGTGAACGAGTGCAAGGTGGTGCGGGAATTGCTGGCCTGACCGGGCCGGGAAAGCCAGCCACCGGCCCCTTGCAAGGCTGGCGCACACGTTTACAGTCGCCACCTCATGCATCGAAAAATCTTCTTCGCCCTGGCTGTGCTGGTGGCACTCGTCTTCACGATGACCCTCAAAGCCCAGGCTCAGCAGCCTGCGCCCGCCGCCGTTCCAGGAGCCGCCGTGGTGACGGAAGCTCCCGCCGAAGACAATCCCTATGCCGATGTGCTGACCTTTCAGGGCTTCGTGAAGCGCACGGGCGTCATGGCCTACCCGCTGATCATTCTTTCCATGATCGCCTTTTTCATGATCGTGCTGTTCGGCTTCACCGTGCGCCAGGGTACCGTGGTCAGCGATGCGTTCATGAATTCGGCGGACGCCCTGATCCGCAAGCAGGACTACCTAGGGCTGCTGGCGGTGTGCAACCGCCGCAACGAGTGCATCGCCCGCATCACCTCGAAGACGCTCGACTTCGCCACGCGCAACCCGACTGCGAGCTTTGAAGAGGTCAAGGAGGTCACCGAGGCCGAGGGCAACCGCCAGTCCAGCCTGCTGCTGGCCCGCATCGCCTACCTGGGAGACGTCGGCGCCATCGCCCCTATGCTCGGCCTGCTCGGCACGACGCTGGGCATGATCACGACTTTCCATGAAATTTCCGGCAAGGGCGTGGGCGGCTCGAACCAGCTGGGCCTTGCCCAGGGGGTGTCCGAAGCGCTGCTTTGCACGGCCTCGGGCCTTGTCATCGGCATTCCCTCCCTGATGTTCTACGCCATCTTCCGCGGCAAGGTGAACCGCCTGATCTCCGAAATGGAAGCCGCGACGACCCATCTGATGGCCCTGCTGGCGGTCCAGTACAAGCGTGCCGCACGCGCCGTCGCCGGTCAGTAAACAGGCAGATCACCACCCGCGATGAACTTCCGCAAACAGCATTCCATTGAACCCTCGCCCATGCAGCTCGCGCCGCTGGTGGACGTGCTGTTCCTGCTCGTCATTTTCTTTGCCGTGACCTTCCAGTATGCCAAGGAGGAGCAGGTCATGGACGTCAGCGTGCCTGCGGCCGACGAGGGCAAGGAGAAGGAAACCCGCAACGTGGGCGAGATCATCATCAACATCAAAAAAGACGGCGAGATCCTCGTCAACGGCCAGAAATTCAACACCGACGAGCTGCTGGTGAAGCTGCAGAACATCGTCGCACTTTACAAGGATCAGGCCGTGATCCTGCGGGGTGATGAAGGCACCCCCTACCAGAACGTGATCCGGGTGCTGGACACCTGCCAGAAGGCTGGCATCTGGAACATCGCCTTTGCCACGCGCAAACCTGAAGCCGACCAACCTGCTGCCACGCCCAAGTGAGATGACCGCCGCGAAGTTCCCAACCGCCTCGCGCAGTCATGCGCCCCGTTTCATGCCAGCGCTTTTCTGCCTGGTGGCGTTTTCATCCATGGGCCAGCAGCCAGCCCCGCCGCGTGCCCTGCCAGTGGAAGATGATGTACCCAAGGCCATTCCCGTGAGCCCGCCGCCGAAGGCGCTGCCCGTGCCGGGTGCGCCGCCGCCCAAGACCAAGGGGCCTGATGATGACATGTTCGACTTCGCCACCCTGGCCTATGACCGCCAGGAGTGGGGCATGGCGGCGCAGTCGTATGCCAAGTATCTGCAGCAGTATCCCAGCGGCAGGCAGGTGCCTGAAGCACTCTACCGCATCGGCGAGTGCTACATGAAGCAAAACCAGCTCAAGCAGGCTGCGGGCTATTATGAAGAAGTGGTAAACCGCTACCCGGACAGCGAGGGCTCGCCCTCCTGCGCCTATCGCCTCGGGGCGATGATGTTCAACGACTCCAAGTTTGCTGATTCGGCCAAATTCTTCAGCTTTGCCGAAACCAAAACCAAGATCCCCGCTGTCCGACTGGCCGCCGCCTACAACAAAAGCCGGGCCTATGAAATGCAGGGGGATAAGGAGAAGCAGGCCGCCGCCCTGGCCAGCGTGATCGCGGTGAAAACGGACAAGCAATCGGACAACCCGTACCGCGAAACTGCGCTGCTGACCCTCGGCAGCCTCTACCTCGGCCAGGACAAAAAAGCCGAGGCGCTGCCTATCTTTGACGAACTCGTGAAGACCAGCGCCGACCGTGCGATCGTCGCGGAGGCGAGCATACGTGCGGCGGTGCTCTATGCCGAGCTCAAAAAGCCGGAGGAATCCATCGCGATGTTTGAAAAGGCGCTGCGCATGCCGGAAACGAGCGAGCAAAACCGGGGCATCTCCCTCGTGGGCATCATTCAGGCGCTCTATGCCAAGGGGGATTACGACGGCGTCATCGACTACTACAACAAAAACTCCGAGATCCTGCCGCAAGGCGAATCACGGGCCAAGATGCTGCTGCTCGTCGGCCACGCTTACCGCATGAGGAAGAGCTATGCCCGCGCCGTCGAAGTTTACCTGCTGATCGAGCAGTACCATCCCGACACCGAAGAGGCCTTCAGCGCGGGATACTGGAAGCTGTACTGCTTTTACCTGCTCAATGACAAGGACCTGGGCGAGTTTGCCACCGCCTTCATCACCCGTCAGGCGCCGAAGCACCCCGACCATGAATACCTGGCGCTGGCACGCCTGATCCGCGCCGACTTTTACTTCAACAAAGGCGACTACCAGCAGGCCGCGCTGAGCTACAATGAGGTCAGCCTGGACAAACTGCCCGAAAAGCTGCGCCCGGGCACGCTCTTCAACATGGGCTGGGCCCAGGGCGAGGCCGGCCGCAATCAGGAGGCCGTGGGCACCTTCACCCGTTTCATCAACGAAAATCCAGCCCACGAGTTCCTCCCCAAGGCCTACGCAAGACGTGGTCTCGCAAACCGAGAGGCGCGTGACCTGCCCAAGGCGAAGGCGGACTTTGAACACGTCGTCAAGGAATTCCCCAGCTCCGACGCCTGCGAGCTTTCGTGGCTGCAGCTGGGCTTCATCGCGATGGAGCAGAAGGACCCGAAGGCGATGATCACCGCCTTTGAAACGCTCCTGAAAAAATTCCCCAACACTACCGCCGCCGCGCAGGCCTACTACGGCATCGGCCGGGGAAATTTCGACCTGAAGATCTATGACAAGGCCGTGCCTGCCCTGCGCCGTTCCATTGAGATCGACAGCAAGGACTACCTCGAAAAATCCAGCCAGCTCATCATACTCTGCGACTACGCCCGCCAGAACGCCGACAACCTGGCCAAGACCATCGACAACTACCTGCAGTCCAAACCCGACGGCTTGGTGCCCCCAAACATTTTGAAATGGCTGGGGCTCAAGCTTTACAGCAGCGATGACTACAAACGCGCCGCACGCTTTCTTGAACTCGCCGTGACGCCACAAAACCCGGAGAACACCGAGCCGGTCGTGTGGAACTACCTCGGCATGGCCCAGTTGCACAACAAGCAGTACGACTCCAGCATTCAGGCGACGGACAACTTTCTCAAATCAGAACCCGACAGCGCCACGCGATCACGCGCGCTGCTGACCAAGGGCCGCGCGCAGCTTGGCAAAGGCCTCTTTGAAGAAGCCGATCAGGTGGCCCAAGAAGCCCTGCAGGTGGTCAAAGACGGCAGGCTTCAGGCCGAGCTGCTGATCCTCGAAGGCGACATCTATGCAGCGCAGGGTGACAAGCTGGCCGCCGAAGGGCAGAAGGATGGCGCCATCGCTAAATGGAAGGACGCCGCGGCCAAATATGCCGTGCCCAGCCAGTTCTTCGATGATCCCGATGTGACCCCTGATGCGCTGTACAAAGCCGCCCAGGTGCTGCAAAAGGCCGGGGACACCGCGAAATCCAAGCAGATGCTGCAGCAGCTCCAGCAGCGTTATCCGAAGTATCAGCCGAAGTGAGGATGCGGGGGGGCATACTCCCGCCCTACCCTCATTGAAGTGGCACATGCGTGGGACCGTGCTCCCGAGGAGGGACAATGGTTTGGATCACGACCGCTTGTCACGATCCCAGCCATCGCGCGGATCGCGTCTGCCGCCTCCATCTCCATGGCCACGATTTCCACCGCCTCCTGCCCCCCCGGCACCCGAGGGACGGGGTGGACGCTCCTCCTTCGGACGCGCCTCGATCACTCGCAGCGGGCGCCCGCCAACATCCTTGCCATTCAGGGCATTGATGGCCGTCAGCGCTTCAGCTTCGACGGGCATGTCCACGAAACCAAAGCCGCGTGAACGGCCGGTCTCGCGGTCTTTGACCAGACGGGCGCTGGTGACAGTGCCGAAGATGGCAAATTCACTCTGCAGATCCTCATCCGTCAGGGAGTAGGGAAGGTTGCTCACATAGAGGTTCATCGCATCAAGTCTTGAAGCTGAGCCATGGAGCATGTTTCGCAGAGAACAGGTCATGGCGTGAACCTGATTATCCGTGTCAGCCTCCGTGTGGGAGGCATACGGGCGTGAAGGTGCCAGCATGGAGCGGAGGTGTCAAACCGTGGGTGAGAAGCGGTCTCCGCTACATGCCCCCCGCGGACCGAAAAGTTTCGGTTGCGGAAAATCCATGAATTCGGTATCCGAGTCTGACGTCCCACACCACCACGCGCACCATGAAACACATTCTCACCCTCATCGCCGCCCTCAGCCTGCTGGCTGGCGTTTCCCCTGCCGCCGAGCCGCTGAACACCGTCTGCCCGATCTCCGGCAAGCCTGCGAGCCCGGCCATCACGAGCACTTACACCAAGACGGTCGCCGTCTGCTGCGACAAGTGCAAAGCCCAGTTCAACGCCGCCCCCAAAGGCTACCTCAGCAACATCCTCGCCGCCGTCTCCGGCCAATGCCCCCTGAGCAAAAAGAAATCCGATGCTTCCAAAACCGTGACCTACACCCGCCAGGTCGCTTTCGCCGATGCCGCCAGCAAGGCCGCCTTTGACGCCGCGCCGGACAAGCATATCAAGGAAGTGCGCCAGTAATCGAAAGCCCGCATTTCACCGTTTCAAGCGGAGCTGCGGCATGCGGCTCCGCTTTTTTTATGCCTGCCTGATTGGGCGTGTCATCGAAAGGTGTTTCCGCTAGTCTTCGACGAGTGAAAGCCAAAGCCTCCGCCACATCTCCCGTCGATGCCCTGCGCGATCTTTTCGATGTGCTGCCGGATGTGCAGGCATGGATCAAGGACGGCAGGCGCCGCTATCTCTGGGTGAACCGCACCTTTCTGCTGAACTACGGCATGCATGAGTTGGATGAGGTGCTCGGCAAAACGGATGATGACCTTTCCCCCGCGCATCTGGCCGCGCATTTTCGCGCCGGGGATGAAGCGGTGCTGGCGGGGCAGACGGTGCAGGGCCGCCTGGAACTGGTGGGCCGCTTTGATCATACGGCATCATGGTGCTTCACCACCAAACGACCGGTCTGCAATGAGCGAGGCCGCATCGTCGGCACGGCAGGCATCACGCGCGCACTGGATGCCGCGCAGATTGATCAGCGCAGCGACATCCGGCTCGGCGTTGTCATTGCGCTCATGACCCGGCGTCTTGGAGAATCCGTGCCCAATGCCGACATGGCGCATGCGGTCGGCATGTCGCCACGCGCGTTTGAGCGAAGCTTTGTCCGCGAGTATGGGCTGCCACCGCAGCAGTACCTGAAACGCCTGCGCATTCAGACGGCCTGCCGACTGCTGGTTGATACCCGCGAGTCCATCGCTGGAATCGCCCTGTGCTGCGGCTTTGCGGATCAGAGCCACCTCACGCGTGAATTCCGCCGAGTCACAGGCCTCACGCCGGGAGCGTATCGTGACAAATACGCTGCCGCGAATGTTCCAAGCCCTGCCGTTTCTGTTCTATCCTTGCGCCGGACGAAGCGATAGCCTCTAGGCACCATGAAGCTCCAACCAGGCATCACCGTCGTCAAAAACGGCCAGCTCGTCGATGGCACGGGCAAAGCAGCCATTCCGAATGCTGCTCTTATCATCACCGAAGGCATCATTACCTACGCGGGTCCCGCTGCGGATGCCCCGCCAGCCCCTGATGCCCGAGTCATCGACGCCAAAGGCGGCACGATCATGCCGGGGCTGGTCGAAGCGCACATCCACCTGACCTACTTCAATGTGTCCGAGCTGCAGGATCTCGACATCAAATTTCCCGTCGAGTATGTCACTCTGCAGTCCGCCGTGAATGCGAAGACCGCGCTGGAGTGTGGCTACACGGCGGCGCGCAGCGGCGGCTGTCTGCACAACATCGATGTGTGGATGAAGAAGGCCATTGAGGAGGACATGATTCCTGGCCCGCGCCTCAGCACCAGTGGCCGCGAGATCTGTGGTGCAGGCGGGCTGATGGACTGGAACCCCGACTACCGCCGCATCGGCATGGAGGGCATTGTCTTCATCGTGAACGGCCCCGATCAGGCCCGCACCGCTGTGCGAAAACTCGTCAAAGACGGCATCGAGTGGGTCAAAACTTATCCCACGGGTGATGCGGCCTCCCCGGACATTAACGACCATCACACGCTGTGCATGACCTTTGATGAGATGCATGCCGTCGTGGCCACGGCGCACAATCACGGCCTCAAAGTCACCGGCCACTGCCGTGCCACCGAAGGCATCCGCAATGCGCTCAAGGCCGGTTACGATGCCATCGAGCACGGCACCTTCATGGACGACGAATGCCTCGATCTCCTGCTCAAGCGCAATGTCCCGATGTGTCCCGGCCTCGGCTTCGAACTCTTCAGCGTGCAGCGTGGCAAGGAATTCGGCCTGTCCCAGCGTGTGCTCGACGGTCATCAGGAAACCCTTGAAGCCGGTGCTGAAAGCTGCCGCAAAGTCCTCAAGGCTGGTGGCACCATGGGCCTTGGTGGTGACTACGGCTTTGCCTGGACGCCGCACGGCACCTATGCCCAGGAGCTGACTTTCTTTGTCAATTACGTCGGCTTCTCCGCTCTCGACACGATCAAATGCGCCACGCTCGGCGGGGCGAAAATGATGGGACGCGAGAAGGAGATCGGCACCCTCGAAGCAGGCAAGCTGGGCGATGTCCTCGTGGTGAAAGGCGACGTGCTGAAGGACATCTCCATACTCGAAAACCGCGACAATCTCCTGGCCGTGATGCAGGGCGGCGTGGTGAAGGCGGGAACGTTTGTAAAGCCTGCGAGTTTCTGATGTGCCGTTCCGTTCCATCGTCATGAAGCCAGCCCTTCTCCTTGCCGCCCTCCTGGCCACTCAAACTTTCTCCGCCGATATCCAGGTGGAAAAGCTCGGTTCCGTCCTGCACTTCAGCAGCGGCGGCAAAGCGATCTGTGATTACCAGATGGAAGCAGGCGAGGTGCCAGAAGGCGTGTCCGCCGTCTTCAAACACGGTGCGCATCTGCATCCGGTGTATTCGCCGAGCGGCAAGCTCGTCACGGGCAATCACCCTGAAGATCACCGCTGGCATCGCGGCATCTGGATGGCGTGGACGAAAACCGAGTTCGGCGATTCACATCCCGATTTCTGGAACCAAGGCAAAGGCGACGGCAAAGACAAGAGCGGAGACCAGATCCTCGCTGAAGTGCGCTTCGACAAACTGGACAAGAGCTGGGGCGGCGCGGACCACGGTGGCTTCATCAGCCGGCATCTGTTTCTCGATCACAGCCACGCGCCTGATCAAAAGGTGCTCAATGAAACCTGGGAGGTCGCGGTGGCGCAGAAAGCCCTCGATGGCACGCCCGCCAACATCATCGATCTCACCAGCACGCAGACCTGTGCGGGCGCGCTGCCGCTGAAGCTGCCGAAGTACCACTACGGCGGTCTTGGGGTGCGCGGCAATCTCGCCTGGAATCCGGTCAATGCCGTGACGATGCTCACCAGCGAAGGCGATGACCGTGCCAAAGGTGATTCCACCAAGGGCAAGTGGGTTCACATCGGCGGGCAGGTCGATGGTGCACCCACCGGCATGGTGATCCTGATTCATCCCTCAAACTTCCGCTTCCCGCAGCCTCTGCGCCTTAACCCCAAGAACCCACAGCTCTGCATCGCCCCATCTCAGGATGGCGACTGGTCCATCGAACCCGGCAAACCCTACGTCTCCAAATACCGCATCCTCGTTTTCGATGGCGCGCCCGATGCCAAATGGATCGAGGCCCAGTGGACCACCTATTCTAACACCAAGTAATCTTTCCCCATGCTCTTCCGCTTACTAGCTTTCGTACTTTTTGCGTCCGCGTTCGGTCAATCTCAGGCAGCCGACGGGCTCTTCGACAAATCCAACCTCGCTGCGTGGTGCATCGTGCCGTTTGATGCGGGCAAGCGCGGCCCGGAAGAGCGCGCGGCAATGCTGGAAAAGATGGGCGTGAAGAAATTCGTCTATGACTACCGCAAGGAGCACATCCCGCAGTGGGACGACGAACTCAACGCGCTCAAGAAACACCACATCGAGCTCATGGGCTGGTGGTTCCCGACCGTTCTCAATGATGAGGCGAAGCAGACGCTCGAACTTTTCAAACGCCATGGCGTGCATCCGCAGCTCTGGGTGAATGGCAACGGCGGCGCGATCCAGGTCAAAGACGAGGCGGATCAGCAGGCCCGCGTGGCGAAAGAAGTCGAACGCCTGCAACCGATCTGCGAAGCTGCGGCACCGCTGGGCTGCCAGGTGGCGCTCTACAATCACGGTGCCTGGTATGGCGAGCCAGAGAATGCCATCGCCATCGTGGAGGCGCTCAAGGCCAAAGGCATCAAGAACGTGGGCATCGTTTACAATCTGCATCATGGCCACGGTCATCTCGATCGTCTGGCCAAAGTGCTGCCGCGCATGCTGCCGCATCTGCTCTGCTTCAATCTCAACGGCATGGACATCAACGGCGAGGCCAAGGGCCGCAAGATTCTCCCGTTGGGTGTGGGCACCGAAGATGTGAAGGTGCTGCGCATCGTGCGTGCGAGCGGTTACTCGGGTCCCATCGGCATTCTGAACCATACCAACGAAGACGCTGAAGGCCGCCTGCTCGACAACCTCGACGGACTCGCCTGGCTGGTGCCGCAACTCGACGACAATCCTCCCGGCGCGAAGCCAAAGTATCGCACTTGGAGCGACAAGCCTGCAACCACCAGCTTCATCACCAAACCAGCCATGACCGGCGAGGGCGTGCCTTCGCTGAACAAGGAATTTGGCGAGGCACTGAAGGGCAGCTACTTTGAGCAGGACAACGAGCCCTTCCGCACGCTGCCGCTCACCATTGAGTGCCGCGCCAAGCTGACTGGCAAAGATCACTTCAACATCCTCATCGCCTCCGACGCCAAATCATCCGCCACGCATTGGGAGCTCTACACGCATGCGAAACGCGGCACGCTGGCGCTCTTCATGCCCGGCCGTGGTGGTGACTTCGATTCGCAGGTGAATGTCTGCGACGGCCAGTGGCACGACTTCCTCGCCAGCATCGACGAAAAAAGCGTCGTGATTTGGATTGATGGCAAACAGGTCTTCGAAAAGCCGGTGCAGCCCATCAAAGGCACGCCCAAAGCCGGAGGCATAGCATTCGGCAGCCTCGTCGATGGCAGCATCGGCTGTGAAGGGCTCATTGACGATGTGCGCATCGCACGCGGCGTGATGAAGCCGCGCAAAGGCACCGCTCCGCGCCTGCGCATGGACAACACCATCGGCCTCTGGGACTTCGACCATCTCGACGCCCTCATGCCGCCCAAGGCTCCGCCGCCCGCCGCTTTCAAACCCGACCGCAAACCGCTGCATCCCGAGGACAACGTTCACTGGCAGGAATTCGTGAATCGCGAGCGCGTCTTCGACTTCTACGGCAAGCAGGCCCTGCAGTTCATGAAGCAGAAGCCCCTGCCCGAACTGATTCCGCAATTCCCCGGCCTCGATGGCGGCCAGCAGGGCCACTGGGGCAATCAAAATGATCAGGTGACGTGGAAGGACGATCGTTTCGCAAAGTCAGATCTTGGCAGCGTGTTCAGTTGTGTTTTCAAAGGCGCGGGACTGACAATACCGAAGGCTGTGTGTGTGCGAGACGGCGACACCTCTTATGTGTTCGACACCGACATGCTCTCACGCCGAGTGACGTGGACGGGGGGCTTCATCAAGCTCACGGATCATCGCCACGGCTTCATGGGCGGGGCGACGATGGATGGAAAAGTGGTCAAAATGGATCCTGAAGCAGGCTTCGACGGCGCTGCCAAGTACAGGGGCTTTTACCGGCATGGCAAGGAGGTGCTTTTCGCATTCAACAATGAAGGCCGTCGGACGATCGACTTTGAGGAGAACGCGCGCTTTGCCAAAGGCGGTCCTGCCCAGTGGCCCCAATGGCTCGAAACCAAAGTCACTCTTGGCAAGCAGCAACCCTTCGCCACTGACACCATTGAGCTCCCCTTCAAAAATCCGTATGGCACGCTGTTCTTCATCACCGCACATGATTTCTTCAGTGATGGCACCGCCGCCATCGCCACGATGACCGGCGAAGTGTGGCTGGTGAAAGGCATTGATGAAAAGCTCGAAAAGGTGCGCTGGAAACGTTTCGCCACCGGACTGAATCAGCCGCTCGGCGTGAAGATCGTGAAGGACAAGCTTTACGTCCTTGGCCGCGATCAGATCACCTGCCTGCACGATCTCAATGGCGATGACGAAGCCGACTTCTACCAGTGCGTCACGAACGCGATGCAGACCTCGCCGGGTGGACATGATTTCATCGTTGGCCTCGAAACTGACAAAGCAGGCCGCTGGTATTTCGCTTCCGGCAATCAAGGTGTCTGCCGCATCTCTTCCGATGGATATGACGAAAAGCTCGAAGTGCTCGGCACTGGTTTCCGCAATCCCGACGGCCTCGGCATCTCACCGGATGGCCGGTTCATCACCACCAGCGGACAGGAAGGCGACTGGACACCCGCTTCCTCCATTTTCCAGATCGAGATGGACCACAATCTGGGCTCGCACTTCGGTGCCGGCGGCCCGAAGAACGGCCAGCCGCCCGAGCCCGTGCTGATGTACATGCCACGTGGCGAGGACAACAGCGCCAGCAGCCAGGCCTTCATCACGGGTGAGAAATGGGCATCACTCAAAGGCGATGGCAATTTCGTTCACCTTTCTTCCGGCGGCGGCAGCGCGTGGCTCGTGATGCGGCAGAATGTCAAAGGCCGCTGGCAGGCAGCCGCAGTGAAGATCAGCGGCAACTTCGACTCCGGCCCGCAGTGCGCGCGATTCAATCCGAATGACGGCCACCTCTACGTGAATGGCATGCAGGGCTGGGGCAGCTACACGCCAAAGGACGGCTGCTTTCAGCGCGTGCGCTTCACGGGTGGCGAAAAGCCGGTGCCCATCGGTTTCGAAGCCCGCGACAACGGTGTGCTGCTGCGCTTTAACCAGCCGGTGAAAGGTGCGGATGCCGCCACCTGCTTCGCGCAGTGCTGGAACTACCGCTATGGCCCGCAGTATGGCTCGCCGGAGTATTCCGTGAAGTATGCCGACACCCCTGGGCATGATCCGCTGGAAGTCCGCAGCGTGCAGAAGCTCGATGGCGGCAAGACGCTCTTCCTCGAAATCCCGCAGATCGTCACCGCGAGCCAGATTCATCTGCATGTGAGCACCGGTCACGACATTTTCCTCACCGCGCACGCTTTGGCCGAACCCTTCACCGAATTCCCCGGCTATGCCAAGATCGCGAAGACGAATCACGCCGCGCAGATCGGCCTCGAAGCACCGAAATCAGCCAAGCCCAATCCATGGGCCAAAGGCGACGGTGGTCGTGAACTCATCATCGAAGCGGCTCTGGGCCTGCAGTACGTGCAAAAGCAGCTCACCGCCAAGGCAGGTGAAAAACTCACCATTGTGTTTAAGAATCCCGATGTGGTACCGCACAACTGGATGCTCGCCAAACCAGGCACGCTGCAAAAAATCGGCAACCTTGCCAACCTCATGATCACCGATCCGCAAGGGCTGGCAAAACACTATGTGCCGGACTCTGACGACGTGCTCGCCTACACGGACATGACGAATCCGCAGTCCAGTTTCACCATCCACATCACCGCCCCGAAACAGAAAGGCGACTACCCCTATCTCTGCACCTTCCCCGGGCATTGGATGGTGATGAACGGTGTACTTAAGGTGGAGTGACCGTAAAAAAGGAGGCCGTTCTGACGAACGGCCTCCAGATACTTTAAAGCTCTGATGACTTCAGGCAGCCGCCACAGCCGTCTGCCCCTGCACACCGAGGCCTTCGACACCGAGTTCGATGACATCGCCGGGCTTCATGAAGAGCGGCTCTGGCTTGAAGCCAAGGCCGACGCCGGGAGGCGTGCCGGTGGTGATGATGTCTCCGGGCAGCAGGCTCATGAACTGACTGAGGTAGCTCACCAGCGTCTTCACGCCGAAGATCATCTGCGCGGTGCTGCTGTTTTGAATGGTCTTGCCGTTTAGCTTGAGCCAGAGTTTCAAATTCTGCGGGTCAGGAATCTCATCGCTGGTGGCGAGGAAAGGGCCGATGGGGGCGAAGGTGTCGCAGCTCTTGCCCTTCACCCACTGGCCGCCACGCTCGAGCTGCCATTCGCGCTCGCTGTAGTCGTTGTGAACGCAGTAGCCGGCCACGTGGCTCATGGCGTTCTCTTCGGAGACGTAGCTGGCTTTTTTGCCAATGACGAAGGCGAGCTCGACTTCCCAGTCGGTCTTCTTCGAATTGCGCGGGATGATGACGTTGTCGTTCGGGCCGACGATGGCGCTGGTGGCCTTGAAAAACACGATGGGCTCCGCCGGGATCGGCATGCCACTTTCCTTGGCGTGGTCGCTGTAATTCAGACCGATGCAGATGATTTTGCTCGGACGTGCGATGCAGGGGCCGAGGCGGGTGTCGGCAGCTACCTTCGGTGCCGTGGCCGCGTTGGCCTTGGCCCAGGCTGCTAGACGCTCCAGTCCATCGCCCCCGAAGAATTTTTCATCGTAGTCGCTGCCAAAGGCGCTTGCATCAATGCGGCTGCCGTCTTCAAGCTGCAGGCCGGGTTTCTCTTCTCCAGGGTTTCCAAAGCGGATCAGTTTCATGGTAGGGTTGTTCTTCTCTTTTCTCGGATTGTCATTAATTATTTCTTCTCGTCGCCTTCGTGATTCGTGTAGCGACCGATGAGCGGATACTGCTCCAGCTCCGCCACGGTTCCGGTGACAGGGAAGCTTTCGCGGCCGACCCAGTAAACGGCGGCCGCAGCGATGTCTTCCGGCATGAGCAGGCGGCCCATCGGCACGGCGTAGGCAGGGAGGCGATCAGGCCAGCCTTCGCCAAGTCCGTCGCCCAGTTTTACCTGATATTCGTTTTCAGTGAGCGTCCAGCCCACATTGAGCTGGTTCACGCGCACGCGGTCAGTTCCGAGAGCGTCGGCCAGATTGCGCGTCATCGTCATCAGTGCGCCTTTGGACATCGAGTAGGCCAGCAAGTTCGCCTGGCCGCAGTGGGCGAGCACGGAGCCGATGTTCAGCACGACGCCCTGGTTTTTCTTCAATTCGGGCAGCAGGGCGCGGATCAAGAGCATCGGCGCACGGGCATTCACCGCGATGATCCGGTCAAACATGGCAGCGTCGGTCTCGCCGATTTTGGCTCGATTGGTCAGCGCCGCATTGTTCACGAGAGCATCCACCTTGCCAAAGGCGGCGATCGCGTCCGCCGCCAGTTGGGCCGGATATGCTGCATCCGCGAGGTCGCCCTGGCAGAAGGCCGCCTTGTCCTTGCCGAGTTCCTGGCACAAGGCCACGCCGCGTGCTGCATCGCGGCCATGAAGGATGACTTTGGCGCCTTCGGCGACAAAGCGCCGCGCCATGAATTCGCCGATGCCGGTCGTGCTGCCGGTGATGAGGATGACCTGGTCTTGAAGTCGCATGTTCGTCGGGGTGGTTTGGTGAGCCTTTTTCTATGGCGAGCCCACGGCGATGCTCAAGGCTGCAACACGGCCATTTTAGGATTCGTCGTTGAACGGATGGGAAGCTGAGCTGGGGAAAATGCCTCACTTCTCCAATGCCCAAGCGATGCCGTTCAGCAAGAAGCGCCGGAAGGCGGGCAGCTTGAAGTCATCCCAATGCCCCAGCGAGGTGTAAAAGATGCGGGACTTCTTTTCGCCGTAGGTATGAGTCCATGCGACGGGCTCCGTTTCTGCACCGGGCAGCGTTCCCATGAGCAGCGGTGTGGTTCCGGTTTGCAGCGGTGTGTTTTTGTACAGACCGCCGTGTCCGATGAGTTCCGCAACGTTGACGCGATGCAGGATGGGATGCGCCTCTGCACCCGGCACCACACTGATGGTGGCGGCGTCTTTGCCATAGTGGCCGGTGTAGTTGCCGCCCAGCACCTGCGGGTCAAAATCCTGCCAAAACGCCAGTCCCGGTTTGGGCTCCGGTTCCTTGGGGCGGAGCGCAAAGCAATGGCTGGCGGTACGGATGCCCACCAGCGGCTTGCCAGCGGCAAGATGGGAGCGCACGGCATCGATTACTTCCGTCGGGGGAGTGCGGCGTCGCACACTGATGAAAAGAAGATCCGCATCATGCATGGCCTCCACGAATCCCGGGAACTGGTTCTTGTCCGACGCGGCTGCTTGAATGATAGTGACCTTATAAGGCGCGGACTTCAGTTCCTTGGCCGCAAACTCCGGCAGGGTTTCCCATGTGTGGTATTCATCCTCGCCAATCATGATGACGATGTGGGGAGGCTCCGCCGCCTGCAGCTGCCACCCGAGGACCGCTGCAACAAAAAGCAACGTGCGAAAAACGAAGGATAAGTTCATAGGATTTGAAGGCTGTTCAGGGCTTCGATGCGGCTTGAAGTGTCGCCTTGGCCGCCGCCCAGTCTGGATTCGGCAGAGCCTCCCACACGCGCAGATGGCGGAAGCTGGCCTCGGTGCCGGACCCGAGCATGATGCTGTGCTTGGCGACGCTGATGAGTGGATTGCTCAGGGTGGTGCTCTTGCCGTCGAGCGTGCCCACGACTTCGTCGCCCTTGATTTCCAGCACGACCGTATGCCACTCGTTGAGTTTGATCGGAGTCAGCACGCGGCTCACCGGCCCTTTGTCTCGTTGTTTGGTGGCGGGATTGATGCGGTCTGCATCATACGGTGTCAAAAACAGACCGCCCGGGCCGACGCTGAGCGAGATCACATAATCCTTCACATCCGTCGCCTTCACAAACAACGAACGATACTTGCGCCCCGCATCAGGCACATCGTTCAACCTCACCTCGCATTGAATGATGGCGTCGGTGAACTGGAACCCAAACGAGGCTGTTGCCGGATGGTTGGCCCCGGGGCTTTCGACGCCGGTGAAGCAGTCATCGGCCAGCTTCCAATAGCCCGATTTGCCACCCGCAGTCCCGGCATTGTAGCGCCAGCCGGTAAAACCGCTGGCGAAGCCATTGGGTTTGCCAACCACCGGCGCAAGAGGTGGCGTGAAGTCTTCGCTGGCCAGCAGTTTGCCACGCGTGGTCATGAGAGTTCTGGGCAGTTCATCAGCGGCCAAGGCAACGCAGGTCCAGGCGCATAACAAAAGAGTGAGAGTGGCTTTCATGGGTATGGTTATCGGCTGAGGTTGGTCAAGACTTCCAGCGCCTTGGTCTCAAAGAGTTTCTGCCACTCAGGAGCGACCAATGTGTCGCAGTCTTCCTGAGCGTAGCCGGGATTGAGGCGCTGCTCCACGGTGGGGGTGTACCAGATGTAGCCGTTGGTGTAGCCGGAGACATGGGTGTTCGTGTCCTTCGCGGCTTTCTTGATGTTCAGGCCCACCTGTACCGTGACCTCTCCTGGAAATGTCACCAGTTTGAAATCGCCCACACGCAGGCCGCAGACCTCCGCATCGAGCGTTTTTTCACCGGCCGCCTGGGTCTGTTTGAGATGCATTTTCAGCAGCGCCAGATTCGCGTTCAGCCGTGTGAGACGCTCCATGATTTCGATGTTGGCGAGGTAGTTTTCCACCAACAGGCGGTTGTCGGCATCCAGTTGTGAGATGGCCTTCCGATCCAACGCCTGATCGTGCAGGTAGCTCTGGGAGTAATGCGAGGGCGTGTCCGGCCAGAGCTTGTGCTGGAGCAGCAACGGCAGGAAGGTTTTGAAGTTGATGTTCGTGGGCTTGAGCGCTGCGACGAGTTTTTTCTGCTCGGCTTCGATGTGGCTGATGCGTGCGGTGTAATCCGCCGCGCGTGGCACCTCGATGGTGGCATTGCTCACTTTGAGCACTCCATCACCCTTCGTTTCGATTTTCCGTGCAGCAGCCAGAACGGTCGCACCGAGCATCGTGCCGAGAGGTTCGGCATCGGCGGTGCGTGTGACTTCCTTGTATCGCACCGGATTGATGTCGCCACCGCAGCCCTGCACAAAGAAGGCCATCGCGCCGCCGCCGAGTGTATCTTCAATGACCTTGGAGGCGAAGCCCGGATAGTCGGCAGAGCAGCCCTTGCTCGGCGGATTCATGATGGGATGACAGGCAAACTGATAGAGCACGGCCAGAGGTGTGCCATCCATTCGATCCAGGCGCAGCAGACCCACCTGCGGATCGATCGGCCCCACGCTGGCGACCTCCTCATCGCGCGGCATTGAGTACGCACGGCGCATGTCCACCGTACTGCCATCCTTCATCTTGAGACGACGGTTTTCGCTGATGCGCGTCTCAGAGCCCACGCCACAGCCCGCCTTCACAGGAACAAGATTCTTCACCGCCTCCTTCACAGCTTGTATGACCAACGGCTCAAGATCACCACGCACGATGCCATGACAGTGGCTGGCATTGACCACCACATTCCACGGCGGAAGGCCCAGTTCCTGCAAGCCCTTGCGCACCGTTGCCATGAAGCCATTGCCGACGCGCCCGATGCCGCCCACTGCCACCGCATCCAGGGAGATCACCACCGCCGTGGTGCCGCCGCTTTTCAAGACGAGCGCCTTGGCGAAGCATGGATCATTCACAGGAACCGTGCGGTCTGTGATGTCAACTTTGGCAATACCGGCGAGCATTTCGGCTCTGGCAGTGGCCATGCAGACGAGCAGGAGAAGGAAGATCAATTTCATGGTTCACTATTTTTGCAAGGTCCACGCCACAGCATTGAGCAGCAACCGTTGCACATCAGCGCTGCGCATGTCCTCGGGAGCACCTAGGCTGGTAAAAAAGATGCGGGCCTTGCCAGCGCCGTAGGTGCGCGTCCAAGCGACCGGCTGCGGCGGCGTGGCGGCTCCTGCCTGCGCGGTGCCGATGAGAATCGGCGTGGCATCTGCGGCCAGCGGCAGCACTTGGTACAGGGATTGATAACCACGGATATTCGCCACTTTCACTCCTTCAAGAAGCGGCGTCTTGACTCCATCCGGCACGCTGACGCTGTAAGGCAGCCCCTTGGTTTCATAGCCGGTGTTTTCCCCTCCGAGAACCTCATGCGTAAATTCCGGCCACGGAGCGAGACTCGGATCAACAACCTCTTTGGGCTTGGGAAGAAAAGCATGGTTCGCCGTGCGGATGCCCAGCAGCGGTTTGCCTTCGGCGAGGTGCGCACGGATGGCGGCCATCTGCTCCTTCGGCGGAAAGCGGCGGCGGGAAAAGAGCACGAGCAAATCCGCCTCCTTCAGCGCCTCGACGAGACCGGCAAAATGATGCATCTGCGGCTTGTCCCCATCAATGATCGTGACGTGATGCCCAAGAGGTCGAAGCTCCTTCTCCGCAAACTCACGCATCGTCCGCGGAGATTCATAGTTGTTGGGATCTTCCACCGTCATGATGACAATGTGTGCCGCAGACGCGGCGCAGCTGAGAAGAGCGAAACAGAGCAGGATGGATTTCATGACAAGTCTCATTGGAGGGACGAAAACAGCTCCTCCAGCCCTGCGACGATCTTCGTCGAAGCATTCACCTCCAGGCAGGCTGACCTCGCACGCCAGGTTTCATAGCCACCGAGCTTGTGCTGTTCCGGCGTGGGAAGGTAGCCGTGGTAGGCGTTGGCCAGCGACACCGTGAATGTCTGAGGATGGCGCTTTTTCATTCCGAGGCCGATTTCCACGAAGACTTCAGCGGGAATGGCCGAAACACGCAGCTCGCCGATTTTGAGGACTTGCAGGGGTGCGGAGACTTCCTTGGGAAAGTCTGCCAGCAGAACTGTCTCACGCGCATACACCTGCTCCATGGTTTCCATGCGTGGGAAAAGCTTCGACTGCTTGGTTACGGCGCGCGCCTTTTCCACTTCTTCCTGCGTGGGGATGCGCAGGCCCAGCGTGACCTCCTTTTGTGCCACGCCGAGCGGCACCCAGTCTTGATAAGTCAGCTTTTTGCACGCACCGGCGACGGCCTGCGCCACATCATTCGCCACGATTTTGATGCGCCCATACGGCCCCTCTTTAGCCTGCCCACCGCAGAAGTCGATGTTGTTGATGTCGCCGCTGGTGCCGTTCGACATGATGCCCACGAAGGGTGGATCCTGCCGGTCTGCATCGAGCCGTTTGCCGATTTCATTGCAAAACACACCATAGTAGTCCGCAGAGATGTGACCGGGACCGACACCCCCCACATAATGCAGTGAGTAGTTCGCATAGAGAGCGATGGGTTTGCCATCCGTTGACTGCACGCTGATGAAACACACTTGAGAATCTGTAGGTCCGGCGGGTTCAAGAAGGTTCGGATTGTTGATGCCAGGGTTTGTCTTCACCTGATCGGTGGTGACGCCATGGGGTGTGGGAGGAATGCCGCCGGGCTTCATCTTCCAGCGGCGGTTGAACACATGCTGGGGCACATCCACGCCACCCCACGCGATTTTGGCGGGCGCGAGATTGTTCAGCGCACGCTGCACGCCATCGGCGATGCGTTTGGCAAGAAAACGCTGATACATCGGGTTCGGCTCGCTCTGTCCCACCGCCTGCGCGGTGCCACAGGAGTGCGAATGCGTGACGGACATAAGCATGTTTTCCAGCGGCAGCCCCGTGGCCTCGTTCACCATCTTCTTGGCTTCATCAAAGATGCCACGCCCAATGACACAACTGTCCGACACCACCAGCACGAGCTTCGTGTTTCCATCATCGAGTGCGAGGCAGCGCGCGTTGAGTTCATCGTGGATGAACAACGCCTTGCCATCCTGAAAGCCACCGTTGATCGAGCTGCCGAGTTCGGGCGTGATGTTGCTCGCAGCGGCTCCGGCTTTGAAAACCCGGACAGGATTAGCCGCGTCAGAGGCCGTGGATAGAATGCAAATGGCGAGGAGCAGAGGTCGCATTCTCTTCATACGGACATTGAGTGAAAACTTGATCGGCCAACTCCAGGATCCACCCGCTGTTGCAGCCGGAAGTACCAGCATGCGTTTCATTCATATCAGGCGACATGGCACCATCACTTGGCATTCATCAAATACAAGGCGCTGAAACGGATGTCCGTGTTGCGCTTGCCTACAAACGTCACGCGGATGCGGATGCGTTCGGGCAGATCACCCGCACCCATTTGCCACGTCACCGGCGTTTGAAAACCGCTCTGCCGAATGGTGGCCGCATAGCCCGGCAGCGGTGTCTCGCTGGCACTGAGGAGTTCGACCTTCAACGCTGCCTCGGGCCCAAGGCCGTCTGCATTGAGGAAGAAATTCGGTGCGCCTTTCACCGAAATCGAGGCGGTGGTGAACTCGCTGGTGATCTCCGGCAGCTGATAGTCACCCGGTCCTTTGCCGGCTGTTTCAACGACGAGGTCTCCAAAACGATCACGCGGCAGGGTAGCGATGCCGACGCCCCCGCGTGCGGGCGCGTCCTTCCAATGCCGCGGATCCCAGGCACCGTAGTAGATGAAGGTCTCGTCACCGATATTTTCAAAACCTTGTGCCTGAAGCAGGCCTCCTTGATCCCACGCACCATCTTCACCGCTTTTGAGAAAAGTCCACTCATGCGCCGGCTCGCGGAAGTTCAAACCGTCGTTGCTGATCACGAAGCCGAGATCGATGGAGATGTCCCGCCACTCCTTCGCGCCATGCCACAGGCCCACGACACCGAGGAGCAGATTGCCGCGGCTCCACACGCTGATGCCTTCGTGCGTCTGCTCACCTTCCAGGCTGCGGCCCGCACCCAGCACCTGATGCTGAGGCTCTCGCACGAAGCCGATGCTCTGCGTGGGCAGCCAGTGAATGAAATCAGGCGAGCGATACATGCGAGTGACGCGCCCCTGATAAGGACGAGTGGCATTCAAGGCGTTCTGACCACAGGCATAAAACATTCCGTCCCACTGATACAGCCCGCCACTGGGTTCAAAGTGGATGGCAGGCAGCAGCAGGTCCTCTATTCTGAGTTCTGCCTTGACCGACTTCACCTCCTTCACCGGCTTCCAGGTGTAGCCATCTGCACTGACAAATGGGAGCAGCGTCCCCAGCCGCCTCTGGCCGCGAAAATAGACATGCGAGGTCATTTTGTACCGCCGGGATGAATCGGGATCCGCCTCGTCTTTGAGCACTTTCAGATTCACAAATCCCCACGGTCCGCCGCCCATCTGCAGGAGATTGTTTTCCTTGCTTCCTTTGTATTCGACGAGCCCCAGTTTCGGCTTCGTCCAGTTCAGGCCGTCCGCGCTCTCCGCATAAGCCGCACGCCAGCGTGATGAAGCCACTTTGTTTTCGGTGTCGTCATCAAAGGCGACGTACCACATCCGGTACTTTCCTTCCTCTTTGATGATCGAACCATAGAACTGGACTCCCAGCGCGTCCGGTGCACCAGAAGCACCGCGCTTCACCACGGGGTTGTCCGGATGCCGTGTAGGCTGACGCATCTCCAGCCGCAAATTTTGCGAGTAGGGAATCGAAACGCTGTCGAAGGCGAATACCGTCGTCGCCTTCGTCTCGTCAAAGTAATCCGCCGCACGGGCGGTCAGCGCACCGCCCATCAGCACCAGGCTGACGATGCTGATGGACGTGAACTGATTCATGCGCGTTTAACCGTCGATGTTCCAGCCGTCGCGGTACTCCTTCTTCATGAAGGCGTTCGCTTCGGGTGTGTCCGGGCTGGTGCCGGTTTTGCCGTCGTATTGGATTTTTTTGCCGGTGCGATAGGCGACGAGACCGAGCAGCATCATCTCGATCATGTTGGCGCTGTAGCCGAAGTTGCAGGCAGTGGGCTTGCTAGGATCGCGGCAGGCATCAAACCACTGCTTCTGGAAGTGGCCGAGATCCGGCAGCATGTCCTCCTTCTTGCGCGGCTTGTAGTAGCTCATGTCGGCATCGTTGCCGTAGGGCAGGATGAGACGTGAATCGAAGTCGGCAATAAGGAAGCCCTTCGTGCCTTTGAACATGGCACCGTGGCCGATCTTCGTCAGGTCGATGTGGCTCTTCGGAGAGCTCGGCATCGCGCCGCCTTGATACCAGGCCACGGAGATGGGTCCGCGCCAGTCATTGGCGGGCAGTTCGAAATGCGATTCACACTTCACCGGGGTCACGTCGGAGTTGTAAGCGTCTCCTTTGGCCTCGGCGGAGGTCGGCAGGCCACCATCGACGGCGTTCCAGAGCAGATCCATCGTGTGGCTGCCCATGTCACCGATCTGTCCGGCACCGAAGTCCCAGAACATGTTCCAAGAGAGGCAGTTCGCGCCGGCTCCGCCGGAGAAATAAGCAGGATTGTAAGGATGATACGGCGACGGGCCGAGCCACAGGTCGTAGTGGAAGGTTGATGGCGGCGAACCTTCCTCAGGGAAGTAGCCGGGCTTGGGGATCTGGCGATTGCCCCAGGCGTAGGCAGCTTTCAGTTCACCGATGGCCCCGTCGCGGATGAGTTCGCGCACGCGGTTGAAATTCGGGTTCGCATGCCGCTGCATGCCCACCTGCGTGGCCAGCTTGTCCTTCTTGGTCTCCCAGGTCGCACGCACAGTGCGTGCTTCATTCACGGTGATGGCCAGCGGCTTCTCGCAGTAGCAGTGCAGGTTGCGCTTCAGCGCCCAGTTGGCAATGAAAGCATGCGTGTGGTCCGGCGTGCAGACGACGACGGCATCCAGGCCTTTGTGATCGAGGCACTTGCGCCAGTCGATGTACGTCGTGGCATTCGGAAAACGCTTCAGCGCATCCGGGAAACGCGCCTCGTTGATGTCACACAGCGCGACGACATTTTCCTCCGCAATGGAGTCATAGTGCGCCAGTCCTCGACCCCACACACCGATGAGGGCGACGTTAAGCTTGTTGCTGGGGGCGTTCTGTCCAAACAGCGGGCGGGTGATCATGCTCCCGGCGACGAGACCGGCAGCACCGACAAAGCGGCGACGTGAGAGAGGCGTGGGTTGGGTGCTCATGGCACCGCATGAAACGACGCACGGAGTCGTTCTCAAGCACCAAGGTTGGCTGATTCCCGCTTTTCCCCCGGCCAGAAAGGACAGGGAAAACGAAGCTTGCTTAGCAGACGCCCATTTCAGAAAATCAGTTAACAAATTTAATGCCATGGAAATTCCTACCGCCGCCAAAACCCTGTTGGAGCACAAGGGCCGGGACATCTGGACCATCTCGCCAACGGCCACCGTATATCAGGCCATTCAGATGATGTCTGAGAAAAACATCGGCGCTTTGCCAGTGGTGGAAGGCACCCGGCTGGTCGGCATCATTTCAGAGCGTGACTACATGAGCAAAGTGGCGCTCAAGGGGAAATCATCCAAGGAAACGCCCGTCAGTGAGATCATGACGCTGGAACCGGTCACCGTGGGGCCAGATCAAACCGTCTCTGCTTGCCTCGAGATCATCACGGAGCATCGCATCCGCCACCTGCCCGTGCTGGATGGTGATGAACTGCTCGGCATTGTTTCCATTGGCGATCTCGTGAAGTGGATCATCGCGACCCAGCGCATGACGATCGAGCAACTGAACGCCTACATCTCCGGCGGCTACTCCGCCTGAGGGCATCACACCAGAGTGTTCGGCCTGCTCCAGTGGATCTTGCCCAGCAGCAGGTCGCCCTTGAAGCCGTGTTTTGGCAGCATTCCACCATCCGTCACCCACGATTCATTGGGTGAGATGTTGGTGGTCTGAAAATTGCCCATCAGCGGCACTTCATCCGGGGCATTCACACCATCGCCTTCCAGGGGCAGCACGATGCGCTCTGTTTCGCGGATGAGACGCAGCGTTTTCAAATCCACCTGCGCCATGAACAGCGGCGCGCGCCAGCGTATCACATTTGCATTGCTGGCGTCCCTGCGGGTATAGACCAGATGCAGCGCCTCGCTATGCGGCAGCCAGTGCTGCTGAGTGGTGCTCATTTCCAACGGTGTGCCATCGTCCCAGCACCACGGCTGCTTTTCTTCGAAGTCGAGCCCGTCATCACTCGCAGCCACATAACCGCGATTGTCCTCCGCACGCAGCGTCGTGTAAAACTTCCCACGATAACGCACGAGCGATGGTTCCAGCAGTCCGCGGCCTGCGGCGTGCTTGATCTCGCGCCCCACTTTTTGAATGGCGAGCGTCTCGCCATCAAACGAGCAGCGCACACCGGCAGCGGAGCGTCCCGTTTGCTGCGTGCCAAATGACATCACGAACGCAATGCTGCCGTCTTCCAGCACTTCACGCTGCCCGCAGTTGTTTGTATAGATATTCGCTCCGCGCGGATCATCCCAGATCAGACGCTTCCGTTCCGACCAACGGCCATCCTTGTAAACCGCATACACCGGGCAGCGCGTCGGCTGATTGCGGTCAAACTTCGGCCCCTTGTAAAAGACGTTGTGACCGACCGCCAAAATGCTGCCGGTTTTCGCATGATACTGCGGCACTACATCGCACACGCCTTCCTCGCCTCGACCGTCCGTCGTCGGCACACGACCCAGCGGAGGCACTGGCTGCGGTTCTGACCATGTCTGGCCGAGGTTCCGCGATTCCATCCAATGCACTGGCATAAAGAAGTCCGAGCCGCGAATCTCCTGCATGGTCATAAACACCACCGGCCCGTCCTTTGACGGCACCAGGCAGGGCCGTGGATGAAACCACGACGGCCCGCTGCCATCACGCCCATGCTTGAGCGTGATTTTATCAATGGAGGCGATCAGTGAGGCCGCTGACTGCCCCGTTGCCAGATTGGCGGCCAGCATGCCCGCCGCGCTTTGTTGCAAAAAACGACGGCGCTTCATGAAAGTCGAAAGGTGGAGTTACTTGGCCTTCGGCTTTTCTGGCAAGCCCTGACCGGGCTTGGGATCGAGGTTGGCCGTCATGTCTTCATCCGTCACGGTGGAGGTCACGCCATCCGCAGGGATCTTGGCTTTTGCGGTCCACAGGATTGCATTCAGCACCAGCTTGCGCTGCTCATTATTGGCCCATCCCTTGTGATAGTGGCCGCCGGTGAAACCAAAGCCACGGCCACCGTCCGCACGCTCACAGGCCCAGGCTACATGCTGCTTCTCTTGCTTCTTCACGGACTCACGCACCGCCGGGTTGCCGCTGTGCGCCCCATCCGGGCGGCTCATCGTCGATTCAGGAGCTACATCGCTCAAAATGGGTGTTACGCCTTGCATGTTTGGGCGGAAGCGCATGAAGAAATACCACTCGTCGTTCGTGCCGAAGGGTTTCACTCCAGAGCTGATCGGGTGCGCAGGCAGTTCTTTGAAGTTGGCATCCCAGTGTGGGTTTACGCTCCAGTTGATCTCAAAGCAGCCGCCCATCCAGTCGATGAATTCCTTGCCGCCCTTCTCGATCGTCGGCTCCACGGCATAATGCAGCGTCAGAAAGCCGCAGCCGCGCTTCATCTCCTTGTCCAGCTGCGCCAGGCGGTCGCCCTGCAGGGCCGGATGTCCGCCGCCGCCGTCAGAGTAGATCACGACCGTGTCCGCAGTGGAAAGCTCCTCCTGGGAGGGCCATTCGCCATTGAGGTGGAATTTGATGTCCACCTGATCCGCCGCGCCCTGCTCGAGACACTTTTTCAGAAGCTGGATGCCGGCATTGTGCTCATGCTGGCCTGGGCCGTGAGAGGGCTTCCCCGCGATCATGACGATGTTTTTTTTGTCCGCTGAAAACGCGGAGCCGAGGAGTGAAAAGACAAATAGGGCGGTGAGCAGATGCTTCATAGATTGGGGTTGGAACGTGGAATGCAAACGGCCCAAGCGCACGCGGCATTTCAACCGGCAGCGACGAACTTCGACTGCCCCCCGGTTTCTGGCACGCCTTCCGCTACTCTTTCCCATCCGCCCAACCGCATGCCCATCCCCAAGAGCCGCCCGCAGACCAATGTTTTCTATGCCCTTGCCTTCGTGGGCGCGGTCATGGCGGTCTTCACCGTGGGCTACCGTGTGGCGGGCTGGGCATGGAGTGATGCATTCTACATGGTCGTCATCACCGCCTTCAGCGTCGGCTATGGCGAGGTGGTGCCTGTCACTGACCCGTGGCTTCGCACGTGGACGGTCATGCTGATTCTCTTTGGCTGCACGGGCATCATTTTCGTCACCGGCACCTTGGTGCAGTGGCTGACGGAGGCACAGATTCAACGAGCTTTGGGAGGCAAACGCATGGAAAACGAAATCGAAAAACTGACCAACCACGCCATCATCTGCGGCTACGGCCGCATCGGCCGCATGATCGCCAGCCAGTTGCAGGCAGGGGGCATCCCTTTTGTCATTGTTGATCAGGCGACTGACCGTGTGGCCGAGGTGCGGGATGCAGGCTTCCTCACGCTGCAAGGCGAAGCCACCGACGAAGCCGTGCTGAAACACGCCGGCATCAGCCGCGCCCGGGTGCTGGCCACCGTGCTGCCCAATGACGCCGCCAACGTCTTCATCACCCTCAGCGCGAGAAACATGAATCCCACGATTCAGATTATTGCACGCGGCGAGGTCCCCTCCACCGAGCGAAAGCTGCTTCAAGCCGGCGCCAACCGCGTCGTGCTGCCCGCGCACATCGGCGCAGACCGCATCGCCCACCTCATTTTGCACCCAAATACGCGCGACCTGATCGGTGGCCAGACAAAGGCCAGCATCGACTTTGACCACCATCTCACCGAACTCGGCCTCGACATGGAGGAGATCGAGATCCGTGCGGATTCGCCGTGGGTCCACAAACGCATCTCTGAAGTCGAAACCGGTACCGCCGGCCGGATGCTGCCCGTGGCGATCCTGCGCAAGGAAGGTGCCATGGATTTGAACCCAAACCCCTCCGCGATGCTCATGCCGGGCGACGCTCTGGTGGTGATGAAACGCGTGCTGCGGCGTTCGACGAACTAGAACAGACGCATTTTTCGGTCAAGCTGGCTCGCTGCCTGCGTCTGAAATGCGGACCATGCTCAAGCAACCCGACCGCATTTTCAAAGTAGCCATCATCGGTGGAGGGTTTGCAGGAGTTTACTGCGCACGCGAACTGCTGCGGCTCACCCAAGGCGTGGCCGGCATGAGCGTGGGCATCATCGCCAGCGAAAACCACATGGTCTTTCAGCCGATGCTCCCCGAAGTCGCCGGCGGCTCGCTCTCACCGCAGCATGTGGTCAATCCCATCCGCATGATCTGCCGTGGCGCGGAGGTGTTAAAAGGCGAAGTCACGCATATCGATCTCGAGCACCGCATCATCACTTTGGATGGCGGCATGTTCACGCCGCAGGTCACGGTGGGTTTTGAGCACCTCATGCTCGCGCCCGGCGCCGGAGTGGATCTCAGCCGCATCCCCGGAATGAGCGAGCACGCCTACCTCATGCGCACCGTCGGCGATGCGATGAAACTGCGTGCGGCTATCATCAGCCGCCTGGAGGAGGCAAACCTGATCACCAGTCCCAAGCTGCGCAAAGAACTCCTCTCTTTCGTCATCGTCGGCGGCGGGTACTCTGGCGTGGAAACCGCCGGGCAGATCCAGGATTTGATCCAGGGCGCACGCCGCTTCTACGAAAACATCGAGCCGGACGAGCCCAGCGTCACGCTGATCCACAGCGGCGACCGTCTGCTGGGAATGCTGAGCGAGAGCCTCGGCACCTACACCGGCAAATGCCTCACCGCGATGGGCGTGAAGATCATCTTCAAAAGTCGCGTGCGCGCCGTCACCGCGCGTACGGTGCAATTGGGCGATGGCGTCTCCCTTTCCGCCACCCTCGTGGTCTGCACCGTCGGCAATGCACCGCATCCACAGGTCAAGGCCTTGGGTGCCAGCGGGGGGCTGCCCGTAGAGAAAGGCAAGGTCGTCGTCGAGTCCAGTGGACAGGTCAAAGGTCTTGCCAATGTTTGGTCGGCCGGTGATTGCGCCATGTTTCCCAAAGCGGACGGTGGCAACTGCCCCGAGACCGCGCAGTTTGCCATGCGTCAGGGCGCGCTCGTGGCCAAAAACATCGCCTCCACTTTTGCCGGACATCCCTTGAAGCCCTTCCGCTTCACCGGCCTCGGCGAGCTCGCCACAATCGGCCACCGCAAAGCCGTCGCGCAGGTGTTTGGCATGCGCTTCTCAGGCATCATCGCCTGGTTCATGTGGCGCAGCATCTACCTCATGAAGCTACCCGGCTTTGACCGCAAGCTGCGCGTCATGGCGGAGTGGACTTTCGAACTGTTCTTCCCACGCGACATCAACCTCCTCACCCCCAGCTTCTCCTCACCGCTGGGCGAAATGCATCTCGAGCCCGGAGACTCTCTCTTTCATGCCGGCGAACCCGCCCAGTCCCTTTACGCCGTCAAAAAAGGCAATGTAAATATCACCGATGCCCAGGGCCAGATCGTCAAAGCCGCCGGCCCCGGCGAGCATTTCGGTGAGCGCGCCCTGCTCAGTGATGGCATCTGGCGCTTTGATGCCACGGCCACTGAGTCCAGCGAACTCGTCGCCATCGACGGCGAAACCTTCAAGACACTGGCCAAGAGCATCGGCTCTCTCGATGCCCTCTTCCGTGGCACCGCACAGCAGTATCACCTGCCTGAACAAATCCAGCAGACGGTGGACATGATTCCCGAGACCACCCGCAACGCCTGCGCCGCCGATGTGATGACCCGCAACATTGCCTCACTTGATGCCAGTGTCACAGTGCAAGATGCCGTGGCCGAGTTTCAGGCCCATCCGCACAGCACCTATCCCGTCACAGCAGAGGGCTGTGTCATCGGACTGCTGCGGCGCTCCGTCGCCTACGAGTGGCTCAAAAACCACGGCCTCACCTGCGTGGACAAACTGCAGGCCCTGCCCCTCACCAAGCCCTTCTGCATCACCGCCGACACTCCCGTGCCCGTACTCGTCGGCACCCTCATGCGCACCGGCGTCAGCAAGGCGGTCGTTGTTGATGAGCAGAAAAAACTGCTCGGCATGATCACGCTGTTCGATTTGCTCAAGGGGACGAGGCAGGAATGACGGCACCGCGCCACGCCAGAATCCCGCACAGTCCGAAACCGAACGCGTTCAGAGTGCCGTGAATCGCCCACATCTGAGGCATCGTCAGCGCGTAGTTCGGAATCAAATAGCGGATGCCAAAACTGAGCGCGAGGACCATGGCAACGAAGAGCGATGCGCCTGAAATCATAAAGCCGAGGCGCGGCCACATCGTGTGCTGTTTCTTCAAGCCTCGTCGGATTTGAGAAACGGCGACGCCGAGCGCTCCCACCACCAGAATCGCCACGCCCAACGGCTCCACGAACTTCAACACCCCAAAGTGGGTGCAAGTGATCCCTGCGGCCACCAGCGGCACTCCAAGCAAGATCGCCACACACGAAAACCGCGTCCAGCATCCCGGATTTGCCTTCGCATTCAAACCTGCCATCAACGGTAACGTGAACCCTGCATGATGGAAATGCGCGGCTGTCAGAAGAACGATCAGCGGATCAAAACCCCATGGCGTCCAGTTGGCGCGATTCGCCATCAGCCATGCGCCTCCGATGGCAGGGAAAACGTCCGCTGCAACCATACATAAGGAACCGGCATCCTTAGCACCATCATGTTGCCATGCCACAAGCGATTTGGATGCGCTTCGGCAAGTGCTGATCAGCCATCCTGCCACCATCAGCGCAGTGCCACCAGATGCCTCAAAGGTGAAACTCGCCGCTGCCAGCAATGCACTCCAAAATTGCTCCAGGATTTCCCTCCGACCGGTGGCAGGCCGCGCCAAAGGCATCAGCACCAGCATTGAGAAGAGCAAAAGCAGCACCACGAATGATGATGCTTTCAGTGGCAGCCAGGCAGATGTTGCAAGCCAGATGAGCGTCCTGCCCCAGGCCTTCAAAGCATTTGGATTCATCGTTTCACCACCCCCCTCATCCTCGCCTGCGAATCCCGTACAAACCGGCACTGCCACCACCGCGCCAGAGGAAAGCCGAGCCATGCCATCCAATGACGCGGATGTGAAAACGCACGAATCGCATACCACACGCTGCCATCTGGCCGGTGCTCAATGACGAACTGTTCCTCGCCGCACTCTGCATGCTCAGGAAGGGTTCCATAGACAAAGCCGTGCGTGTGCTTTGAATCACAGCGCCGCAGGATGCGACATGGATTCACCCACCAAAGGCCGCCGATGCGTGTCACCATCGCAACGATCTGCCCGACCTCCTGGCCTTTGGCTTCCTGGCGGCTCACTTCAGCCCAAAGTGGAAACATGACCCACTCATCCAGAGCCTCACACGCAGCCCTATAAACCTCTTCACCGCTGCCCAGCCTCACCGCATGCTCGTCAGCGATGAATCCGTCCGCCAGTGGCGCTGTGTAGCTCAAAGGCTCCTCTCTCCAAGACTCCAGAAGTTTTCGCAGTCGTTCGGTCGCTGGTCGTCGCAGGCTGAGCATCGTGGCAGCACGCTGCCATGGCCTTGGGCTCGAACGAAACGGAAAACATAAAAAAGAGCGCCGTCAGTTTTCACAGCTTTCGAATCTTTTGCATGTTTCGATACTTTCGGCCATCCATGAGCATGCCCCCACCCATTCGCGCCGTGATCTTCGATTTTGACGGCCTCATCGTTGACACTGAAAGCACCGGTTACCACACATGGAGAGAAATCTTTGACCAGCATGGCCATGACCTGCCCTTGGAGCGCTACGCCCAGGCCGTGGGCACCGACTTCATCACCGGCATCTACGACCCCAAACGTGATCTCGAACAGCTGACCGGCCGCGACTTCGACTGGGACGCGGTTGAGGTGCAGCGCAAAACCCACGAGAATGAACTGCGCAAGAATTTGACGCTGCTGCCCGGCGTGGCGGACCGCCTGCAAGAAGCCGCCGCACTCGGTCTGCGCATTGCCATTGCCAGCAGCAGCCCGCGTGTGTGGATCAACTCATGGATGGACCAGCTCGGTCTGCATGACCATTTCCATCACATCTCCACCGTGGATGACACCGGCAAGGTAAAGCCCGACCCGAGCCTATTCCTTCACGCCGCCGAAAACCTCGGCGTCGCACCCGAAGAAGCCGTCATTTTCGAAGACTCCCTCAATGGCCTCCGCGCCGCCATGGCCGCCGGCATCCGCTGCATCGTCGCACCCGGACCCATGACGCGCCACCTCGACTTCACTGGTGCGTGGAAGAGGGTGGATTCTCTCGCGCTAGTGTCACTCAAAGAGCTCATGTCATGAAGCTGCACTCCCTCTTGCTCCATGTGGCGTTGGCATGCTCACGCGCAGCAATGACGAAACGCTCGAAGTCGATCCCGCCCATCTCAGCTTCGTCTTCCAAGGCGTCGATGCCGAAGGCTGCAAGGCGAAAAATACGGCAGCATTCCATGGCGGATTGGGATTCTTGATCTGCGCGCGAGCCAGGTTCATTGAGGCGACATTCACACACCCCGATAAAAAGCAAAAGGTCGCTGTCCATGTCACAGCGGCCATGTGCCGTCTCAGTCGGCTTATGCGCATCTCCTGCATCACAGCCTGAACCCGTTGGAGACAGGCCCTTGCTCATTTCGGACCCGCAGCAGTTTTCGGGTGATTGAGAAACGTGTTCAGGTGCACCTTTTTGCTCGCAGCACCCGTGTCGGGAATTTCGGCGCTTGGCACCACTGGGCTGGTTGCAGTCCCTGCACTGGAAGCACCCTCATGGGACTGGGCAGGAACGCTGGGTTCAGAGTGGGGGAAAATGCTCTTGATCTGGCTGATATGCAGCGGGCGTTTGACCTTCGCTGGAGTGATCGGGGGTCCAGCCTGCACCAGGGAGGCAGAGGCCAGCAAAGCTATAAGCATCAGATTCGTTTTCATGGTTGGTCTTGATTGGAGTCGGGTTGGCGGATGGGGAACACATTCAATCAGGCCTCGGGGTATGGTTGATGACGCGAGACGTTTGTGAAGTCCTTCGACGGAACGAACATCGTCCGGCCCGTCCATCATCAAACACAAAGACCGCCGCCCTCATGGCGACGGTCTTTGTTTTGGCTGGATGCCTATGGCCCATAGGCCCATTACTCACGCCAGCCATGCCCGTTTCGGGGCATTTCGATCAATGCGGTCCTGGAGCGGTTTCCGGATGATTCAGGAATGGTCCGTTGGCGGTCTTCTGCCCGATGCTGTGGAAGACAGCCCTGCCGTTGTTCGACTGGGTCGAGGTTTTGGACTTGGCCGGGGTGATGGCGGGGGTGGCTTGGGCGAAGGCGGCGGAGGCGAGCAGAGCAGCAAGCATCAGTTTCGTTTTCATGGCTGGTAGGAACTAAGGTTGGTTTGGTTGGATTCGATTTTGACCCGGGAATGTTTCTTGCGTTGGTTGCCGCGTTGAAGTCTTCCTGGACTGCCCATGATTATTGCTGGTTTCATGCCAGCACTGTTGCTCGGGGCTGGAGGCCTTGATTTTGCTGGGCTTCAGCGTTTGCAGGCCATGCTGCAGCGCTTTTTTTGAGCAGCCAGATTGTAAAGTTTCAAAGCACCCGGTGTAAACTTCCAGAGCGCACGCATTGCCGACGCGCATTCACTTCCTGGCGCGTTTGGGCAGCAGATCGTAGCGGTCCAGCTTGTCCCGAACCGTGACACGGGAGACTCCGAGCCATTCGGCCACCTGGCTTTGATTCCCGGCGGCGAGCCGCAGCGCGCCGGCGTACAGCGCCTGTTCCAGAGTCTCGATGGCTGCGTTCAGCGCGCCATCAGGCAGCTTGCCAGCCTGCGCGGCATGGAGTGTGGTTTCCACCAGTTCAGCGATCGACCGTGCCGGCTGATCCACCGGGGGGGATTCCAGCAGTGCCCGCACCATCTCCGCCGTGATGGGAAATCCTCGCGCCTCGATGAGCAGAGTTCGCGCTGCGTTCTCCAGCTCACGCACATTTCCGGACCAGCGATGCTGTTTCAGCACCTCCAGCGCTTCGCGTTCGATGGCAGGTTCTGCAATGCCGAGCTGCGCGGCCACCTTGGCCAGGAAGTGCCGGGTCAGAGGCGTGATGTCTTCAGTTCTTTCCCGCAGTGGTGGCAGCCGCAGGACGGCACCATTCAGGCGGTAGTACAAATCTTCACGAAACTCGCCGTTTTTGATCATGACGGCCAGATCACGATGGGTTGCGGTGATGACGCGCACATCCAGCGTCAGCTCCTGGCTGCCGCCCACGCGCCTCACACGCTTCTCCTGCAGCACTCGCAGCAGCTTTGCCTGCACCGGCGGCGGGATGTCGCCGATCTCATCCAGAAACAAAGTTCCACCCTGCGCCTGCTCAAAGCTGCCTGCACGCCGCGCCACTGCGTGGGTGAAGGCTCCTTTCTCATGCCCGAAGAGTTCGCTCTCGATCAGGTTCTCCGGAATCGCCGCGCAGTTTACCGCCACAAACGGCTGGTCGGCGCGGCTGCTGTGCAGGTGCAGCGCGCGGGCCACGAGCTCCTTGCCAGTCCCCGTTTCACCCAAAATCAGCACCGGCACCGGAGTGGCAGCATAGCTGCCCAGCTGCTTGAAGACCTCCTGCATCGCGCGGCTGCGGCCGATGAGCGCCGCCTTCCCCGTCTCCCCCTCGCGCAGCGGCACCGGACGGGCGGCGGCGTACGTCATGTGCAGCGCGCGCTCCAGCACCCGCAGCATCTCAGGCGGGTCAAACGGCTTCAGCAGGTAGTCAAAAGCCCCCGCTTTCATCGACTCGATGGCGCGTTCGGTGGTGGTGAAGGCCGTCATTAAAATCACCGGCAGCTTCGGCTTCGCCGCATGCAGCTGCTGCAGTACCTCCATGCCGCCGATGCCCGGCATCCGGATGTCGCAGATCACCACGTCAAACGGTTCCGTCATGGCCATCTGGATTCCTGTGGTGCCGTCGCTCGCGCGCTGCACCAGGTGGCCGCTCGTCTCAAGCACGGTAAGGAGCGATGACGCGAAATCGTCGTCATCATCGATCAGCAGCAGCCGTGCGCTGTGTTCAGACATGCGCCACGGTGCCGCCGTCGCCGCCATCATGCAAGCACCTCAAAGACGCGGCAGCCGGATCTCGAAACGCGTGCCTTCCGCCGAAGTCGCCGCCAGCAGGAGATCCCCCCCGTGCCTGCGGGCGATGCCTCGGCTGATCGTCAGCCCCAGTCCGGTGCCGCCTCGCTTGAGCGTGGCAAAGGGCTTGAAAAGCCTCTCTTTGAGATCTTCCGGCACCCCCGGTCCGTTGTCCGTCACCGCCAGCACGATGCGTCGCTCCAGCGCCAGCGCCTCCAGTTGCACCCGCCCGTCCGTCCGCCCTCCACAGGCTTCGGCGGCATTGCGAACGAGGTTCAGCAGTGCCTGCCGCAGCAGCTCAGGATCGGCATGAAAGCGGACGTCCTCCACCGCACCCAGTTCAAACCTGACCCCGCGCTGCTGCATTTCCGCCTGATGGTCATGGTGAAACGTGTCCACCAACTCCGCCAGAGAGCAGGGCACGATGCGCGGCTCGGACGGACGTGCGTAAATGAGGAAATCCCCCACGATGTGCTCCACCCGGTCCAGCTCCCGGTTCATGCTGGCCACCTGCGCCGCCACCTTGGGCTGCAGCTCGGCATCCACCAGCAGCCCCAGCGCATAGGCGCGGTTCTTCAGAGCCCCCACCGGGTTGCGGATTTCATGAGCCAGCCCGGCCGCCAGGCTGCTGAGGGAGGCCATCTCATCACGCGCCGTTTTCGCATGCTCCACCTCGGCCGCCTTCTCCTGCAGCGGTCGGAACCAGCCGCGATGGATCATCCACAGCAGCACTCCGAACAGCGGGGTCATGACCGCCGCCGCCGTCACCACCAGCCATTGCATCTCCTTCATCGAATCCCTCATTTCGCTCACCCGGTCCATCAGGCGAAAGCCGCAGGCATCCCGCAGGGCTTGGAGATCCCGCAGCAGCTCCCGAAAAGGTTCGTCCGCCCGCATCAGGCCCGCCAGCCGCTCCTTGTCAGGCAGCGCCAGCCACGACTGCACCTGCTCGCCGTAGATCCGCAGATCCTTCTGCACATCCTCCAGCGAAGCCGCCGCTGCGCCTGTCAGCGACACGGGCGGGTGCCGGAAAAAAGCTTCGTTGCGCGCAAACAGCACCGCGTACTGATCCTGCTTTCCTGCATTCACCTCGCCGTCGCCCAGCCGCAGCGCCGCGCTGTGCAGGTCCAGCATCAAGGCGGCGCCGTCACGGTGAAACCGCAGGCCGATTTCCTGCTCTTCATGCGCCAGCACCCGCAGCTGCTCCACCTCCCGCAGCCGCAGCACAAACAGCAGCACCAGGCCGGCCACTGCCGCCAGCAGGCACAGCGCCAGCGCCACGGCGGCTTGTCTCCAGGCGGAAATCGTCATGCCGTAAAATACGCACAGGTTGAAATGAATTCACTTTCATCCTGCGGGATCTCAACCTCATAAATCTGGTGGCATTCCACTCCAATCTTTCCTTGGTGTCTTCCCGCCCAACCGTCATGACGCCGCTCCCGCTCGCCGACCGCTATGCACGCTTCCGCGACGCCGTGTTTTCCGGCGTGGCCGAAACGCTGCCCGGCTTTGCCGAGCCCATGACGGAGCTGGAGTTGCAGAGCCTCTGGTTCTCCGGCGCCTTTGGCGGCGAGTTCACCACCACGGATGGCAGGGCCGTAAGCATCGCTGATTTCGGCGAGTGGAATTCCGGCGCGGGCCCCGACTTCAACGGCTGCGCCATCGTGATCGACGGGCAGACCCTGCGCGGCGCCATCGAGCTGGACCCTGATGCCCGCGACTGGGAGCGGCACACGCACGGCGCGAACGAAAACTACAATCGTGTGGTGCTGCACCTCTTTCTGCACGCGCCTGATGAGCGTTTTTACACGCGCACCAGTGAGCATCGTGAAGTGCCGCAGGTGCTGCTGCAGGCCTCGATGCTGCCAGAGGGCATCAAGCCCAAACGCCACCTCGCCCCCGCGCGTCTGGGCCGCTGTGCCACCCCGCTCCGTGAGATGGAGTCAGCTCGCATTCAGTCCATCATCGAATCCGCCGCCCAGCACCGCCTGGATCTCAAATCGAAGCGCCTGCATCGCAGCGTCGCCGCCCAGGGCCGCGAGCAGGCGGTTTATCAGGCGCTGGCGCAGACGCTCGGCTACCGCAGAAACCAGCAGCCCTTTGCCATCCTGGCCCAGAGGCTCCCGCTGAAAAAAATCACCCGGCTCGATGCCGCAAAACGCGAGGCCTGGATCTTCGGCGTCTCAGGCTTTCTCGAAAGCGTTCGCAGCGAGGACACCGAGCCCGCCACCCGCACCTACCTCCGCCAGCTCTGGAGCGAATGGTGGAAGCTCCGCAGCGGCATCGGGCGCTGGCTGGACGAGCGCCAGATTCTGCGCTGGAACCTCAGCGCCATCCGCCCTGGCAATCACCCCCAGCGCCGCCTCGGTGCGCTCGCCGCTCTTCTGCGTTCCTGGTCCTCCATCATCACGCCGCTGGCAGATGCCACGCGCTGGAGCCAGGTTGCCTGGCGCGAATCCCTCCTCTCACTCTCGCATGAGTTTTGGGACACCCATTACACGCTCCTCGCGGAGGCTTCCGAAAAACCTCTCGCCCTGATCGGCGAGACACGCGTCCAGGAAATGCTCGCCAACGTCGCTTACCCGCTGCTGGTGCCGGAGCGCACTCGCCTGTGGGCCGAGTATCTCGAACTCCCCGCCCTGCTCGACAACCAAAAGGTTCGCCGCGCCGTGCTGCGACTCTTTGGCGAGGATCCACGCGGCCGCGACTTCACCAAGAAACTGCACCATCAGCAGGGCCTTCTTCAGATCTACGAGGACTTCTGCCTCGAAGACGACTCCGCCTGCGCTGGCTGCCCCTTCCCGGAAAGATTGAAGGAGTGGAGCTGACCCCGACGTTTTGGCGTCTCAACCATGCGCCCTCTCATCGCTCTCCTTCTCTCTTCCTCGTTCGTGTTCGCCGAACTGCCTGACCCCGCCGTCATCACAGCAGCGATGAAGAAGGCCGTCACCTACGCTCACACCCACCTCGCCCGCGAAGGCGGCTACGCCAGCTCCTGGGACAAAGAGGGGAAAATTGGCGAAGTCGAGCACGGCAGGTCCGCCACCATCACCTCCATCCAGCCCCATGGCACCACAACGATGGGCATGGCCATGCTGAAGGCCTATCAAGCCACGGGCGACGACGTTTTCCTCAGCGCCGCGAAAGACGCCGCTGCATCGCTGCTCAAGTGCCAGCTCGCCACTGGCGGCTGGGACAGCGCCTTCGACTTTGATCCTGAGAAGGCCAAAAACTACCACCTGCGCAGCGATCTCGACGCCGGGGACAAGCAGCCCGGCAAACGCCGTAACTCCTCCACCCTCGACGACAACAAGACCGAGTCTGCGCTGCTCTTCCTGCTGGAAATGACCCACGAACCCGCCTGCAAGGACGATGCCGAATTGAAGCGCTGCACCAAATTCGCCTTCGATTCCCTCCTCGCCGCCCAGGCCCCCATCGGAGCCTGGCCCCAGCAGTTCACCGGGCCCGCCGACCCCTCCGCCCCTGTGCTCAAAGCCAGCTACCCCGAGACCTGGAGCCGCACTTTTCCCGCGGTCAAATACACCGGCTTCTACACGCTCAACGACAACAACCTGGAGCAGATCGCCAAAGTTCTCTTCCGCGCCTACGAACTCGAAAAGGACGAACGCTACCTCACCGCCCTCAAAAAACTCGGCGACTTCTTACTCCTGGCCCAGATGCCCGAGCCGCAGCCCGTCTGGGCGCAGCAGTATGACCGCGACATGCACCCCGTCTGGGCGCGCAAGTTCGAGCCGCCATCCGTCACCGGCTACGAAAGCATCGGCGTCATGGAAGTGCTGCACCACCTCTGGGTGCTCACCGGGGATGAAAAATACCTCAAGCCCATCCAGCCCGCTCTCGCCTGGTTCGAACGCTCCAAACTCACCGACGGCACCCACGCCCGCTTCTACGAACTGCACACCAACAAGCCCCTCTTCTTCGTCAAAGACACCTACGTGCTGACCTATGACGACAGCAACATGCCCACCCATTACTCCTTCAAGACCAGCCAGCAGAGCAGCCTCGACCTCTTCAAAAAGCAGCTCGCCAAAGGCCGCGAAGAACTGCAACTCAATCACGCCGGCCCCCAGACTCCCAAAGAGTGGGCCAGCCGCGCCAAAGCCGCCGCCTCCAAGGCCCAAAAAGCCGCCGCCTCTCTCGACAGCGAAGGCCGCTGGCTCAAAAACGACGAGATCGACGCCGGCGAATTCGTCAAAGGCATGAATGCCATGACCAATTACGTGGAGGCGCGGAAGAAGAGCGCGGAGTAGCGCCGGGCCAGCTCTCAACGCCTGGCCACCACAAACGCACTCATCACCAGCCCGATGATCACACCCGCTGCTGCGATAAGCCAGAAGTTCGCCGGCGTGTCAGCCACATCGGCCCGTACATACATGCTGAAAAGGCCCGTCAGCGCCGTGAGCGGCAGAAACAGCGCGGCCATCACATTCAGGCGGTGCGAGGTGTTCGCCATGATCTGCGCACTTTGCGCCTGTGCCTCGGCCTGTTTCGCCACGGTGAAGTTCAGCCCAAACTGCGCGTCCTGCAGCAGCAGCTCCGCCGTGCGCTCGATGCTCGCGGCCTGATCCCGCAGATTGATCAAATCGCGGTCCGCCTTGATGAATTCACGCGCCTGCTGCAGCGCGCGATGCATGCCGCGCGAGCTGCGCAGCACGGGAGCGATGGCTTCGAGAACCTTGTGATACTCGGTGGCGGTTTGTGCCGCATGCTCCGCCTTGTCCAGTTCGTCCAGTCGTGCCACATAGGACGTCTGATGATTTTGCAGCGCGAGACTGCCGCCATTGTCAGGGCTGGATTTCCAGGACCCGTCCGGCATCCGCCAAAACAAAGCGGGCCGCCTGTCCACATCATCAGGCCCGGGAAGCTGGTGGAGAATGATGAGCAGGTGCCCCTCCTCAAAAATCGCACGCTGCGTACCCGCCTCGCGCCCCACCCGGTTGCGAACAGCCTCCGGGATGGCCGTCCAAAGTTTCGGAATAATCTGAATGTCTGGTTTCATGCATGGGATTTATTGAATCCCGCCACCATGAAAGCAGAGGCGCAAGAAACGGGCGATTGGAAAATGCACGGGCGTTTGTCAATGACCCGGCAGTCGGACTCACTACCCTTGTGTCCCACAAATTTGACAACCTTGAGGACATCCATCACTATTAATCATGGCATCAGGCGTCAACGTTCGTTTCGCAGGGGAGCTTCAGGGCTTCATCCAGCAACGTGTGCTCAAATCGGGCCTCTACAGTTCCACCAGCGAGTACATTCGCGATCTCGTCCGTCGTGATTATGAGCAGGAGGAAAAGCGCAAGTGGGCCTGGCTCAGGAATGAACTGAGTGCAGGTGCCGAAGCTGCTGAGTCGGAATTTGTGACGCTGGATGCCGAGGATTTGATCTCCCGGGCCAGAAAACGCAAAAAGGCCAATGCCCGCTAAAATCTATCCTGCAGCCCGGGAGCGCATCCTGGAAGTCTGGGATTACACAGAGAAAAAATGGGGTGAAAAGCAGGCGGACGCTTATGTGCGCGAGCTTGTTGCCGAGATCGAAACCATCTCGTCTCAACGGCACCGCTGGAGGCCGGTGTTGGATGAGTCATTGAAGGGTGTTTATTTTTTCCGTCACCGCCATCACTACGTTTTCTTCCGCGAACTCTCCCGAAGGCGGCTTGGAGTTATCAGCGTGCTGCATGAGAAGATGGACATCCCAGCACGGTTGCGGGAAGACGCAGACCGTGAATGAGCCGTCAGTTTTTGCCGCCTCTGCAAGATGGATTAACTGCATCTCTTGCCCCCGTGCCAATCACGTCCTAGCTTCCGCGCTCACCCATCATGTCCCACGCCGTCCTCAGCCTCCTCAAAGAAAGCCGTCATCCCATGCGCATCGACCTCATTGGAGTTGCAGGCTCGGGAATGAGCGGGCTGGCGCTGCTGCTCCTGGGGCTGGGGCATAAGGTCAGTGGCTCTGACAAGGCCACCACCCTGGAGACGGACCGCCTGCAAAAGCTCGGCCTCCAGTTCTTCCACGGCCACACGGAGAAGGAGGTGGAAGACTGCGATATGGTCATCTACTCCAGCGCCATCAAGCCGGGCAACGTGGCCTACGAGGCCGCCTACAAGCAGGGCATCCCGCTCGTCCGTCGTGCCGAGGCCCTGGCCGCCGTCATGGCCAACAAGCAGGGGGTCGTCGTCTGCGGCACGCATGGCAAAACCACCACCTCCGCCCTCACCGCCCATGTGCTGCGCCAGGGCGGCCTCAAGCCCAGCCACTACGTCGGCGCGGAAATCCCCATCCTCGGTTCCAATGCTCACTGGGATAAAGAAGGCGAGCTCTTTGTGGCCGAGGGCGATGAAAGCGACGGCACGCTGGTCAATTTCCATCCTGAGCACGCCATCGTGCTCAACATCGAGCCCGAGCATCTCGACTTTTACGACGGCATCGAAGCCATCAAGGCCGTGTTCCGTCAGGTGCTCAGCCAGACCCGCACGCACTGGGTGTATTGCGCTGAAGATCCAGTCGCCAGCGAAGTCTGCGCGGGGCCTCAGGGCGTCAGCTACGGCTGGAGCCGCAACCACGATTTCTCGGCCAGCATTCTCTCGATGAAGCCGGATCACTCCGAGTTCGAGGTGTATCAAAAAGACCGGCTCCTCGGCACGGCCACACTCGGCATTCCCGGCAGGCACAATGTCTCCAATGCGCTCGCCGCCATCGCCCTGGCCACCCGTTGCGGCGTCGCCTTTGAGGCCATCCAGCACGCGCTGCGCACCTTCCGTGGAGCCAAGCGCCGCTTCGAAATCCGCCACAGCGGAGATCGCTTCACCGTCGTGGACGACTACGGCCATCACCCCAGCGAAATCGCCGCCACTCTGGCCACGGCGAAAGGCTTGAATGCCAAGCGCATCGTGTGTCTCTTCCAACCCCATCGCTACAGCCGCACGCAGCTCTTGAAGAAAGAATTCGGCGCCAGCTTTGATGCTGTGGACGAGCTCTTCGTCACCGACGTTTACCCCGCCAGCGAAAAGCCCCTCCCCGGTGTCAGCGGCGAAACGATCCTCGAAGAAGTAAGACTGCAAAACGATCACACTAAGACCGGCAGCACGCCGACCATGCCCATCGCACGCGACAAAGTCGGCAACTCCCTCCGCCCCGGAGATCTGCTCATCACCCTCGGCGCAGGCAACGTGCATGAAGTCGGTCGCTGCATCGCCCGCGATCTGCCCGTCCTCGAAAAACTCTGCGCCATCCTCGACGCCAACGGCGGCGGTGTGGCGCGGTTGTACGAGCCCATGTCCCGCCACACCACCTGGCTCATCGGCGGCCCGGCGCAGTACTGGATCGAACCCCGCAATGAAGACTCCTTCGCCGAAGTCGTGCGCTACTTGCGATCCGCCTCCATCCCCATCCGCGTCATTGGCCGTGGCTCCAACCTGCTGGTCAAAGATGGCGGCATCCGGGGCGCGGTCATCCACACCAAAGGCGACTTTGAAAACGTGACGGTGAATGGCGATCTCATCACTGCCGGAGCCGGAGCACGGCTCAAAAAAATCGCCAGCGCAGCCCGCAATGCCGGCATCGGCGGCTTCGAGTGGATGGAAGGCATCCCCGGAAATCTCGGCGGTGCCATCCGCATGAACGCCGGCGCCATGGGCTCAGAAACCTTCGATCAAATCGTCAGCGTGCGCTTCATCGACACAGACGGCAGCATCAAAGAAAAGCCGCTGGCCGAGATCACCCACCACTACCGCAGCGTGCCGGAATTTGAAGAGCGCTACGTCGTCTCCGCCGTGTTCAAAGGCACCCCTGCCCCGCAGGCCGAGATCGACACCAAGCTCGCCGCCTCGCACCAAAAACGCCGCACCTCCCAGCCCGTCGGAGCCAGCGCCGGCTGCACCTTCAAGAACCCCGAACTCTGCGGCGCCGGCAAACTGATCGACGACCTCGCCCTCAAAGGCCGCCACGTCGGGAAAGCCATCGTCAGCGACATCCACGCCAACTTCATCGTCAATCAAGGCGGCGCCACCGCCCGCGAAGTCCTCGACCTCGTGGCCCAGATCAAAGACACCGCCATGCACGAACGCGGAGTGACCCTGGAGATGGAAGTGAAGGTCATCGGCGAAGACCATCCGTTGCCGCTGTGACCCAGGCCATGAATCCGCAGTCCTCATCGTCAGGCCAATGGATGACGATTATGATCATCGGCTTCCTGGGTCCGTTTGTTTTAGTCTTTGTGCCACTTGCTGGCATCTTCGCGGCTCCCCTTTCGGGCCTTCTGACCATCGTCATTGTCTTTCATGCGCTGCGCTCGGGAATGCAAAGACGCATGGCTTCCACAATCTTCTGCATTGGAGTACTGTTAATCAATTTCGCCTCCGTCTATGCAGCCTGCGCAATTTGGATTGCCTTTGGTAACGACTGAAAGTGCCTGTAAGCAGGAAAGAACCTCTCATGCCGCTGTGATCTAGCTTAACCAAGAATTTGGCCTGAAATCTTGTCCGTCGAGACAAACTCCCTCACATGCATCGCGGGATCGCTGCCCACGAAACATGCGGGTGCCATCATCGTCGAGTTGATGATCCGGGAAGCCTGTGGATCTGGCATCGGAATCAACGCGCCGTGCAGCACGCCCAAGGTGGCTCCAGTCGTGCCAGGCTCTGCAAGGCTGTTGTTGATAATGACAATTCGAGGCCGGTCCTCATGCCAGTTCGTGACGGTATAAGTATAGTCCTTCAACAATTCAGCCCCGGTGTTGAACATGGGATTGTGCTGTCGCATAAACTCCACAGGCGACAAATCCATGTCACACGCACAGCGGCTAAAGTCGGCAATTTGGAACTCGCTGCGTACGGTCGTGGGTTCATACCCGAGCATGAGAAACGATCGATCTGGAGCACCGTCGAGATGCAACTTGGTGCTGTTCTGCTGGTCGAAGCGGCCCAGTGAGAGGTATTCCAGCGCCTCACCCCATTTCATCGTGTGAAGCTCGGAAAGTCGTTCCTTGAGAACAGTCATGGATTGGCGCAGTTCGGAGGAACTGAGATTCTCAGGCATCACCAGCACAACAAAACCCGGCTGATCAAGTTCGCTTCGAAACACACGCTCAAAGACCTCCTCGGCGAATTGAAGAACGTTGTTGCATTCGAGAAGGCGGTTCAGGGCTGGTGCCATGAGCGACGAGAGACCTCACACAATCCATTCGCAAGATCTTTAAGCGATACTGGCACTCCGCCTTCTGCGCAGCCCCAGCATCCCCAATCCCACCAGGAAAAGCAGCATCCGGCCAGGCTCAGGAGCGATGGCAATGTAACCCGTCTCTCCCAACTGAGAGGTGTCCCAGACAAGACCACCACTCAGGGTCGGCATGACAAAGGTGTCAAAAGCCACCGTTCGGTCAGAGAGGCTCACGCTGCCCCAGTCGATGAGCTGCCAGCTGTCGCCAACGTTGTAGGTGCTGATGCCATGGCTGGTGATCTGCAAGGTGCCGTCAAGGGTGAAGGCTCCACCGCCTGCCACCAGGAGGTCGGCATTGGTGCTGGGATTGAGGCCTCCCGCATTGCCCCAGAGATCGAACTGAAGGGTGCCAGCGGAAAACAGACCGCCGTTCAGCGTCATCGTCTGACCTGCGCTCCCGCTGTAACCCACCTCAAGCGTTCCTCCTACATTGATGCTCGTGGCACCGCCCACAATTCCCGTTCCTGAAAGCGTCGCCCCATTGGCAATGGTGATGGCGCCCGTGCCCGTGGCGCTGCCGGAGCTGTTCATCACACGCAGCGTCCCCTGATCCACGATGGTTCCTCCGCTGTACGTATTGCTGTTCCCGGAGAGCACCACTGTGCCACTGCCTCCGAGAATCAAAGACCCTGTTCCTGTCATCGCCTGAGCCAGGGTGGCCTCGCTCGTGCGGTTGATGACCAGCGTGCCATTGTTCACCACCTGCCCGCTGCCCACACCGCCAGTCACCAGCGTGCCTGCATTGATCGTGGTCCCCCCGCTGTAGGTGTTGTCGCCGGATGTCACCTGCACCCCGGTGCCATTTTTGACCAAGGCCAGCGCGCCATCCGTGCCCGCGCCATCGCCATCCCGCACAATGCCATTAAATGTCTGCGTGGTGCTGTCGGCCACGTTCACCGTCAGCGTGGCAGTGCCGGCCGCGCCAGACTCATTTTCCACCACACCACCACCCACCAGGGCATTGCTGCTGATGCCCGCCAGAGTCTCATTGTTGCCAGCCAGCCGCAGCACGCCAGCCGTCGCTCCTGTCCCCGCGAGGGTGGCAATCGTGGTGTCGGCAATTTGATTGGAAGCCGCCAGCAGCACCACGGCGGAGGCAGTGCCGTCGCCAATGCTCAGCCCCCCCGTCAATGCGTTCACCCCGGCGGTTTTGTTCAGCCGCAGCGTCCCGCCCAGGACTGAGGTCCCCCCGGTGTAGGTGTTGGCCGTGGTGCCCGCCAGCGTCTGCTGCGCCGCCCCCACTTTGGTGAAGATCAGGACGGAGCCGGTGCCCGCGCCGTTCTGCACCACTCCCGTGAAGCTTTGGTCCGTCGTGGTGTTTACAATCAACTTTCCGGTCGTGCTTGCCAGCGCGTTTTCCACCACCCCGTTTTGAGTGGCACCGGCGCTGGACAGACCACCGATGGTCTCCGTGTTGCCATTCAGCCTGAAGGTGCCAGCTCCGGCCGCCGTGCTGTTGCCGGTCAGTGTCACCACAGCAGCATCTTGAATCTGTTCACTCCCGCTGAGCAGCAGGATGTCAGCCGTCGAACCACTCCCATCCCCGACCGTAATATTGCCCACGACAGCCATGGCGCCGCCAGTTTTCGCCAGAGACAGAGTGCCCGCATTGATGGTGGTGGTTCCGGTGTAGGTGTTAGATAGCGCACCATCCAATGTGAGGACACCCGTTCCCGTCTTGGTGATGCCCAGCGTGCCCGTGCTGCCGTCTTGAATCAGGCCGCTGAAATTGCTCGTCTCATTGCCATTCCCAGCGGTTAGCACCGCATTGGAGCTGCCGCCATTGCTCACAGTGCCGATGCCGGAAAGCCCGCCCATGGTTTCGTTGGCACGCACCTCGAATGTCCCCGCCACGGCCACATCCGTGCTGTCCGCAATGGCCTGCGCCGCATTGGTGCTGTTCACCCGCAGCGTCGCTCCGGCACCTACCGTGATGTTTCCCGTGCTGGACGACAGCGTGCCCGTTCCGCTGATTTCCAGCGTGCCGCCATTCACATTGGTGGCCCCCGTGTAGAGGCTGGCCCCGGTGAGCACCAGCGTGCCATCTCCCGCCTTGGTCAAACTGCCAGCCGTGGCCGTGCTGCTGACCACGGGGTTGGCAATGCTCAGCGTTCCCTGGCTCACCTGAACAATGAACTCATTCGTAGTCCCAGCTCCCACGACCCCGCTGCCGATGATGCTGTAGGAGTCTCCAGACGCCGCAGGTGCATAAAGCAGGCCGCCATTCGCCCCCGTGAAGGTGATGGCCCGGGTGTTTCCATCCAGCGTTCCACCAGTGCCGGTGATTTTGAGGCTGTTAATGGTGAGCGCACCGGTCAAAGTGATGCCGGAACCAAGCAGGTAGTTCGTCGCGGTATCACCTCCCGTGGTGGGCAGAGCGGAATAGTTGGAGAACGCCGCCAGATTCCCCGAGACATCACGCGTGGCCCAGTCGGTTCCGTTGAAGACCGCGTAACCTCCCAAGATGCCAGCGGCATTGTTGAGCGCATTGGTGGCGGCAAAAGAGGCAGTGCCCGAGACCACCAGATTGAGGGTGCTGCCCGCAGTCCGGCTGATGCTCGCACCATTAAGCGTCACAACCAGGCTGGTGACTCCGTTGGGTATCAGGGAAAGTGTATTCGCCCCGGCCGTCAGGGCCAGGCTGGCCAGCGTCTGCGTGGCAGAACCGCTGCCACCGCGAATGCTCAGCGTGCCACCGCCCAAAGAGATCGCGGAGGAACCGCTGAGAATGTTGGAACTCGGCGCACCTGCCGCGCTGAAGTCCAGCATCAACGTGCCCTGATTCACCGTCGTAGTCCCCGCATACGTATTGGCCCCGGTCAGGAGCCAGGTGCCTGCTCCATTTTTAGTCACCGAGGTGAGTCCACCACTGTCTCCAATGACTGCTGCGAGGCTGTTTTCACCCGTGTTGGAGCCAGTCAATGTCAGGGTGCGCGCTCCTGACTGACTATTGAAACCCATGCTCCCGGTGTTGGTGAATTTCACCGTGCCGCTGCCCGAAGCATCGATCACGCCGCCGGCCGTTGCTCCCACACTGAAAAGCCGGTCAGTGGTGGTCGCCGCTCCGGTGTATTGCAGCGTGCCGCCATTCAGCACCAGACTGGCCGCCGCATTGCTGGAACTCCCCAGCGTGCTCGCCACGCCCCCATTCGTGAGGGTGGCGACTTTTAAAGTGCCGGCGCTGATCAGCGTTGCGCCGCCATAGCCATTGCTGCCCTGAAGTTCCAGAATGCCAGTGCCGGTCTTGGTCAGCCCTCCCGTGGCACCGTTGATGGAAGCCACATTTTTCAGGATGCCCGACTGCGCTGTGAAAGTGACCGTGCTTGTGGCGCTGCCGATGGCGTTGTTGCTCATGTCCAGCGTGGCTCCGTTCAGCGTCACCGTGGCTGTTGTGGTGCCTGCTCCCCCCACACGCGTGATCGCGCCATTGAGCGTGATGTTCCCGCCGTTCAAATTGAGATTTGCCGTGGCGGTTCCGCCCACTGTGGCGGCGGATGCCATGGCAATGCCGCCTATCGTGGTGGTGTTGCTGCCGCTGAAAGTCAGGGTGGCCACGGCCCCGCCGCTGGCGGTGGCGTTCGTCGCCAGAGTCACCGCTCCCAGATTGATGGTTCCCCCGGCCAGAGTCATGGTCCCAGTCATGTTCCCGGTGGCCGTGCTGGTGTTGCTCTTTTGCGCAAGGTTGACCGTCGTCGCTTCCAGCACGCCGGTGTCAAAGTCAAAGCTGGCGGACATGATGCCAGTGCCTGCGCCGCGGCTGGCCACATTGAGCGTGCTCAGTTTCAGGTCCGCATAATGACCTCGGGAGTCAAAGATGGCCCCGAGCGTTCCGGAGGTGCTCGCCAGCACAGAATGCCCCACGTTCAAGACACCAGCGCCGACACCATCCGCCGCACGAATTTTCAGCGTGCCGGCGGCTGTGGCGAAACTGAGCACCCCGATAGCTCGCGCACCTCCCGCAATGGGGCCAAGATCCACCGTGTTGGCATTGAAGACCGTGGCCCCTGCCCCAAAGGAGATGGTCTGGGTTCCGCCACCGGACTCGCCTCCCACGGAAATGCGATTGGAGTTGATCGTGCTGTTCGCCGCCAGTTTAAGCACCGAGGTGGAACCGTTCCCGGTCGAGTTGCTGTCTCCCACTCGAAAAACGCCGTTGGATGTCCCCATGCTTGCCGTGAAGAAAGACAGGCCGGTGAGATCCAGCGTGGCCGTGTTGTAGCTGATATTGCCCGTGGCCAGCCCCAGCTGAAAGGTGCCTCCGGAATCATTGATGACCAGTGCGCCACCGCCGTTCATCTTGGTGTTGGTCACGCTCGCAGCCACATTGCCACCGATGCTGACATCACCATTCACCGTCAGCGTTTCACCCGCAGTCACAGTGATGGCACTCACAGCCGTGGTGTTTGCCAGCACCTGCAGTCCGCCTATTGCCTGGCTGGTGCCCGTGGTATCCAGTGCAGCCGCCGTGCCGGAACTGTCTCCTAAAACCAAGGGAGAGCTGGAGGAGAGGCCCCCGCTCACCCCGGTGCGCAGGCTCCCGGCATAAATATAAGTGGCTCCTGTGTAGGTGTTGTCCTCCATGAACGTCAGTCCGCCCGTCCCTGCCATCGTCACGCTGACCGCACCCGTGCCATTGTTGGTGATGCGCGCCGTGATGGTCAGCATGCCGCTGCTGTTTTGATGAATGACGAAGTTCCCCGCCGCATTCGTGCCTTCACCGGCCGTCAGCGTGCCGTATTTCACCGCCGCATTCTGACTGCCGCTGAACAGGAAGCCTCCGCTCTCCACCCGCAAAGTGTTTCCGCCCAGATCCATCGTGAACGCACTGCCTGGGGCGAGGTTCAAGGAATTGATCTGCCGGCTCGCGCTCAGCTTCGTGGGATTTGCAGTCAGCTTGACATTGGACGTCGCTGTCCAGGTGTCCTGGTCCGTCGTGACATAATCAACCGCCTGCATGGCCCGCACCGAGCCCATCGTGGTGTCGTATTTCGCAAATTCGTTCCCCACCGTGGCGTAGCCGCCGATGATGCCGTCGTTGTTGGGTGCGGTGGTGAAAACGATGCGGTTGCGCGTGTCATCGCCCAGCCCCACACCGCTGAAGTTAAGCACGCCATTGGTTCGCGACAGACTGCTGAAGGTGATTGCCGAGGTCTGGCCGGTGTCCGCCTGGCTGCTCGTGAGGGTGTTGACTCCTCCGGCAAGCGTGAGCACCCCCGCGGTTTCACTGTAATTGGCCGCACCCCCTGTGTTGAGGAACTGCATGTTTCCACCGTTCAAGGAAATGCCCTGCGTGTCTGCCAGCCGGGTCGAGCTGTTGGAGGCGGCGGTGTTGGAGAGACGAAAAGTGGCGCCATTGGTGACAATGATCCCGGTGCCCAGCGCCATGCTGCCGCTGGCACCGCTTACGGTGAACGTGCCATCCAGCACGCTGGTGAGTCCATTATAGGTGTTGGCTCCAGTCAATGTCATGGCTCCCCGGCCGACCTTCACCAGATTCGCAACACCAGAGACCGCTTCGATCCCCTGGCTGATCTCCAGTTCTCCCGCCGCATTCACGATGTTGAAGTTGCGGCTGGTGCCGCTGGCCAGGCGCAGCACCAGGTTGATGGTCTCCTTGGCGGCCGAACTGTCGGTAGCGTCCCCTCCCAGCAGCACGGAATTGCCACTGACCACGAAAGCACCGGCGGTGTTGGAAAAGTTGAAGACGGCAAAACTGGTGCCTGCGGCAAGATCATTGAATGGCGTCAGCCTCGTCGTGCCCGTGAAGTTGGGGCTGCTGCCCGCAGCGGGTGCGGCGCCGGTGCTCCAGTTGGCCCCAGTACTCCAGTTGTTGTCAGCGCCTCCCCCAATCCAGTTTTGGGCTTGAAGCAAAGTGGGGCAAAACAGGCTGCTGAAGAGCAGAAATAAAGCACAGGTGCGTGCGCACCTTGCGGAGTCGCTCCGCAGGGCGTGGGGGTATTTGGGGGGCATTTCGAAACAGGGGTTTGCCCTCAAACTCCAAGCATAACACCGGCCATAAACCGTCCTGCACCCGGCAAAAGCCCGCTTTGATCATATTAGTATCACAACGCGGCATCCCCTAATAACCGCCTGTCGATGAGCTTGAGTCAGAAAACTTTTCAGTGTCCAACTTTGGAGAACAGGTGTTCAGTTTCAGCTTGTTCCGTCCCCGGGCGGCCTTTTGCATGCAGAAATTCGCTACAATTCTCTTTCTCCTTGGCCTGTTTGTGACCGGACTGCTCGGCACCGAGACTCGTCTGCTCTTCTTCTGGCCGGGGTGTGTGCTTCTTGGTCTGGCTGGCTTGACCGCCGTGCTGCGCTGGAAGCTTCGCGTGGGTTTTCAGCCGAGTGACTGGTGTTTGCTTACCGTGCTCTTGCTGGCCGGTTACGTGGGCTGGCGCGCCTGGACATCGCCTGTGGAGGTTTATGCACGTGAGGACGCCGCTGTCATGCTAGCCGGTTTCGTCGCCTACCTGTTGACCGTGACGGCTGTCAGTGATTCAAAATGGCGCCTCGGCATCGTGTGCGTGCTGCTGGTGCTGGTGGCGGGCAATCTAACCGCTGGCTGGGTGAATTTCAAAGGACGCTGGGACTTCCATCTGGTGCCGGGCTTCTCACGCTCCTTTCCGCCCGGGCGCATCGGCGGCTTCTTCAACAATCCCAATCATCTCGCCGCGTTTTTGTCCTTCGCGGCCTTTCTTTCCGCAGGGGTGATGCTCTTTGCGCGCATTCACATCGCCTCGCGGCTGCTGCTGGGTTTTGGCATCTTATCAATGCTCGCCGGCGTGGCCCTGACGGCCAGCCGCGCGGCCATGCTGGGTATTGCCGTGGGTGGCGTGGTGTTTGTGCTGCTGACCATGTGGATCGTGTGGAGCACGAAGCGCTCGTTATTCAAATGGCTCATCCTCGCCCTGCTGCTCGTGGGGGGCGCTGCGGGCGGCGCACTCTACAAGGTGAATGAGGACTCCATGCTCAGGCGCCAGCTGACGAGCCCCCTGGGAGAGGACATGCGCGTGCACATCTGGCGCGCCGCACTGGCTCAGAATGCCGAGTCACCGTTGATCGGCGTGGGTTCACGCATGTTTTACGAAGGCAGCATCACCCATCGGGATCCGGAGTCTTCGCCCTACATGGGGGATGCGCTGTTCGCCCACAACGAATACCTGCAGACGCTGGCGGATTACGGCTGGGCGGGTCTGGCGCTGGTGCTATTCGTGGTGCTGGCACACTTGATGAACGGCCTGCGTTTCCTGCGCTGGTTCACCACGGAAAAATTTCCCGCCACCGGCATGCTCGGCAGCAATGCACTGGCGCTCACGCTCGGCGGCATTGCCGCCCTTCTGGCCACGCTGGCGCAGGCGGTGTTTGAATTTCAGGGACACATCCCCATCACGGCAGTGGTCGGCGCCATCCTCCTTGGCCTGCTCGCCAATCCGGGCATCGAGAGCGAGGTCTATAAACCCCGCCGCATCTGGGGTCTGCGCTTTCTCATGAAAATCGCCCTCCTGGCAGCCTCCGCCACACTTCTTGGTGCTGCGGTGATCTTTGGTACAGCGGATGGTTATGCAGGCTACGCACGCCTTGAAAACAGCCGTGGTGAAACCTCCAAAGCCCTGCCTCATTTTGCACGCGCCACCCTCATGGATCCGCGCAATGCCGTGCTGGCCTATCAGCACGGCCTCGCCTTGATGAACTCCATCCATTCCGGCATGACCAAGGATGCCTACCTCCGCACGGTGGACGCCTCCATGAGGGAGCTCACCCGTGCCACCACGCTAAATCCGCACAATTACCTCTACCAGCTCGCGCTGGCGGATGCCCTGGATGCCGCCGGTAAAAATGACGCTGCGTTCAATGCCATCCAGCGGGCGCTGACGCTCGCCCCGCTCTATGAGGAGCCCCGCCTGGCATTAGGCATGCACTATCACCGTCTGAAAAAGTACCAGGAGGCTGAATTTGCCTACCTCTGGGCCGGAAAGGCCCACGTCAAGAACCCTGAAGGCGCCGCCAACTGGCTGGAAACCTACCGCGAACTCCTGCGCCAGACCGCCCTGGAGGCCGATCAGGCACGCACTGCCCTGATCCAGCAGCAAGGACGCTGAGATGTGCATTTGCCCTCGCGCTGATTTCCGCTACTATCGCTGCCCCTCATGGCACTCGCAAAAATCACCCAAGTTACCGGCTGCGGCGTTTACGTTCCAGGCTCGGACATCGACACTGACCGCATCATCCCGGCACGCTTCATGAAATGCGTGACCTTTGACGGCCTCGGCGAATTCGCTTTCTACGACGTGCGTTTCGACAAGGACGGCAAGCCCACCGGCCACCCGCTTGACGATCCTCGCTTCAAAGGCGCCAACATCCTGCTTTCCGGCACCAATTTCGGCTGCGGCAGCTCCCGCGAGCACGCCCCTCAGGCCCTCTACCGCTTCGGCGTCCGTGCCGTGATCGCCGAGAGCTTCGCCGAAATCTTCTTCGGCAACTGCACCACCCTGGGCATCCCCTGCGTTTGCGCCAGCGCTGAGGACATCCGCGTGCTGGCCAACGAAATCGAGCGCAACCCAAAGCTCGAGGTCACCATCGACGTCGCCGCCGGCAAGGTGTTCTTTGAAGACCAGGAATTCGCCATCACCCTGCCAGGAACCGCGCACGAAGCGCTGACCACCGGCAAGTGGGACCCCATCGCCGAACTGCTTGAAAACAAGGACGCCGTGCACGCCCGCCTCACCGCGCTGGGTTTTGCCTGAGTTTGCTCCTTTCCTCCCGCCTGACGCATGGCCGCACCAGAAATAGCCGCGACGGATCATTCGTCGCTGATCGTCCGCATTTCGTCGGCTTTGCGCCAGCCTGCCTCTCCGGACACGATCCACGTCATCGGGCATCGCAATCCCGATACGGACGCCATCTGTTCCGCCATCGGCTATGCGGCCTTCTTGCGGGATGTCCGCGGCATGAAGGCCGAGGCCGCCTGCTGCGGCGAGCTCAGTGTACGCACCAACTGGGTGCTGCAGACCGCCGGTGTCCCCGGCCCCAAGCTCCTGCTCGATGTCCGCCCCACGGCCGCTTCCATCTGCCGGCGTGATGTATTCACCGCCAGCCCGCACCAGACCTTCCTCTCGGTGTACCGCATGATGATGGATCACAACTTCCGCAGCATTCCCATCGTCGATGACGAAGGCCGCCTGCTCGGCATGCCGGCCATTCAGGAGCTAGCCCAGCTCTTTCTGCCCGCGCAGACCAATGAAAAAACCGACAAGGCCAATCGTGAAGTCCGCAGCAGTCTGCTGAACATCGTGAACGCCCTCGACGGCATCCTCGGGGGCGCTGCCGCTGATCTGGAAACGATTCAGGATTTCGTCCTCGTCGTGGCCGCCTCCAGTGTCGAAACCACACGCAAACGTGCCCTGCAGTTCCCAGTGAACCGCTTGGTTATGGTCACGGGCGACCGCCCTGAAATTCATGAACTGGCCATCGAGATGAATGCGCGCTGCCTCATCATCACCGGCAAATTCAAAGCAGCACCGAGCGTCCTGACACGCGCGGCGCAGCAGGGTGTCGCCATCATTTATTCCCCCTACGACACCGCCAGCACTTCCCAGCTCCTGCGTTTCTCCCGCCCCATCGGCGAGGCGCTGACACATGAGTTTCTCTCCTTCGGCTCACGCACTCCCCTGCGTGAGATCGTCCCGGCCGCCCAGCATTCCAGCCAGCCGCTCTTTCCGGTGGTCGATGAAGAAACCCAGAAGCTCCTCGGCGTCTTTTCCAAATCCGACCTTCTCGACCTTCCGCGCATGAAGCTCGTGCTGGTGGATCACAACGAATTTGCCCAGGCCGTCGCCGGCGCGGACGAAGCCGAGATCATAGAGGTCATCGACCACCATCGTCTCAGCGGCAATCTGCGTACCAAGGAGCCCATCCGTTTCATCAACGAGCCCGTCGGCAGCACCTCGACCATCGTGGGCATCATGTACCGCATGCGCGAAGCCGCGCCAGACAAGTCCACCGCCATTTGCCTCTGCGCCGGCATCATCTCCGACACGCTGCACCTTACCAGCCCCACCACCACCAGCACCGACAAGGAAATCCTCGAATGGCTCAGTGGCATCGGCGGCATCGACAGCGCCCAGTTCGTCAAAGACTTCTTCGCCGCCGGCTCCATGCTGCGCGAGAACACGCCGGACCGCGCGCTGGAAAGCGATCGCAAAGTCTTCGAGGAAAACGGCTGGCACATCAGCATCTCCCAGATCGAGGAGCTCGGTCTCGACGAATTCTGGAAGCGCGAAGCCGATCTGCAGGGCGCCCTGCAGTCCCTGCTCACCAAGCACAATCTCCACTTCGCATGCCTCATGGTCACCGACATCACCCGCCATCACAGCGTCCTGCTTGTGGCCGGAGACCAGCGCGTCATCGACGCCATCGACTACCCGCAGGCCAAAGAGCACGTCTACGACATGGCCGGCGTCGTCAGCCGCAAGAAACAGCTCTTCCCCTACATGAGCCACGTCGTCACCAAGCTTGCTGCTCCGTAACAGCCCTCACGCCTCCTTAAAGCTCCCCGTCTTCAAAAACCGGTTCACCGCCCTGAAAACCGCCGGCTGCAGAATGATGGTGGCGTGATTCGTTGGCAACAACGTGAAGTCCGCCTCGCCTTCCCCATGCGAACTGGCAATCGTGACGACCCCATCAGATTCCGCGCCCAGAAAGCGCCGAAAAACCGGCAGCGTGTCCTTGTTTCCCATGATGACACCCGTCTCAGGCGGCAGCGGCCCCAGTGTGTTCGGCGTGCTCGCGGCATCCGTGCCGAGCTCCGCTGAAACCGGCCCCAGCAGCCAGCGCACCCAGCGCCACTGGCCCAGTTCATCAATGATCTGGCTGCCCTGATTCGGCGGCGCCAGCAGCACCGCACGCCCCAGCGGAAACGCCGGATCGCGCTGCGCCGCCCACGCACGAAACACGATGCCTCCGAGAGAGTGCGTGACAAAATGCACCTGCGAACTCTCGGCAATCTCCAGCCGTTCCAGCGCCGGGTTCAGATGCTTCTTAACCGCATCCCCAATCGAAACACGATGCGACGGATAGCCAATGCTCTTCACCCGATATCCACAAAACCTCAGCCACAGCCCCACCAGCCACATGCTGCGCCGCGAACGCCCCAGTCCATGGATGAGGACGACGGTGGGGGTGGGAGAAATTGATGAGGTTTCGTTCATGGCATACGATTGAGCAGCTCATCCCACCATTTGTCTGGATCACGCCTAATGTCGGCAACTCCAATGATGACTATGCCACGCGATTCTGGAACGTAAAACAAGGCGAGTTTGCGACGCCTAATCATGAGGCGTCGAACTGGAAACCTCCAACTGCAAGCCATGCGGGGGTATTGCGCCAGCAAGGCCGTGGCGGTTTCAACTTGGGTTAGCAACTCCACGCCCCGACCTTCCTGAATGTCTTCGGCCTCAGAAAAGAAACGCTGCAAGTCGGCCTCAGCGGCCCACGTCCAGACGATTTCATGTTTCATGCACGAGAGGCAACAATACGAGCTTTGACCTCACTCCATGGAGACACACGATCAGGGTGCTGGCGGTATTCCTGCCAACGCTGCTCCACGAATTCCGCCAGCGCAGGATTGTCATCGGGCGTATCGTCCATGACATCTTTCCAAAGTTCCGCCATCAGAGTCATCTTGTCCTCGTCGGGCAGTTGCGCGAGACCTGGAAAACGTTCGACGATCATGACAGGAAGTTATTGCACCAATGCCACCGAGTCAATGCCTGACGGGGGAAGGTAAGGGAGCCAGCCCGGTTGCCAACCGGGCTGCTTTGACAAAGCACCTCAATGATTAAACAAGAACGCCGGCGAGTTGATCAGCGCCCACGCCAGATCCTGTGCAGCCGTCAGCCGCTTGTTGCCAAGCTGCGTCTGGCTCAGACCAGCGTCACGACGGAGCTGGACCAGTTTGGGATCAAGCTGGATGGGCTTCTGGCTGTCGGTGTGCTTGGTTTCAAGCGCCACGAGCTGCGCATCCACCGGCAGCGGCCTGCGGGCATTCGCGAGCACCTTCTTCTGCGTCTGGTAGTCCTTGAACTGATTCAGGAAATGCTGGGTCAGCAGCGCCTTTTGCTCAGGCTTGCGATTCGCGGCGGGAACCTTCAACGCGGCGGCAACGGCGGCCGGTGTGCCAAAGCGGACGGTCGGGCTGGTGGTGACCCACAGGCGGAAACGGCCTGGGTTGTATTTACCGTTCTGGAAGTTGGAAGTCATCACAATGGTGAACTGCGAACCGCCGTCATGCGCGATGGGCTTGGCGAATTCAAAAGTGGCCTCATGGCGGAAGCCGCCCTGCGGGCTGACAGCCCAGCCACGGTCACGATTCCCTTTTTTGAGCGCCTCGGTGACGACAAATTTGTCCTGCTCAAAGTCGGCCTTTGGATTCTTCAGCAACTGCTCCTCGCCTCCACGCTTGCTGCGCTTGGCGTCCATCGGGTCCGTGCGAACGGTGAATTCACCGAGCACAAAGTTGCCATCGGGCGCGAGGCCGGGACCGTTGCTGGGAAGGCGGTCGTCGGGCAGCATCTCCAGCTTGATGGCGGTGATGTTGGTCAGCGTCGTCTTGCCGATGAGCATGTAGTTGCCGGTGGTCTCACGTCCTGCTGGCATCGCCGTGGCAAAGAGACTGCCATCGGGCTGCACTTCGAGTTTCTCCACGCCTGCTGCGCGCTGCACCTTGATGCTGTCAAACGGCTGCCATTCCGTGGTGAGATCGAGATAATTTTCCCACGCAGGCTGATTGGCCGCAGCAGTGTCCTGCACGGTCTTCACCTTGGCTTCCGCAGCGGTGATGGCGGCTTTGCGCGCGGCTTCCTTTTTGGCGATCTCCGGAGCCATCTTGGCTTTGTAAGCTTCGAGCTCCTTCTTCGCGGCATCAATGGCGGCCAACCTCTCCTGCTCGGCCTTGGCAATGATCGGCTTCTGCTCGGCCTCTTTGGCCTGCAGTGCAGCGGCAAGCTGCTTGTTCTCAGGATCAAGTTCCTGCATGGAGGCCAGCGCGGCGTTGATTTCCTTCTCGCTCGCATGGCTGTTGAGGATGCGCAGGAAGATGGCGTCCACGAGCTGGCGGTCGTCTTTGATCTCGTTGGTGAGTTTGGCAATGGCGTTGCCTGGATCGCTGATCGCATCACCCACGGTCGGGCCGCTCATCAGCGCCATCACAGGGCCAAGGTTCACCTCGTTGCTGCGCTCACACTCGCACACGGATTCACGGGCGGGTTTGCCGAAGTTGGCCAGGAAGCCGTCTTGCAGCTTGACCTGTCCATCAGCCAGCGCGGCGGCGCGTGTACCCTTGGGCATGCCGGGAATGTTTGGCATGCTGCCGGTGACGGCAAAGACGGAGTCAAACAGCACCTCGGCAGGCAGGCGGCGTGCCTTGGCGTGGCTGTAATTGGTCTTGTCGTCCTCGTTCCATTTGTTGGTGGCCAGGCTCAGATTGTAGGTGCGGCTGTTGGCAATGATCTTCATCAGGTGGCGCACATTGAAGCCGCTCTGCACAAACTCGTTCGTCAGGTACTGCAGCAGCTCAGGATTGCTCGGCGGATTGCCGGCGCGGATGTCATCCAGCGGTTCGATCACCCCGGTGCCGGTGAGGTAGCCCCAGATGCGGTTCGCATAGCTCATGGCAAAATAGTCGTTCTGCGGGCTGGTCATCCACGTGGCAAACTGCTCACGCCGGGTGCTCGCCGTTTTGCTGACAAGCTCCGTTTCAAACGGCACCTGCGGTGCGACAGGCTTGTTGGTGCGCAGATGCAGCACGTCACCCTCTTTCTTGTCAGCAACGATTTCAAACAGCGGCTTCGCGCCTTCGACAGCGCTTCCGCCAATGGTCTGCCCCTTCGCGGCAGGGTCGCCCTTGAGATCGATCTGCGCAAAGTAGGACGCGGTTTCATAGTACTGGTCCATCGTCCAGCGCTCAAAGGGATGATCGTGGCACTTGTTGCAGTTGAATCGTGTTGCCAGGAAGAGATGCGTGGTGTTCTCGCTGATCTCCTCAGCCGTACGCACCGTCTTGAAGTAAGCCGCAGGCGGGTTGTCCTTGTTCGAACCCGTGGCGGTGATGATCCGATACGCGAAACGATCATACGGCGTGTTGTCCGCGACCTGCTGTTTGATCCAGGTGCGCAGACCACCGGCACCTTCGGCACCGAGGAATTTCGCGTTCACCTGCAGCATGTCGGCCCATTTGTTGGCCCAATGCTCGACGAAATCTGGATTGCCGATGAGTTTGTCCACCACCTCGCTGCGCTTGGTGCGCGTGTCACGCTTGTCGGCAAGGAACGCGGTCACTTCTTCAGGCTTTGGCGGCAGGCCCGTGAGATCAAGATGAATGCGGCGGAGGAAGTCCTCGTCGCTGCAAAGACCGCTCGGCTCGATCTTCATGCGCTGCCATTTCTGCGCCACGAGTTCGTCGATCTTGTTCCACTTCTCCGGCTCCTTCCAGGCGAAGCCCGTGCGGTCTCCCATCACCGTGATGGTTGTCGCGGCATACGCTCCCTCAAAGCGGGCAAGGATCGGCGCCTCACCACGGCGCAGGCTCGTCATGAGCCCCTTCTTGTCGGCTTCGATCACATCGCCGTTGCCGCTTTCCAGAAATGCTTCAGCCGTCACATCTTTGACATAGCCATCCGCATACCGTGCGATGACGCGCAGTTGCTGGCGGCCACCAATGCGCTCGATGACAGGATTCTTTGGCGAGAGTTCGATGCTGGTCACGCGTGGCGTCTTCAGATCCAGTTTCGCGCCCTGGCCGATCCAGGCTTTAAGTGACTCATAGTAAAGCTCTCCCGGCACAGTGAGCTGGCCCCCTTCATGCGGCACGCTGCCGCTGGCCTTCAGCAGCATGAGCGAATGCTCCGGTGAAGCGACGTTCGCACGGCGGCTGGAGAGATCATCAGCAAAAGCAAGCACATCGTAAACCGGATCATAACCCCGCAGCGAAAGCTTGAAGCCCGCTTTGCCTTCCTTCGCACCGTGGCAGGTGCCCTGGTTGCAACCCAGCTTCGACATGATCGGCATCACGTCACGCACGTAGTCGGGGTGGAGTGCTGCATTCATGCCGCTCACGTTCACCGGGACATTCGCGGTCTTGCCGAGGAAGGAGATCTTGACGCTCGTGGCACCATCCTTGTCCGGACGCACCATGCCACGGGCGTTCACCGCCACCACATCCGTGTTTTCAGCGGTAATCTTGGCCATGCGGGTGACATCCGCTCGTGTGCCGTCGCTCATGCGCGCGGTGACAAGAAGCTGCGCATATTCGGTGGGCTTGCCAATTTTGATTGTCGTCGGTTCGACATCAATCGAGGCAACGGTCGGCCCGGTGTGCAGGGTCTCGATTTTGTGATCCTTCTCGACCACCACACGCACGCTGTCGTCCACGATCACATCCGACGCGGCCAGGATCTTTTCCTTCACCAGCGGAACGGAGACAAATTCCTTGGCGATGGTGCCGTTGGCCGAGTCAATCAAACGAATCTGCCCGTCTTGACCCGCCACCGCGACCGTTTTGCCATCGGGGCTGAAGCTCACGCTGAAGATGCCGCAGGGGATCGCCGTGCTGCTGAGCTGTTTCACCTCTTTCGTCACCCATGCATCCAGCTCTGGCCCCTTGCCATTCACTGTCTCGACGATCTTCTTCACCGCCTCGGGCATCGTGCTGTCATAATCACTGGCATAGATGTTTACCGCGCCCGTGCCTTCAAACGAAGTGCCTGCCGCGATGCGCTTGCCATCCGGCGCAAAATCGACGCCGAAAATGCGCCCCTCCATCGCGGGAAATTTGCGGATGAGGTTCGCGTTGTCACCGATCACGCGCTTAGTGAGGCGCTCCATGCGGTAGATCGCGGGCACGCCATCCGTGCCGCCGATGAGCACCTCATTGCGCAGCGGATGCCGCGCCAGAACCTGCACCCCGCCTTTGAGTGCGCCAGGGGTGATGGAGGTGACGTTGTCAACGAACCGCTGCGTGGCCACTTCGGTCAGCTTCACGCTCATGTCACGACCGCAGGAGACGATGTGTTTGCCGTCCACACCCCATACGGTGTCCAGCACCCAGTCGCTGTGCCCGCCCATGAAGAGCATTTCCTTGCCGGTGGCCACCTCAATGGCACGCACCGCATTGTCTCCGCAGCCGAACGCAAGAAATTTGCCATCCGGCGACCAGCTTGCACCATAAAGCGTGTCAAACGTCAGCGACTTGGAAAGCTCCAGCTTCTTTGCCGCCACATCCCAGATCTGGATTTCACCCATGCGCGCAGGGCTGCCGCCGGTGACCGCGATCTTCCTGCCATCCGGCGACCAAGCCAGCTTCTGAATGCGCTCCGCAAGTCCCACGAGGCGCGCCACGATGCCGCTGCCATCCGCCTTGTGGATCAAAACCTCATGGTACCCCGCCACCGCGATCATGCTGCCATCTGGCGAATAATCGATCGAGGTGATGGCCGGAGCCTTCACATACACCGGCGGGTGCGCCATGTCGTACTGCGCCTTGGCAGACGCCGGAGTGTCATCCTTCGCGCCTTCCGCGATCCAGCGTTCGATCAGGGCGATCTGCGTTTCATGCAGCGGCTCCGCCTTCTGCGGCATCTCCACCTTGCCCTTTTCGTCCGGTTTGATCAGCTTCAGCAAATTGGATTCAGCCGGTTTGCCAGCGACCACCGCATGGCCCTCCTCGCCCCCTTTGAGCAGGGCCACAAACTCCGTCATGATGTAGTCGCCCTTCTTCTTCGCCGGTTGGTGGCAGCCATTGCACTGCGCCTGGAAGATCGGGCGGATGTGCTTGTAGAAGGAGACCGGCTTGTTCGGGTCGATGCCCTCCTCCTTCTTCGGCGGTGCGGCATGCACGGCGGCGGCGAGGAAGAGTACAGGAATGAGGAGACGTGTCTTCATGGGTTGGCGGGCGTTTTTTGACAAAATCAGGGCAGCCCAGCACAACGCCGGTCCAATGGGCCGTCTTGCGCCCCGCCCGCCCCAGGGCGGAATCGTCCATGCTCAGAGCGGAGAATGACGGGCTGTTGCCTCGGCGGGAAGTCTCCCCATGGTGGAGGACTTCGATGCTTCCCGAATCTCTCAGCACCCGACTCAGCCGCAGCGTGTCGGCGGATTTCTTCCGCCCCCTCGCCCGGCCCTCCGCGCCGGTGTACGTGGATTGCGCAGACCGCTTGGTCGAGGAAGCCGGTGAAGCAGGGCGCCTCTCTCAGCGCGAAACCAACGAGATCATCCGCGAAGTCATCGCCCGCCATCCTCTCTCCCTGCTCTCCGAGGATGAAGGCGCCGCCCTGCGCGATGCACGTCAGCGTGCAGGCCAGTTTTTCAATCGCCTCATCGCCGCCGGCTGGCTGGAAGATCAGACCCTCGGCCTGCATGAGCGCTGGGCCGTCATCACCCCCGGCCTGCGCCCCCTCCTGCGCATGCTGCGCGACCTCGCCGAGGACCGCGTAGCAGAACTGAAGACCTTCGCCGACACCCTGCGCGGCCTCTGCCAGACCCTCGAGGAGCGCGGCGTGATCGATCCCGTCCTCCAGCAGCCGGATCAGCTCCGCTCCACCGTCACCGACCTCTCCCAGCGTCTCGAACGCGCCATCGAGCAGCTCCACGCCGTGGAAAAAATCGTCACCAGCTTCGAGCAGCGCCAGCGACAAAGCGCCACCGCCGCAGACACACTGAGCCTCCTCTACGAGGAGTTCGGCCAGGGCCAGCACATGGTCTGCTACGATGCCCTGCGCCGTGGCGGCCTGCTCATGCGCATCGAACAAGCCCGCAGCATCATTGCAGAGCGCCACGACGATCCCCTCATGCGCGAACGCCTCTCCGAAGGTCTGCGCGAGCACTACGGCTACGACTCCACCGAGTCCTACGACC
>Ga0209066_10000107_pt1 | contig 118712 bp, 112 predicted proteins | sample All_14_2_FD_187198 | JGI IMG/M metagenome (GOLD analysis project Ga0209066, IMG submission 187198) | Freshwater microbial communities in response to fracking from Pennsylvania, USA - Allegheny Zone_MetaG_DW_15 (SPAdes) (version 2) ...
CCGGCGGGGGGTAGAGGATGACGCTCAGTTCCTGCAGGGCGGGGTGTGCGGACGAGGAAAAGATGAAATCCCCGTTGCGGGTTTCGATCAGAATGCCGTCAGCGGTGACCGAGACGCCCTTGATGAGCTCCGAGCCGCTGAAGTCGGGGATTTTGGGCCTGGACTCGCCCGCCCAGAAATCCGCGGAGATGGGGATGATGATCCGCGTCAGCCCGCGCTGCCTGGGCTCGGTAACGGGGAGGGAGGAGGAGAACGAGAAAAGGAGCCGTTCGTGGTCGGGCGCCCGATTCCACGTCAATACCGCCCCAGAGGCGCTCTGGTGAGGGAAGAAGCCCAGAAAGGCGGCAAGGAGGAGCCAGATCAGTCTGGCAGGGGTGTGTGCGCGCACGGGCTGCTGTTAGCAAGAATCGGGCAGAAGATCACAACATGTTCTTCTTTTTCAGTTTTTCGATCAGGGTGGTGCGCTTGATGCCCAAAACTTCGGCGGCCTTGTTCTTGACTCCGTCCACTTCGCCCAGGGCTTCGTTCAGCAGGCGCTCCTCCACCTGGTCCAGGAATTCCTTCAGACCCATGCTCTGCTCGCGCAGATCCTTAAGCTCCGGCCAGCGGAACGAGGCGTCCACCTGCACCGTGACGCGCCTCGGCACCTCCACGCCGGTCTCCCGCAGGATCTTGTCCGGCAGGTCCACCAGGCCGATGTTCTCGCTGTCGCACAGGATCGACATGCGCTCCATGAAGTTCTCGAGTTCGCGCACGTTGCCCGGCCAGGAGTAGCGGGCCAGGATGTCGGCGACTTCCTCGGCCATGCCAAGGGTCGCGGAGCGGTTGTTGGCGCAGAAGTTCCGCAGGAAGTACCGGGCCAGGACGAGCACGTCCTCGCCGCGTTCGCGCAGGGGGGGCAGGGTGATGGGGATCACGTTCAGGCGGTAGAAGAGGTCTTCGCGGAATGTCCCGCGGCGTACCTCCTCCTCCAGGTCGCGGTTGGTGGCCGCCACCACGCGCACGTCGGCCTTGATGGTCTTGCCCCCGCCGACGCGCTCAAACTCGCGTTCCTGCAGCACGCGCAGGATCTTGACCTGCAGGGACAGCTCCATTTCCCCGATTTCGTCCAGGAAGACCGTGCCGCCCTGGGCCATTTCGAAGCGGCCGATCTTGGTGCGGATGGCGTGGGTGAACGCGCCCTTCTCGTGCCCGAAAAGTTCCGATTCGAGCAACTCCCGCGGGATGGCCCCGCAGTTGATGGGCACGAAGGGCTTGTCCGCCCGCCGGCTGTTGCGGTGCAGGGCCCGGACCAGCAGTTCCTTGCCCGTTCCGGACTCGCCCGTGACCAAAATGGTGCTGTCCGAGGGGGCCACCTTGGCCAGGATCCGAAATACCTCTTGCAGGGCGGAACTCTTTCCAATTATTCCACAGGTATCAAACGACATAGCCTCTCCTGGAACGGGGATGGTCTCAATGCTGTTCCGATTCTGCCTAACTGTCAAGAATATGACAGAAACGCAACTCAAAATATGCCGTATCTCCTGAAATTTCCGCAGGGAAGCCGTCCGGCCCTTTTTGTCGCCCGCGAGAAGCGCTTCCTGATCCATGTTCTCTTGGACGGTCGGCCCGTAACCGCGCACACCAACAACTCCGGCTCCATGCTCGGCCTCCTGCGGCCCGGCATGGAGGTCTTCCTCTCCCCGGCCGCTTCGCCGGGGCGGCGGCTGCCGTACACCCTGGAGCTGGTGCGCCCGTGCGGGGACTGGGTCGGCGTCAACACCCTCACGCCCAACCGGCTTCTCAAGAGGGCCTGGGAAACCCGCGCCCTGCCGGAACTCCGTGCGTACACGGACTTTACCGCCGAGGCCAAATGGGGGGATTCGCGCCTGGACGCGAAACTCACCGGCCCGGACGGGGAGTTCTGGATCGAGGCCAAGAATGTGACCATGGTCGAGGACGGCGTGGCCTGCTTCCCCGACGCCGTGACCGAGCGCGGCCAGAAGCATCTGCTCGAACTCATGGAACTGGCGAAGCGGGGCGTGCGCGTGGGCGTCTTCCTGGCCGTGCAGCGACCCGACGGGCAGTGCTTCGGCCCCGCGGACTTCATCGATCCGCGTTTCGCAGAACTTTTCTGGCAGGCCCTGGAGCAGGGGGTGGAGTTTTTTCCACATGTGGTGCACGCAAGCCCTGAGGGCATCGCCCTGGGCCGCCGACTTCCCCTTGTCCCGCGGCCTTGATCATCAACTCAGAAATTCCGGACACGACACCATGAAAGACCACCTGATTCGCGTCATCTCCGACGAAGCCAACGTCCGCGCCATGGCCTGCCTGACCACCGCCACCGTCGGCGAGGCCTGCGCCCGGCACCGCACCAGCCCGACAGCGTCCGTGGCCCTGGGCCGCGCCCTGACCGGCGGCGTGCTCCTCGGCGCGCTCCTCAAGGGCCGCCAGCGCGTGGCCCTCAAGTTCGAGGGTAACGGTCCCCTGGGCAAGATCGTCGTCGAGGCCGACCCCATGTGCCTGGTCCACGGCTACGTGGGCAACCCCGTCGCCGACCTCCCCCTGCGGGACGGCCGCTTCGACATCCCCGGCGCCCTGGGGCGCGCCGGCCTGCTGACCGTGACCAAGGACCTGCAGCTCAAAAGCCCCTACCAGGGCGTGGTCAACCTCGTGTCCAGCGAGATCGCCGAGGACATCGCCTACTACCTGACCGAGTCCGAGCAGACGCCCTCGGCCATGGGCCTGACCACCATCCCCGACGACCAGGGCGGCATCGCCGTGGCCGGCGGCTTCCTCATTCAGTCCCTCCCGCCGGCCAACGACGCGGCCCTGGAAGCCCTCACGGCCCGCATCGCGGCCGTGCCGCCCCTGGCCAGGCTCCTCTTCGACGGGGCCAGCCCCAAAGACATCCTGGACCACATCTTCGGCGACATCCCCTACGAAATCCTCGGTCACCAGGACGTGGCCTTCCACTGCGGCTGCTCCCGCGACCGCATCGAACAGGCCCTCATCACGCTCGGAGTGGACGAAATCAAAAGTCTGGCCGAGCGCGGCGAAGACACTGTCATCACCTGCGAATTCTGCCGGGAGCCGTACGCGTTCACCCCGGAGGATTTGCGGCGGTTGGCGGACGAGAGGCATTAGAGGGGGATGATGAAGATGCCTCCGGCGGGCAGGGCACGGCCCCCTGCACCCCATTTGGGGGGTGGGAAAAAGAAAGGCTGTCCTGTGCGGGGCAGCCTTTTTGGTGGTGGAGTGGGAAAGGGTGCTCAGACCATCATGTCGATGAGCACGCCCGTCATGTCGAAATGCGTGTGCAGGGCCGCGACGTTGGCGGCGAAGGCCTGCTCGTTCTCGATCATCTGCACCATCTCCGCGGCCAGGTCCGTGTTGGAGCCTTCGACCAGGGTTTCCTCGTAGCGCAGGCCCTCTTCGGTCTCGACGTATTCGCCGCCTTGGACCAGAGGGCCGGGAGCGGTGTTTTCGTATATGTCGGATACCCGCACGCCGCGGTCGTTCGGGCCGGTCTCGTATTCCACGCGGCTGGAGCGGAACTCGTTCGTGTTCACGTTGGCCACGTTGTTGGCCGCGACCTGCTGGGAAACGGAAATGGCTTGCAGGGCCTGCACGTTCTCCATCATGGGGCACCTCCGGTCATGGTTTCACAATACCCCGGCCGGACGTTTCGTCAACCCCCATCTGGTCGATGCGGGCGTAGGCGCTGTGGTTGTGGATGGACTCGAAGGACTCCACCTCGACCCTGAAGCCGCGCACCTTCGGGTGGGCCGCCAGGCGGGAGGCCGCGTTGCGGACCACGTCCTCGACGAAGGTCGGCGAGGCGAAGGCCGCCTCGGTCACGAACTTCTCGTCCTCGCGCTTCAGCAGGGCGTAGACCGGGGACGAGCCGGACTCCTGGGCGATGGCGATGAGGTCTTCCAGCCAGAGCATGCCCGAGCACCCCGCCTCGATGCGGACCATGGCTCGCTGGCTGTGGGCGCCCTCGGCGGAAATGGCCTTGGAGCAGGGGCAGACCGTCATGACCGGCACCTCCACGCCCAGGATCAGCTCGACCCCCCCGTCCATGAGCGTGCCGCGCAGGAAGCAGGCGTAGTCCATGAGGGCGGGGCTGCCCGTGACCGGGGCGCGCTGCTCCAGAAAATACGTGAAATGGAAGCACAAGTGGGAGCTCCTGGCCTGCAGGCGGTCGCGCAGATCCAGGAGCAGGCGCCCGCAGCTGGCCGTGTCCAGGGTCGTCTCCATGTCGCGCAGGGCTTCGAGGAAACGGCTCATGTGCGTGCCCTTGAACTCCGCCGGCAGGTCCACGCTCAGGTCCACGCGCGCCACGGTCTGCTGGCGTCCCCTGGCCCTGTCCCGGACCGTCAGGGGCACCGAAAGATTTTTGACCCCGACCCGGTCGATGCGCAGGGCCACATCGGCCGGCCCGCTCTGCACGTCGCGCATCACTTCAGGTCCTGCCCGGTGGTTGCCAGGGTCAGCTTGCCGTGTTTGACGCCCTTGGTGGAGATGAGCCGCTCGGCCGTGGCCTTGATGTCCTGCCCGGGGCCGCGCAGGATGAGCACCTCCATGCAGTTGTGGTGGTCCAGGTGGATGTGCAGGGACGAGTGGACGACGTCCAGGGAGGAATGCTGGATCTCGGTCATCTTCTGGGCCAGGTCCGAATGGTGGTGGTCGAAGACCAGGGTCAGGGTGCCGACCATCTCCTTGTTCAGGTCCTCCCATTCCTTCTGCACCAGGGTGCCGCGGATGAGGTCGCGGATGGCCTCGGAGCGGGTCTGGTAGCAGCGCTCCTCGCACAGTGCGTCGAATTTCTCCAGCAGGTCGGAGTCCAGGGATACTCCGAAACGTATTGTCTGACCCATGTTTCCTCCTAAGTGACGTCCGGGCGGGAAAGTTCCCATACGTTGACCGTCATGCGAGCCCCCTCGAAGGGCACCACCACCTGTCCGCGGCCCGCCACCCGCCAGCCGCGGCGGGCGAAGCGGGGCCACACGGCCTGGGACACGGTGCGCTCGGGGTCGCCGAACCAGACCCTGCCCCCGGGGGCCAGGCTGTGCAGTAGCAGCCTTTCCAGGGGTTCGAAAAATCGCTGCTCGTAAAAGATGTCGCCGCCCCAGATATGGTCGAAAGAACGGGACGCGAAACCGGGCCGGTTCCAGTCCATGCACAGCCACAGGGGCTGGGGCACGTCATTGAGCCGGGCGTTCCTGGCGGCAAAATACAGGGCGTCCCGCTCGTAGTCCATCCCCACCACCCGCGCGCCCAGGCCAGATGCCACCAGGGCCGAGAGGCCGAGCCCGCAGCCAAGGTCCAGGCAGGTGCGTCCGGCCAGGTCCTGCCGGGCCAGCCAGTCGCACAGGGCCAGGGTCGCGGGCCACAGCTCGACCCAGTAGGGGATGTGCTCCTCGGCCTCCGGGTCGTCCTCGTCCAGGGATTGCCACAGGGACTCCAGGTCCGCCGGGCGCTCCAGGGTCCAGGTCCGGCCTGCGGCCTGCACGGTGAGTTGCTGGAAGCGGTCCGGGTGATCAGTGTTCGGCATCGGGCTTCATGCCGGCCATCATCTGGCCGATGCGGTCCACGCGCTGCCGGTCGTCGGTCGGGAAGATGTCGACGATTTCGCCGCCGAACATGACCGCGATGCGGTCGGCCAGGGCCAGGGCTTCGGACAGGTCGCCGGTGACCAGCAGGACGCCGGCCTCCTCGCGGGCCGCCAGCAGGGTCGCCCAGACTTCCTCGATGGCCGAGACGTCGAGGCCCTGGGTGGGCTGCTCGGCCACGATAAGGCGCGGCCGGCGGTGAAACTCGCGCGCCAGGACCATCTTCTGCAGGTTGCCGCCCGAAAGCTGTCTCGCCTGGCAGGTCACGTCGGGCGGCGAGACCTTGAACTGCTCGACGAGCTCCCGGGCCACGGCCGCCGCCTTGTCGCGCTGCAGCCAGACCGTGGAACTGTAGCCCTGGCGGGTGGTCAGCAGGAAGTTGTCCACCAGGTCCATGCCCTTGCACACGGCCAGGCCCTGGCGATCCTCGGGAACGTAGCTCAGGCCCCCCTGCCAGGACGGGTCGGCGAAGAAGGCCTGCCAGCTCTTGCCGAGCACCGAAACCTCGCCGGCCTCGGGCGCCCGCAGGCCGCAGACCGTCTCGACCAGCTCCTTCTGGCCGTTACCGGCCACGCCGACCACGGCCAGAATCTCTCCCTGCCGCAGGCTCAAGGACGCGTCGCGCATGACGCCGGCCTTGACTCCGGACAGGCGCAGCACATTCTGGCGCAGTTCCATGGGCTTGCGCGTGACCTCCAGGAGCACCTCGCGGCCGACCATGCGCCGGGCCAGGTCCGACTGGGAGTGCACCTCGGCGGCCGGGACCTCGTCCACCACCTCCCCCCTGCGCAGAATGGCGATCTCGTCGGCCAGGGCCATGACCTCGCCCAGCTTGTGGGAGATGTAGACGATGGCCTTGCCCTGTGCGGCCATGCTGCGCAGGGCCGCGAAGAGCTGCTCCGACTCCTGGGGCGTGAGCACGGCCGTGGGCTCGTCGAAGATGAGGATGCGGCTTTCGCGCTGCAGGAGCTTCAGGATCTCCACGCGCTGCTTCTCGCCCATGGACAGGTCGGCCACGCGGGCGTTCGGGTCCACGTCGAGGCCGAAGGCGCCGGCCAGGGCGCGGACCTGCTCGCACATGGCCCGGGGCGAGAGCAGGAATCCCGGCTCCTGGCCCAGGAACACGTTCTCGGCCACGGTCATGGCCTCGACCAGCATGAAGTGCTGGTAGACCATGCCGATGCCGGCGCGAATGGCGTCCTTGGTGGAGCGCAGGTGGCAGGGGCGGCCGTCGATGAGAATCTCGCCGGCGTCGGGCAGGTAGTGCCCCGCCAGGATGGACATGAGGGTGCTCTTGCCCGCCCCGTTCTCGCCCAGGAGGGCCTTGATCCGTCCGGCGTGGATGTCCAGGCTGATGCCGTTGTTGGCCCGGACGGAGCCGAAGACCTTGGTGATGCCGCGCAGGCCGACCGCTGGCGTGGACGGGGTCACGACCTATCCCTGCCGCTTCCCGGCCAGGGGCTGCACGAACTGCGACTCGGCGTCCCAGGGAAAGAGGATCCAGGTGTCCTGGCTGACCTCGGTGATGAAGGTGTCCACCAGGGGGCGGCCGGCGGGTTTGGCGTAGACGCAGGCGAAGTGGGCCTTGGGCAGCAGTTCGCGGATGAGCTTGCCCGTGCGGCCGGTATCCACCAGGTCGTCGACGATGAGCCAGCCCTCGCCGTCGCCTTCGATGCCCTTCAGGAGCTTCACCTCGCCTTTCTGGTTCTGCCAGTCGTAGCTGGACACGCAGATGGTGTCGACGAGGCGGATGTCCAGTTCGCGGGCGATGATGGCCGCGGGCACGAGACCGCCGCGAGTCACGGCGATGATGCCCTTGAAGAAGTCCTTGTCCAGAAGGCGCCAGGCCAGGGCCCGGGCGTCACGGTGCAGCTGGTCCCAGGAGATGGGGTAGGTGCGCTGGTATCTGTTGTCGCTCATTGGGTTTTCCTATTCCGATGGTTCCACGTTCACGCCCAGCGCGGCCGGGGCCTCGGTGCGCTGGCTTCGCCACGAGGAGAAGGCCAGGGCCGCGATGGTCAACACATAGGGCAGCATGAGCAGGATGGACGACGGCAGGGCCGTGCCCATGGCCTGCAGGCGGAGTTGGAAGGCCATGACCCCGCCGAAGAGATAGGCCCCGAGCATTGCCCGGGACGGTCGCCAGAAGGCGAAGATGACCAGGGCCACGGCGATCCAGCCGCGACCCGAGGAGAGGCCGTTGGTCCAGAGGTGGGTGTAGGCCAGGCTCAGATAGCTGCCGCCGAAGCCCACCAGCACCCCGCCGCACAGGAGAGCGGCCCAGCGGAAACCCAGGACGTTCAGTCCCGCTGCCCGCGTGGCAGCAGGGCTCTCGCCCGCGGCGCGCACCCCCAGGCCCCACCGCGTGTAGCGGAAGAAGGCCCACATGAGCGGCGGGATGAGGTACGACACGTAGACCAGGGCGTCCTGCTGGAAAAAGATGTCGCCCACGAGCGGGATGTCACCCAGCACGGGCAGGGAGAACTTGTCGAAGCCGGGGGCGGTGCGGCCCACATAGGGCGTGCCGAAGAACCCGGCCAGGCCCGTGCCGAAGATGGTCAGAGCCAGGCCCGAGACGGTCTGGTTGCCCTGGAACCAGATGCAGACCACGCCGTGCAGGGCCGCCATGCCCGCGCCGGCCAGGCCGCCGGCCATGAAGGCCAGGGCCGGGGAGCCCGTGTGCAGGGCGGTCAGGAACCCGGCCAGGGCGCCGACGAGCATCATGCCCTCCACGCCCAGGTTCAGGACGCCGCCCTTCTCGGTCAGAATCTCGCCCAGGGTGGCGTAGAGGATCGGGGTTCCGGCCTGCACCGTGGCGGCCAGGAGGGCCAGGAGGATTTCGAGGCTCATGCGGCCCTCCGCAGGTGCAGGCGGTAGCGGGAGAAGAAGCCCCCGGCCAGCACGGCCAGGAGGATGGAGCCTTCCATGATGCCGCCGAAGGCCGCGGGCACCTGCAGGTCGAGCTGCAGGGTCTCCATGCCGACGCGCACGCCCGCCAGGAGGAAGGAGGCCACGGCGATGACGAGCGGGTTCAGGTTGGCCAGCCAGGCCACGACGATGGCCGTGTAGCCGTAGCCGGACATGATGCTCGGCTGCAGCCGGCCCAGGGTGGCCGAGGCCTCCAGGAACCCGGCCCACCCGGCCAGTGCCCCGCTAACGACCATGACCAGCACCACCAGGAAGGCGTAGGGCATGCGGGCGTAACGCGCGGCGCGCACGTTTTCGCCGCAGGCGCGCAGTTCGAAGCCCAAGCGGGTGGAACGCAGGAACACGGACATGAGCACGCCCACGGCCAGACACAGGAGCAGGCCCCAGTTCAGGCGCGTGTCGCCGATGCGCGCCACCACGGCCGCCGGGACGAATTCGCTGGTCATGGGGAAGCCGAAGCTGGCCGGGTCTTTCCACACGCCGTAGACGAGAAAGTCGAGGATGAGGATGCCGACGTAGTTGAGCATCAGGGTGACGATGATCTCGTTGGCCCTGAGCTTCAGGCGCAGCAGGGCCGGAATGGCGCCCCACAGGCCGCCGGTCGCCGAGGCGCACAGCAGCATGAAGGGCAGCAGGGCGTACCAGGGCCAGCCGGGGAAGGTCAGGGCCGCCCAGGTCGCGCCCACGGCGCCCAGGGCGAACTGTCCCTCGGCCCCGATGTTCCAGACCTGCAGGCGGAAGGTCAGACCCACGCCCAGGGAGCAGAGAAAAATGGGCACGGCCTTGATGAGGCAGTCCTCAAGGGCGTACCGGGAGCCGAAGGCGCTCTCGACCAGGAGCCACAAGGCTTGCAGGGCCGGCTTGCCCTGCACGGCCAGGAGCGTCCCGCTGACCGTGAAGGCCAGGGCGAGGGCGGCCAGAAAAACAAGACAGGAGCCCCAGCCAAGGGGCTCCTGTCGACGAACGGCGGACAAGACGGGCATGTGCGACCCTTATTCCAGGGTGCCGACGACGCCCTGAACGAACCAGTTGAAGCCGAGCAGTTCCTCGTCGGGCATGACGGCTCCGGCGGCGACTTTCTCGGCGCCGGCCTGGTCCTTGATGGGGCCGGTGAAGACCTTGTAGGCGCCCGAGGCGATCTCGGCCTTCTTGGCCAGGACGGTCTTCTGCACGTCTGCGGGGACCATGGGGCCGAAGGGGGCGATGTCGACGATGCCGTGATCCAGACCGTACCAGTAGAACTGGGCCTTCCAGGTGCCGTCTTTGATCTGCTTGACCATGTCGGTGTAGAAGGGGCCCCAGTTCCAGACGGCGGAGGTCAGGTGGGACTTGGGCGCAAAGGCGGACATGTCGGAGTTGTAGCCGATGGACCACGCGCCGCGCTCCTGGGCGGCCTCCTGCGGGCCGGGGGAGTCCTGGTGCTGGGCGATGACGTCGCAGCCCACGTCCAGCAGGGACTTGGCGGCTTCCTTCTCCGTGGCCGGGTCGTACCAGGTCTTGGTCCAGACCACGCGAACCTGCACGTCGGGGTTCACGGACTGGGCGCCCAGGGTGAAGGCGTTGATGCCGCGGATGACTTCGGGGATGGGGAAGGCGGCCACGTAGCCCAGGACCTTGGATTTGGTCATGGCGCCGGCGACCATGCCGGTCAGGTAGCGGGCCTGGTAGATGCGGCCGAAGTAGTTGGCCATGTTCTCGGCGTTCTTGTAGCCGGAGCAGTGCAGGAATTTGACCTTGGGGAATTCCTTGGCCACCTTCAGCGTGGGGTCCATGTACCCGTAGCTGGTGGTGAAGATGATGTCGTAGCCTTTGCGGGCCATGTTCATGATGACGCGCTCGGAATCCTGGCCTTCGGCCACGGACTCCACGAAGGACGTCGTCACGCCGTCCATGGCCTCCACGGCCAGGCGGCCCTGGTCATGGGCATAGGAATATCCGGCGTCTCCCACCGGGGACACGTAGACGAAACCGACCTTGGTGTCCTCGGCGAAGGCGGTCGCTCCAAGGGCCAGGAACGCCAGCAGGAACAGGGACAAACATTTGCGCATCATCCTTCCTCCGTAATATGATTCTGACAGGGGTTTGTATGACGGACACCGTGTCCGCCAATGGGGAGAGTGCCAAGCACAAGGCACATAGCCAATACCCGTCAGCCTGGCAACAGTCAGGGGCGTAGTCCGGCGTCCGGAAAATGTGGACATCTGTCAGACAATCATCGATAGTGATGCTGAAAATCCGGAAAATCCGGACGGGATGTATGGGTCCGAGATTTTTTTCCAGCGGTCGAAAAATGTTTAACATGCTCATTTGAAAGGATATTGTAGCAGTCGGCATGCTTCTTCTAATATGTCAGACGGTTTTCGGCGAAGATCACATGACGATACGGAGGACCCCATGTCCAAAGACACGATGATAAGTTTTCGGACCACGGAAGAGTTCAGCAAGTCGTTGAAACGGCTTGCCAAGAAGAACAAGACGACCCTCTCGGGTTTTATCGATGCCGTGCTGCAGGATTTTCTCCAGTCCCAGGCCGGCCAGGATATTCTCATGCAGGACCGGAGGAGGTTTCCGCGCCAGCACAAGACCATCCCGGCCATCATCAGCGGCTCGAACGGCTCCCGCAAGCATTTCCACGCCAGCAAGATAACCAACCTCTCCCTGGGCGGGATCAATCTCGTGGTGCCCAAGAACGAGCACAACGGCGCCCTGGAGGAGGAGAGCCTGGACGCTTTCGACGTGGTCTTCGCCCTGCCCCAGGAGGATCGGCCCATCACCATCCAGTGCCAGGGCAAGCGGATCTTCCAGACCCATGACAGCTATCAGGTCGGCGCCAGCTTCGACGACGCGGACCTCGACAGCTACCAGGCGCTGCAGAGCTACCTGTACTGATCGTTTCGGGCAGGTTCGACTTTCATCGCCCCGGGGTACGGTTGTGCCCCGGGGCGGTTTTTTTTGGGGCGGGGTGCAATGGACCGTCTGGACGAGATGGACGGTATGGACTTGGTGGACGAGAGGGTCAGCCTTCCAGCCATCTGCGCAGTCTGGTTGTTTCCTCCTTCCATTGGGGGCTGAAGCGCAGGTCGAGGAAGCGGGCGTAGGCCGTGTCCACGTAGGCCATGCATTTTTCCGTGAGGTAGATCTTTTCGAGGATGCGGGCGTCGGGGTCCTCGCCCTCCTCCAGCTTGGTGTCCACCTTGGGGGTCTTGAGGCCCTGGAGGGTGAAGGTCGCGGCGTCGAGGAGGACCTGCCAGGCGGCCTCGTCCTTTTCGATGCGCACCTTGACCTTGTTGACCTTCTTGCCGGTGGCCAGGCCCATGCGGGCTTCCCGCAGCTCGGCCATGGGGCCGCTGCACACGGCCGTTTCCTTGGCTTCGCCCTCGCCGCCCTGGACCGAGACCTTCTGTTCCACGGTCACGGAAAACGCCTCGCCGTCCTTGGTGCGGAAGAGGCCGCTGCTCGTTTCGCTGGCGAACCACAGCCAGGTCAGGAATTCCTGGCCGAGCATGAGGCTGACTGTCTGCGCGTGATCCAGATCCATCATGCACCTCCCTGGGCGAAAACGGTGGGTTCGAACTCGTCCAGTTCTGCCTGGCGGTCCTTGCCGATGAGCTGCAGGGCGAGAAAATACGGGGTCAGGGGTTCGAGGGTCAGGCCGAAGGTGTGGGTGAAGAGCTCCTCGAAGAGCTCCGTCAGCTTGGACTGCGTCGAGGCGATGGACACGATCTGCCTGTCCGTGTCCCAGATGACGTCGAAGCAGGCCGGGATGGGCAGGGTCCTGGCCCGCAGGCGCAGTTCGACCTGGTCGCGGATTTCGGCCTTCTGCTCCTTGGTCACGAACTTCTTGCCCTGTTCGCGCATGGCCTGCATGGCCTCGTTCATGGCCACGAGGAGGTGCTTCTTCATGACCGCCGGAGGGATGCGCCGGGTGTCCAGACGCAGGGTGAAGGCCAGGTAGGGGCCTTTTTCTGGGGGGCAGAGGGCGAAATCGGGGTCGAGCATGTTGTCGAAGGAGACCCAGCCGAAGCTGCGCTCCTCGGCGCTGCCGTCGATGTCGCGGAAGGCGTTGCGTTTGAGCCGGTCCTCGATCTCGTGCCACAGGGTCGAAGGGATGTCCTCCTCGACGATGCGGTAGCGGGTGAGGCCGACGCTGGCTGACATGAATCCCAAGGTATCCTCCCTTGCGCCGCCTTTGACGGCACCATGGTTTTGTTTCAAAGTCGTTTCATTGCAAACCGAAAATTCCGGAGCGCCCATGCCCAACGCCCTGTGCATCCATGGCCATTTCTACCAGCCGCCCCGTTTCGACCCCTGGCTCGAAACCGTCCTGCCCGAAGGCAGCGCCGCGCCGGAGCACGACTGGAACGCGCGCATCACCAGGGAATGCTACGCCCCCCTGGCCTGGGCCCGCAGGCTGGACGGCCGGGGCCGCATCCACGAACTGGTGAACTGCTACGCCTGGATGAGCTTCAACTTCGGACCGACCCTGTTGCGCTGGATGGAGCTGCACGCGCCGCAGACCTATGCGCGCGTCCTTGAAGGGGACAGGCTGAGCCTTGCGCGTCTGGGTCACGGCAACGCCCTGGCCCAAGTGTACCACCACGCCATCATGCCCCTGGCCACGGATTTGGACAAGGACCTTGAGGTGGCCTGGGCCGTCCAGGATTTCCGGACGCGCTTCGGCCGCGACCCCGAGGGCATGTGGCTGGCCGAGACGGCCGTGGACCTGCCGACCCTTTCGGCCCTGGCCAGGGCCGGCATCGGCTTCACCATCCTCGCCCCGCGGCAGGCCAAGGCCGTCCGCTCCGGCGGCGGGGAGTTCAGGACCGTGACCGAGGACAGCCTCGACACTTCGCGGCCCTATCTGGTCAGGCTCCCGGAAGGCAAGAGCATAAATGTGTATTTCTACGACGGGGCCGTGTCGAGGGCCGTGGCCTTTGAGCGCCTGCTGGCCAGCGGCGAGAATTTCTGGACCCGCCTCACGGGCTCCCTGCCGGGGGGCCTGCGGCACATCGCCACGGACGGGGAATCCTACGGGCACCACTTCATGTTCGGCGAGATGGCTCTGGCCTACGTCATCGAGCAGGCCCGCCAGGGCCGCGATGATGTGGCCTTGACCAACTACGCGGCCCATCTCGCGGCCCATCCGACCACGGACGAGGCGCTCATCCACGAGAACACGTCCTGGAGCTGCGTGCATGGGGTGGAGCGCTGGAAGACCCACTGCGGGTGCTCCGACGGCGGCCACCCTGACTGGATGCAGGACTGGCGGCGGCCCCTGCGCCGAAGCCTCAACTATCTCAAATATTATGCGGACGAGCACTACTCGCGGCGCGGGGCGGCCCTCTTCGGCGATCCCGCCCTGGCCCTGAGGGAGTACGGGCTGGTCCTGGCGGGGGCCGAGTCCCTGACCGCCTTCCTGGAGCGGCACTGCACGCCGGGCCTGGCCGCACCCGAACGCACCGACGCCTGTCGGCTGCTGCTCATGCAGCGCCTGTCCCTGGCCGCATTCGCCAGCTGCGCCTGGTTCTTCGACGAGGTGACCCGCATCGAGCCCCTGGGCGCCCTGACCTCGGCCCGGCGCGCCCTGGACCTGCTTTCGGCCACGGGCGGGCCCGATGTGGAGGCCGGATTCGTGCGCGTCCTGTCCGAGGCCCACTCCAACATCCGGGACGACTGGGACGGCGAGGCCATCTGGAAGACGCTGGTCACGTCCCGGCGGCCGTCCCTGGCGGAGCTTTCGGAATACGCCGTGAACTTCCCGGATTCGTCCGGCCGGATGAGGGCGCAGTGGCCCGGCCTGCGCCTGGAGGTCGAGGACGGCGCAGCGGGCAGAAGGGCCAGGGGGTTCTGGACGCAGACACTGGAAGAGGAAGCGGCGCTCCTGCCGCCCGAGCCCGCTCATCGCTCGCGCTTCAGGACCGAGGTCTCCTGTCGTCTTTCGCGGGAGATGGAGCGCGGTCTGCTGGCCGAGTCAAGCCGGCTGGCCGAAATTCTGGACCCGCTCCTTGCCGGTTTCGACGAGGGGCAGAGGGTTCCGCAGGAACGCCTGGCCATGCTGGCCCCCGGGCTGGTCTGGAACTGGCTTTTCGGGGGGCGGACATTTCCCGTCGACGTGCTGGGTTTTCTGAACGCCTGGCTGTCGGCCAACAAGGACATGCGCAATCTGCTGGAGGGGCTGGCCGAGGAGCGCGGCACGGACATGGCCAGCGACCTCAAGGCCAATTCCCACGCGCTGACGGAACTCATCGCCCGCACGCGCCGTCTGGGCATGTCCATCTACTGGTGGGAGGTCCAGAACCTGGTCATGGCCGAGCCCAAGCGCTGCGTGCACGAGGAACTCTGCCTGCTCCTGAACCTGTCCCTGCCCGAGGCCTGACATTCTCCCATCGCAGGCCCTTCGAACATACAAGGGGTGCAGGGGGCGGGGCCCCCTGCCCGCCGGCGGCAAGCCTGTCCCAACCCCTTGAGCAATCCGTGCTCATTGACCCGTCTTTGCCGATCCAACAACCCTGCAAGGGGTGCAGGGGGCGAGCCCCCTGCCCGCCGGAGGCATGCTTCCCCTCTCTTCAGTCTTTCTCCAACCACGCTTTCCAAACCTCTCGCGCCCGCTGGGCGTAGAGTTCCTTGCGCTTTTTCTTGGGCGCCTTCCTGTTCAGGGCGGGCATGAGGCCGAAGTGGACGTTGGAGGGCTGGAAGTGCTTGGCCGGGGTGCGCAGGTGTGAGAGGAGGGCGCCCAGGGCGGTCTCCTGCGGGGGCAGGCCCGTCTTGCCGGCCAGGTGCAGGCCCAGCCAGAGGCCGGTGGCGGCGGATTCGAGGTAGCCTTCGACGCCGCTGATCTGTCCGGCGAGGTAGGTGCGTGGGCGGTTTTTGAGTTCGAGGGTCGGGGTCAGGGCTTCGGGGGCCAGGACGTAGGTGTTGCGGTGGATGCTGCCCAGGCGCAGGAACTCGGCGTGTTCGAGGCCGGGGATCATGGCGAAGATGCGTTTCTGCTCGCCGTATTTGAGCTTGGTCTGGAACCCGACCATGTTCATGGCCGTCTTTTCCAGGTTCTCGGCGCGCAGCTGGACCACGGCGAAGGGCTGGCGGCCCGTGCGCGGGTCCGTGAGGCCCACGGGCTTGAGGGGTCCGAAGGCCAGGGTCATCTCGCCGCGTTCGGCCATGACCTCGATGGGCAGGCAGCCCTCGAAGTGCATTTCCTTCTCGAACTCCCGGGGGGCGACCTTCTCGCCTTCGATCAGGGCGCGCACGAAGTTCAGGTACTGCTCTTCGGTCATGGGGCAGTTGAGGTAGTCCTTGTCTTCGGGGGCGTAGCGCGAGGCCCAGAAGGCCGTGTCTGTGTCCACGGACTCGGTCAGCACGATGGGCGCGATGGCGTCGTAGAAGGCCAGGGAGTCGCGGCCGACGATGCGGGCCAGGTCGGCGGACAGGGCGTCGGAGGCCAGGGGGCCGGCGGCGACGATGAGGGCGTCGTGCCCTTGGGTGTCAAGCTCGCCAAGGCTTTCGATTTCGCGGCGCACCAGGGTGATGCGCGGGTGTTCCAGAACGCGCCGGGTCATTTCGCGGGCAAAGCGTTCGCGGTCCACGGCCAGGGCCTTGCCTGCGGGCACTTCCGTGCCCTTGGCCACGTCCATGACCAGGCTGCCCAGCTCGGCCATTTCGAGTTTCAAAAGGCCGATGCCCGTTTCGGGTTCGGCCGAGCGGAAGGAGTTGGAGCAGACCAGTTCGGCCAGGTCTTCGCTGTGGTGGGCCGGGGAGAAGCGATGGGGCTTCATCTCGTAGAGCACGACGTCGTGCCCGGCCTGGGCCAGCTGCCAGGCTGCCTCGCAGCCGGCCAGCCCGGCGCCGATGATTCCGTAGGTTTTCACGGCATTCCCCTCCTGATGGTGAAAGACGGGCTTGTGACCCAAGGCTGCGGCGGGGTCAATCCCGGGGTTCGAGGCGTGCGGCTGGTTTGGGTGAAGGAAGGGCGGGCGCCGAAGCGCCCGCCCGGGATTTCAGGCCGCGGCCTGTCGGCTGCGGATCTTCTTTTCGGCCTCGATGATCAGGTAGGCGACCAGGGAGGCGGCGATGATCTTGACCCAGGGCAGCACGCCGATGGGTGCGCTGCCGAAGAGGGTGTTCATGAACGGCAGGTAGGTGAAGGCCAGCTGCAGGACGACCATGAGCACGAAGCCGCCGGTGACCCAGGGGTTGGTCCAGAAGCCCAGCTCGAAGGGCGAGCGGGTGAAGGAGCGGCTGTTGAAGAGGTAGAAGGCCTCGACCATGACGAAGACGTTGACGGCCACGGTGCGGGCCTGTTCCTGCACGCCGGTGGTCCGCAGCTCCCACTCGTAGAGGCCGAAGGCCGTGACGAGGAGGATGGCGCCGACGAGGAGGATGCGGATGTAGAGTTCCGTGTCGAGGATGGGCTGGGCGGGGTCGCGCGGGGGGCGGTCCATGATGCCTGGCTCCTTGGGCTCGAAGGCGAGCATGAGGCCCAGGCACCCGGCCGTGGTCATGTTGATCCACAGGATCTGCACCGGCAGGATGGGCAGGGCCACGCCGAGGAGGATGGCCAGGAGGATGACCAGACCTTCGCCGACGTTGGTCGGCAGGGTCCAGACGATGAACTTGAGGAGGTTGTCGTACACGCCGCGGCCTTCCTCCACGGCGGCCTCGATGGTGGCGAAGTTGTCGTCGGTCAGGATCATGTCCGCCGCTTCCTTGGCCGCCTCGGTGCCGCCCTTGCCCATGGCCACGCCGATGTCGGCCTGCTTGAGGGCCGGGGCGTCGTTGACGCCGTCGCCGGTCATGGCCACGATCTCGCCGCGACCCTGCAGGGCCATGACCAGGCGAAGCTTCTGGTCCGGGGCGACGCGGGCGAAGACCGCGGTTTCGGCGGCCTTGCGGGTCAGTTCGTCGTCGGACAGCAGGGCCATGTCGGAGCCCGTCATGACCTGGCAGGTGGGTTGGCCGGGGCAGGTGCTTATGCCAAGCCCCAGCTGCACGCCGATGGCCGCGGCCGTGACGGCGTGGTCGCCGGTGATCATCTTGACCTTGACCCCGGCGCGCTTGAATGCGTCCACGGCCAGGATGGCCTCGGGACGCGGCGGGTCGATCATGGCCTGCAAGCCGATGAAGATGAGGTCCGCGGCCACATCGTCATGGGTCAGCGTGTTCGTGTCCGGGGGCAGTTCCTTGCAGGCCATGGCCAGGACGCGCATGCCCTCCATGCCGAGGCGTTCGACCTCGGCCCGGATCAGGTCCTGGTCCAGGGACTCGACGGACCCGTCGGCCCGGAGTTCGCGGGCGGCGCGCAGCAGGACGGATTCCACGGAACCCTTGAAGAAGGCCAGGCGCGGCGCGCCCTTGCCCTGGTCGTGCAGGGTGGCCATGTACTGGTGTTCGGATTCGAAGGGCAGGGTGTCGAGCCGCGGCAGGCGCCGGCCCTCGGCGTGGGCTTCCAGTTCGGCCTTGGCGGCGGAGACCAGCAGGGCGGCCTCGGTCGGGTCGCCGATGACCTTTTCCGCGCCGTCGTCGTACTCGATGCGCGTGTCGTTGCACAAAAGGCCTGCCAGCAGCGTGCTGCCGAGGGCCTCGTTGTCCTCGTCCAGCCCGTCGATGCGCCCCTCGGGGCGGTAGCCCGTGCCGTGCACGGCGTGGGTGCGGCGGCCGGCGAAGATGGCGGTCACGGTCATCTGGTTTTCGGTCAGGGTGCCGGTCTTGTCCGAGCAGATGACGGAGGCGCCGCCCAGGGTCTCCACGGCCGGGAGCTTACGGATGATGGCCCCGCGGGCGGCCATGCGCGAGACGCCCATGGCCAGGATGACGGTCACGGCGGCGGGCAGGCCTTCGGGGATGGCGCCCACGGCCAGGGCCACGGCGGCCATGAACACGTCGGCCGGGTTCTCGCCGTGCAGCAGGCCGGCCACGAAGGTCAGTCCGGCCAGGCCGAGGATGGCCCACAGGAGCAGGTGGCTGAATTTCGAGATCTTGCGGGTCAGGGGCGTGGCCAGTTCGTCGGCCTCGGAGACCATGGTCGAGATGCGACCGATCTCGGTCTGGTCGCCCGTGGCCACGACCAAGCCCGTGGCCTGGCCGTAGGTGACCAGGGTCGAGGCGTAGGCCATGTTGCGGCGGTCGGCCAGGACGGTGTCGCGGTCCAGGATGTCCTCTTTCTTGCCGACGGGCACGGATTCGCCCGTCAGGGCCGATTCGTCCACGCGCAGGTCCTTGATGGCCGTGAGGCGCATGTCGGCCGGGACCTTGTCGCCGGAGCGCAGCACGACGACGTCGCCGGGCACGAGTTCCACGGCGTTGATCCTCCGCGTCGCGCCGGAGCGGATGACCACGGCCTCGGTGACCATGGCCTTGGCCAGGGCCTCCAGGGCCCCGGCGGCCTTGGCCTCCTGGATGTAGCCGACGATGGCGTTGACCAGGACCACGCCGACGATGACCGCGGAGTCGACGACCTCGCCCAGCACGGCGGTCACGATGCCGGCCGCGATGAGGATGTAGACCAGGGGCTGGTGGAACTGGAGCAGGAAGCGTTCGAGCTTGCTTTTGCCCTTGGTCGCGGTCAGGGAGTTGGGGCCGAAGTGTTCGGCCCGGCGTTTGACCTCGAAGGTGTCGAGGCCTTTGTCCAGGTCGGTCTGCAGCAGGTCGGCCGCTTCCCGGGGCGGGAGGTGGTGCCAGAGTTTTCCGAGAAAGGATTCCATGGTGTCGCTCCTTGGCGTTTTGTCTGCAACTTTTTCACGGCAATCGAGGAAAAGACAAGTATTTACTGAGTAGTGTACACGGTGGCAAACTTCAAGCCGGAGTTCGGATTGGTCTGCATATCGGCAGCATCGACCAACAGCGCGAGGGGAGGCGACTGCCCCGCGAACCCTTTTGACAGGATTTGCCCATGATATCAGGATCGTGCAAAAATTTCCTGCGGTGGATGTCCGTGGCTGGGCTGCTTTCGGTCCTGGCCTTCGCGCTGGCGATGATCGTCTCGAACACGGGGCTTGCGTCCTGGTACGCCTGGATCAGATCGCCGATGCTCGGCGTTTCCTATGGAGAAGCGGTCCTCGGGCGGCCCGCACTTGTCTGGATCAACCTGGCCCTCGTGAGCGCCCTCCTTTTCGTGGTCGCCCTGGAGTGCAAGCGAGGTGTGACCGAGGAGGAGCTGGCCGGTCCTGACCGTCTGCGGCTTCCCGCGTTCGGCGCATTGGGCGGGATGCTCGCAGCGGGGGTGGTTCATGCCCTTTTGTCCAAGGCGCAGGGTGGTTCCGGGGCGTTGTGGGTTGCGTCCATGGGTACGGACGTGGCCTTGGGGCTGGCCGTGCTGTCGCTCCTTGGGGAGCGCGCGCCCGCGGCGTTGAAATCCCTGTTCGCCACCATGGCCATGTTTTCCCTGCTCGGGTCGTCGGTCGTCCTGGTCATGGTGCAGGGCGGGCTGCCGTCCTGGCCCGTGCTGACCGCTGCCGGTGCCTGCGCGACCGTCTTTGTCTGTCTGCGCTTTGCGGCCGTTGAGCTTGTCTCGCCATATGTGCTGACGGGCGCCGTCCTGTGGGCGGTGGCTGCGGGCGAAGGTTCCCTGGCCGTACTGGCCGGCCCGCTTACGGCTCTCTTCGTTCCAGGCCGGAGCAGGGACGCGAATGCCTCCCCTCTTCTCGGACTGGAACAGGATTTGCTGCCCACGGTGTGCTGCGTGGCGCTGCCGCTTCTGGCCTTCGCGAGCGCCGGCTTTTCGCCGGTCGAAGCTCCCGCGGGCTCCTCATCGGGGAGGGAGTCGCTGCCGGCCTTCCTGGGAATGTTCCCGGCCAAGGCGGCAGGAGCCTTCGCAGTGTGCTGGATCGGGGCAAGGCTGCGGCTGTGCGCCCTGCCGGCAGGGATAGGCTGGAAGGAATTCGGCGGCGTTGCGCTGCTGGGCGGGACCGGGTTCACGGTGAACGTTTTTCTCGGTCTCGCCCTCGCCGGACACGACGGGCCGGCCGTGAACGATATTCGCCTGGCGGCCATGGTTGCTTCAGCGCTGTCCGCCTCATGCGGGTATGCAATTCTGCGCTATGCCCTTGCCCGTCGACGCAACAAGGTTATCCAGAGATCATGATGGGAGGTTGTCATGAAAGTTCGATACGTCTTGATCCTTCTCGCGCTTGTATTTTTGACGCAGGCCTGCGTCATTGCACCCGCTCCGCCGGTATACCGCGACGACGGGTACAGACAGGGGCCTCCACCCCACGCCCCGGCCCATGGATATCGCAAGAAACAGCGGTATTACAGATATTACTATTATCCGGAAGTGGGCGTGTATTTCGATCTGGACCGCCGGCTCTACTTCTATCTCGACAGAGGCTGGCGCGCTTCGACCCGCCTGCCCGGGAACCTGCGCGTGGGTCTCTACGGACCGGTGACGCTTGAAATGGATCTGGCGGAACCGTACCGCCGCTATGACGAGCACCGCCACAGCTACCCTCCCGGCCACGGGAAGAAAAAGAACAAGCACAAGAAATGGTAGCGCCCGGATTCTCCCTTGTGGCTGAGGGGCCCGGATTCCTTGTCGTGGACAAGGATCCGGGCCTCGATTTTCACGACTGCGACGGCCGCCCCGGGCTGTGCACGCTGGCCGGGCGGCATCTGGGGCAACCCGTGTTCCCGGTGCACCGGCTGGACAAGGCCACGTCCGGGCTCCTGCTCCTGGCCACGGACCGAAGCCGGGCCGCAGACCTGGCGGCCCTGTTCCGGGAGCGGCTCGTGGAGAAGTTCTACATCGCCCTTTCGGACTCCCCGCCGCGCAGGAAGCAGGGACTGGTGCAGGGGGACATGGTCCGCTCCAGGCGCGGGACATGGAAGCTGACCCGGACCATGGAGCGCCCGGCCGGGACGCGTTTCTTCAGCTTTTCCGTGGGGCCGGGCCTGCGCCTCTTCGTCCTCAAGCCCCTGACCGGGCGCACGCATCAGCTGCGCGTGGCCATGAAGAGCCTGGGCTCCCCCATCCTTGGCGATGAACTCTACCATCCCCGCGTGCCGGACTGGCCGGACCGTATGTACCTGCACGCCCACACCCTGCGCTTCTACCTTGAGGGAGCGGAGTTCGGCTATGCCTGCGCGCCGAGGGTCGGGAAGCTGTTTCTGGAAGAGAGGTTCAGGCAAGTTTTCGGGAGTCTGGGGGCTCTTGAGGCGCTCCCCTGGCCGGGAAGGTGAAGATGGCGGAGTGTCGGGCAGCGCGACGGGCGCGGCTCAGGTGTCCAGCAGGTTGTTGCCCTTGACCCGCATGCGGGCGTTCAGGGCGTCGATGCGCTCCTGCAGGCGGGCGCGGCGGTGTTCGTTCTTTTCGCCGTAGAAGGCGCGCAGCAGGAAGTTGCGGCAGTGGAAGAGGGTGTGGGACTCCTGGTCGATGTCGACCAGCTTGCCGCAGATGGCGCAGGTGCTGAATTTGGCCATGCCTCACTTCCCCTTCTGCGGGTTGAAGACGGCCCTTGGGTCGTCGTCCCATGACACCCCAGTCAGCAGGCGGAACATCTTGAGGGCCTCGATGTGCTCCGGGGCCAGGGACAGGGCGAGGCGGATGCATTCCAGGGATTTTTCGGGCTGGTTGTCGCAAAAATAGGCCTTGGCCATGTTGTAGTGGATGTTCTCGTCCTTGGGACTCAGCTCGATGGCCTGGAAATAGGCTTGAATGGCCTCCTTGTACTGCTTTTCCTGGCGCAGCCGGATGCCCAGTGTGTTGTAGGGGTTGGGCGCATTGACGTCGTATTTGACGATTTCGACGAAAATTTTCTTGACCTTGGCGAAATTGTTCAGCTTTGCGTACTCTTCAGCCGCCTTCTGCAGGTAGAAGCGGTAGCGGTCCGTGTCGTTCTTGCCCAGGTAGGCCCGCGCGAGGCCTTCGTAGGCCTTGATGAACGTCTGGTTGCGGGACAGGGACTGGTTGAAGGCCAGGATGGCCTCGGACCACTTCTTCTCCACCAGGAGCTGGCAGCCCTGGAAGAAATACTTGCTGGCCAGGTCTTCCTGGTGGCTGACGACCATGGTCAGATCGCCGATGGCGTCTTCAAAGCGGCCCTGGGTGATCATGGTGTCGGCCAGGTCGATGGTTTCCCGTTCGCCGTCCTGGAAGTGGTCGAGCTTTTCGGACTGCAGCATGTGGTTCTTGAGGGACGCCAGGTTGTAGGGGCGCAGGACCAGGCCCGAGCAGCCGGCGGAGATCATGGACAGCACGAACTCCTCGGTGCGTTCGGAGGAGATGACCAGGATGTGCAGGAACTCCGATGTGCGGACTTCGCGCAGGGCCGTGACGAATTCGGGCAGGGAGAGGTCCTCGACCTCAGTGTCGACGATGATGATCCGCGACGGGTTGTATTTGATGAACTCCGCGGCCGCCCTGCCCGAGGAGAAGCGGGCGCAGTTGGTGTAGCCAAGCCTGGCGAGGTTGCCCCTGGTTTCCTGGAACAAGGCGTCCTGGCTCGTGGCCACGAAAACGAGATCCGACATGTGCATCCTGGGTGGTCCCGGTAAACGCGTGAGGGGGTGGGTACGTATCAATTTCGTACGATATTCCCGGACAACGCACAAGGGCGGCCCTTTGGCCTTGACATGACCCCGGCCCGTCGGGCTACCCCGGAACCGTTCGCCTGCCTCCTCATCGACCGTTGTACGCAGCAGCGCCGCCGGCCTCCCGCCGGCGGGCATCAAAGTACGGCCTTTGGGCCGTTGGTCCTCACATGGAAATCGAAAAAAAGCCTGAAATCCTCGCCCCGGCCGGCGACACCGACAGCTTTCTGGCTGCCGTGGCGGCCGGAGCCGACGCCGTCTACTGCGGCCTCAAGAATTTTTCCGCGCGCATGGAAGCGGAGAACTTCTCCCTGACCGAACTCGCGGCCCTGACCGAACTGGCCCATGCCCGGGGCGTGCGGGTGCACGTGGCCATGAACAACCTGCTCAAGGCGCCTGAACTGGCCCAGGCCGGACGTCTCATCGACCGCCTGGCGCAGCAGGTGCGCCCCGACGCCCTCATCGTACAGGATCTCGGCCTGCCGGCCCTGGCCCGTCAGGCGGGCTTCAAGGGCGAGTTGCACCTCTCGACCCTGGCCAACGGAGGGACCATTTCCGGCCTGCCGCAGATCTTGGCCCTGGGCGTGAACCGTCTGGTCCTGCCGCGAGAATTGTCCATCGACGAGATCAAGGCCGTGGCTGCGCACTGCCCCGAAGGCCTGAGCCTGGAAGTCTTCGTGCACGGCGCCCTGTGCTACGCCGTCTCGGGCCGCTGCTACTGGTCCAGCTACCTGGGCGGAAAGAGCGGCCTGCGCGGCCGTTGCGTGCAGCCCTGCCGGAGGCAGTACGTGCAGAAGAACCAGAAGGGCGCGTTCTTCTCCTGCGACGACCTGTCCCTGGACGTGCTGGTTCGCCCCTTAAGCGGCGTGGACAAGGTCGAGTCCTGGAAGATTGAGGGCCGCAAGAAGGGGCCGCACTACGTCTTCTACACGGTCAAGGCCTACCGCATGCTGCGCGACGCCGGCAACGACCCGGCCCAGCGCAAGGCCGCCCAGGAACTGCTGGAGATGGCCCTGGGCCGGCCGGGCTCGCACTACAACTTTCTCGGCCACCGGCCCTCGAACCCCATCGCCGACCGCGAGCAGACGGCGTCGGGACACATGGTCGGCAAGGTCCAGGGCGGCATGAAGGCGTACATTTCGCCGCGCGAGCCCCTCAAGAGCGGGGACCTGCTGCGCATCGGCTACGAGGACCAGGCCGGGCACCAGACGGTCAAGGTCCGCCGCGACGTACCCAAAGGAGGCCGGCTGGACCTGCCCAAGGGGCCGGGGAGGCCCGCGCCGCAGGGCGCGCCCGTCTTCCTGGTCGACCGGCGCGAGCGCGAGCTGCAGGCCATCGTCGCCGACCTGCGGCAGGAACTGGCCACGGACCGGCCGAGCCGGGAATCCACGTTCGCGCCGACCCTGCCCAAGCGGGCCAAAGTCAAGGGTCGCCCCCGCGAAATGGACGTGTGGCGCAAGCTGCCCAAGCGCATCGGCAACCAGAGCGAGCAGGCCGTGTGGCTGACGCCCGGCGTGGAGCGGGACATATCACGCAACATCTTCGGCCGCATCTGGTGGTGGCTGCCGCCCGTGGTCTGGCCGGCCGAGGAGAAGGCCTGGACCGACTGCCTGGAGAACATGACCCGCCTCGGCGCCCGGCAGTTCGTGCTGAACGCGCCCTGGCAGCTGGGCCTCTTCGCCAAGCCTGAACGCCAGGCCTTCTGGGCCGGACCCATGTGCAACACCGCCAACCCCCTGGCCCTGGCCGAGCTGGCCAGGATGGGCTTCGCCGGGGCCTTCGTCAGCCCGGAGTTGGACCGGGAAGGCTTCCTGGAGCTACCGTCCCTGTCGCCGCTGCCCCTTGGCGTCCTGGTCCGCGGCATCCACCCCCTGTGCGTCTCGCGCATCCGCTCGGAAAACCTGAAGGAGCGCGACCCTTTCCAGAGCCCCAAGGGCGAGCAGTTCTGGTCCCGGACCTACGGCAACCTGGTCTGGACCTTCCCCACCTGGGAGCTGGACCTGAGCGAAAAGTGGACGGAACTGGAAAAGGCCGGCTACGCCCTCCTGGCCAGGTTGCATGAGCCCGTGCCGGACAAGGTGGTCATCAAGGAGCGGCAGGGTCTCTGGAACTGGGATCTGAAGATGCTGTAACGTGTGCCGTATGCTAAATCGGAGCGGATCAGAGAGCCTGGTCCGCTCTTTTTTTGCCTTTGGATAAAGAGAGGTGTGTATATTTGATTCGTTTATGATTATTAATTCTTTATATAATAAATTTTAAAACGTAGAATTATGTTTCAAACAAGAATTAAAAAATTACATAAAATAGAGTGTAAATGCGCATTTTCTGATGCGAAATAAAATCAATATTGAGGAAAAATACGAAAACATGCTAGGTGCGCGGGAAATCCAAAAGGAGGTTCCTGCTGATGAAGAAACTGTTCCATGTGATGATCTGTGCGCTGCTCTTCGGTCTCCTGCTCGGTGCGCCGTCCTTCGCCGCCGACCTCATCAACGTCAACACCGCAACCGTTGAGGAACTGACATCCCTCCCCGGTATCGGTCCCGCCACGGCGGCCAAGATCGTGGAGTATCGCGAGGCGCACCCCTTCGCCACGGTCGAAGAGATCCTCGAAGTGAAAGGCATCGGCCCCGCCAAGTACGAGGCCATCAAGGACCGCATCAGCGTCGGGGAGCCGCCGGCCAAGAAGGAATAACTCCAGAAGGTTACGCTCTTCCTCCAGCGCGGTCCCGGTCATTCGGCCGGGGCCGCAATTTTTTTGCCGCAAAAATTTCCGGCTTCTTGCATATCGTTCAAAATAATTGTACGAAGTCGCCATGCTCTCGCAACTTTTCACCTCCAAGACACGCATCCAGCTTCTCCTGAAGCTCTTCCTCAACCCAGACGTCTCCTGCTATCTGCGGGAGTTGGCCACGGAATTCGCCGTCTCTCCCAACGCCGTCAAGGAAGAGCTCGATAGCCTGACCGAGGCCGGCTATCTCGAAAAAAAGAAGCAGGGCCGCTCGCTCTTCTTCCGGGCCAACACCAGCCACCCCATTTTTCCGGAACTGCATTCCATCGTCAAAAAGAGCCTGGGCATCGACCGGGTCATCGAGGAAGTTCGGGCGGATTTGGGTGACGTGAACGCGGTATACATCCTGGATGATTACGCCCTGGGCAAGGACTCGGGCCTCATCGACCTGCTCATCGTCGGCGAGGTCAAGGCCGACAGGCTGCGGGAGTATGTACGTATCACGGAGGAAAAGATCAGGCGCAAGCTGCGGGTGATGGTTGTCGGGGTGGAAGAGTTTGCGGATTCGAAGCGGACTTTTTTGCAACGACCGCATTGGAAGGTGGTTTAGACAACAGGCGGTGTTCCGTTCAGCACTGCAATAAGGTGTATTGAATGCAGCAACTTGACGAAATGATGCCCGGAAAGGGCAAGAAAGCCCTCATCACAGGCATCACCGGCCAGGACGGAGCCTATCTGGCCGAGTTTCTGCTGGCCAAGGGCTACGAAGTCCACGGCATCAAGCGCCGGGCCTCGCTCTTCAACACGGACCGTATCGACCATCTCTATCAGGATCCGCACGAGAAGGCCCGCCGCTTCTTCCTGCACTACGGGGACCTGACGGACGCGTCCAACCTCATCCGCATCATCCAGCAGGTCCAGCCCGACGAAATCTACAACTTGGCGGCCCAGTCCCACGTACAGGTGTCCTTCGAGACGCCGGAATACACGGCCAATGTCGACGCGTTGGGCACCCTGCGCATGCTTGAGGCCATCCGCATTCTGGGGTTGGAGCAGAAGACGCGTTTCTACCAGGCCTCCACGTCGGAGCTCTACGGCCTGGTGCAGGAGGTTCCCCAGACCGAGAAAACGCCCTTCTACCCGCGCTCGCCCTACGCCTGCGCCAAGCTCTACGCCTACTGGATCGCGGTCAACTACCGCGAGGCCTACGGCATGTACGCCTGCAACGGCATCCTCTTCAATCACGAGTCCCCCATCCGCGGCGAAACCTTCGTCACCCGCAAGATCACCCGCGCCCTGGCCCGCATCCACCTCGGCATGCAGGACTGCCTGTTTCTGGGCAATCTGAACGCCCTGCGCGACTGGGGGCATGCCAAAGACTACGTGGAGATGCAGTGGCTCATGCTCCAGCAGGACGCCCCGGACGACTACGTCATCGCCACGGGCGAGCAGCACTCGGTGCGCGAATTCGTGCAGGCTGCGGCCAGCGAACTGGGCATGACCATCGATTTTTCCGGCGAAGGCGTGGATGAGAAGGGCGTCAACCCGGCCAACGGCAGGACCGTCGTGGCAGTGGACCCGCGCTACTTCCGTCCCACCGAGGTGGAGACCCTGCTGGGCGACCCGTCCAAGGGCAAGGAGAGGCTTGGGTGGAGGCCGAGGATCACGTTTCGCGAACTGGTCGGGGAAATGGTTCGCGCGGACCTGGAAGAAGCGAAGAAGGAAGAGTTGTGCGTGCGTGCGGGGTTTTGCGTGAATACGCCGCGGGAATGAGGCGGTGGGACTCATCTCGATGAAAAAATCAGACAAGATCCTCGTGGCCGGAGCGGCCGGCATGGTCGGCAGCGCCCTTGTGCGCGCCCTTCTGGCTCAAGGGTTCGAGAACATCGTCGGCACCATCCACCGCAAGGCGCCGGATTTCGGCCCCGAGGCCGTAGGCCGCGTTCGCCTGGAATCCCTGGACCTCATGGACCAGGGCGCGGTGTGCTCTTTCTTCGAACGCCGGAGGCCCGAGCACATCTTCCTGGCAGCGGCCAAGGTCGGCGGCATTCACGCGAACAACTCATTTCCGGCGGATTTCATCCACGCCAACCTGGCCATCCAGACCAACGTCATCCACAGCGCCTATGCGTCCGGCGTGCAGCGCCTCCTTTTTATGGGCTCAAGCTGCATCTATCCCCGCGAATGTCCGCAGCCCATCCGCGAATCCTATCTGCTGACCGGCCCCCTGGAAGCCACGAACCGCCCCTACGCCCTGGCCAAGATCGCGGGTATCGAGATGTGCTGGGCGTACAACCGCCAGTACGGCACACGCTATCTCGCGGTCATGCCGACCAATCTCTACGGCCCGGGCGACAACTACGACCTGCAGACCAGCCACGTCCTGCCCGCCCTGATCCGCAAGGCGCACGAGGCCAAGGAGCGGGGCGACAGGAGCTTTACCGTTTGGGGTACGGGCACCCCGCGCCGCGAATTCCTCTACAGCGACGATTTGGCCGGCGCCTGCGCATTCCTGATGACCGAGGCCGGGAAGACCGAAGCGCTGTTCAACGACCACGAACCGCCCCTGGTCAACATTGGCTGCGGCCAGGACGTGACCATCGCCGAACTGGCGCGGATGGTGGCGGAAGTTGTAGGGTTTGAAGGGGAGATTGTCTTTGATGCCGGGAAGCCCGACGGGACGCCGCAGAAGCTTCTCGATGTTTCGAGGATGAGGGACATGGGTTGGCGGCCGAACGTAGCGCTGCGGGAGGGGATCGGGTTGGCGTATGGGGATTTTTTGAAGAATTGCGCTGGTCATGCATGAAGTTGAGGGCTGGCTCATTAGGCGCGGTGTGAGGAAGTGGTCCTGGCGCGAGGAGGGGATATGCGTATCACGGAAACAGAGCGTCGAGTGTTGCGCGACGAGGCACAAAAAGCTTTCGGGGCTTTTCTTTTCGGGTCACGTGTGGATGATGCTCTGCGGGGTGGAGACATCGATCTGTTGGTGGAGACTGGAAAGATGGGGCATGCCGCCATTTTCGAAGCTCAACTCCGTTTTTTGGCCAGGGTTAAATTGGCTCTTGGAGAACGAAAAATCGATGTGCTCGTGGACTACCCGGATCGCAAGGACCGTCCGAACATTTTGCGTCTCGCACGGAGTCAGGGGGTACAGTTGTGATTTCGGCAAACAGCGATGTCGATGCATTGCGGTTTTCTGATGCGTGGCAGGAATGTTGTACTCATCTGGTCCACGCCAGGTATGCCCTCAAATCAATGGACGCGCTTTTGCCGCTTGATGGGCAAAAATTATCGAGCCTTGCTTTAGAGTCTATTCAAGAAATCGACCAGCTTGTGCTGCGATATTCCAAGCTGCAAGACAGCATGGGGAGCAAGCTTTTTCCGGCACTTCTCAAAATTCTCATGGAACCGTTGGAAGACAGTCCCATGTTGGACAAGCTCAATAAGCTGGAGAAACTAGGGGTTCTCCCCAGCGTTCAGCGCTGGCAGGAGCTCCGGGAAATTCGCAACAAATTTGCACATGACTATCCCGAAGGGGACGAAATGAAGGCCGCGGTATTAAACGCTGCATGTTCCAGCATCGAAGAACTGACCGAAATGTTGGATCGCGTGGGCAAGGCCGAGGGAGTGTGAGTTGTTCAAATCGGTCCGAGTTTTATTCGGAATGATGCAAGCAAGGAATTCACCCGGAAGAAATTGTTGATAGTGGATTCAGATATGGATGAAAATTTTTCTCAATGAATCATACATGGGCAAAATTGGTATCGTGAATGTAAAAATATACAAAAGAAAATTCGACCACATTTTTCAGTGTAGTGGTGTGATATCTAGTATTATTTAATGCTGTTTTTAATCGTCAAAATCATTAGTTTTGTGTTATTGAGTGTATTTAATTCAAGGCTTTCGAAATGTATCTTTAAAATTTACTTTGATCTGATATCGCATAAATTGGTTGTAAAACGTGCTGTTATTTTAAGTTCAATGGCATAGGTGCATTGCTGTGTCTGTTTTTAATGCTCTCAAGTGGTCTTTTCTGGGTGAGCTGGCTTCAAAAACCATCCAGCCTGTCGTATTTATAGTTTTGGCTAGGCTGCTTGCGCCGGAAGACTTCGGGGTTATGTCGGCGGCTCTTATGGTTATGGCCTTCTCGCAGATTTTTTGGGAGGCGGGCATGGGCAAGGCCTTGATCCAGCGCCAGGTTGATGTTCAGGATGCGGCCAACGTCGCCTTCTGGGTTAATCTTGGGATTGCGGTGCTCATTGCCGGTTTGCTCTATATCGCCGCTTCCTCCATCACCCAGGCCTTCTTCCGGGACTCCCGTGTCACCAGTGTGATTCAGGTGATGACATTGCAGGTCTTTCTGGGTGCGCTGGGTTCGGTGCAGACCGCCCTGCTGCAGAAGGAGATGGGCTTTAAGAAGCTCTTCTGGGTGCGCTTTGTCACCGTAAGCCTGCCCGGGCTGGCGTCTATGCCGCTGGCATGGCGGGGTATGGGCTATTGGGCATTGGTCGCGGGTACATTGGTGGGTCAGGTTGTGCAGGTTGTCATGTTGTGGCGTATGAGTCCGTGGCGCCCCAGTCGTGGATTTAGAGCACAAGTAGCTCGCGAGATGCTGCGGTTTGGATTTTGGACAGCTGTTGCTGGTGTTTTGACTTGGTTTTATATCTGGGGCGACACTTATTTCATTAGTCGATATTTAGGACTTCAGGATTTGGGCGTTTATAGAATGGGAGCGCAAATTGCAGATCAAGTATTTGTGATAATGTTTTCGGCGATCATGCCTGTGTATTATAGTTATGCGTCTTCAATTAAAGACAGGGAGCAGTTGTTTGTCAGTACAGTGAGGACTATACAGCAGATAAGCTTTCTGTCTATATCGTGCGGTTACTTCTTTCTTTGTTTTGGGGGTACAATTTCTAGTTTTCTGTTTAGTGAGAAGTGGTCGGCGATTGGGGGGGTGGTGGCTATTCTTGGTTTGCGTCAAGGATTTGCTTGGGTCACTTTTTTAAATGATGATTTCTATCGAGCTATAGGTAAGCCGCACCTCCCAAGCTTGGTTTTGACCTTGTCGTTATTTTTTTATGTACCAGTATATTATTTTACAGCGCAAATAGACTTAAATTCTTTTGTATATGGAAGGTTAAGTCTGGTTATTGTCTCTTTGATGTTGCATATTAGCCTGCTGGCTTGGATTGTTGGTGTGCAATCATTTCTTAATATAATGAAAACAATAGTCGTCACTGCGCTTTATTACTCTGTATTTTATATATTAGTATGTCAATTTGTTGATTTAAGAGGTGAGTTGTTGGTGGTATTATTTGTATTGATGTTGTTGTATGTCGTTGTTGTATTGTTTGTGTATGGTTTTTGTTTAGATGAATCTCTAAAATTCGATTTTGTTTCTATTTATAAAAAAGCATTAGGAAGCATTCATGTGCGTAACTTATTAAGACGTGTGTTGTGTTGCATAAAACAGTTGGGCAGGAAAGAATTTGATAATCATCATTTACCTGCCTCGACGGCAGTGTTAAGAAAGATTGCAGGCGGAAGCATGGCATATATTCGCCCTAGTTTTTCAGACCAAGCCAGGATTCACGAATTTTGTGATTCGATATATGCAGTGGATATTTCCCTATTAAATCTTGTCAAGGAGCAAAAACCTTGTATTATAGTTGATGTTGGCGCAAATATTGGTCTAAGTACGTTGTCTCTCGTATCGGCGTTCTCTGGTGTGAGAAGAGTCGTGGGGATAGAAGCGGAAAAGGAGAATTTTGCAGTTTTGAAAATGAACTATGAGTATTGGACAGGCGCATTTAACAATAAAAGAATTGATGATAATTCTCGAGACAAGGAGGTTCTATTTATTCCATACTACGCGATTGCCTCAAATTGCGACACTTCGGCGGCATTCGATGTGAAAAGACTACAGGGCGGGATTTCCGCCTCCGGGACATTCCGCTTTGTTGAAAAATCAGTTGATTCAAATGAGATTTGTACAGTAAGTCATGTTGAGTGCTCTAGTCGGAATATTTCGCTCAATACCATTTTCTCCGAAAATGCGCCCAGTGTTCAAGATTCCGCCATAGTAAAAGTTGATATAGAAGGAGGAGAGGACGTTCTTTTTGTCAGTGGTACAGATTGGATGAATAAAACGCTGCTCTTAACAGTTGAGTTGCATGACTCAATGGGTGTGCCGAACTCTTCGCGTAATTTGATTAAAAAATTAGCCGAGTGCGATTTTGCCGTTGTTCCGAGAGATGACGTGCTTCATTGTTTTAACAGGCGATTACTCAAACTGAATTGAAATGCTGATCCCAATATCTCTCTTAGGTCAGTCTGGCTGTAGGCTCGTATTCCAAGGGGCTGTGGTTTATGTCGATCCCTACCTGTCCAATTCGGCACAGGTTCTCGATAGTCCGGACCTGCAGCGGCAAGTGCCCATCGCCATCGCTCCGGAGAAAGTCGATGATGCCGATTGGGTGTTGATTACCCATGCTCACATCGACCACTGCGATCCATATACGCTCCCCAAACTGGCCATTGCTTCGCCTGACGCGCATTTTGTTGGTCCTGCGCCTGTCATCAGGTTATTGACGGAATGGGGCATTGCTCCTTCGCGTCTCGCGCAGGCTACGGAAACTGGTTTCGCACTGACTGACAAGCTGACTGTTCGCGCCATCCCCGCCGCGCATCCTGAAATCGAGCGTGATAGGGATGGCAACCTTGCCTGCATCGGTTTTCTGCTCGACCATGGCGGTCGAAAGCTTTACATTGCAGGCGATACTTTCGTGCGGCAGGAAATTATCGACCGTCTGCGCGCTGACGGCCCGGTGCATACCGCCATCCTTCCCGTCAATGAGCACAACTTCTTCCGCGCTAGGCGCGGCATCATCGGCAACATGTCGGTGCGCGAAGCCTTCCAGTTCGCCAGCGAGATCGGCGCCAGCCAATTCGTTGCAATGCATTGGGACATGTTTGCCGTAAATTCCGTCCACCCGGATGAAATTCGCCTCATCCACCAACACATGAAGCCGAGGGTTTCCCTGTTGCTGCGCCCCGACTGCCTCAACCTGGGGGACATTCACATCAGCCTGATCATCCGCACACTCAATGAAGCAAGACATCTCGGAGACTTGCTGCAAGGGATTGCCGCACAGCAGACCGATGGTCTGAATTATGAGGTGGTGTTGGTCGACTCCGGCTCCACCGACGGCACGCTGGAAATTGCCGAGCGCCATGGATGCCGCATCCTTCACATCACACGAGAGGAATTCTCCTTCGGTCGCTCCCTCAATATGGGCTGTGCAGCGGCATCAGGTGACATCCTGGCCATCACCAGCGGTCACTGCGTGCCCGCCGATGCCTTCTGGCTGCAGCGGCTTTGTCAGCCCCTTCTCGACGGCGTGGCCCAATATAGCTATGGGCGGCAATTCGGTGGTACTTACAGCCATTTCAGCGAAAGACGCATTTTCGCCAAGTACTTCCCTGATCAATCGAAAATCCCCCAAGTGGGCTTCTACTGCAACAACGCCAATTCTGCATTGCTCAGGAGTGCGTGGGAGCGCTACCGTTTTGACGAGGAGCTAACGGGTCTTGAAGACATGGAATTTGCCCAGCGACTCGTTAAGGATGGCGGCAAGCTTGCTTACGTTGCCGAAGCCTGCGTCTATCACCACCACAGCGAAACCTGGCCACAGGTCCGACGACGCTTCGAGCGCGAAGCCATCGCTTTGCGAAAGATCATGCCGCAGGTGTATGTGGGCGTATTTGACACCCTGCGCTATATCGTTACCAGCATCTGGAAAGATTGGCGCTGCGCCCGCCAAGAATATCCGCGTCCGCGTCTGACCGACATCGCCCGATACCGCTGGTGCCAATACTGGGGAGCCTGGAAAGGCAATCATCAAGACCGCAAGCTTTCGCATGCCGAGAAAGAAAAATACTTCTTTCCTCATTGATCTGCAGGAGATCTCATGAATGAACCACGAATCGTCGCGTTGTTGCCCATGAAGGCCAACAGTGAGCGCGTCAAGGGCAAGAACTTCCGCGACTTTTGCGGCAAGCCGCTGTTTCGCTGGATTCTCGACACCCTGCTGGAAGTGCCGGAAGTCGACCAGATCATCATCAACACCGATGCCCGTCGGATACTCGCTGAGAACGGACTCACCGAAACTGACCGGATCGTGATTCGCGACCGCAGGCCTGAAATATGCGGCGACCTTGTCTCGATGAACAAGGTGCTGGCTGACGACGTGGCCAACGTCGAGGCTGACATCTATCTGATGACTCACACCACCAATCCGTTGATGAGTGCCGACACCATCCGCAAGGCGCTGGCGGCGTTTCAAGTAGCGCAGGCCGATGGCCGCGCTGATTCGCTGTTCACGGTCAACAAGGTTCAAACCCGCTTTTACCGCGCCGATTGCAGTCCGGTGAACCACGACCCGGCCAACCTCATCCCCACCCAGCACCTCGAACCTTGGTTCGAAGAAAACTCCAACCTATACATATTCACCCGCGCCAGCTTCGCCAAGACCAACGCCCGCATCGGCAAGCAACCGACGATGTTTGAAGGTCCATTTTTCGAATCCATCGACATCGATACTCCGGCCGACTGGGATTTCGCCGTCGTCGCCGCACGTTACCTGCAAAAACAGGAGGCCACCCCCCAATGAAAGTCCTCGTTACCTGTCCGCCCATGCTGGGCATGATTGACAGCTTCCGTCTCCTCTTCGAGAAGTACGGCGTCGAAGTCACTGCTGCCAAGGTGGTGCAGACGCTCAGCGTAGAAGAGCTTAACCAACTCGTGCCGCAGCACGACGGTTGGATCATCGGCGACGACCCGGCCACGCGCGAAGTCTTCGCGGCCGGCAAGGCCGGTCGGCTCAAGGCCGCCATCAAATGGGGTATCGGCGTCGATAATGTCGACTTTGTCGCCTGCCAGGAACTGGGCATCCCCATCACCAACACCCCCAACATGTTCGGCGCCGAAGTCGCCGACATCGCCATGGGCTACGTCATCGCCTTGGCGCGCGAAACCTTCCAGATCGACGACGGCATCCGCCAAGGCCAATGGCCTAAACCGCGCGGCATCTCGCTCGCGGGCAAGACCGTTGCTCTCGTCGGCTACGGCGACATTGGCAAGAGTGCAGCCAAACGCCTGCTTGCCTCCGACATGCAGGTTATCGCCTACGACCCGGTTGCTCCTGATAGTGTCGAACTGTCCGCCGTACAGCGCGCCCAATGGCCACTCCGCATCGAAGAGGCCGACTTCATCGTCGCCACTTGTTCCTTGACCCCATCGAGTCGTCACATGATCAATGCTGACGTTTTCGCCAAGGCGAAAGACGGCGTACGTGTGGTCAACGTGGGCCGTGGCCCGGTCATCGATCAGGCCACACTCGAAGCCGCGCTGCAATCGGGAAAGGTCTATTCCGCTGCGCTGGATGTCTTCGAAATCGAGCCGTTGCCGATGGATTGTTACTTACGCACCCACCCGCGCTGTATCTTCGGCTCGCACAACGCTTCGAACACCGCCGATGCCGTGACTCGCACCAGTAAAATCGCCATCGACAAGCTGATGGGTTTTCTGGGTCAAGGACACCAAGTCGGCGCTGACGAGACGGTGAAAACGCCATGAGCACGCAAAAAGCCGCCCTCATCACCGGTGCCGCAGGTGGCATCGGCCGCGCCATGGCGAACATCTTCCGAGAGGCGGGTTTTTTCGTCATCGCCACGGATCGTGTGGGCAAGCCTGTCGACCTGCGGTACGATTACTACCTCCAGGCAGATCTCACCTTGCTGGTGCAGGACGAGGCCTATGCCGCAAGATTTTTCACCGACGTGCGCGATTGTCTAGCCACCCACTGCTTGAGATTGAACGTCCTCATCAATAACGCTGCCATCCAGATTCTCGGTGGGCTGGATTCGCTTACCCGCTCAGATTGGCGGCAAACGTTGGACGTTAACCTGCTCGCCCCCTTTTTGCTTGTTCAGGCGCTACTGCCTGAGCTGGAGAAGGCTCAAGGAAACGTGGTGAACATCGGTAGCATCCACGCACGACTAACCAAGAAAAACTTCGTGGCTTACGCTACTGCCAAGGCTGCTTTGGCGGGACTCACGCGCGCAATGGCCGTCGATATTGGCCCAAGATTACGCATTAACGCTATCGAGCCAGCCGCTATAGAAACTGAAATGTTGATTGACGGCTTCAAAGAATTTACGGAAGGGTATGTCAATTTGAAGGCCTATCATCCTATAGGTCGTATTGGTACAGCGGAAGAAGTTGCGCGAGCAGCCCTGTGGCTTGCATCAGATACGTCTTCATTTTTTCATGGAGCTTGCATCCGTCTTGACGGTGGATTATCAAACGCATTACATGATCCGTGCTGAAATAATTTCAATAGTAAATTGATTATGTATTTTTATAATTTATTAAATAAATTTGTAGTAAAATCAATAAAAATAATAATAGCTATCTTTCGTAACATTATAAATCGATGAAAGAAGTGATGGTTTTAATAAAGAATGGATTGATGAAATTACGTCTAGGTTATTATTTTATGTTCCGGATGTCTGTGAGCAATCAATTTTAGTTGGTGATAGATTTTTATTAAAATCACTTTTTCGTGGAGATAGTCTATTAATATGCAAAAAAATCACTGGAGTTAAATTAAAATTACTTAAGCTGTTCGACAATGTTTTTTTTGTGGATCATAGGTGCTATATTGCCGGTTGGGATTGGATATATTTTGCAAATTATTTCTACGGTCACAAGCCAGATATTGAAACCTCAAGAGTCAATTTGGGGTGTGCTGTTAGCTTGGTAAGTGCAGATGCAAGCTGTGTGTATGTGTTTGGGACAGGTCCATCCTTATCAAGAGCTGCTGAGCGTTCATTCAATGATGGAGTGTGTATTGTTTGCAATACAATAGTTCGAGACAAAGAGGTTTTTGACAAGTTATGTCCCAATTTTGTAGTTGCTGGTGATGCAATATACCATTTTAGTTTCACAGAATTTGCAAGAGTCTTCCGCTCTGATTTGCATAGTCGTCTGAAAGAAAGTGCAGCATATTTTGTTTATCCTGCAGTATTCGATGTTGTTGTGCAGAGAGAGTTTGCTGATGTTTCGGAAAAACTAATTCCAATACCAATTGGATTACATACGAATATTGATATTAATTTACTTGAAAATTTTAAATTGCCAGCATTGGGCAATGTGCTTCCTCTACTGCAATTGCCGTTAGCGTGCACTATTTCTAAGAATATATATCTCTGGGGTTTTGATGGTAGATCGCCAAATGATAAATCAAGTCCTTTCTGGAAAAATTCTAGTAAGCACTCTTATCCTGAATTGATGCATACATTAAATTTGTCATTTCCCTATTTTTTCGAGTATTTTGTCCCGAATAATGATTCAAAAAATTATATAAAAACTTTCCATGGCGATTTGCTGGATGAGTGTTTAGCTAAAGCAGAATCAAACGGTTATACATTTGAGATGCTCCATCCTTCGTGGACTCATACGCTTGCCAAGCGTTATCGTGGTAAAAACTAGCTATAGGGTACAGAACTATTATGATTGAACAGGTAGTACACGCCAAACGCACACTGGCCATGATCTTGCGAGCCGCATACAGGGCGGATGGCATCAAATTTTTCACTCCGGATGAATTCTCGCAGCAACTGGGCTACATGAACCGCCCCGTTGGCTATGTGATCCAGCCGCACGTACACAACCCTGTGGCTCGAGAGGTCCAATTTACCAAAGAGGTATTGTTTATCAAATCCGGAAAGGTGCGTGTCGATTTTTATGACGATGAAAAAAACTACCTGCAAAGCCGTATTTTGAACCAGGGCGACGTCGTTCTTTTGGCTTTCGGGGGCCATGGATTTGAGATGCTTGAACCAAGCGAGATTATAGAAGTGAAGCAGGGGCCGTATGCTGGGGAGGCTGACAAAACTCGCTTTGAACCATGTGATCCTGGCAAAATTCGTTTTGGGGATGAGAAATGACGGATGCCAAAATCTTCCAAGCGTACAGCAGGTATTATGACCTTTTGTACAGTGACAAGAATTATTACGCCGAATCAGAATACGTCGTAAATCTTCTTCGAAAATATGCCGTTCCTGGTAGTGATATTCTTGAGTTCGGCTGTGGGACCGGTAAGCATGGGCGCATCTTGGCAGCACGTGGATTTCGAGTTACTGGGATCGAGCAAAGTGCTAACATGGTTGAAAAGGCATGCTCAAGTGATAAGTTTAAATGTATACATGGAGATATACGCACCATTGATCTTTCGTATCAGTTTGATGCCGTTGTGTCTCTTTTTCATGTAATTAGCTATCAAGTTCTTAACGAAGACATTATGGCAGTATTTTCTAGAGCTGCGCAGCATCTTGGTTTGGGTGGTTTGTTTGTGTTTGATGTCTGGTATTCTCCGGCTGTTCTATCGCAGCGTCCGACAGTTCGAATCAAGCGAATGAGTGATGAGTTTGTAAACGTAACTCGAATTGCTGAACCAGTTGTGCACTCAAATGTAAACAGGGTTGATGTTAATTTTATGATCATTGTCCAAGACAAACATACAGAATTTATTGAGCAATTTAGAGAAACGCATTCAATGCGTCACTTTTCTTTGCCTGAGATTGACTTATTAGCCGATGCAAACGGGTTTGAACGCATAGGGGCCGAAGAATTTCTAAGTGGAAAAGAACCAGGCGAAGATACCTGGGGTGTTTGTGTTGTTTTACGAAAGAGAAGCAAGTTCAATGATTAATTCATTTATTAGAAAAGGTATGTCGCGTCTGGCTAAAAAATTAGTAATATCGATGGATACAAGCACATGGGAAGATAAGGCACTTATTCTTCAGGCTAAGAACCTGATAGCAAGTGATTGGTGGAGAAGAGTTCCTGATTTTTCAAACCCGAAATGGATTCAGGATAAAGAATTTAGGGTTTATTCACAATTTGGCGATGATGGAATTGTTCAGTGGTTAGTATATTATCTAGACTTAGGTGTTAATAAATTTATCGAATTCGGTGTGGGCGATTTTCATGAGAGTAATAGTCATTTTTTGCTTGTGAATAATGCATGGCAAGGCTTTGTCATGGACGGATCTGAAAATAACATAGATCGAGTTAGAAGTTCTGAAGTCTATTGGCGATTCTCGCTTAAAGCAAAGAAGGCGTTTATTGATCTCTCTAATATCAATGAATTAATTGCTGCAAGTGGTTTCGATAAAGTTGGTTATCTACATATCGATCTTGACGGAAATGACTATTGGATCTTGCAAGCTCTCGATCTTTCTTCGTTGTCTCCCGATATTCTTGTATTAGAATACAACGCAATCTTCGGAAGTGATGTTCCCGTCTCGGTCCCCTATGATCCTAAATTTCAGAGAATGGACGCTCATTATTCCGGCAAGTACTTCGGTGCTAGTTTGTCCGCATTGAATCATCTCGCTGAGAATAAGGGCTATTATTTCATAGGATGCAACTCGGCAGGTAACAACGCCTATTTTCTGTCCAGTAAATATCAAGCTCGTATTCCAAAAGTTGATGTGCAAGTCGGATTTCAGGTTTCGCGTTTTCGAGAATCACGAAACATGGCAGGCCACTTAGCATTCCTTGATCTGCCTGATGAACGAAAATTAATTGTCGGACTGCCCGTTGTCAATGTGATGACTGGCGCAAGTGAACTTTTATAGGATTTACTGATGAATAATCCTTTTATTCCAGTCAACGAACCAGTGCTCGATGGCAACGAAAAGAAATACCTTATAGAATGCATAGAGTCGGGTTGGATTTCTTCTGAAGGACCGTTTGTCAAAATGTTTGAGGATCGCTTCGCGAAACGTGTGAATCGAAAATATGGCATCGCCGTCGCCAATGGATCCGTGGCCTTGGACGCGGCAGTGGTCGCGCTCGGTCTGGGGGCTGGTGATGAAGTCATCATGCCCACGTTTACGATTATTTCTTGCGCCGCCGCCATTGTGCGTGCGGGGGCAAAGCCGGTGCTGGTTGATTGCGATCCGTTCACCTGGAATATGGTTCCCGAACAGGTGAAGGAAAAAATCACCCCAAAAACCAAAGCAATTATGGTGGTGCATATTTTCGGTTTGCCTGTGGACATGGACCCGATATTGGACCTTGCCGAACAACACGGCCTCTTTGTCATCGAAGACGCTGCCCAAATGCACGGACAGACATATAAAGGGCGGCCGTGTGGAAGTTTTGGTCAGATCAGCACGTTCAGCTTTTATCCGAATAAACACGTGACCACTGGTGAAGGCGGGATGATTGTCACAGACGACCCCGCATTGGCAGAAAGATGTCGATCCTTGAGGAATCTCTGCTTCAAGCCGGAACAGAGATTCGTGCACGACGAGTTGGGGTGGAATTTTCGCATGACGAATCTACAGGCTGCTCTTGGAGTTGCGCAGCTTGAGCGGTTGGATGATTTTGTCCGAATCAAGAAGAATATGGGAGCGACATACACCTCATTTTTACGGAATGTGTCCGGGATACAGCTTCCGGTAGAAATTGCGGGGTATGCTGAGAATATTTATTGGGTGTTTGGACTCGTTTTGAATGACCACGTCCCTTTTGACGCCAAGGAGGCGATGGGCAGGCTTGGCAAAGCTGGTGTTGGTACTCGTCCGTTCTTTTGGCCGATGCATGAACAACCGGTGTTCAGAAAAATGGGATTATTTATCGATGAAACATATCCTGGGGCGGAACGCTTGGCGCGGCGTGGGTTTTATGTGCCGAGTGGGATGGCGTTGACAGTTGCGCAGATTGAGCGGGTAGCGATGGCCTTGCAGGCTGTGCTTCAATGAAAATTGGGATCATCGTAATCGATACCCTGCAATCTGGCGGTGGATTCAATCAGGCACTCAATGCTGTTTTACAGTTAGGGCGTTTGTCTGAAGGTCGCTTTGAAATTGCAGTCTATTGCTGTCATGAAGAAAGTCTGTCCATTTTAAAAAAGCTTGGATTTGCGGGAAAATCGTTTCATTTTAGTCAAACTGATCGGCTGGCAATTTTTGCGAATATACACCCTTTGTTTGGTCGATTCCTGCGATATGTTATTCCTATGGGGAGCTTTGAGCGCAGGCTAATGAGTGACGGTGTAGATCTCGTATATTTTACCGCGCCCTGTCTTTATGCTACCGCCCTATGTCGTCTTAATTACATCGCTACGGTTTGGGATTTGTGTCACAGAGATATGCTTGAGTTCCCCGAAGTCAGGGTGAACGGTGAATTTGAAAGACGGGAACTGCTATATCGTTCATCCCTATCCAAAGCCTATCTGATTTTAACCGATTCGGTAGAATTGGCCGAACGAGTAAAACATAGATACGGTATTAATGGTGAACGCATCCTGTCCATGCCCTTTTCACCTGCTCCTTTTTTGACTGGAGAGAGTGATGTCCGCACTAAGGACAATCTCATTAAGGAAGAGTATTTTTTTTATCCAGCTCAGTTCTGGCCACACAAAAATCATGTCCGAATTTTGGATGCTTTGCGGCTGCTTAAAGATCAAAATGTTTTCGTTCGCGTGGCTTTTTGCGGAAAGGATTATGGTAATCTAAATTTCGTACAACAATATGCTGCACAATTAGGGGTTGTTGATCAGGTTCATTTTTTAGGATTCGTTTCATCGGAAGAAATAAATGCTCTTTACGAAAATTGTCTTGCTGTGCTGATGCCTACGTATTTCGGTCCGACGAATATACCTCCATTGGAGGCATGGTTTAAGAGAAAGCCTTTAATTTATTCAAAGCATCTTCGTGAACAAAGTGGAGATGCAGCTTTGCTTGTTGATCCTGATTCGGCAGAGAGCTTGGCAGAAGGTATTGCTGCAATGCTTCATCCTAAAGTGCGAGAAGAATACGAATCACGCGGTCGCTATAAACTTAATGAAATTGTGTCTGAGCGTAATGTAGGCGAAGATCAATTGCTTAAAAAATTGATATGTTTCAAGCTGCGTCGGATGCTTTGGAAATAGGCTGCATTTGGAGTTTTGTCGTTGAAAATTTCTATTATCACCGCTACCTACAACGCCGCCGAGCACCTCCCGAATTTAATTGCTAGTCTTCGTGCGCAGTCGTTCAAAAACTTCGAATGGATAGTAGCCGATGGATTTTCTGCAGATGGAACGCTTGAAATTTTGAGCCAAGTAGATGATTTGACCATCATTGTTGATACTAGAGTAGATTTTGGAATTTATGATGCATTGAACAGAGCGATTGCGCTCAGTTCCGGAGATTATTATCTTGTTGTTGGTGCCGACGACATATTGACTCCTAATTCAATCGAGTCGTTTTATCGATCTGTTGAACAAAGTTTCCCTGATTTTGTATCTGCGCTTGTTCGTACGGATAGTGGTTTTATAATTTCTCCCGAAAAAAAATGGAAATGGTTTTATTCCCAGCGTGCTTATATAGGCGCGCATGCCGTTGGAACTTTAATCAAGAAATCTTTGCATGATAGGTTTGGGTTTTATTCGAAAGAATTTCCTATTGCCGCTGATCAGTTATTTACCAAGAAGGCTTGCGACTCGGGCGCTCAAATCGTTTATGCTGATTTTGTCGCAGGCGTATTTTCCACGTCTGGCGTCAGTTCTTTGGACAGGGCTGGATTGCTAACGGAATCATTTCGTGTTCAACTCAGGACCGGTGAGTGTAAATTCCTTCAGTTGTTACTTTTGTTAGCCCGCTTGATTAAAAATTACAAGTACCTTTGATGGTTATTGAAGAATGTTAGCCGTTGCCGATGTCTCCGTGGTCATCCCTTGTTTCAATTCTGAAAGTACCGTAATACGAGCGATCGAGTCTGTGGCGTTTCAGACATGTCTTCCAGCTGAATTGATAGTCATTGATGATGCTTCGAGTGATGGCACTGTTGAAGTTGTCAAGAACTTTATCCGTTCCTACGAAGGGCAGATGGCCGTAGTTTTGAAGATGTGTCTCAAAAACTCGGGTCCTTCGATCACTCGAAACATCGGTTGGGACATGGCTCGGCATTCGTATGTGGCCTTTTTGGATTCAGACGACGAGTGGCGTTCGGACAAAATCGAAATTCAATACAGATGGATGGCAAGCAATCATCAATGCGTACTCTCAGGCCATAAGTGTCTGTATCCTGGTGCGTCTCGGGCTGATAATGATGATATGTGTTTTAAAAAGGTTGATCCGTGGCGGATTTTGGTTTCAAATCCATTCCCTACCCCATCAGTCATGATCAAGCGGGATGTGTCGTTTCGCTTTGATACTCGGTTGAAACGGTTGGAGGATCAACTCTTGTGGGCTGAAATTTCCTTGTCTGGGCATGGTTGTTATTTCAGTCCGGTGCCGATGACTTTTGTGCATAAGAAAGCGTATGGGGCTGGCGGTCTTAGCGCCAGTTTGATCAAGATGGAAATTGGCGAATTGATGATGTATAAAATATTGTATGAAAAAAAATACATTTCTTTTTTTCAGTTTCTTTTTTTCGAAATATTTTCAATCATGAAATTTGCGCGTCGACTTTTCACAACATGTTTTGATAGATGTTTGTCTTTGGACAAATGATGTTTTTTTTATGATTGTGAATTCTCGTTTAGTTGTTTCAATTGTTAGCCATGCTCAATATCCGCTTGTGTCGGCATTGCTCGATGACCTGCAAGTATTCTGCTCGAAAGATATTGGCTTAGTCATTCTTACCTTCAATGTTGATGAACAAGTCGATCTCGCAAGTCGCAAATATGATTTTCCAGTAAAGATTGTGCATAATCATACTCCACGCGGTTTCGGCACCAACCACAATGCGGCGTTCAGCATAGTTCAAAGCGATTTCTATTGCGTGCTCAACCCTGATATCAGGCTGACCGGCAATCCTTTTCCCGCACTTGTCGAACTGGCGTCACAACCGTCCGTAGGTGTTGTCGCTCCCCGTATCGTGACCGGTTCAGGTCAAAGGGAGGATAGTGCGCGAAGTTTCCCTTCCCTGCGTGAGTTGTTCATGAAACTTGCCGGAGGCAAGTCCGCATCTGTCGCTGATGGCATCGGCGTAACCCGTCCAGATTGGGTGGCGGGCATGTTCATGTTGTTCTCATCGCGCGCGTACCGGCAGATGAACGGTTTCGATGAAAAATACTTCCTTTATTATGAGGATGTTGACGTGTGCGCACGTCTCGCCTTGGCCGGATATGATCGTCTTGTCTGCCAAGACGTTACCGTTGTACATGATGCCCGTCGCAGCAGTCACAGGAACTGGCGGTTTGCGGCGATGCATCTGCGGAGCATATTCCGTTTTTTCATGTCTGACGTGTACCGGCAGATTCGCAAGCTACAACGAAGTTCCTTGCCGTAACCCTGACCTGAGACTAAACATCATCAACAATCCGGTGGCAACATGTCCTCTCCTGCGCGATTCTCTCTCGCTCTGAATGGCGAATTTTGGCTGGCCTGCCTGCTTGTCGTTTTTACCACGATCTCCATACGTTTTACGGAATATCCGCTCTGGCTCAACCCCGCGTTTTTCGTTGACGGCGAGCATCTCATGGCTACGCACGACGCTTATGTTTGGCTGGCCGGCGTGAAGGGTATCGGGAATTTTGTCCAAGATCCCTTCACCCGCCTTTTGAGCCTCCTGCACGGTCTGTCCAGAATCTCCCTCGCCACCATCGGCTTCTGGACTCCGATCATCTTCATCCCGCTTCTGGCCGTACCTGTCTGCCTTATGGCTCGCTTTCTGCGCTTGCCCGAGGGCGGGCTTGTCTTTGGTATTCTTGCCACGTCGGGGATTGGGTTTCTTGTACGCACCCGGCTGGGTTTTTGCGATACCGACGTGGTCAATCTTCTTTTCCCTGTGGCCATGGTCAGCACCTTTGCCTTGTGGCTGAACGAGATGGGGAGGGAAAATCGCACAGACGATGTCTCGTACCCGCGTAAGCAGATGGCCTGGGCTCTGTTCGTGGGACTTTTGGGGAAAATGTCCGTTTATGTCTATCCCGGCAGTTCGAGCATCATTCTGCCCGCGTTCGGATTGGCGGCCGTGATCGGCTTGTGGCGGGTTGACCCAAGAGATCGGCTTCTGCTTCTCAATGGATTGCTGCTCATCTTCGCCGTGATCTTTGCCGGCTGGCAGGGCGGACTGCTTGTGGGGGCATGGTCGATTTGGGTTCTATACAGGCAGGACGTGCCGGCAAATATTCAACTTGGCGCCATGACCGTTCTTTTTGTTGCGGTAGTGTTCATCGGAAACTTTTGGGAAATCGTGCAGGCTCTTATCTACAGGCTTTACCTGTACACCAAGGTCGGCACACCGGACATGGTCAGCAACGCCACTGGCCTCAAGCTCCCCGACATCGCGCAGAGCGTGCGCGAGGCGCAGAACCTGGAGTGGGAGATGATCGGCCCGCGTATGGGCGGGAACTGGGTCGTCTTTGTTCTGGGCTTGCTGGGATTTGGCCTTGTGGGCTGGCGCAAGCCCGCCCTGTTGGTTTTTCTGCCGTTCCTGGCACTGGGCGTGGCCAGCGTGAAGCTTGGAAACCGTTTCGCCATGTACGGCACGGTCGGTGTCGGCGTGGGGCTGGGGTTGGGTTTGAGCGAGCTCATGCACATGTTGAAGCAGAGTCAGGGCCGGCGGTGGATCGTGCAGCTGTCCATGGCCTGCGTGGCCCTGTGGCCGCCTGCCGAGTTCATGCAGCAGGTCGGGCCTGTGCCCGTTTTGCCCCAGGCGTACGCCCAGACCTTTGTGGACCTGAAAAGTCGGACCGAGCCTGACGCGCTGCTTTGGCAGTGGTGGGATTACGGCTATGCTGGCCAGTATTATGCCGAGCGGGCGACCTTGGGCGACGGGTCGCGGCATGACGGCTGGATTCTGTACCCGCTGGCCAAGGTCCATTCCACGGATTCGCCCCGCCAGGCGCGTCAGATGATGCAGTATTTCGGGCAGGTGGTGTTGGAGGACGGTTCCCGGAACACGACGGATCGTCGCGCGGCGCTGCTTGCCGGGGACCCTTTGGCACGACTTCGGGACATGGACGCCGGCGCAGCCCAGAAATTTGTTGCGGATCTGGCTACGGCTGAAAACAGCATATCTACCACCGTACCCAACTACCTCGTCGTATCCTGGGAAAACCTGCGCCTGGCAGGGTGGATCGGATACTACGGCAACTGGGACATCGTCACCGGGACAAGCTCTCCCGGCAAAATGCAGCAGATCCAGGGGGAGATCCGCGTGGATTCGGGCAATGGCACTCTGGTGCTCAATGGCAAGCCCATTTCTATCGACTCCCTGGACATCATCGAGGAAAAGGGGACCAGGCGTTTCGAGTGGCCTAACGGGTCCGGTTCGCATGTGCTCATCAACCAGATGTCACGCCAAGTGTTTCTGGCCGACGACAGGATGTACCGCTCCATGATGGTGCAGATGCTCATCGCTCCGCCCGAGAAGTTCGCCGACGATTTCACCCTGATCGTGGACAGGTACCCGTGGGTGCGGGCGTACAAGGTCAAGGGGTGAGGATGGGGTTCGAGGGGCGTCGCGTCCTGGTGACCGGTGCGTCGGGGTTTATCGGGCGGTCGCTTTGTGCGGAACTGACGCGCCGCGGATGCGATGTCCTGGCCTTGCTGCGCAGGCCGGCCGCGGGGCCTTGGAGTTCCGTGGTTCTTGCTGAATTGGGCTCCGGTTCCATGTCCGCCGCGTCTCTCGAAGGCGTCGACACGATTTTTCACCTGGCCGGCAAGGCCCACGTGAAGGCCCGCAGCGCGGCCGAGGTTCGTGAGTACGAGGCGGTGCACGTGCACGGCACCCGCTCCCTGCTGGTGGCGGCGCGTGAGGCCGGGGTGCGGCGGTTTGTGCTGCTCAGTTCCGTCAAGGCCATGGGCGAGGGGGGCGAGGATACCCGGGATGAAGACTCGCCCTGCGACCCGCAGAGTCCATACGGCATCACCAAGCTGGAGGCCGAACGGCTGGTATTGGAGGAACTTCCCCTGCCCTGCCCGGTGGTGCTCAGGCCGGCCCTCGTCTACGGCGCGGGGAGCAAAGGCAACCTCGACCTCATGATCCGCGCCGTCCGCAAGGGCCTTTTTCCGGCCATCGCCTTCCCCCCCAACGCCCGGTCCATGATCCACGTGGTAGATGTGGCCCGGGCCTGCCTGCTGGCTGCGGATCGTCCGGCCGCCTGCGGCCGGACGTACGTCCTGACCGACGGCCTGGAATACTCCACAAACGATATCGTTGCCTGGATCTTCGAGGCATTGGGGAAGCGCCCGGGCTTCCGCCTTCCCTTTCCCGTGTTGCAGGCCGCGTCACACTTCGGCGACCTTGCCTGCAAATTGGGGCTGCATGCTCCGTTGACCTCGGACGCCCTCGAAAAGCTGGCCGGGAGCGCCAGGTATTCCAATGCGAAAATCTGCCGGGAGCTGGGTTTTGCGCCGTCGCGGGATCTGCGGCAGGGGATTCGGGAAATGATTTCAGGTACGGAGCGGGATTGATGGATATGCTCCTCTCACTGCTTGCCGGGGTGCTGGTGAGTGTCCCGTGCTGCGTGATCGTGCCCAGACTGCTCGCCCATGGCGGGTTTCTGGATATGCCCGGAGAGCGCAGTTCCCACGTCCGCCCCACGCCCAAGGGCGGCGGGGTGGGCATGGTGCTGGCTTTCGCCGCGGTCGCCGTTGCCCGGGATGTGCCGATGCATCTCTGGTTGCCGCTTTGCGCCTTGGCCGCGCTGAGCTTCGCCAACGACCTGCGCGGCATTGCCCCGGACCGGCGCCTGGCTGCGCAGGTCCTGGCGGCGGCGGTGACGCTGGGTGGTGCATGGTGGTTCGGCAGCATCGCCTGGAGCGGGATCCTGCTGTTGCCGGCGGTGCTTTTCGTGGTCGGGACCACCAATTGCTTCAACTTCATGGACGGCATCAACGGCATCGCCGGGATCTGCGGGGTGACGGCCCTGAGCGGCCTCATTGCCTATGGTGTCATGATCGACGCGCAGTTGTTGCTGCCGGTTGCCGCGGTCATTGGCGGCGTGATCGGCTTTTTGCCCTTCAACATGCCTCGGGCCAGGCTCTTCATGGGTGATGCGGGCAGTATCTTCCTGGGTTTTCTGTTTGCCGTAACCATTTGCATTTCAAGCCGTTCATGGACCGAGTTTTTTGTTCTGGCATCGTTTCTGTATCCGTTCTATGCCGACGAGGCAGTCACGATGGCGGAGCGCATCTGGCGGGGCGAGTCCCTCATGCAGCCCCATCGTCGTCATCTGTATCAATTTCTGGCCAACGAACTCGGCGTTGCGCATTGGAAGGTGAGCGCTGGTTACGGGTTGGTACAGCTTGTCGTGATCCTGTTTGCGGTCGTGGCCGGCCAGCAGGGGCTTTGGGCCGTGCTGGCCCTGGATCTTGTCCTTCTCGGGGTGTGGGTTGCGGTGCATTGGAACGTGAAGCGCCGCTTCCATCGGAGGCGGAGAGAGGCTTGATGGAGTTCCCTCCTTTTTCTTTGGCCATGTTGAGGAACAAGAACCTCTACCTCATGCTCGTCGGCGAATCGGGTCTCTTCGCGCTCGCGCTCATGCTTTCCTTTCTGCTGCGCTTCGAATTCGACATCCCTCCGGATTTCTTCCGCCAGATGCTGAGCCTCCTGCCTCTGGCCGTGGCCTTCAAGTTCGGTTTTTTTCTCCTGTCCGGGCTGTATCGCGGCATGTGGCGCTACACCGGCCTGTCGGATCTGTGGCGCATCGCGCGGGCCGTGTTCATGGCAGAGGTGGCGCTGATCCTGTATGTCGTCTTCGCGTCCCGCTTCCAGGGCTACCCGCGCTCGGTCTTCATACTCGACCCCCTGCTGGCGTTCGTCTTCGCCTGCGGGGCGCGGGTGTTTATCCGCTCGGTGTACGAATTGTCCTTCCGTCCGGGGGACGTGTTCTCCGCCCTGCTGCCGGGGATGCTGTGCGCCCCGGCGCCCGGCGTGCGCGCCCTGATCGTCGGGGCCGATGACGCGGGGGCGAGGATCGCCAAGGAGATTCTGGAGGCCCGGGATTCCGGCCTGCGTCTGGTCGGATTTGTTGACAGCGATCCGTCGCGCGTCGGGCGCCGCATCCACGGTCTTCCCGTGTTCGGCCCCCTGGAGGAACTGGCCCGTGTGATCGGCATGAGCCGGGCGGAGGAGGTGCTGGTCAGCGCCGCCCAGAGCGGGGAGCACCTGCGGCGGGTCATGGCCGCCTGCGAGTCAGCGCAGATCCGCATCAAGAAGCTGCCGGCGTTGTCGGATATCGCCAGCGGCAAGGTCTCGGTCAAGGCCCTTCGCGACGTGCGCTACGAGGATTTGCTGGGCCGCGAGGAGGTGCGCCTCGACAAGGCGGGCATCAAGGGCTACCTCGCGGACAAGGTGGTGCTGGTGACGGGTGCCGGCGGCTCCATCGGGTCCGAGTTGTGCCGTCAGATCATCCGCTTCGGGCCCCGGAAGCTCGTGCTGTTCGATGCCGGGGAAGAGAACCTGTATTCCATTGAAATGGAACTCGTGCATCAGCGGGGCTTCACGAACTACGTGCCCATCCTCGGGCAGGTGCAGGACGAGGCCCTGGTTGAGACCGTGTTCCGCACGCACAGGCCGCAGGTGGTCTTTCACGCCGCTGCCTACAAGCACGTGCCCATGCTGGAACTCAACCCATGGCAGGCCGTGACGAACAACATCGTCGGCTCGCGTACCGTCATGGAGACTTCGGTCCGGCATGGGGTGGAACGCTTCGTGCTCGTGTCCACGGACAAGGCCGTGCGCCCGACCAACGTCATGGGGGCGTCCAAACGGGTCGCCGAACTGATGATGCAGGGCTTCACAGGCGGCGGGACTTTGTTTATGGCCGTGCGCTTCGGCAACGTGCTCGGCTCATCGGGCTCGGTGATCCCCCTTTTCCGCGACCAGATCGAGCGCGGCGGCCCGGTCACGGTCACCCATCCGGAGGTGACCCGCTACTTCATGACCATCCCCGAAGCAGCCCAACTCATCGTCCAGGCCGGCGCCCAGGGCCGGGGCGGGGAGATTTTCGTGCTCAAAATGGGCAAGCCCGTGCGCATTGCAGATCTGGCCCGGGATCTTATTGTACTCTCGGGGAAGGACCCGGCGGAGATCGAGATCAGGTTCACGGGGCTCCGGCCGGGGGAGAAGCTTTTTGAGGAGTTGATCACGGCGGGCGAGGATGTGCTGGAGACTGGGCATGAGAAGATCATGGTGCTGCGCTCGGATAGAGACGCGGTTGATATTGAGGAGCCACTGGCCTCCCTGCTGAAGACTGTGCAGCTTTTTGAAGTTGAGGCAATCAGACGGGGGCTTGAAGCGTTGGTGCCTGAATATGTTCCGGCCAACGATGCGCGTATACACCGTTTGTGAGTGTATGCCTGCCTGCAAAAAGCGCCGTTCGTCGAAAGGGAAATCAGGTTTTGGTGCGTTCGGCAGGGATAGTGTACGTCAGACGCCCGGTTTATATTGGTGGCAAAACGTTGTTTTGTCATACCGAAATGCCGGTTGACGCAAGTGGAAATGGGTGATTAAGGCTCGGCCTAATTATGAATATCCCCATACTGATGGATACGGTTGTCAATTACGGCCGGACGATTTAAAGATGGAGTTTCGTCGATGAATATAGAACGCAAGGGCATCATTCTCGCCGGCGGGTCAGGGACCCGGCTCTACCCCTTAACCAAGGGGGTCAGCAAGCAGCTCATGCCAGTATATGACAAGCCCATGATCTACTATCCGCTCAGCACCCTCATGCTGGCGGGCATCAGGGATATCCTGGTCATTTCCACGCCCGTTGATCTGCCGTTTTTCGAACGCCTCCTGGGCGACGGGAGCCAGTGGGGCATCCGGCTCTCCTATGCAGAGCAGCCTTCTCCTGACGGGTTGGCCCAGGCTTTCATCATTGGCGAGGATTTTTTGAGCGGCGCTTCCTCGGCCCTGGTGCTCGGGGACAACATCTTTTTCGGTCACACGCTGTCGGAAAAGCTGCGTCGGGCCGCGGCCAGGGAAAGCGGGGCGACGGTCTTCGGCTACCATGTGTCCGATCCGCGGGCGTACGGCGTGGCTGGCTTCGACGCGAAGGGCAACGTGACGTCTTTGGAAGAGAAGCCCGAAAAGCCCAAGTCCAACTATGCCGTGACGGGCCTGTATTTTTACGACAGTTCCGTGGTGGACATCGCAAAGTCCATAAAGCCGTCTGCCCGGGGTGAACTGGAAATCACGGACGTGAACCGGCGTTATCTCGAATCCGGCGCTCTCTGCCTGGAGAAATTGGGCCGGGGCAGCGCGTGGCTCGATACCGGCACCCATGACAACCTGCTCGAAGCATCCCTGTTCGTGCAGACCATCGAGAAGCGACAGGGACTTAAAATCGCCTGTCCGGAAGAAATCGCCTACCGGCAGGGATTTATTGATGCTGCGCAACTCCGGCAACTTGGCGAGGAGCAGAAAAAGAGCGGTTACGGGATCTATCTTTTGAAAATTCTGGCCGGCGGAGAGTGATTGGTGCGATTCATCAAAACGGAAATCCCGGACGTCGTGATTATCGAGCCGCGAGTTTTTGGCGACGCGCGCGGGTTTTTCATGGAAACTTGGCAGCGGAGGACCTTTGCGGAGAACGGGATCGATTTCGATTTCGTGCAGGACAACCACAGCCTGTCCGGCAAGGGGATTTTGCGCGGACTGCACTACCAGATTCGTAAGCCCCAAGGGAAGCTGGTGCGTGTTGCCGAGGGCGAAGTGTTCGACGTGGCCGTCGATATCCGCAGCGGTTCCAAGTGGTTCGGCAAATGGGTCGGGGTGCGGCTTTCGGCCGAGAACAAACGCATGCTCTGGGTGCCGCCGGGCTTTGCGCACGGCTTTTGCGTACTCAGCGACCGGGCCGTTTTTATGTACAAATGTACGGATTTCTATGCGCCTGAGCATGAACGCTCCATTGTCTGGAACGATCCGGACCTGAATATCGACTGGCCTTTGGAGGGCGAACCGGTGCTCTCCGGCAAGGATCTTCAGGGCGTCCGTCTGGCCGAGGCCGAGGTGTTTCCAAAGGGCTTCGCCTTTCGGCGTTCATTCACGGAGGCGAGACAATGAGCAGGCTGTTGGTCACCGGAGGGGCAGGGTTTATCGGCTCCAATTTCTCCCGCTACTGGCGGGCGAAATATCCTGATGATATGGTTATTGTTTTGGACGCGTTGACGTATGCGGGCAATCGCGCCAATATTGCTGATCTGGAAGATTCGGACAAGTTTCTGTTTGTGCATGGCAATATCCTTGACCAGACGCTGGTTGAGGAACTGCTTTGCAAGCACGAAATCGACACGCTGGTCCATTTCGCCGCAGAGTCTCACGTGGACCGCTCCATCCTCGGGCCGGACGCCTTTATCGAAACGAACATCGTCGGCACTCACAGCCTGCTTAAAGCCGCCCGCCGCGTTTGGCTGGATGAGTGGGAAGGGAAAAGAACAGTTCGCTTTCACCATGTGTCCACAGACGAGGTATACGGCACTCTGGGGCCGGATGATCCGGCCTTCACGGAGACAACGCCTTACGCGCCAAACTCCCCCTATGCGGCGACCAAGGCCGCTTCGGACCATCTGGTTCGGGCCTACATGGAAACGTACGGCTTGCCGGTGACCATCAGCAACTGTTCGAACAATTACGGCCCATACCACTTCCCAGAGAAGCTCATCCCTCTGGTCATCATCAACATCTTGGATGATCAGCCGCTACCGGTGTATGGCGACGGCTTGCAGATCCGCGACTGGCTGTATGTTGAGGACCATTGCCGCGGTATTGAGGTGATTCTGAAATCGGACAACGTCGGAGACTGTTTCAACATCGGTGGAAAAAATGAATGGGCCAACATTGATATTGTAAGACTCATTTGTGCGTTAATGAATGAAGCCATGCAGGATGAGGGCTGTCAGAAAGCCTATCCCAACGCCGTATCTGCCTTGAAAGGTAAGGCCGAGAACCTGATCACTTTTGTGACCGATCGCCCCGGGCATGATAGGCGTTACGCCATAGACGCCACCAAGTCCGAGAATGTGCTGGGATTCGCGCCTAAGGAGACTTTTGCGTCGGGCATTGCCAAGACTGTTCGGTGGTATCTGGATAATGAAGCGTGGTGGCGTGCGGTGCAGAATGGCGAGTATAGGCAGTGGATGGCTGAGCAGTACAATTTGTAACGAGCGGAAAGTTGTTTCAGGAAATAAAGTAAAATATGCGTGATTTTTCAATATCGCCATTAGAAATGTTTGCAAGTTTGTGGCGAAACCGTTCGCTAGTTATATCTTTGGCCAGACGAGAAATCGTCGGTCGTTATCGAGGTTCTTTTTTGGGGCTGTTTTGGTCTTTTTTTAATCCGCTCTTTATGTTGGCTGTTTATACATTTGTTTTCAGTGTGGTTTTCAAGGCGCGGTGGGGGGCGGGCGCTGGATCAAAAACGGAATTCGCCCTAGTATTATTTATCGGGCTCATTGTGTTTAATCTTTTTGCTGAATGTTGCAATCGGTCACCAAGTTTGATTCTTTCAAACGTGAACTATGTCAAGAAAGTGATCTTCCCTTTGGAGATTTTGCCATTTGTGACACTTGGGGCTGCTTTATTTCATGCGCTCATAAGTCTTCTTGTGTGGCTACTGGCTTATATATTATTTTATGGTATGCCGCATGTGACTGTTCTTTACTTTCCATTGATTGTTATTCCTCTGGTTTTTTTTATTCTGGGATCATCATGGGCACTTTCGGCATTGGGGGTTTATCTGCGTGACGTGTCGCAAGTAATAGGATTGTTGACTACTGTTTTAATGTTTCTTTCGCCCATCTTTTATCCGGTCACGGCGATTCCTGAATCCTTCCGAATTTTTCTTTACGCAAATCCACTTATGCCTCCTATTGAGCAGGCGAGAAATGTCATGTTTTTTGGAAAAAATCCCGATTGGTTGCTGCTTGGCGGTTACTGGGTAGTTATGATTTGTGTGGCCTGGATAGGTTTTGTCTGGTTTCAGAAGACAAGGAAGGGGTTTGCCGATGTCCTCTGAAGTTGCCATCAAACTTGAAAACTTAAGTAAATGTTACCATATTTACGATCATCCGCGCGACCGACTCAAACAGTTTGTCCTGCCGCGCCTACAACGCATGGCGGGACGGACAAACGGACAATATTTTCGAGAATTTTGGGCGTTGAGGGACGTTTCATTTGAAGTCAAAAAAGGCGAAACCGTTGGCATTGTCGGTCGCAATGGCAGCGGGAAATCGACGTTGCTGCAACTGATCTGCGGCACACTCCATCCTACAAGTGGGCGAATTCAAACCAATGGACGCATCGCCGCTTTGTTGGAGCTTGGTTCCGGGTTTAACCCGGAATTTACTGGGCGCGAGAATGTTCACCTCAGCGCTACCGTGCTTGGTCTGAGTGAAGATGAGATTAACGCCCGGTTTGAAGACATTGTTGCCTTTGCCGATATCGGCGAGTTCATCGAGCAACCGGTCAAGACCTACTCAAGCGGGATGTTCGTGCGTCTGGCTTTCTCGGTGAACATTATGTCACAGCCAGAGATTATGGTCGTTGATGAGGCGCTTTCAGTGGGGGACATGGCCTTTCAGGCTAAGTGCATGACCGCGTTGCGCCGCATTCAGGATGGTGGCGCCACGGTCCTTTTTGTGAGTCATGATATCGGCAGTATTAAAAGTCTTTGTTCGCAAGCGGCTTATCTTGAAGGCGGCCGACTCAAAAGCTTCGGTAAGGCCGCGGCCATTGCCGAGTACTATGTCCGCGAGGTTCGGGAGGAAATGAATACGCAAAATCAAAACTGTCCGGCAAGTGCTGTTCGCATTCCTTCCACTATGCCATTGGGGTCCTCGATAACTATCAAGGAAGCCAAATTCAAGACCTCCGATGCCTTTGACCGTCGTGTGTCACAATTTCGCTACGGTATTGGTGGAGCCAGGATCCGGTTTGCAGAACTTCACGACTTAAATGATCAGCCTGTTGTTGCAGCTGAATTCAACCAGCATGTAAAAATAAAAATCTATTTCGACTTTGAGATCGAAGCCGATATTTCTGTCAATTACTACATCCAGGACGATAAGAAAAACCTTATTGTAGGTGCCGGATTGCCAATCGTTGGTCAGCCATTACTGCATGGATTGCCAGGTAGCCGACATATTGTTATTTATACAACTGCATTGCCGTTGCATGAAGGAAATTACAGTATACAGTTGCAATTAGTCAGGCGTGTCATTCAAGATCAGACCGCCGATTTTCTCGACGTCATTGAGGATGCCATCGTATTCAATGTTCAGCGCAGATTGACATCTCGTATCTGGACCAAGGTTTATTTGCCCAATTCAGTCGAGGTGTCCGAAGTATGAATTTTTCTATCTCTAAAATATTCAATATTTTTGGGTTTGGTAAGTATATAACTTATTGTCCCGTGTGTTGTACAGCTGGTGTCACATTCAACCCTCTGCCGGATTTTTATCGACAGAATGCAACATTGCATGGCTATGCACATTTCGGCAAAGGAGAAATGACGGCTCTTGATACTTACTCCTGCTCTAAATGCAATTCTTCTGATCGTGAACGCCTTTATGCTTATTGGCTAGCAGCAGAAATCAACGCAAAAGCTTTCTCTAGTAAAGCCAAGGCAATTCATTTTGCGCCAGAAAAATGTTTTTCAGACTATATTCGTCGCTCAAAAGCCTTTGCAGATTATCAAACAGCCGATCTAATGATGGAAGATGTCGACCATAAGGTCGATCTGATGAGTCTTCCTTTTCCAGACAGCAGCTTTGACTTCTTTATTTGTAGTCATGTGCTGGAGCATGTGCCTGATGATCGAATTGCTATTAGTGAGCTTCTCCGAATTACAAGAAGAGGAGGACGGGGAATATTGATGGCGCCTGTTGTCGTTGATTTGCCGCAAACGATCGAGGATCCAACTGTCACGGACGAAGCTGGGCGCTGGCGTTTGTTTGGGCAGAATGACCATGTGCGACTTTATTCACACTGTGATTTTGTTGTTCGAATTCTTGAAAGCGGGTTTTTATTGCAGCAGCTTAATCAGAATAATTTCGACAACGGTGTCTTCGAAATGCTTGGTCTTAAATCTACCAGTATCCTTTATGTGGTAACAAAGCCATGACATCTGTGATACGTTTCTTTATGCCTGATCTTAATCTGTATCGATTCCTGTTGGATCAAATCTGGAAAACCGGAAAACTCACCAATGGTCCGTTGGTCTTACGGTTGCGCGTGACATTAAAAAATTCCTTTAGCGTTCAAAACTTGCTGCCGATTGTGAATGGCATGCTCGAGTTGCAATTTGCGATCAAAACGCTTGATCTCAACGGCGAGATTGTCCAGCCCTCGATAGTAATTGACCACTGCCAACGCCAACTACAGCCTGCTTGTCCTGATGGTGCGGGGCTGGGAGATGTAGTCATTTTCTATAGCAATCCCTACAAGATGGGCTTTGTCTATCTGTTGACACCTATGGGTGTTGGCACAGTGGCACGCATGACAGTGAGGCTTCTTCGGCACATGCTAGCGAGTTTAATGCGCTTAAGGAGGAGATCGAACGCGTGGAGCCGGAAGTTTAAAATAGGGCAGTGGACTGCAAGGCCAACTCCAACCATTTGTTGCGAACGATTGGGATGAAAGGAAGATGAACAATAAGCCTATTCATGTAACCCGGCCCTATCTGCCGCCTCTGGATGAGTTTATTCCGTACCTCGAGCGAATCTGGGAAAACAAGATTCTCACCAACAACGGCCCGTTCCACAAGCAGTTGGAACAGGCTTTGTGTGATTACCTTGGCGTCGAGCATCTTGCCCTGTTCACCAACGCCACGATTGCTCTGGTTACTGCCCTGCAAGCGTTGCGCATCAGTGGCGAAGTCATCACCAGTCCCTATTCCTTTGTTGCCACTACGCACTCGCTATATTGGAACAACATCAAGCCGGTATTTGTGGACATCGATCCTGTGACCTGCAATCTTGATCCGGACCGCATCGAAGAGTCCATCACCCCACAGACAGCCGCCATCATGCCCGTGCATTGCTACGGCAACCCCTGTGCTGTGGAGCGCATCCAGAAGATTGCCGATACTTATGGCCTCAAGGTTATTTATGATGCTGCGCATGCATTCGGCGTCGAATACAAGGGCGAGAGTCTGTTGCGTCATGGCGATTTTTCCGTGCTCAGCTTTCACGCCACCAAAGTCTTCAACACCTTCGAAGGCGGCGCTATCATTTGTCCGGATGCCAAGACCAAGCAGTACATCGATTACTTGAAAAACTTTGGCTTCGCCGATGAAGTAACCATCACCGCGCCGGGTATCAACGGTAAGATGAGCGAAATTAACGCTGCATTCGGCCTGTTGCAACTTAAGTATATTGATGAAGCACTGGCGCGTCGCAAGCAAATCGAGACGCGCTATCGGGAATCTCTGGCTGATGTGGCGGGTATGTCCTTGCTGGCGATACCGTTAGACACAAGTGGTAACGCCTCCTATTTTCCTGTCTTCATCGGTCCGGGCCATGCGTTGAGCCGCGACGACCTTTATCATACGTTGAAAAAATCGGGCATCAATGGACGGCGCTATTTTTACCCCTTGATCTCGGATTTTCCGATGTATCGAGGATTACCCAGTGCAACGCCTAGCCGCTTGCCGCACGCACGGCGCGCAGCAGACCAAGTTATATGTCTTCCCATCTATCCGACACTGATGGATAAAGAGATTGACAAAATCATTGCGGCAATAAAGGAGAATTCATGAATATTCTCGTAATCGGCCAATGCACTCTGCATTGGGGTCGAATGGAGTTTGGTAACATTGGAAACTACTACATTATTGAACCATTCTTTCGTGAGTTGCACCGTCACTTTCCAAATTCGGAGATCCGCACCACCATGCAGATGTCTGAACAATTCTGCCAGCAGGAAAAAGTCACTAGCGTCCCCATGGAGTTGTATTACGCATGGAGAGGAAATGAACTGGAACTGGCAAGAAACGAGCTTCGTATATCCGAGTCGATAAATGCTATCGGTGCCAGCAATGAGACAACCCCCTACCTTGAAGCAGTGAAATGGGCGGACTTGGTGATTGACTTCAGCGGTGACATATGGGGTGACAACGCCAACTTTCTTGGCGATGATAGATTCGAGGTTGGTCTGATCAAGGATCTGGTAGCGCAAAACCTTGGCAAACGTACTGCCATGCTTGCAGGATCGCCTGGTCCCTTCTCAAATCCGGAAACCCTGGCTCTTGCAAAAAAGGTTTATGGTCAGTTTGACTTGGTTACCAATCGTGAACCAGTTAGCACTGAGCTTCTGGCTGGCCTAGGTTTCGACATCCGCAGGACCGTCGATCTGGCGTGTCCCGCTTTTTTGTTCGAACCCGAAAAAATCGCCAATATGACCGGCCTGCTCCAGAGCGAGGGGCTCTTGGTACAGCAGCGGAAAAAACCGGTCATCGGCTTTATCCTATGCGGCTGGAATTTTGAAAGGCCCCCCTTCGACCTCTGGCCGCGAGAAGACGGCGAGTACACCAAATTTGCCGAGAGTATTGAACTCATATCCGAAAAGCTGGGCGCTCAGGTCTGCCTCATGTCCCATGCCAACGGTTTCGATGTGCCCCCTGCGCTTTTCCGTCTGAAACACGGTCGCGATTACCCCATTGCCAAGCAATTGCAGGCCGTTGTTGAACGCCGTGGCATTGCCAAGGACGTGATTTGTCTAGATGGCATCTACGATACTTGGCAGACCAAGGCCATCGTCGGTGTCTTCGACATGCTTGTGAGCGGACGAGTCCATGCAGCCGTAGCTGGACTCTCCCAAGCCGTACCAACAGTTATCATAGACTATGGTCATGAGCCAAAGGCTCACAAGTTGTTGGGTTTCGCCACTGTTGCAGGCGTCCTGGAGTATGTGGCGGATCCGTCAAACGCCAACGACCTCAAGGAAAGGATCGAAGCGTGCTGGAATCACCGTCAGGAAATCAGGGCATTTCTCGACCGCCGAATTCCCGAGATAAAGGAACTCTCTCGGCAGAACTTCTCCCGCTTGCAGGCCATCATCTGATGAACGACTCCTTTAGGGTTGCCATCATGCAGCCTTATTTTCTGCCCTATATTGGTTATTGGCAGTTAATGCACAATGTTGACGTTTTCGTCGTCTATGACGACATTGAATACACCAAAAAAGGCTGGATAAATCGTAATCGTTTTTTAATGAACGGAAAACATCAAACATTCACATTGCCTCTAAAGAAAGATTCCGATTTTCTTGATGTTGATCAGCGTCAATTGGCGGATAACGTCAGCGCTGAAAAGGCAAAATTGATGCGTCGCTTGGAAGCATCCTACTGCAGAGCTCCCTTTTTTAAAGAAGGGAAATCCTTGCTAGAGGACATCCTCGCGAGCAGTGAGGAGAACTTGTTTAGGTTCATATACCAGTCCATAGAAAACATCCATGCCCGTCTTGGCATGACATCCCGGTTGGTCGTGTCATCCACACTCGGTATCCCGCGCTCGTTAAAGGGGCAGGGCAGGGTAATCGCTACCTGTAAGGCACTGGGCGCCACCGATTACATAAATCCAATCGGCGGCAGTGCGCTATACGATAAGCAGGCGTTCGGCGTTGAGGGAATTCGACTGCATTTCCTGCAGGTCCATCCGTTTGTATACAAGCAATACGACCACGAATTCGTACCCAACTTATCCATAATTGATAGCATCATGTTTGTCGGCTTTCGGGGATGCCTTGATCATCTGCAGCAAATAGACCTGCTTGGAGTACGAGCCTCATGATCAAGGTTGGTATCATCAGTTCCACCAAGGGCTCCGTTATGAATGCGGTGCTTCAGTTGCCCTACATGCGAGAACGGATCCAAACCGTAATTTCAGATCGGGAATGCGGTGCCATTGAAGTGGCTCAAAAGCACAGCATCCGGGTCGAAAAATTCATCACTCAGGACTCCAAAATTTTTTCTGACCTACTTTGCGATTATTTTTACAGCAATCCGCACGATTTAATCATTTCGTTCTACACCAAGTTGTTCCGTGGCAGACTGATAGAACAGTTAAATGGAAAGTTTATCAATTTTCACCCATCCATCCTGCCCGGCTGCCCAGGCAGTGACGGATTCGGCGACACCATCAAATCCGGTTCCCGATTCATTGGAGCAACGGTTCATCTCATTGACAAGGGCACGGATACGGGATTTCCTATCCTCCAGTTCGCTGCACCCTTTAATCCTAACTTAAGCCTTGTCGAGAATAGGCACGTTGTATTCATTGCTCAATGCAAGATGTTGATCCAAACGGTGAACTGGTACGAAGACGGCAGAATAATCATGGATGAATCCGGCCCCCCCCGCCTCAGAGCCGGGCAATACCGGGTCGGCGAATTTGCCCCCAATCTTGACTTCGCACAAGCAGTGCATTTCGTTCCATGAGTAAATACCAGTAGCTTACAGATAGGGTTCTCGTCAGTCAGGGAGTCAGAGCATATTGCATCAATCAACCGAGAAAGAATGGACTGACTCCAATGGAAGGATCAAGATAAACTGTTAGGGTAGCGTTATAATTTTAGCGCCGTCCGGTTGCGCCGACTTTTCAATGATCTATTAGTGAAGTTACTACATGCCAAAAGTTTCAATCATTCTGACGTCGTTCAATCATGAAAAATACTTGCGTGAGGCTATTGATAGCGCACTTAATCAATCATTTGATGATTTTGAGTGCATTATTTGGGATGATGCATCAACAGATAACTCATGGGAAATTATATGTAGTTACACTGATGCGCGCATTATCGCATGTCGCAATAGCCAGAATTTCGGCGGGGGTAATATCAATAGAGCCTTAGAGATCGCCAAGGGTGAGTACATCGCTATACATCATTCTGATGATGTGTGGGAGTTGGATAAGCTTGCTAAGCAAGTTGCTTTTTTGGATTCACGCGATGATATAGGCGCTGTTTTCACTAATGCACTTGCAATTAATGAAGATGGTCAGACATTCGTTGACGAAGATCATTTCTATTATAAAATATTCGATCAGCAAAATAAGACTCGTTTTGAATGGCTGAGACATTTCTTTATACAAGGAAACGCACTCTGTCATCCTAGTGTGCTGATCCGTAAATCTTGCTTCGACGACTGTGGATTATACAGAGTCGGTCTCGCGCAACTTGGCGATTTTGATATGTGGATTCGACTGATTTTGAAGCACGATATCTATGTATTTTCGGAAAAAATGGTTAGATTCAGAGTGCGAGATAGCGAAGCTAATGCTAGTGGAAGTCGTCCAGAAACACGGTCTAGAGTGTATTTTGAGCATCTACTGCTTCTTTCCAACTATCTAAAGGTTGATAAACTCGAAGATGTTATCAAGATATTTCCAGAAGCGCAAAAGTACTGTAATGGTAAAATCGCTAGTGCTCGTTATGCGTTGGCTATGGCCATTCTTGAGATCAAGCCTTTCAATTTTGCTGTGCAATTCGCTCTACAGATCTTGTTTGAGTTACTTAATAATCCAGACGAAAATGAGCGCCTCATTTTTGATAGCAAGGAGTTCGTTAGGCTGACCGGAGAGTTGGATCCATTAGGAGGAGGTAGCTTTGAGCGCCTTAGCCAGGCAGTAAGCGACCGCGATTGGCAAATTGCCAACCTCAGTCAAGCAGTGAGTGACCGCGATGTGCAGATTGCAAGCCTCATTCAATTTGTATCAGAAGAACAAATAATTATTCAATCTATTTTACAAAGCAATTCGTGGAGAATTACGGCGCCACTCAGGACAATGCGTACTCTGGTTATTCGCTTACTCCATTTCTTGAGTTAGTTGTAAGCGGATCTCAACTTGTGCTCGTTAATAATGTACTCGAAATATCGCTTCGGCATGAGCGTGGCATCTCGCAAGCTCTCAATCAGCATTCGTTTAGGCTGGTTCTGGATTTTGCCATGATTTTCAAGTTTTCCAGGATGACACCTTAAAGTTGGCGCAGCTTTTGATGAGGAGCTGTCCTGGGCTTTTTGATGCTAAGGAAAATGCGCATGGCCATCAGTCTAAAAAGTCAAGTTTAATATAGGATTGTTATGCTAAACAAGTTACTTAGTTTATTGCAGCAGGTTGTTATAGGGATATGCCTCCTTCCAGCAAGTTTTTATTACGGACAAGGAGATTGGTTAAAGAAGGTCCTGATCGGGAAGGCCTTCTTTTCTGAAATGCTGAGTAATTTACAGGAGGTTTTGTTGCGCCTTGAAGGGCGGAACTGTTTGGTGCGCGTTGCTGTGAAGGTGCCATTGAGCATTGCCTTTATTCTACACCAGACAAAGTCTTTCAGCAGAACTTTTCAGCGGATATGTAGCATACTGGGCGGAGCCCCGGCTTTTGGCAGTCCTCGTGGGCAAACCTGTAGCGAGCAATTTTCTGCAGAAATATACGAGTACGTGAGCTTCATTACTGATCGATCCCGGCAAGATGTGTCTCAGGATTTTGTGCCCATCGCGCAGGAGCAGGCCGATTTTCAAGGCATCCAGACAAAACTCATTGCGTTCTACTTGCCGCAGTTTCACGCTTTTCCTCTGAATGACGAATGGTATGGCAAAGGCTTTACCGAGTGGACCAATGTCACGAAGGCTATTCCACACTATACCGGTCACTATCAGCCACAATTGCCCATTGATATGGGATATTATGATCTTAACGATATCAACGTCATGAGGCGGCAAGTTGAGTTGGCAAAGCTCTATGGAATTCACGGTTTTTGCTTTCATTATTATTGGTTTTCGGGGACCAGGCTTATGGATATGCCGCTTTTCAAATGGCTTGAAGACGTGGAGATTGATTTTCCTTTTTGTTTGAACTGGGCGAACGAAAATTGGTCAAAACTATGGGACGGGGGAAATCAGGAAGTTCGTTATAAGCAAGACCTTCAACATGGCGATGACGAGAAATTTTTTGAGGATATACTGCCTTTTTTCAATGATCGCAGGTATATAAAGGTTAAAGGCAAGCCTGTGCTAATTATATATAGGCCGCATCTTTTTGATAAAAAGCGTTGTCGAGCGTTTGTGGATAGACAGCGTGAACTGGCAAAGGCACATGGTTTTGAGGGCTTATTTATTATTTCAGTTAACTCTCATGGTTTTCAGGATGACCCTAATTCTTGGGGTTTAGATGCGATGCTGGAGTTCCCGCCGCACGGAATGCTTGAGCAAGGTTTGCAGAGCAAGCAGATGAATATGTATGTTAATAAAAATTTTATTGGTCGAGTATGGGATGGTGGGGAATTTATTAAGAACAAAAAATATCTCTATGATGTTAATTATAAATTATTTAAGGGTGTGTGCCCATCATGGGATAATACGCCAAGAAAAGCATACACAAATGGATCTGTGATTGATAGTATCAGCCCTGATCTATACAAAGACTGGCTTGCTGATTGTATTGAATTTACAAGAAAATATCATGCTTCTGAAGAACAGTTTGTGTTTATTAATGCTTGGAATGAATGGGCAGAAGGTGCTCATCTCGAGCCAGACGCTCGTTATGGATACGCTTATCTTCAAGCCACAAAAGATGCGCTTTTAAGTAAGGGAGGGCAGACATGGAAAGAGTAGTTTTTGTGTCTGTATACATTGACAAAGATCTTTATGCGTCCTGCTTGGTTGACAATAGTTTCATTCATAATAATTGCTTATGTGCAACTGTTGGATTCGACAACACGCATGACAATCAAAATATCTCAGTAAGGTATAATCAGTTTTTAAAAGAATATGATTTTTCCTCTTCTGCGTGGTTTGTATTTTGTCATAGTGACTGGGAGGTCCGGGAGGATGTTGTTCCGCTTTTTGAGCAACTTGATAAAAACAGCCTCTACGGGCCAATTGGTGCTGTTCTTTTGTATGATAGTTGTGGCGGATTAGTTCGCGAATATCGAGGCCAATGTTTTGAAAAAAAACGTGACGGTACAAATGAACGTCACCAGCGATGTGTGCTCACCGATACGGGAGTTATTGTAGATACTTTCGATTGTCAGTGCTTAATTGTTCATTCTTCCCTAGTGGAAAAATATAACTTGCGTTTTGACGATAATTTAAAATTTGATCTTTATGTGGAAGATTTTTGTATCAATGCAAAATTAGCTCATAACATAAAAAGTAAAATTGTTAATATAAAATGCTGTCACTGGAATCAGTTGGATGATATAAGTCAGCGTCCTCAGTATTTTGATGATCTTGTTAAACTTAATCAAAAATATCCAGATTCTCTTTTCGCAGGTGTTGTCACTTTGCTTGGAGGAAAAAGCACTAGCGTATCTAAAGGCTACGCAAACCGATTGCCAGAGTTGGTGTATGGCATTTCGGCGACAGATGCACGAGGAACCGTGTATCATGTGTCTGTTGATCCTAATGAGCAAAATGACGCTAAAGCACTGCTTTATCAATTTGTCACCCCAGGGTCGATTGTGTTGGACGTGGGATGTGCCTGCGGTGATCTGGGGGTTGCGCTGAAAACTTATAAGGCATGCACTCTTTACGGTCTTGAATACAATTTTGACTCTGTGGTCGTCGCGAGGAGTACTGGTGCATATGAAGCTGTCCGGCAAGTCGATTTGAATCTTCTCGGTGATGATGAATATCCAGAGTATGCTTCAAAATTTGACTATATGATATTCGGCGATGTGCTAGAGCATTTGTATTGCCCGCAAGAAGTGCTGCGTAAAATGTTGGGATATCTTAAGCCTGGGGGGCGCTTGCTCATTTCATTGCCCAACATAGCCCATGCCAGTATCAAGGCTAACTTATTATTAAATGATTTTTCTTATACCGATGTTGGCTTGTTGGATAGGACGCATATACGATTTTTTACGCATAAAAGTATCCCGTCCTTTCTTGCAGAGAATAAAATCGTAATAGAAAAATATAATTATACGGTATGGGATATTTTAGGATTCCAACCTGAGAACCCATATCCATATTTACCTGCGTCTGTAAAGAATTTTTTGCTTCGCGATCCGCATTCTTATGTATGTCAGTATGTTATTAATTCTGTAGTGCGTGCTGATTTAAGTTTTCAAGAATGTGTTAATCTAAATTGTGTTCTGCATAATATTGATGAGCAGTGTAATTATTTTCTTAAGCGCTATAAAACAAGCTTTTTAGCAACATCGTTCTATGCTAAAACACATTTATTGATGGTTAAGTGTATAGTTGGATTGTGTATGCTGCCGTCTGTATATGTGTATGCTGGGAGTCTTGTTGCGTGTGTGCAAGGATTACGCAAAGGTAAAGCTTTTTTTGAAGAGGTCGCGCTTCATCATTATATAGTTGAAGACAAGGTTGAAAGTAAAGGCAGGTTGCTTCAGGCTTTTGTCAGGCGTTCTTTTAAATTTGCGATGACTTTAAAGAGGGCGCGTTCGTTACGTACAGCACTGGGAAAAGTAAAGCGTTTCTTGATGAGTAGATTTATTTCAACGAATAATGGCAGTAGTCTGATCGGAAGTGATCTTGCGACTAGGTCTCGGTATGCGTCATATATCCTTCGCACTGAGCCGCAGACAGAAGAAGACTTGTGCGCTATATCCTTAAAGATCAATTCATGGGCAGTGCCTCCCATCTTGACGCTGCACATGCATGTTGGTGTCAATGTTCTAGAAAGTGCTCGAGCAACGATTTGTTCAGTTGTGCGTCAATTGTATCCACACTGGGAGATGGTGCTTACTGCTCCACCTCAAGTTTATGGCAATCTAGAAGCGCTACTGAAGGAGTTTTCCGATGACAGGCGTATGCGCATTGTTATTTACGATGATCCTGAATTCGATCTTCCTGAAAATATTGCATTGAATGTAGCGGAAGGGCAATTTTTTATCATACTGGACGGTGGAGATCTTCTGCCTATCCATGCTTTGTATTACATCGCGTTGGAAATTGTGGAATATCCTGGTGCTCGTCTTATTTATTCCGATGCAGATGTTATAACGGACGGAATTCGGCATAGTCCTTTCTTTAAGCCTGACTGGAATGAAGAATTATTTTTAAATCAGGATTATCTTTGCAGACTTTCTGCGTATAAAACGATTCTGTTGCGGGAAAATTCGGGTTTTAGGCGTGAGTATGTTCCGTGCCAAGCTTACGACGCTGCCCTTCGTCTTGCAGTCAGTGGTACGCCGAGCGCTATTCGCCATATTCCTCGAGTGCTCTATCATTACGGTCACAATGATTTTTGTCTGTTCAATGAGGATAGCCGTGAAAAAGGACGTCAGGCTGTTGTAGCGTATCTAAAAGCAAAAGACATTGACGCTACGGTGGTCAGTACAGAGAAAAAGCTAAATCAGATTACGTATTCAGTGAAGATGCCGTTGCCTATGGTTTCCTGCATCATCGGCATGAAGGACAAGGCGGCCATGACACGAACTTGCCTTAAGGGTATTTTGCAAGAAACTGATTATTATAATCTTGAAGTCATTTTGGTTGATAATGAAAGCGTTGAGCAGGAAAGTTTTGCGCTTTTCGATGATTTGCAAACAGAGAAGCGGGTTCGCATCATTCATTGGGATCGCCCCTTTAACTATTCGCAAATTCAGAATATGGCAGTGAACGAGGCCAAGGGGGCATTTGTCGCTTTGCTGAACAATGATATCGAGATTATTTGCCCCGAATGGCTACGAGAGATGGTCGGTTATGCGCAAAGACCACAAATTGGTGCAGTAGGAGCCAGGCTTCTTTTTGCAAATGATTCTCTCCAGCACGCTGGGATCATTCTTGGGCCGAATGGAGCTGTTGGTCACGCGTTTCGTGATTTGCATAAAGATACTCAGTTACAGAAAAATCTTGCACATGCGGCTAGGTGGATATCTGGAGTGACAGCGGCCTGTCTTGTGATAAGCAAAGAGAAGTATCTAGCAGTTGGCGGTTTTAATGAAAAAGAATTGCAGATAGGATACAATGATGTTGATTTTTGTATTCGACTTCATCTTTTGGGATACAATAATGTTTATACGCCTCATGCTACACTGAGGCATCTTGAGTCTATATCGCGTGGCAAGGATGTTGATCCCATCAAGAGGTCTCGCGAGCAGTCTGAGTTGCAGTATATCATCTCTCGATATGGGCAACTGCTTCGATCTGATCCTCAATATAATTTAAACTTGTCATTTCTCGGAACTAATTATGATGTCCTTGAAGAATCGGAGCCTCTTAGGCTTCGTGATGTGTCTGTCTTGAGGTTTTAAATTATACGATCAAATTTATGTAGAGTAGATATATGTCTCGATGTTGAAATATATGTTATAGATATTGTGTTATGCACGCGTATAAATTTGTGATAGTGAATGTTCGATATCAGGTTGCTATGACATAAGTGAGTACAGCGGTTTTCTATGCAACTTTTTTGTTAAAAGTGCTTTTCAAACTAGTCACTGTAAGTACGTGCCTGTGCTTGCGGTGCGGTTTCTGCTTTGAATTGAGCTTGCTAACTATCAGATATGACAAATAAACTGATTTCATTCTATCTGCCGCAATTCCATCCTATTCAGGAAAATAGTCAATGGTGGGGTCCGGGATTTACAGAATGGACTAATGTCGCTTCATCTTTCGCGCGATACCCCGGACACCATCAGCCACAACTCCCTGCGGATCTCGGTTTTTACGATTTGCGTTTGGCTGAAACGCGTGATGCTCAAGCAAGGCTTGCTGCGCGTTATGGGATTTTTGGATTTTGTTACTATCACTACTGGTTTAATGGGCGCATGCTGCTTGAAAGACCTTTTAATGAGGTCTTGTCGTCCGGAGAACCTGATTTTCCATTTTGTCTTTGTTGGGCAAATGAAAATTGGACGCGAGCGTGGGATGGTCTCGATCGTCAAATTTTAATTCAGCAGCAGTATGCTTCAGAAGATTCGAGGCAACATATTGAGTGGTTGATAAGAGCATTTTATGATGTTCGTTATATAAAAATTAACAATTGCCCTTTGTTGCTCATATATCGGTTCGATCAGATCCCAAATCTTGAAAATCTGATCGAATGCTGGCGCGGTGAGACTAAAGCTGCTGGGTTGTCAGATCTTTATCTTTGTGCTGTTAAAACTGGATTCGTACAAAAGACTGATGAAGAAATCCTCAATCTTGGTTTTGATGGTGTCGTCGATTTTCAACCCAATCGCTTTGATTTTCCTCCTGCGCGCGGGATAAGATCGCGATTATTTCGCTGTGCGCGCCAAGTACTTTCGGAAGCAATTTATCAAAGAATTAAGCTCTCGGTTTCAGCAAACAATATTGTCGACTATCGAGGCATGGTTGAAGGAATAATGAGTAAAAAATGGCCTTCTCATTACCGTAAATTTCCGTGCGTTTTTCCTTCTTGGGACAACAGTGCTCGGAGGAAATCAGCTACAATAATTCAAAATGATGATCCTTCAATTTATGGTCGGTGGCTAAAAAAATCTATAGATAATGTTCAAACATACCCTGATTCTGAAAAGATCGTTTTTATCAATGCGTGGAATGAATGGGCTGAAGGTTGCCATCTCGAGCCTGATTTAAAGTATGGTCATAAATTTTTACAAGAGACATATGCCGCCTTAAATCTGAAATAATTTATGTTAAATTTGATATTTTTCTATGAAAACTTCAGTTGTCATACCTACATTAAATGCTGCTTCATCGCTTAGCCTGCTGATTGATTCATTGCACGATCAATATGGCGCTATTTTTGATATTATTATTATTGATTCCGAATCGACTGACGATACGATACGAATAGCGCATGACATGGGTTGTACGGTATTGTCTATTGCCCGGAGTGATTTCAACCATGGCGGTACACGTAACCTTGCCTCCATTCATGCACAGGGAGATATTCTCGTTTTCATGACTCAGGATGCTTTGCCAGTTGATTCTTTTTTTTTACAACATTTGCTTGATCCGATCCTTTCAGGTAAGACTGTGGCAAGCTTTGCCCGGCAGGTGCCGTATCCGAACGCGTCCTTAAGCGAGAGGTTCGCGCGAGTTTTTAACTATCCCCCCCACAGTCAGATACGGACGCGTGCAAGCATTGAGTCCATGGGCCTTGGGGCCTATTTTTTTTCCAACGTGTCTTCGGCAATTCGGAAAGATGTGTTCATGGATATGGGCATGTTTGCGGATGATGTAATCATGAATGAAGATATGCTCATGTGTGCAAAGCTTTTAAATGAGGGGCGCGCAGTCGCCTATGCCGCAGATGCACTGGTGTATCATTCACATGACTATTCATTGCAGCAGACATTTCAGCGATATTTTGACATAGGCGTTTTTTTTACCAGACATTTTGACATGCCAAATCTTGCAACCAATGGTCGGGGTGCCTCATACACGCGAAAACTCCTTTCGCACGCGATAAGGCATGGTGATTTGTCTGCTTTTTTTTATGCTGTTGGGGAGACTGCGGCAAAATTAGCAGGCTTTACTCTTGGAAAATTCGAAAGATTTGTACCCTTGATGTTAAAAAGACGCCTCAGTATGCACTCAGGGTTTTGGCAAACGAATAGGTCTCAAAACAAGGTTGCCTGTCGATGAAAACAAAACGCAATTCGTTTGCCATGGCGAGCATATTTGCCGTTTCGGATTTGCTTGGTCTGTTGCTGGTCTGGAGTTTGAGCGTATGGACACGGTATGCTTTCGGCGGACAGTTTGGAATTCTCCTTTATTGGAACCTTGTTCCTTGTCTTGGGTTGTTTCTGGCGTCCAATATGCTCGTTGGATTGTACCCAGGAATTCTGCTCAGCCCTCCTGAAGAACTCAAAAAACTCTGTCAGTCTACCTCGGTAATATTCCTTGCCATGTCGGGCGCAGTGTTTCTTTCGAAACAGGGGGAACTCTATTCCCGTGGGATTTTTCTCATGGCATGGTTGGGAGCGCTTCTGGTGCTTCCGCTTTTTCGGTCTTTGGTCCGCCGGCAGGTTCACGCAAAGGAGTGGTGGGGACATCCCGTAGTTATCTTGGGTGCTGGCAAAACTGGGCGCGAGGTGTGCAACACATTGACCCGTGAGCATCGCCTTGGTCTGCGACCTGTGGCCTTTTTCGACGATGATCCAAGCAAAGCGGGGTCCAAGATCCAAGACGTTCCGGTAGAGGGGGGCCTTGATTCTGCGGGAAATTTTGTCGGTGCATGCCGGGACGCTGTCGCCATCGTGGCCATGCCTGGGGTATCACCCGCACGCCTTGTTGAAATTTTGGAAGGGCCGGCATCCGAGTTTCGTCGCTTGATTCTGATTCCCGATCTTTTCGGCGCGGCCTCGCTGTGGATTTCAGCCTTTGATTTAGGCGGGATTTTAGGCCTTGAGGTCCATCAGAAGCTTCTTGATCCGCGCAGACAATGGGTCAAGCGATGCATGGAGCTTGCGCTGATTATGTTTTTTCTGCCTATCATTTTATTGCTGTCTTTGACGATAGCCATCTTGATCAAGCATGATTCCTCCGGCCCAATTTTTTATCGACAAAAGCGCATCGGAGTGGACGGTAAGGATATTTTCATCTGGAAGTTTCGGACCATGGTCCAGGATGCTGACGATGCGCTGGCAGAGTGCTTGGCTGCCGATCCAGATCTGCGTGCCGAATGGGATCAGAACCACAAGTTGGCTTGCGACCCGCGCATCACCCGCGTGGGGCGCATTTTGCGTAAGACAAGCCTGGATGAGCTGCCCCAACTCTGGAACGTGTTGCGCGGGGATCTGAGTCTGGTAGGTCCGCGTCCCATTGTCAGGGACGAGGTGGGCAAATATAAGGGCGGTTTTTCCCTCTACAAGAAGGTAAAGCCCGGATTGACCGGGCTTTGGCAGGTTTCAGGGCGAAGCGATACATCATATGCCGAGCGGGTCCGTCTGGATGCGTATTATGTTCGCAACTGGTCGGTCTGGTTTGATATTTATATTTTAGTCAAGACTCCTGGCGAAGTGTTTCGTTGCCGCGGGGCCTGCTAATTTTCTTTCGCGGTCCTCCACATCATGCAGTGACACAATCATTTGTAGCGCGTACTTTTTCTGGCTTAGCTTTTGTTTTCAACACCAAACTGCATCCCAAAAGTATTCCAAGGATTGAGAACGCCATGCCGAGCCACCATGTCCGAAAGAAGTCGTGGGCACTCAAGCCAGACGCCATGAACCCGAGGAAAGTGGCCCAGAAGCATGCGGTCAGTTTCCATGCTCTTGATTCATCAGCTGTTCGAGCGATGATAATTTTGCGAAGGCTCCACAGCATGTAGGACAGCAGAAAGAAAAGCAGGATGCCAAGTCCTATTAAGCCCATTTCACACAAGAATTGCAGATAGATGTTGTGGGGGTGCTGGATGCTTTGCGAATGCATCTGAAACTTGAGCCCCAAGGCATGGACTCCAGGGTTGTAACTGTTAAGACCTACGCCGAGAATCGGGGCGCTTTCAAAGACCTTCCAGGCGAAAGGCCAGAGTTCTTTGATGCGCCCGTCCTGCATGATCATTTCAAATGAAGTGCGCTTGATGAAAAGCAGTCCTCCTGCCAAGACCGCGCCACTACAGGCAAGCCCTTTCCAGGAAATGGCGTTGAGCAGGACAAGGGTGGCAATGGTAGCCACAAGAAAGCCCAGAAGTCCGCTCCTGGTCTGAGAACCCACCAGCAGAAAAATGCCGGGTGCAAGTACGGTCGCCAAGAATGCGTACCTTGCCTGCTTGCTCCATCTTGACGGCAAAATGAACCAGGTGGCAAAGGCCACTGGAAGAACCAGTGACATGTAGTTCCCGACGCGATATGTTTTAAAGGATCCTGTCAGTCGAATCCCCGTTGGCCCGTCGAGAGGTGCATCGCCCCGTATCAGGTCGAAGCCCGTGACATATTGATATATCCCGTCAAGCCCTTCATAAAATCCTGCGATTGCGAAAAGAATGACGAGCAGCTTGATGTCTTTTTCATTCCGGATAAATTCCAAGCCAATGAGGAGAAGTGTAAAGGCGCCGTTGATATTTGTCTGGAATCCGTACCAGCCGTTTGATATGTTGATATTATGAAATATTTTAAAAAATAAAAAAGAGATGAATAGAAAGTATACCCATTTTATTCGTCCGAGAGCGCAAAGATTTGATTCACGATATTTTATTGAATAGTATCCGATTAGTCCGATTAGAGCAGTAACTGATCCAACATTGGAAGGTGCTTTTCCGATAGGGAGTGTCAGGATGAATATGCAAAATCCCAAACGGAGCAAATTGATAGAAAATAAGCTTAGATTATCTTTGTCATAAAATGAGTTGTTGAAAATGTTGAAATTGCATCTGTGCAAAAATTGACTGTTCATTCTATGACACCTCTTTGAGGAAACGTGTTTTGTATCTTTCCGGATTTGTTTTTCTTTTAATTCCTAGAAGAAGTCTGTTCGCATATATGAATGCTTTTAAGAGTGAGTTGAACTTTGTTAATTTGTAGAATAAAAGATATTCCTGCATTTTTTCAGTTCTTCTCGAGGCGGCCTTGAAGTGGAGTATGCTCCCGGTTCTTCTTTTGACATCATTGAAAAATTCAGACTCGAGAATCAAGATTTCTGCATTTTCAAATCTGTATTTTGTTCCAGGGGATATTTTGTCGTTAATGTTGAGCAATATGTCGCTCAGGGCTTTTTGGTCTGTCGAGTCCTGGTCGTTTTCGCATCTTGAAATCCAATTCTTGAGCAGACTTTCCAACCCGGCCTTATTTTTCGACAGGGGGTCTACCAGAATGACTCCGCTGTTGATGATTCCATTTTTGCGAAAGTCGCTTGCCGTCTGTTCGGAATATATCCTGAAAGTTAGACAGATGTCCGCCTCGGGAAAAAAAGGGCGCTCCGTAAAGAGGCAATCTGCGTCAATAAACAAGAATTTCTGCTGTGATCTGTAAAAATAGTCGAGAATGCATTTCGGTTTATGTGTTGCTTTAATGCTATTTTTTGAGTTGATATTTTTGTATTCCTTACTTGTCTTGAATTCAATAAAATGCGCGTTAATTGTCTTTTTCGTATCCTCGCATATTCCGAGATCGTAAACTACGAGTTTTTTTCCAAATGTCCGCAAGCAGTTTTCTGCCAAGTTTCTGACAAAGTGGGCGTAACCTTCGTCAGCGCTCGTAACTATTGCATAGGACTCGTTCATTTTTGACCTTCGAACTGGAGCGTGTAGAGTTTGGTGTACAGGGGACAGTTTTGCAGAAGTTGTTCGTTGGTGCCTTGGCTGACGATTTCGCCATCTCGCATGACAATAATCCGGTCTGCGGAGAGTACGGTGGAGAGGCGATGAGCGATGACAATGCTGGTTCTCCCCTTCATGAGGTTGTCCAGAGCCTGCTGGACGATGCGCTCGGATTCAGTGTCCAGAGCCGAAGTGGCTTCGTCCAGGATCAAAAGCGTAGGGTTCTTCATGATGGCCCTGGCAATGGTCAGACGCTGTTTCTGTCCCCCTGAGAGCTTCACGCCTTTTTCGCCGACGACCGTGTCGTAGCCTTGGGGCAGTTCCATGATGAAGTCATGGGCGTAGGCTGCCTTAGCAGCCTGCTCCACCAGTATTTGGTCCGTGCCCGGTTGCCCGTAGGCGATATTGTCTCGTACCGAAAGATTGAAGAGAAACGGGTCCTGGGACACGATGCCAATGTTCGTGCGCAGGCTGGCCAGCGTGTAGTCGCGCAATGGGCGGCCGTTCAGACGAATCACGCCCTCCGTGCAATCGTGAAAACGCGGCACCAGGTGCGCAAAGGTCGTCTTGCCGGCGCCGCTCTGGCCTACCAAGGCAATGCGCTCACCTGCATTGATTGTCAGGTCGATGTCCTTCAGCGCCGGCTCCGGCGATCCCGGATAGAAAAAGCTCACGCGCTCAAAGGACAAGGTGCTGAACGGAGGGTTGAATTCAATCGCGCCCCCGGTTTCTTCAATCAGATCTGTCGAATCAAGAATTTCGAAGACGCGCTCCGCCCCGGCCATGGCCTGCTGGATGGTGTTGTTGGCTTGGCTGATGGATTTGAAGGGATCGTACAGCATGATCAGAGCCGTCATGAAGGAGAAGAATTCTCCAGGGGTTCGATGCCCTGCGACGACTTGGCTTCCTCCATACCAGATGACCAACCCGGCCCCGACTGCTCCAATGAGTTCCATGATAGGAGAGGAGAGCTGGTTGTACATTTTGCCCCTGATGCCGATACGAGCCAGATTGTTGCTGACGAGTCTGAATTTGTTCTTTTCAAACTCTTCGGAAGCGAAGGCCTTGACCACCCGCAACCCGTTGAAGCTCTCCTGCAGATGGGAGGAGATGTCGGCAAGTTCCGATTGGTATTTGCGTCCGATTTTGCGCAATTTTCTCCCAAAATAAATGACTGGGTACACGGCCAGGGGAAAAACCAGGCAGGCCCAGAATGCCAATTGTGCATCCCTGTAGAGGACCAGACCGATCAGCCCAACCATGGTCAAACTATGCTGAATGATGCGGATGAGTTCAGGCAGGCTGGCGCTGATCAGATTAACGTCGCTGATGATGCGCGACATGAGCATGCCGACGCGCGTTTCACCAAAAAAATCCAAGGGCAGGCAGATGATCTTCGCGAACAACTCATACCGCAGTTGCTCAAGGACTTTGGTTCCGCAGTAGGACATGAGATATTTCTGGACGAAAAGTCCGAGCCCCTTGGCGAGAAAGACGCCGACAAGCAGAAAGGGGACAAGGACCAGCGCGGTCTGATCCTTGTTGATGAAAATTTCGTCAAGGGCCGGCTGGACCAAATAGGCGGCGCCGGCTGTGCTGAGGGCGACTATGCCCAAGGCCGCGAAGGACGCGACAATAAGCAGCTTGTACGGCAAAAAATAGCTCAGGCTGCGCCGAAGCAGCTTTACAGTATGGTTTTCCAGGAGTTTCATGATTTGTCAGGCAGCCTTTCGGCAATGCCCATCTCCTTGTACAGTTTGCGGAAACAGCGGTTGGTCTTGGCCCGGACAAAGAAGGGCCAGCGTAACCAAAATTGCCCTCTGTAGCGCTCTCTGCCGGTTTGAAAGTCGATGAAGACCGGACATTCCGGTGACTTTACCAGGATGTTGCGAGGGACGATTCCAAAATGATCAATAGCGTGGCGTACAAAGACTTCACGCCGAATTCGTTCCAATGTCGTCCAGAATTCAGGACTGAGCATGCGCGTGTTTTTGACAAGGCTTGGCGCGATTTCCCCTCTGTCGTCACGTACTACGTCCATGACGAGCGCCTTGACGCCTTCCTGAGTTGTTTCAATTCCGTGAATGTGCACAAAATGGCGGCGGAGTTCTGCTGGGCAGACAGCAAGAATCTTCTTGTAGTTTTGCCATTCGTATTCGAGAAAATCTCTGATTCCGTATTTGGCATTCACAATTTCATCAGGATCGGGACGCCCTCCCTTGAACCTGCGTTTCTGGATCAATACCTTGGCGCAGAGGTCGGGCTGGCCGACCACGGCGCGAATTTCGCACCAGCCGCCTTTGACGATCGGGGGGCCAAGTTCAATCACCGGCAAGCTCCTCGTGCCTGGAAAAAAAAATCAATTTTGTCGGACATGATGCGTAGCGAATTCTCATTGGCCGCGTTCCAGAAAATTTGGCCGAGTGCCAGGATATCCTCGACTTCGGTTTCGAGCAGGCTTTTCAGGGTGGTTGCGACATGTTGTGCGCCGGAAGAAGCGGGCAGCAGCAGGCGTTGAGCCTGGTGCGGCCAGACTTCGTTAACTCCGCCGGTATCCCTGGCCACGCATACCAGCCCTTCGGCCATGGCTTCAAGCAAGGTGTTGGGAAGTCCCTCGCTGTAGGACGGGAGAAGAAAAATGTCCGATTTTCGTAGCGTGCTCCTCACATCCTTCTGAAATCCATGCCACACAATTCTGTCGTCAAGGTCGAGTCGGGAGGCCAACGCTTTCAATTCGGTTTCTATGCGTCCGGTCCCCACAATATCATAATAAAAATCGTACCCGAGTTTTTTCAGTCCGGCCAGGGCCTCAAGAACATCCTTGTGTCCCTTGTCCGCGTTGAGCTGGCTGGTGGAGATGAAGCGCAAAGGGGAGTGCACCGTGGCTGGCGGCTCCGGAGCCGGCTCCTTGCCGGTCAGGATCACCGTGACCTCTTCCGGCCGGAGATACGGCAGTTCCTGCAGCATGCCGTTCTTGATCTGCTCGCAAGGGACCAGGATGGAGGGGCGCACCCATTTGTGCATCAGGCGCACCTTCCAGGTGTTCAGCATGTCGCCTGCCAGCCCCACCCGGTGCACGACGGGAATGCCGAGAATCCTGGCCGCTACACCGGCGGAACGCATGTCCTTGCCGACGTTGACAACAACCAGATCGACCTTGCCCCTGCGGAACATTCCCATGAAGCGCGAAATCAGCAGGGGGTTGAAATCCGGGCCGAAGGAGAGTCCCAGGGCTTCCAAACCCATCTCGCGCGCCTTGTCGACGAAGGGACCGGGGCGTCCGACAATGACGGCGTGATGGCCCCGTCTGGTCAGACCGCAGGCAACGTCCAGGGTCCAGCTCTTGACGCCGCCCCATTTGTTTGTGGAGTTGACGAAACAGATGTTCACGTTCGCCCCTTTGGCCGTCTTCCCCGGATCAGCGAAGCAGTGGGCCTTGTGGACAGAAGGGCCGTCTTGGCCCCGAGCCAGGAGCGGCTTTTGCGGTCCTTGACCGCCAGCCTCCCAATGCGAAGGGGGTCCGTTCCCGGCCCGACGTATCCGGCCTGAAGATTCAGCACGCCTTCAAATCCTGCCTGCCTGGCCGCTTCCAGGGTGATGTCGTCATATTCCCCCCACGGCAGGCAGAGAAAAGGGCAGGGCTTTTCGAGAATCCTCTCCAAATGCCCCTTGCTGCTGCTGAAATCATCAAGGCAGAAGGCCATGCGCTCTTCGGGCGTTGCCAGGGTCAGCGGGCGGCCGGCCCAGTCAAGGCCGAAGCCCGCATGTGCGTAGGCGCTGCCGACGGGGTGGACGGGGGTGTCCGCTGGGGCCGGCCCGCACAGGGCCTCATGGCTCCAGTGCCGGTTGTCGCCCAGAACGCCCTGCCGAACCCGATTTATGAAGCAGGCCTGATGCGCTGCCGAGTGCGAATAGACCTCCATCCCCGCCTCGCGAACCATGGCCCGGACCTCGTCATGGTTCATGAAGCCCTCGAAATGCCCCTTGAGCGCTCTGCGCATGATCTCGCTCAAGGAAGGCACGGTTGTGCCCTGGCCGCCCTGGTCCGCACGCGGGCGAGCCTTGCCGGGCGCCAGGAAATCCGTGACGGCGAAGAAAGCGGCGCACATGCCGCGCCGCATGAGTTCCGGCACCGCATAGACCCAGTTGTCCAACGTGCAGTCGTCGAAGGTCAGGACCACCGATGGCCCAGCCATGCGCCGTTCGCCCCGGACGATATCGAGCAGGTGTTCGAGGCTGATGCTTTCCAACCCCATCCTGGCAAGCATATCCAGATGGCTGCCGAATTTTTCCGGCGTCATGCCGCTGGCCGGCCGCACCTGGTGGTAGCACAGCACGGGGATGCTCCCCCCCAGGGCGGCCTGCGCCAGGGAAAGGAGGCTCATGCCGCTGCCCGCCTGGCCAGGTCGCCGTACAGGGCGATGGTCCTGTCCCGCATCGCTTCAATGGAGAACTCGGCCCAAAGCGCCGCGGTGTCGGCTGCCGGGAGGGCCATGGCGGATTGGAGCTGATCGGCTGCCCGGCGCATGTCCATGAAGGCGATGCGGTCGTAGTAGTCCCGGATCTCTTCGAGGGGCGCCGTTCTTGACGCCAGGATGGGCAAGCCGTGGGCGCAGGCTTCAAGGGCCACGCCGGGCATGCCTTCGACGCCCGGCTCCGAGCAGAAGGCCAGGCAGTCCAGAGCTGCGTAGCAGCGGTGGATGTCGCGGCGTTCGCCCAGAAAGGTGACGTCCTGCTTCAAACCGTTTTCGCGGGCCCATTCCCTGTGCCCAGGCAGGCCGTCTCCGTCGCCGATGACCACGAAGTGATACCGGCCCGGAGCCTGGAGGCATGCCTCGCGGGCCATGTCCAGGAACCTTTCGACACCCTTGCCGCGGGACAGGCGCCCGACGAAGCCGACCAGTTTCCGGTCCTTCGGCACGCCCAGCTCCTCCCGTGAGGCCGGTGCCACTTTGTCCGGCAGGGTCAGGCCGTTGTGCAGGACCTGCAGCATGGAGTCCGGCAGGCCCGTGTGCCGCTGGAAATAGTCGCGCGATTCGCGGGAGACGAAGAGCACCTTGTGCGAAAAGAGGCGGTGAACAAGCGTTTCCTCCAGCATCTGTTTCCGGCGCCGCAGGGCGGTGGAGCCGTACCAGTGCAGCTCGCTCAGGTGGACCTGGCCGATGCGTACGGGCACGCGGGCCATGGCTGCGGCAAGGATGCCGAAAATGTTGCCGCCGAAGGAATGGGTGTGCACGATGTCGGCCTTGTGTTCCCGGAACAGCCGGGCCAGCCTGGAGATGGCCAGCGGGTCCCAGTGGCCCTTGCGGGGCAGGAAGTGCGTCCCCACGCCCAAGGCCGCCAGCTCGTCGAAGAACACGCCCTTGTCCTTGTAGGTCACTACGTGGACGTCGTAGTGCTCTGCGAGTAGTGGCAGGAGCGCCCGCAGCCTGCGTTGGACGCCACCCACCTTGAGGTTGTTTGTGACCCGAAAAAGCACCGGTTTGCGCATGGTTACCCGTTTTGACCCAAAATTTTCTTCGCCAGCACGGCCGCCCCGAAGCCGTTGTCGATGTTGACCACGCCCACGCCCGGGGCGCAGGAGTTGAGCATGGCCAGGAGCGGGGTCAGGCCGGCGAAGTTGGCCCCATAGCCCGTCGAGGTCGGGACCGCAATGACCGGGGCCTTGACCAGCCCGCCCAGGACGCTGGGCAGGGCTCCTTCCATGCCGGCCACGGCGATGACGACGCGGGCCTGGCGCAGGGTGTCCAGGTGCCGTTCCAGGCGGTGCAGGCCGGCCACGCCGACATCGGAGACCAGATGCGCGCTCAGATCGAGGAATCTGGCCGTGCCCAGGGCCTCGCGGGCCACGGGCAGATCCGAGGAGCCGGCCGTGACGATGAGCACGTCCGACTCGGGCGCCCTGGGGTCCGGCGCGAGCAGGTCCGCGCCCAGGCTGAAGAGCCGGGCCTCCTCCCACAGGCATCCGTGCGGGAAGATGCGCAGCAGTTCCCGGCAGTGACCCTCCGCGACTCTGGTGGCCAGGACGGGGTGGTGCCGCCCGAGGGCGTCCAGGGAGGCGGCGATCTGCTCCAGGGTCTTGCCCTGTCCGTAGACCACCTCGCCCACACGCGTGCGCTCGAAACGGCCAGGGTCGAGGTGCAGCCCGTCGTGGCCGCACCCGGTGATGGCTTGCGCCGCCGCTTCGCAGGAGACGGTTCCGGCCGCGACATCGCGCAGCAGCTGCTTGAGATCCTTTGGATTCATGAAAGAATGTACCTGATGAAATGATGGGCGGTCACGGAAAGTCCGCCCCAGCCCTAGCAGAAGGGCCGTGGGCGGGCAAGCCGCCTGGCCCGGCCCGTATTGCAAAGAGGCCTTGGAAAAGATAGCGTGCGCGGATATGGCGGCCAAGCGTATCCTCTTCATTTCACGATCGGAACTTGTTTCCCCGCTCCATGCGCAGTTCAAGGCCCATGACTGTCAGGCCATGGTCGTCGAGGACCGTGCCTCGGCCCTGAAGGTCATCGAGGGGCGCAAGGCCGATCTTGTCTTCACCCTGCCGAGCCTGCCCGGATACCGCGCCCAGGATCTGCTCGAAACCGTGCAGCAGTCAGGCAATCCCCTCCCGATCATCGTCTTCACGGACAAGGGCAGCGCCGACGAGGCCCGCCTGTTCATGGAACTGGGCGCCCAGGACTACTGGCTCTGCCCCCTGACCTGGGAAAAGGTCCAGGCCGCCCTTCCCGCCGACGCCCCTTCCGGACCCGCCACGCCCGTCGCGCCGCCCCAGGGGAAGCCGCGGGAGGTGTCCATCATCGGCCGGCACCCGGCCGTGATGCGTGTCCTGGCCCTGGCCAGGCAGGTGGCCGCGTCCAAGGCCACGGTGCTCATCTCCGGCGAGTCGGGCACGGGCAAGGAGATGTTTGCGCGTTTCATCCACGCCCATTCTGGCCGGGAGAACGGGCCATTCGTGGCCGTGAACTGCGCGGCCCTGCCCGAGCATCTGCTGGAGAGCGAGCTCTTCGGGCACGAGAAGGGCGCCTTCACCGGCGCCATCTCGCGCAAGCTCGGCAAGTTCGAGCTGGCCAGCGGCGGCACGCTGCTCCTCGACGAAATTTCCGAGATGGCCCTGCCCCTGCAGGCCAAGCTTCTGCGCGCCCTGCAGGAGGGCGAGATCGACCGCGTCGGCGGCGTCGAGACCGTCAAGGTCGACGTGCGCGTGCTGGCCACCACCAACCGCCATCTGGAGCAGAGCGTGGAGAGGGGCGAGTTCCGCCAGGACCTCTTCTACCGCCTGAACGTCATCCCCCTGCGCCTGCCGCCCCTGGCCCAGCGCGGCGAGGACGTGCTGCTCCTGGCCGATTTCTTCATCCGCCGCAACTCCCGCGAATACGGCCTGGGCGTCCTGCAGCTCTCGGACGACGCCAGGCAGTGGCTCATGGCCCACGACTGGCCGGGCAACGTGCGCGAACTCCAGAACCTCATGGAGCGGGCCGTGCTCCTGGCCGGCGGCGGCCCCATCCGGCCGGTGCATTTCCTCATGGACGGCCAGGACTGGTCGCCGGAGGACGAGGAATCGGAGGACGCTGTCGGCAGCGCCCCCCCGGTCCAGGCACCGTCCATTTCCTTTGAAGAGGGCGGCCGCATCCCGACCATCCAGGAAATGGAGATGCAGCTCATCATAAGGAGCCTGGACAGGACCTCCGGCAACCGCACCAAGGCTTCGGAGCTGCTTGGAATTTCCGTGCGCACCCTGCGCAACAAACTCGGTGAATACAGAAAGATCGGCCTGGACATCCCCTGAAGACCGGGCCGTGAAGGAGAAATATCATGCTTTGTTCGCAAGTTGAGGGCTACCTGTCCAGATCGTCGTGGATCCGGCGCATGTTCGAGGCCGGCATCGAACTCAAGAAAAAGTACGGGCCCGAGAACGTCTACGACTTCAGCCTGGGCAACCCGGATCTGGCGCCGCCCGCGGCCGTGGCCGAAGGCCTGCGCGAGCTGGCCGACGAGGCCGGCAAGCCCTTCGCCTTCGGCTACATGCCCAATGCCGGCTACCCGCAGGTGCGGGCACGCCTGGCCGAGGTCATCGCCGGCGAGCAGGGCACTGCCGTGACCGCCGACGAAGTCGTCGTGACCTGCGGCGCGGCCGGAGGCATCAACGCCCTGTTCCGGGCCGTGCTCGAACCGGGCGACGAGGTGCTCTGCCCGGCGCCGTATTTCGTGGAGTACGGCTTCTACGCCGAGAATCACCGCGGCGTGCTGAAGTCCGTGCCGTCCAAGCCCCTGACTTTCGAGCTGGACATCAAGGCCCTGACCGCGGCCATCACCGAGCGTACCCGCTGCGTGCTCGTCAACTCGCCCAACAACCCCACGGGCCGCATCTATACCATTGAAGAGCTGGCCAGCCTGGCCGACGTCCTGCGCCAGGCCTCGGCCCGCACTGGCCGGCCCATCCTGCTCATCTCCGACGAGCCCTACCGTTTCCTGGCCTACGACGGCGCCGAGGTCCCAGCCATCTTCCCGGTCTACGAGCACAGCGTGGTGGTCAGCTCCTTCTCCAAGAACCTGGCTCTGGCCGGGGAGCGGGTCGGGTACGTGGCCGTGAACCCGGCCATGCCCGAGGCAGCCAAGCTGGTGGCGGGCGTCATTCTGACCAACCGCATCCTGGGCTTCGTCAACGCCCCGGCCGTGGGGCAGAAGTTGCTGGCCAAGGCCCTCGGTCACCAGGTGGACGCCTCCGTCTACGCCGGCCGCCGCGACGCCATGGCCGAGGTCCTGCGCGAGGCGGGCTTCTCCTTTTCCATGCCCCAGGGCGCGTTCTATTTCTTCCCGCGCATCCCCAAGGGCGGGGACGACACGGCCTTCGTGAACGAGCTCATGCAGGAGCAGATCCTGGCCGTGCCGGGCTCGGGCTTCGGCTACCCCGGCTATTTCCGCCTGGCCTTCTGCGTGGACGAGAGCACCATCCGCGGCGCCGGTCCCGGCTTCGCGCGGGCCTTCGCCAAGGCCATGGCCTAGTACCGTCGGGTTCGGGCGGGTTTTCGCCCCCCGCTTTTTGCCGCCTTTTTTCGTCTCGACCCCGCGACGCGCAGCGTTGCGGGGCGCCGAGACCGTACTTGACGGGTGCATGGAACTTGTCTATGCAACCCTACTTCTTTTCCCTACAATAGGTGCCCTTGCATGTTCGACAGCTTGTCAGACCGGCTTGAATCGGTCTTCAAAAAATTGCGCGGCCACGGCCGCCTCGACGAAGGCAACATCCAGGACGGCCTGCGCGAAGTGCGTCTGGCCCTGCTGGAAGCCGACGTCAACTTCAAGGTCGTCAAGGACTTCGTCGAACGGGTCAAGGCCAGGGCGCTGGGGCAGGACGTGCTCGGCAGCCTTACGCCGGGGCAGCAGGTCATCAAGATCGTCCACGAGGAACTCATCGAACTCCTGGGCGGCGAGAGCTACGCCCTGGACTTCAAGGGCAAGCCGCCCTACGTGATCATGATGGCCGGCCTGCAGGGCTCGGGCAAGACCACGTCCGCGGCCAAGCTGGCCCTCTACCTGCGCCGCCAGAAGTATCAGCCCTACCTGGTCCCGGCCGACGTCTACCGCCCCGCGGCCATCGACCAGCTGACCAAGCTCGGCTCGGAGCTCGGCGTGCCGGTCTACCCGTCCACCGTGGAGATGAACCCGGTGGACATCTGCGCGGCGGCCATGCGCGATGCAGAGCTCAAGGGCTGCTCCGTGATCATTCTCGACACGGCGGGCCGCCTGCACATCGACGAGCTGCTCATGCAGGAGCTGGTCGGCATCAAGGAAAAATGCCGGCCCCATGAAATTTTGTTCGTGGCCGACGCCATGACCGGCCAGGACGCGGTGATCGTGGCCGAGAAGTTCAACGAGGTCCTGGACATCACCGGCGTGGTCCTGACCAAGATGGACGGCGACGCCCGCGGCGGCGCGGCCCTGTCCATCAAGTCCATCACCGGCAAGCCGCTGAAGTTCGTCGGTATGGGCGAGCGCCTGAGCGAACTGGAGGTCTTCCACCCGGACCGCATCGCCTCGCGCATCCTGGGCATGGGCGACGTCCTGACGCTCATCGAGAAGGCCCAGGCCACCATCGACGCCAAGGAGGCCGAGGCCCTCGAGAAGAAGTTCAAGAAGGCCGAGTTCGACCTCGAAGATTTCCGCACGCAGATGCGGCGCATCAAGAAGCTCGGCTCCCTTGAGGGGATCATGAAGCTCATCCCCGGCATGGGCCAGATCCGCAAGCAGCTGCAGGACGTGCAGATGCCCGAGAAGGAGCTGTCCAGGGTCGAGGCCATGATCAACTCCATGACCATGGCCGAGCGCCACGACCCCAAGATCATCAACCCCAGCCGCAAGCAGCGCATCGCCAGAGGCAGCGGGGTGACGGTCACGGAAGTCAATCAGCTGCTCAAGAATTTCGAGCAGATGCAGAAGATGATGAAGAAGATGATGGGCGGCAAGATGCCGGCCATGCCCCAGGGCGCACGCATGCCCGGGATGCCGGGGATGCCCGGCATGGGCGGTATGCCCGGTGCTCTGCCGGGCGGCATGCCCGGCATGCCCGGAAAGGGGCCTGGCGGGCGTTCGGCCGCCGAGGCGGCCAAGCTCAAGGAAAAGCGCAAGAAGGCCAAGAAGCAGCGCAAGAAAAAATAGCCGCCCGGCTTGCCCCTTCCGCTGGAGGCGGGCGTCGGACGCGCACCACACTTACGTTCAGGGAGAACTACAATGGCTATGAAACTCAGACTGACCCGCATGGGCTCCAAGAAGAAACCCTTCTACCGCATCGTCGCCGTGGATTCCGCTTCCCGTCGCGACGGCCGGGTCCTTGATTACGTGGGCTACTACAACCCCATGACCGAGCCCGCCGACATCAAGATCGACCAGGACAAGATCAAGAGCTGGATGGAACGCGGCGCGCAGCCCACGGATACCGTTCGCTCCTTGCTAAAGAAAGCTGGATTCAGTAATTAGTACCTCCAAAGCTCGTCGTTCGGCTCGACTTGCGATCCCACAGCTCTACAGCGGAGGTACCTATGCTCAAGGATTTGATCGAATTCATAGCCAAGTCTTTGGTTGACAATCCGGACAGTGTTTCCGTTTCCGAAATCGAGGGCGAGCAGACTTCCGTCATTGAACTCAAGGTGGCCAAGGAAGACCTTGGCAAGGTCATAGGCAAGCAGGGTCGCACGGCCAGAGCCATGCGCACCATACTGGGCGCGGCTTCGACCAAGGCCAGGAAACGTTCCGTCCTGGAGATTCTGGAGTAGCGTGTCCGTCGAGAATTCAGGCCCGGTCAGGCTTGTGGAGCTGGGCCGGGTCCAGAAACCGCATGGCCTCAAGGGGGAGCTCTGCATCGAACTATATGCAGACTCCCCTTTCCTCTTTGAGGGATTGCGGCGCATCTACCTCCAGCTTCCGGGCAAGAAGCCGAAGCCCTGCGAGCTTCTGGAGTGGCGCGCCCACCAGGGGCGCGCGCTCATCCTGGTGGACCGCTGTCAGGGGCGGGACCAGGCCGAGGGCTGGCGGGGGGCCGAGGTGCTGGCCAGGGAGAAGGACCTGCCCGAGTTCGACGAGGGCGAGGTGCGGCCGGAGGATCTCATCGACCTGCCGGTCATGCACGTTAACGGCTCGCGGATCGGAATCCTGGCGGACATCCGGGACGTGGCCGGACAGGAGCTGTGGTTCATCCACGACGACCAGGGCCGCGAGATCCTGCTGCCGGCCGTGGAGGAGTTCGTCCTGGACATCGATCTGGACGCCGGGGTCATCGTCGTCGACCCGCCCGAGGGGCTCCTCGAACTGTACCAGAACCCCTGACCCGACCTCCGGTCGGTCCCGGCCGGAGCACATGCAATGCGTTTTTCCGTCATCACCATCTTTCCCGAATTCTTCGAATCGCCCCTGTCCTGCGGCCTGCTTTCCAAAGCCCGCGAGAAGGGGCTGGTCGAGTTTTCGTTCATCAACCCGCGCGACCACTCCACGGACAAGCACCACAACGTCGATGACCGTCCCTACGGCGGCGGCCCCGGCATGGTCATGGCCGTGGACCCGCTGCGGCGCGCACTGTCCACCCTCGGGCCCAAGGCGCGCATCCTCATGCTCAGCCCCAAGGGCCGCCCCCTGACCCAGGCCCTGGCCCGCGAGCTGGCCGGGGAGGAGGAACTGGCCCTGCTGTGCGGGCGGTACGAAGGCTTCGACGCCCGCCTGGAGGAGCTCTGCCCCATCGAGGCCGTGTCCGTGGGCGACTTCGTGCTGAACGGCGGCGAGACCGGCGCCCTGTGCCTCATCGAGGCCGTGGGCCGTCTCATCCCCGACTTCATGGGCAAGGACGAGAGCGCCGACGAGGAGAGCTTCAGTACGGGGCTCCTCGAATACCCGCACTACACCCGGCCCGAGGAGTACGAAGGGCTGAAGGTGCCCGAGGTCCTCTCGTCCGGTCACCACGGCCGCATCGCCCAGTGGCGGCGGGAGCAGAGCCTGGAGACGACCCTGCGCATGCGGCCGGACATCCTGTCCAGGGCGCCGCTGACCGACGCGGACATCAAGTATCTCAAGGCATTGGATCGTGTCCGGCCGGGGCGCAACCTGCACGTGGCCCTGGTGCACTACCCGGTCGAAAATAAATCCGGCCAGACCATCACAACGTCTTTGACAAACCTCGACCTCCACGATATTGCACGCGTTTCGTGTACCTATGGGCTCGGTGGATATTACATCTGCACGCCCGTGGCGGATCAGCAGGAGCTGGCCCGCACGCTCGTGGGGCACTGGCGCGAGGGGTACGGGCTCACGGCCAACCCCGACCGCAGCGAGGCCCTGGGCCGGGTCCGGGTGGTGGGCCTCCTGGACGATGCAGTGGCCGACATCGCCGCGCGCACGGGGCGCAGACCCAAGGTTCTGGCCACCAGCGCCAAGGCCGGGAACATGACCTGCGAGCAGGCGGCCCGGTGGCTGCGGGACGAACCGGTCCTGCTGGTGCTGGGCACTGGGCACGGTCTGCGGCCCGAGGTTCTGGACGGGGCCGACGGCATGTTGCGGGCCATACGTTTTATGGATAGGTACAACCACCTTTCTGTCCGCTCCGCGGCGTCCATCATGGTGGACCGCCTGCTGGGCGATGTGGGTTAAGATTCGTGGCGGCGTACAGGCCGCTTCAGATAAAGGAGAAAATCATGGACATCATCAAAAAGATCGAAAGCGAGCACCTGCGTGCCGACGTCCCCAAGTTCCGGGCCGGTGACACCGTCAAGGTGCATACCCGCATCATCGAAGGGGAAAAGGAGCGCATCCAGGTCTTCCAGGGCGTGGTCATGCGTCTGAAGAGAGGCACCACGGACAGCACCTTCGTCGTGCGCAAGGTTTCCGACGGCGTCGGCGTTGAGCGCATCTTCCCCCTGCATGCCCCGAGCATCGACCGCATCGAGGTCGTGTCCGAAGGCGTGGTGCGTCAGAGCCGCATCTACTACCTGCGTCGCCTCAAGGGCAAGGCTGCCCGCATCAAGACCAAGAACGCCTGGTAGGCCCGATTTGCTCAGCCAGAAGGGCTGTTCCCGGGGCATGGACGGGGTCCGGGCCGGCATCGACGAGGCCGGCCGCGGTTGTCTGGCCGGCCCGGTCGTGGCGGGGGCCGTCATCCTGCCCCCCGGGTACGACCTCCCGGGACTGACGGATTCCAAGAAGCTTTCCCCGCGGCGTCGCGCGGTGCTCGCACAAGCCATCAAGGCCCAGGCAGTGTCCTGGGCCTTAGGTTTTTCCTGGCCCCGGGAAATCGACCGCATCAACATCCTGCAGGCCACCCTGGCTGCCATGTCGCGGGCGCTGTGCGCCCTGCGCGTGCAGCCCGACTGCGTGCTGGTCGACGGCAACCGGTCCTTTCCGACGGCCTTGCCGCTGACGACCGTGGTCGGGGGCGACGCCATCCACCCCTGCATCTCCGCCGCCTCCATCCTGGCCAAGACCTTCCGGGACGAGCTGCTCGAACGCATGGACGAGCGCTACCCGGGCTACGGCCTGGCCGTGCACAAGGGCTACGGCACCCAGGAACACCTGGACGCCCTGCGGCGTCTTGGCCCCAGCCCGGCCCACCGCCTGACGTTCAAGGGCGTGTGTCCCGCGCCCCGGGAGAAGACCCTGTGGCTGCCCGGCATCTGATCACGGGTCTGGCCGGGGAGGACCTGGCCGCCGCGTTCCTGCAGGAGAAGGGGCTGCGGGTCGTGGAGCGCAATGTCCGCTGCGTCGGGGGTGAGCTCGACCTGGTCTGCGAGGATCGGGGCTCCCTCGTCTTCGTCGAGGTCAAGACCCGCTCGGGTCACGTGCGCGGCGAGCCGGGCGAGGCCGTGGGCCCGGCCAAGAGAAAGCGCCTGATACGGGCCGCGTCGCAGTACCTGAGCCACAAGAAGGCCTGGAGTCGGCCCTGCCGCTTCGACCTGGTGGCCGTGCTTTTCCTGGACGGGGAGACCCTCGTCGAACACTGGGAGGATATCATCGATGTACGGGACGGTCTGGATCGTGGCCACGCCCCTTGGCAACCTTGGTGATTTTTCGCCCCGGGCGCGGCAGACCCTCGAAGCCGCCGACGTCATCCTGGCCGAGGACACCCGCCGCGCCGGCCACCTCCTGCAGTTGGCGGGCATCGGCGGCAAGCGCCTCCTGAGCCTGCACGAGCACAACGAGGACAGCCGCATCGCCGAGGTCCTGGAACTGCTCGGCCAGGGGCTGCAGGTTGCCGTGGTCTCCGATGCCGGCACCCCCCTCATCGCCGACCCTGGCTACCGCCTCGTGGCGGCCTGCCGCAGGGCCGGCGTTCCCGTCGTGCCCGTGCCCGGCCCCTGCGCGCCCGTCACCGCCCTCATGGCCAGCGGCCTGCCCCCGTACCCCTTCGTCTTCCTGGGCTTTCCGCCCCGCAAGGCCGGCGAGGTGCGGGCCCTGTTCGGCGCGTACGCCGCAGTGCCTGCCACCCTGGTCTTCTTCGAGCGCAAGAACCGCGTCCTGCCGACGCTCGCGCTGGCCTTCGAGGTCCTCGGAGAGAGGGAATTCTGTCTGGCCCGGGAATTGACCAAGAAACATGAGCAGTTTATCAACGGAAGGCTTGGTCAGGCCCTCGACATGGACGGCGAACTCCTAGGCGAGGTTACCGTGGTCGTGGGTCCTCCCGAGGCGGGAGCCGCCACGGGTGAAGCGGAGGTGCTCGGCCTGGCCCGGACCATGATCGGGGGGGGCATGCGCCCCAAGGACGCCGCCCGGGCCGTGCGCGAGCGGACCAGGGGCTGGACCGCCAAGCGGATTTACGAGCTGATTCTCGAACAGGACGCGGAGTAGGGTTGGATACGCGCATCTTGCTGCAGGTTTTTCTGCGCACCTACATGGTCGGCGCCACGTTCAACACCCGCGGGATGCAGAACGTGGGCCTGGCCTTCATCATGGAGCCCGGTCTGCGCGCCCTGTACGCAGCAGACCCGGCCGCCCTGAAGCGCGCCCGCGGCAGGTACCTGAAGCACTACAACACCCACCCCTACTGGACGCCGCTCTTGGCCGGGATATTCCTGGCCATGGAGCGCAAGATCGCGGCGGGCCTGCTTCCCGCCGACATCCTGCCCAAGCTGCGTACGACCACGGTCTACACCCTCTCGGCCCTGGGGGACTCGTTTTTCGGGGGCAGCTTCCTGGTCATGTGGTCCCTGGTCGGGGTCAACCTCGCGGCCGCGGACCGCATCTGGCTCCTGGCCCTCTGGGTGCTCCTCTGCCTGGCGGCCCTGCAGTTTTTCAAGATGTTCACCTTCGGCCGCGGCTACGCCCAGGGGCTGGCCTTTCTCCAGCGCCTCAAGTCCTGGGGGCTCATCGACTGGGGGCGGCGCCTCAAGCTGGTCAACGGTGTTCTGCTGGCCCTGTTCGTGCTGCAGGTCGCGCCGCGGGGCGGACTCTGGACCCCGGCCTGGGCAGGCTGCGCGGTCCTGCTGGCCGCGTGCGGCATGTTCCGGTCCAGGGACCGCGACCTGATCCTGGCGGCGTTGGTGCTGGGCGGTTTGGCTGTCCCCTGGGAGAGGGTTCTCCCCTTTGTATCCATGTAGGTGATGCGTATGGACGACGTGCAGGAAAGAACCATCCGGGTCGGCAACAGCCTCGGCCTCCACGCCCGGCCCGCCGGCAAGATATCGCAGGAGGCCCAGCGCTATGCGGCCAGCATCAGCGTGCACTCCGGCGGCATGGAGGCCGACGCGAAATCCATCCTGGACCTCCTGTCCCTGGCCGCCCCGCAGGGCACGGAGCTGCGGCTGCGGGCCCAGGGTCCCGACGCGGCCGAGGCCATTTCGAGCCTGACGAAGATGTTCGAAGACATGTTTGGAGAGGATCGCTGATGCCTTCCCGCACCCTCTACGGCATTCCGGTTTCCGCAGGCATCGCCATCGGCAAGGCATATTGCCTGAACAGGAACCATTTTTCCGGCATGGCCCGCCAGACCTTGGGCCAGGAGGACGTGCCGCGCGAAATGGAGCGCCTGGGCCGCGCCTTCGAAGCCGCCCTTCTGGATCTGGAACGGATTTTAAGCCTCGTGCCCGAGGACCTGAAGGAGCACGCGGCCATCATCGAGTCGCACCTCATGATGCTGCGCGACCACAAGTTTAGGAAGCGCGCCCTGGACCACATCGAGAACACCCGGATCAACGCCGAGTGGGCCCTGGAACGCGCAGTTGGGGACCTGCAGGAGGTCTTCGCGGCCATCGCCGACGAGTATCTGCGTCAGCGCATGCAGGACGTGCGCCTCGTGGCCGAAAGGGTGCTCGGCAAGCTGGTCGGCGGCGAAGGGGGCCTGAACGCCATCACCCACCGCGCCATCCTCCTGGCCCACGACCTGTCCCCGGCCGACACCATCGAACTGGACGTGAACAAGATCATGGCCTTCGCCACGGCCCAGGGCGGCAAGACCTCCCACGCCGGCATTCTGGCCAGGTCCCTGCAGATTCCGGCGGTGGTCGGCGTGGAGGGCCTCGGGGACGACCTGGCCGAGGGCAACATCATCATCCTCGACGGCTTCCACGGGCGCATCATCCTGGAGCCCGACGAGGACGAACTGGCCCGCTACACGGACCTGCAGGCCCAGTTCGAGAGCTACCAGGCCACCATCATGCGCTCCTGCCAGCTGCCCGCCGAGACCATCGACGGGTATCGCATGCAGGTCCTGGCCAACATAGAGCTTTTCGAGGAGGTCGTGGCGGTCAACGACAACGGCGGCGAGGGCATCGGCCTGTACCGTTCGGAATACAGCTACATGAGCCACGGCGGCATGCCCACCGAGGACGAGCTGACCGAGATCTACATGGACATGGCCTCCCTGGTGGCGCCCAAGAAGCTGGTCATACGCACCCTGGACGTCGGGGCCGACAAGCTCATGCGCATGCAGGTCCCGAGCGAACCCAATCCCGCCCTGGGGCTGCGGGCCATCCGCTACTGCCTCAAGCACCGCGACGTGTTCCGCACGCAGCTGCGTGCCATCCTCAAGGCCAGCGTGCTCGGCAACGTGTCCATCATGTTCCCCATGATCTCGGGCCTGCAGGAACTCGTCGAGGTCAAGAAGTTCTACCGCGAGGTCCAGCGCGAGATGCACGCCGAGGGCATCTGCTTCCGCGAGGACATGCCCATGGGCATCATGATCGAGGTCCCCAGCGCCGTCATCACCGCGGATTTCCTGGCCCGCGAGGTCGACTTCTTCAGCATCGGCACCAACGACCTGATCCAGTACTCCCTGGGCATCGACCGCACCAACAAGGACGTGTCCTACCTGTACCAGCCCCTGCACCCGGCCATCGTGCGCTCCATCAAGTGGGTCGTGGACTCGGCCCACCGGGCCGGCATCGAGGTCTGCCTGTGCGGCGAGCTGGCCGCGGACCCCTTCTGCATCCCCGTGCTCATGGGCATGCAGGTCGATTCCATCAGCCTGGGGCCCCACGCCATCCCGGGCATCAAGCGCATCGTGCGCCAGGCCTCCATGGAGGAGTGCAGCGCCCTCCTGAAACAGGTCATGACCAGCCAGTCCGTGGCCCGCAACAACAAGCTCGTCCGGGAAATGATCTTCCGACGCTTCCCCGAGGAGCTCATGTTCTACTCCTCCCTGGTGGACGAGTAGCCTTCAATTCCAAGGATTTTCCCATGTGCGCCAAACCGACGGGCATCAAGGTCATCGCGACCAACCGCAAGGCCCGACATTATTACGAACTGCTGGACTTCATCGAAGCCGGCATCATGCTGACCGGCTCCGAGGTCAAATCCCTGCGTGACGGCAAGGTCAACTTCATGGACGGGTACGTGCGCATTTCAGGCGGCGAGGCCTGGCTCTCGGGCGTGCACATCTCGACCTACGCCAACGCGGGCTACGCCCAGCACGAGCCTGACCGCGAGCGCAAGCTCCTCATGCACCGCCACGAGATCGGCTCCCTCAAGTCCAGGATGGAACAGAAGGGTCTGACTCTGGTGCCGACCAAGCTCTATTTCAAGGACGGCAAGATCAAGATCGAGCTGGCCCTGGCCAAGGGCAAGAAGGTCCACGACCGGCGCGAGGACCTCAAGCAGAAGGCCGTGGACCGCGACACGGAGCGGGAACTGAACCGCTTCTGACGCGGGCTAGGACGCGGTGCGGGCCCCGGCGGCCAGGCCGCGCAGGTATTCGTCCACGGTGACGCAGTCCATGCCCGCGTCGCGGATGTCGCGGATGTTGGCCTGGTGGATCTCCTCGGTGCGCGAGGAGGAGGCGTCCGTGATCAGGGTCATGCGGTAGCCCAGGCAGAGGCCGTCGAAGAGGGTGGCGCGCAGGCAGAAGGGCAGCTGGGTGCCCGTCACCGCGAGGTGCGTGATGCCCTTGCGGCGCAGGATCAGGTCCAGCTCCGTGAACATGAAGGCGCTGAAGCGCGGCTTGACGATGCGGTACTCGCCCGCCTCGGGCTCCAGGCCCGGGACGATGCGCACCCCCGGCGTGCCGGGCACGACCATGTCTTTTTCCTTCAGGGCGGCGAGGCGCGTGATTTCGACGTCCGAACCGTCGGCGCGGTATTCGCGCACGACGTGGAACACGGGCAGCCCCAGTTCCCGGAAGCGCAGGAGCACCCTGCGGATGGCCGGGATGGTGGCGTGGGCCCCGGGCACTTCGCACGTACCCCCGGGCACGGCGAAATCGTTCTGCATGTCGATGATGAGCAGGGCCTCGTTCATGGCGTCCTTCCTGTGGTTGTCATTGCGGGGAAACTGCCCTAGTGCGTGAACGCGGGCGGTGGCCAGGAATGTTAGCGGCCGCGGCCGCGCCCGGCAAGAATCTCTTACACCCCCAGGACCAACGAGTCGGGAGTATTCATGATCGGTTATTTGACCAAGAAGATATTCGGATCCAGAAACGACAGATATTTGAAGTCCCTGCGCCCCATCGTGGAGCAGGTCAATTCCTTCGAGCCCGCCATGCAGGCCCTGTCCGACGCCGACTTTCCGGCGCGCATGGCCGCCTGGCGCGAAGAGGTGGCCGGCGGGCGCGAGCTCGACTCCCTGCTGCCCGAGGTCTTCGCCCTGACCCGCGAGGCCAGCAGGCGCGTCCTCAATATGCGCCACTTCGACGTGCAGCTCATGGGCGGCGTCATCCTGCACCAGGGCAAGATCGCGGAAATGAAGACCGGTGAAGGCAAGACCCTGGTCGCCACCCTGCCCGTGGTGCTGAACGCGCTGTCCGGCAAGGGCGTGCACGTGGTCACGGTCAACGACTACCTGGCCCGCCGCGACGCGGCCTGGATGGGCCAGCTCTACACCTTCCTGGGCCTGACCGTGGGCGTCATCGTGCACGGCCTGACCGACGCCGAGCGCCAGGCCGCCTACGGTTCCGACGTGACCTACGGCACCAACAACGAGTTCGGTTTCGACTACCTGCGCGACAACATGAAGTTCTACCGGCACCAGCTCGTGCAGCGTCCCCTCAATTTCGCCATCGTCGACGAGGTGGACTCCATCCTCATCGACGAGGCCCGCACGCCGCTCATCATCTCGGGCCCCGGCGAGAAGTCGACCTCCCTCTACGCCCGCGTCAATTCCATCATCCCCAGGCTTGTGCGCGACGAGCACTTCTCCATCGACGAGAAGGCCCGCACCGTCGTGCTGACCGACGAGGGCGTGGTGCACTGCGAAGAGATCATGAACGTCGGCAACCTCTTCGACCCGGCCAACATCACCCTGCAGCACCACATCCTGCAGGCCCTGCGCGCCCACTACCTCTTCACCCGCGACGACCACTACATCGTCAAGGACGGGCAGGTGGTCATCGTCGACGAGTTCACGGGCCGCCTCATGCCGGGACGGCGCTTCAGCGACGGCCTGCACCAGGCCCTGGAGGCCAAGGAAGGGGTCAAGGTCGAGGCCGAGAACCAGACCCTGGCCAGCATCACCTTCCAGAATTTCTTCCGCATGTACGAGAAGCTGGCCGGCATGACCGGCACGGCCGACACCGAGGCCGTGGAGTTCCAGCAGATCTACGGCCTCGAAGTCATCGTCGCCCCGCCCAACAAGCCCATGGTCCGCAAGGACTTCCCCGACGTCATCCTCAAGACCCAGAAGGAGAAGTTCGAGGCCATCGTCGAGGAGATCCGGGAGCTTCACGCCAAGGGCCAGCCCGTCCTCGTGGGCACGACCTCCATCGAGAAGTCCGAGTTCATCTCCGAGCTCCTCAAGAAGAAGCGCGTCCCCCACGAGGTCCTGAACGCCAAGCACCACGAGAAGGAAGCCGAGATCGTGGCCCAGGCGGGCCAGAAGGGCCGCGTGACCATCGCCACCAACATGGCCGGCCGCGGCACGGACATCGTGCTGGGCGAGGGCGTGCGCGAACTGGGCGGACTGCACATCCTGGGCTCCGAGCGCCACGAGAGCCGCCGCATCGACAACCAGCTGCGCGGCCGCGCCGGCCGCCAGGGCGACCCGGGCTCCTCGCGCTTCTACCTGGCCCTCGACGACACCCTCATGCGCCTCTTCGGCTCCGAGCGCATCGCAGGCATCATGGAGCGCCTCGGCCTCGAAGACGGCCAGACCATCGAGAACCCGCTCATCACCCGCTCCATCGAGAACGCCCAGAAGCGCGTCGAAGGGCACAACTTCGAGATCCGCAAGCAGCTCCTCGAATACGACAACGTCATGAACCAGCAGCGCGAGGTCATCTACTCCCTGCGCCGCGAATTCATGACCGTCGAGGACGTGCAGCCCACCGTCGAGGAGTTCATCGACGACCTGTTGGCCGACATCTACGAGCCCATGGAGAACCGCAAGGGCCATTCCGAGTCCCCCGAGGAACTGAGGGGCATGGTCCGCTCCAAGCTCGACGAGATCTTCGCCCTGGAGCGCAGGGTCGAACCCGGAAAGTACGTCGAGAAGGACGAGGCCCGCGCCGCCGTCCTCTCGGTCCTCGACGAGCACCGCGCCGCGGCCCCGGACCAGTACCAGGAAGTCCTGCGCTTCTTCCTCCTCGACGCCCTGGACCGCAACTGGAAGGACCACCTCCTGCAGATGGACTACCTCAAGGAGGGCATCGGCCTGCGCGGCTACGCCCAGCGCGACCCCAAGCAGGAGTACAAGCGTGAAGGCTTCGAGCTCTTCGAGGACCTGCTCTTCCGCATCCGCGAGAACACCATGAAGGCCCTCATGCACCTGCGCATCGAGATCGTCCGACAGGAGGAGCTCAAGCACGAGGAGCAGGAAGAGGTGAAATACGCCGGCGGCAGCGAACCCGCCGAAACCAAGCCCGACACCGTGCGCCGCGCCGACCCCAAGGTCGGCCGCAACGACCCCTGCCCCTGCGGCAGCGGTCAGAAATACAAGCGCTGCTGCGGCAAGCAGGCCTGAAAAACGAAAACCCCGGTGCGAGCCGGGGTTTTTCGTTGGTGGTGGGGAGAGGAGGAGGAAGAGGCCTCCGGCGGGCAGGGGGCGCGCCCCCTGCACCCCGTTTAGGGGGGGCGGAACGTCTCGCCGGAAGCGGGAGCCGAGCCCCTAACCCCAAATCGGGCCAATGGGCGAGCCCCTTGCGGGGCGCGGGGCGGAGCCCCGCATTGCATCAGCCTACTTGCCCATCCAGCCCTGCACGGTGTCCGGGTGCTCCTTCAGGAAGCGTTTGGCGTTCTCTTCGGGGGTGCCGCCAGCCTGGTTCCAGGCCATGACCATTTGCAGCTGGGCCGGGGAGTCCCACTTGAAGTTGGAGAAGAAGGCGTGGACCTCTGGCATGTCCTCTTTCAGGCCCTTGCGCACGATGGCCTCGATCTTCTCTTCGCCGCCCAGCACGCCCTTGGGGTCCTTGAGGTACTTGAGGTCCCACTTGCCGAACATCCAGTGCGGGGACCAGGCCGTGACGACCACCCACTCCTTGTTCTTGATGGCGGTGTCCAGGGCCGCGGCCATGGTCGCGCCGCTGCCTTCCATCAGTTCGAGCTTGTTCAGGCCGTAGTCGGCCATGGCCTGCTCGGACAGCTTCATGAGGCCCGCGCCGGGGTCGATGCCGATGACCTTGCCATCGACCTTGTCGGCGTTGGCGTTCAGTTCCTCGATGGAGTCGATGGTCACGTACGCGGGCACGGCCCAGCCGAGCTTGGCGCCGCCGGAGACCACGGAGACCTTTTCAACCTTGTCCTTGACCTTTTCGTAGTAGTCGGCGTGGGTCACGGGCAGCCAGGCCGTGACCATTGCGTCCACGTCGCCCGTGCCCAGGGCCTGCCACATGGCGGCCGCGGCCACGGGCAGGGTTTCGACCTCGTACCCCATCTGTTCCAGGGCGGCCTTGGCCGTCATGGTGCTGGCAGTGGCGCAGTCCCACTCGACGTAGGCGATGCGGACCTTGCCCTTGGCGGCCATGGCCGGCGCGGCCAGGAACATCAGACAGATCAGGGTAAGCAGGGTTTTTTTCATGCGTTGCTCCTTTGTTTTCATGTGTCTTTGCGGGTGCCCAGTTTCTGCAGCACCCGGTCCAGGATCATGGCCACGATGACGATGGCGATGCCCGCCTCGAAGCCGCGGCCCATCTGCAGACGCTGGATGGCCTTCCAGACCTCGCCGCCCAGGCCCTTGGCGCCGATCATGGACGCGATGACGACCATGGACAGGGCCAGCATGACCGTCTGGTTGACGCCGGCCATGATGGTCGGGGCGGCCAGGGGCAGGTCCAGCTTCATGAGGCGCTGCATGCGCGTCGCGCCGAAGGCCGTGGAACATTCCACCAGCTCCGCCGGGATCTGGCGGATGCCCAGGCAGGTGAAGCGGATGGCCGGTGGCATGGAGAAGACGACCGTCGAGAAGATGGCCGCGGTCTTGCCCAGGCCGAAGAAGGGGATGGCCGGGATGAGGTAGACGAAGGCCGGCATGGTCTGCATCACGTCGAGCACGGGCATGACCGCCTGGTACATGCGCGTGTTGATGGCCGAGAGGATGCCGAGCGGCACGCCCAGGGCGATGGCGCAAAGGGTCGAGACCAGCACCAGGGCCAGGGTGCTGACCGTGGCCGCCCACAGCCCCATGTTCCAGATCAGGGCCAGGCCCAGGACGCTGCCCAGGGTCAGCCTGCGGTCCCTCGTAAGGAGCCATACGCCGGCCGCCGCCAGCACGATGAAGACCGGGATGGGGACCAGCAGCAGGCCGCTTTCCATGGCCCCGAGGACCGTCTCGACGACGTCGGCGCTGGCCTTGGTGATGAAGGACAGGTGCTCGACCAGGAAGTCGATGCCTGATTCGATGAATTCGCCCACGGGCAGTCTGAAACCGTTCATGCGGTACCTCCCCGTTCGGCCAGGGCCGCGACCAGCGTGCCGCGCACGATGAGGCCCTTGAACTTGTTGTTCTCGTCGACCACGGCCAGCGGGTAGGGCAGGTCGGCCATGATGCCGAAGAGGTCCTGGGCCGGGGTGTCCGGGATGACGGTCTTGATTTCGGTGCAGATGGCTTCCGCCAGCTGTTCCTCGCCCCGTGCGGCCAGGTTCGCGGCCGCGTCGGCGGACACGATGCCGACCAGCCGATGGTTGTGGTCGACCACGAAGAGATGGGCGATGTTGTGCTTGCGCATCTTGCGCAGGGCCGCGCGCGGGCCGTCGGTGCGCAGGTCGGCCACGGCCTCGCTGCGCTTCATCACGGATTCGGCCGTCAGGACCTTGGTGATGTCCACGTCCTCCACGAAGCGGGCCACGTACTCGTCGGCCGGCGCGGTCAGGATCTGCTCCGGAGTGCCGACCTGCACGATGGCGCCGTCCTTCATGAGGATGATGCGGTCGCCGAGCTTCAGGGCTTCGTCCAGGTCGTGGGAAATGAAGACGATGGTCTTGTGCATCCTCTCCTGCAGGTTGATGAGTTCGTCCTGCATGTCGCGGCGGATGAGCGGGTCCAGGGCGCTGAAGGCCTCGTCCATGAGCAGGATGTCGGGGGAGAGGGCCAGGGCGCGGGCCAGGCCCACGCGCTGCTGCATGCCGCCCGAAAGCTGGCGCGGGTAGGACTCGCCCCAGCCGTCCAGGCCGACCATGGACAGCGCCTCTTCGGCCAGCCGCAGACGCGCGGCCTTTTCCATGCCCTGGATTTCCAGGCCGAGGGCGGCGTTTTCCAGCACGGTCCGGTGCGGGAAGAGCGCGAAATTCTGAAAGACCATGCCCATCTTGCGTTGCCGCAGTTGCCTGAGCTCCTCGTCGCCCATGGTCGCGACGTCCTGGCCGTCGACGAGGACCTTGCCGGCCGTGGGCGTGATCAGCCGGTTGAGGCAGCGCACCAGGGTGGACTTGCCGCTGCCGGACAGCCCCATGACGACCACGATCTCGCCTTCCTTCACCTCGAAGGAGGCGTTATTCACGCCGACGCCATGGCGGGTCTCGGCCATGATCTCGTCCTTGGTCCTGCCCTTGGAAAGTATCTGCAGCGCTTTTTTGGGGTTCGGCCCGAATATCTTGTACAGTCCTTCGACACGTATTTTGTCCATTCAATCTCCTTGGCTGCGGGTTCGGGGCGCGCCGTCATCCGCGGCCCGCCAGCATTCAGCATCGGGCAGAATACCTGTGACGGGCAGGGGATCAAGGGGATTAGGCGGGGATGGATCGGGTATGCGGGCATACCCGACGGCTAGAGCGGCGGGTGCTGCTGGAGGAAGGCGGACAGCGGGACGGGCCCGCCCTTGAGGCCGAGCTTGCGGCGGATGTTCTTGCGGTGGGTCTGCAGGGTTTCAAACGAAATGCCGAGTTGCTCGGCGATGGCGCGGCCCTGCCAGCTTTGTTGGATCAGGCGGCAGATATCCATTTCCCGGGGGGTGAGCAGGGCGAAGAGGGCGGCCGTGTCCGACGGGACCTCGGCCATGTCCGCGATGCGCTCCTCCAGGGCCGAACGGTAGGCCTGGCGGACGAGGTGGGAGTCCTCCTGGACGATGCGCTCCACCGTGGGCAGGACCTCCTCGCGGACCTGCTGCACGAGGCCTTCCTTGAGTTCCTGGCGCTCTTCCTCGACGTTGCGCAGGACATGCTTCAGGGCCGTGTCCATGTCCGCGACCTGCCGGCGGCTCCTGGCCAGGTCGCGCTCCAGGGCCATGCGCCGGCGCTGGTCGCCCAGCATGAATTGGTAGAGCCGCACCCGGCCGACGCTCAGGCAGCGGATGGTCATCCTGACGGGCGTCTCCTGGCCGGCCGGTCCGAGGGTGACCTGGGAACCGCGCCAGGACGCGCCGCTTTTGAGGGCCCGGGCCGTGGCCAGGATTCTGGGCTCGTCCGACGGGGGCAGGATGCGCGGCAGGGCCGAGCCGTCCAGGCATTCGTCCCCCGCGGCATAGAGCGTGTGGGCCTTGCGGTTGGCCGCCAGGATGCGGAAGGAGTCGTCGGTGAGCAGGATGGCGTCGCGCGCGTCGTTGAAGACGGCGTTGAACACGGCGTAGTCGAGGGCGGATGCCGTGGGGGCGGGCGAGTCCCCGGTCGGCGCCGTCAGGGTCAGGGCGGCCACGGTCAGGGTCGCCAGGTACCCGCCCGATGGCGCCAGCCGATCCGGCAGGGGAACGAGGTTCAGGATCAGGGGCTGGCCCAGGGGGCCGGTCAGGCTGTGGGTGGAGCCAGCCGGGAAACGCCTCAGCAGCTCCCCGAAGTCGGAGGCCTCCATGCCCAGCGCCTCCCACAACGGCGTTCCCGGCGGGATATTCCATTCCGGGTTCTTTCCGGCGCGGGTTTCCACGACCCGCCCTGCCGCATCGCAAAAAATCAGCACCGTCGGCATCGGCGATCCTCCATGGCGCGGGCCGCTGAGGGGGCGAATTCCGCGGCAGCCGCGGAAAGCCAGGCTAGGACATGGGGCGTCAAAAAACAACCGCCACGCCCGGAGCTCCGACGCGGCCATGGCCGCCTGACCGCGGGTTTCCGGAAGCGCGCCGCCAGGCGGGTTCTCGGGTGGTGTGTCGAAATGACCCGGTCACTTGCCCAAAAACCCTATGCCCTGTCCCCCAACGTCCGTCAGGCTGTATTCTTCGAGCTTGCGGTACAGGGTCTTGCGGCCGATGCCCAGCATCTGGGCGGCCTTGGACTTGTTGCCCTGCACGGCGTGCATGACCATGCTGATGTGCGAGCGCTCCAGCTCCTCCAGGGTGGAGAAGCCCTTGTCGCGGGGGTTCTGGCAGCTCTTCTGGCAGAAGGGCAGGGCCTTGACGTTGATGAGGTTGTTCTCGGCCAGGATCATGCCCCGCTCGATGATGTTCTTGAGCTCGCGCACGTTGCCGGGCCAGGGGTTGTCCATGAGCTGCTGCAGGGCCCGGGGCGAGATCTTGTACTCCTTGCCGTCCTTGGCCAGGGACATCAGGAAATGCTCGACCAGGGACGGGATGTCCTCGCGGCGTTCGCGCAGGGGAGGCAGCTCGATGGTGAAGACGTTGATGCGGTGGTAGAAGGCGTCGTGGAACCGCCCTTCCTCGACCTCCTTGGCCAGGTTCTTGTTGGTGGCGAAGATGAAGCGCACGTCCACGCAGCGCTCCTCCTTGTCGCCCACCCGGCGGAAGTGCTGGGTCTCCAGCACGCGCAGGAGCGCGCCCTGCAGTTCAAGGCTCAGCTCCCCCACCTCGTCGAAGAAGAGGGTACCCTTGTGGGCCAGGCTCAGCAGTCCGTCGGTGCTGCGGTCGGCGCCGGTGAAGGCGCCCTTGCAGTAGCCGAAGAGTTCGCTCCGAAGGAGCTCCTTGTCGAAAGTGCCGCAGTTCTTGATGATCAGCGGCTGGTCCGCGCGGCGGCTCTGGGCGTGCAGGGCGGCCGCGGCCACGTTCTTGCCCGTGCCGCTCTCGCCCGTCAGCAGCACCGGCACGTCCGTGGGCGCGGCGCGCTCGATCAGGTAGCGGACCTGCTGCACGGACTTGGAGTGGCCGATGAACTTGGGCATGGACTTGTGTTCCGAGTTGTGCCGCAGGAGTTCGTTCTCCCGCTGCAGCCGGACCCGCTGGTAGGCCTTCTCGATGACCTGTTCCATGCGCTCCAGGGAAAAGGGCTTGGTGATGTAGTCGTAGGCCCCGTTCTTCATGGCCTCCACGGCGTTGTCCACGTCGGCGTAGCCGGTGATGAGGATGATGGCCACGTTGGGCACCGTCTCCAGCAGCTTGCTCATCAGTTCCAGACCGTTGGCGTCGGGCAGCCGGATGTCCAGGATGATGATGTCGCAGTAGTTCTTGTGCAGGAAATCGAAGGCCTCGGCCGCGCTCCCCACGGTGTGGATGCTGCGGCCGGGGGAGGTCAGCTCGCGGGAGAAGAGCTTGCGTATGTTGGACTCGTCGTCGACGACGAGGATCTCGATGGAATTGAAGATGCTCATGTGTTCTGTTCCTTGTTGTTTCCGGGGAATCCGGTGGGAAGCATGACCTTGAAGATGGAGCCCTTGCCCGGTTCGCTGCAGACGAGGATCTCCCCTCCATGCTGCTGGATGATGTTGTAGCAGATGGACAGACCGATGCCGATGCTGTGCCCCTGGCTCTTGGTGGTGAAGAAGGGGATGAAGAGCTTGCCCAGCTTGTCGGGGGAGATGCCCTGGCCCGTGTCCTCGACGGTCAGGGTCGCGTGTCCCGGCCTGTCGAGGCTGGTGCGGATCGTGATGGTCCCTTCGGAATCGATGGCGTCCATGGCGTTGAGCACAAGATTGAGAAGAACCTGCTTGAGCTCCCCCTGGGCCCCCTGGATGGTTACGGCTTCCGGGTGCAGGTCCAGGACCAGATTGATTCCCGGGCGCAGCTTGATCTGGTGGTGCAGGATCTTGACGGAGTCGGCGACCAGCGTGTTGAGGTTTATCGTATTGAACTTGCAAGTTTTTTGGCTGCTGAAGGAGAGCAGGTTGCCGACGATGTCGCGGCAGCGGTTGCACTCTTCCAGGATGGTGGTGGTGTAGTCGGTGAAATCTTCGAGCAACGTCGTGTCCGCGTTCTCGGCCAGCAGGGCGGCCAGGGCCGGGATGCGGCGCTTGAGGGCCTCGGAGAACCCGCTGATGGCCGCCAGGGGATTGTTGATCTCGTGGGCCACGCCGGCGGCCAGAAGGCCGATGGTGGCCATTTTTTCGGCCTGGTAGTATTTGGCCTGGTACTCCTTTTCCATGGTCACGTCCCGCTTGGAGACGAGGACCGTGCGGACCTGCCCCTTGTCGTCGAACATGGGGGAAGCCACCACCTCGAAGCGCAGGTTCCGTTCCGAACGGGGGTCGATGTACGAAGTGCGGTCGGGCTTGCCCGTCTGCAGGGCCGTGCGCAGGGGGCAGGTCCGGCAGGGTGTGGATCGGCCGCGGAAGACTTCGTAGCAGTACATGCCCTTGGGCTCGTCGATGTCGAAATAGTCGTGGAAGACCTTGTTCACGTAGACGATGCGGTAGTCGGGCGAAACCACGGCCAGGAGATCCATGATGCCGTTCAGGATGTCCTGGATCTCCTGCTTCTTGCGTTCGAGCTCGGCATTGTAGGTTTCGAGCTCGCCCATCTTTTCCTGCACTTCACGGAAGAAGCCGAGCTTGGTGTATTCGGGCCCGACGATGTCGGACAGCTTCGTCCTGTTCATCACCAGACCTCTTCGCATATGGCCAGAAGCTCCTCGGCCGTGGCCGGGCGGGGATTGGTCAGCAGGCAGGCGTCCTTGGTGGCCATCTCGCAGATCTGCGGGAAGGCGCTGCGGTCGTTGACGATCTCGCGGAAATGCGTCGCCGTCCCGAGTTCCAGGAAAATTTCGTGCAGGCGGGTGATGCCTCCTGCGGCTGTCTGCCGTGCGGAGGACAGACGCTTGCCGAGGACGATTTCACCGATGGTGGCCATTTTTTCCTCGCAGGCCGGGAGGTTGAACTTCATGACCGCCGGCAGCAGGACCGGGTGCACCATGCCGTGGGTGGTGTCGAAGAAGCCGCCCAGGGAATGGGCGATGGCGTGACAGGCGCCGAGGCTGGCGTTGCTGAAACTCATGCCCGCGGCCGTGGCGGCGATGGACAGGAATTCAAGCGCCTTGGGGTCCCTGGTCTTGAGGGCGGGCTGCATGTTGTCGAGTATGAGGTGGATGGCCTTCAGGGCCTGGGTCTCGGTCAGCGTGTGGGCGATGAGGGACACGTAGGACTCGACGGCATGGGCCAGGGCGTCCACGGCCGAGGAGATGAGCAGATCGTCGTCCACGGTGGACAGGAGTTCCGGGTCGATGATGGACACGTTGGGCGTCAGCGAGCGGCTGATGAGGGACATCTTCACCTTGCGCCCCACGTCGGTGATGATGGCGAACTGGGAGATGTCCGACCCGCTTCCGGCCGTGGAGGGCAGGAAGATCATGGGCGGCAGGGGGCTCGTGATGAGGTTGGCACCCTCGTAGTCCTGGATGGTCCCGCCATTGCTGACCACGGTGGCCACGCCCTTGGCCATGTCCATGGGGCTGCCGCCGCCCAGGGCGATGACCACGTCCGCCCCTTCGGCCTTGTAGAGTTCAGCTCCGGTATGCACCTCGTAGTCGCGCGGGTTGGAGCTGACATTGGAGTAGTAGACCCAGCGCAGGGAGGAGGCTTCGATGATCTGCAGCAGTTTCTTCACCCAGCCGCTTTTCTCCAGTCCCGGGTCGCTGACCACGAAGACCTTCTTCGCTCCCAGTTGAAGGGCGTAGGAGCCGGTGTACTCCATGCTGCCGTGGCCGAATATGATCTCCGGCAAAGAAAATTTCCGAATGTCCATGCTCATCCTCGCTTGGGTAGGTTCGACGTGCTTCGGGTCTGGCGGTGGGACCGTCCGTTGGAGTGTGTGCAAAAAGGATACGATCAGCGCCCTTCTGCCGGAGCGGGTGTCCCTGATTTGGTGAGATGTTTTGTAACACTCCGTAAATAAAACATAAAATTCAGTCCAAAGAAGCTTATTCTGCCGGAGGTTCACGGAGAGACCAGAGGTGAGTTGGAGAGGCGAACAGGCATAATGGGTCTTTTTGACCCAGAAGCTTCTTCAGCGCAAGGATCAAAGTGATACAAAGAGCGGGTGTGCCGCGCCGGGAACGTGGCGTACTTGTATGCTCGCCGGGGAATGCAGGAGGGGAGGATCCTGTGATTATGGCTTGTTAGCGCAATAATGGGACAAAAAATCGTTCTTTTTTCATTCTGGCCCCGTTCTTGCCTAAGGGAAAGTCACGAGAGTCAACTAGGGTCCTTTTCGTTTGTAACAATCTTTAGCGAGGTGCAATCATGGCTGTTCAAGAAATGGTTTACGGTTTCTTCATTCCCAGCGTTACTCTGATCGGTATTGGCGCTTCCAAGCAGATTCCCGAGAAGATCAAGGCCCTGGGCGGCAGCAAGCCTCTGGTCGTCACCGATAAGGGTATCACCGGTTGCGGTCTGACCAAGCAGATCACCGACCTGCTGGACGCTGCCGGAATGAAGTACGAAGTATACGACGAGACCATCCCGAACCCCACGGACAAAAACGTCCATGACGGCGTCGAAGTTTACAAGAAGAAGAAATGCGACTCCCTGATCTCCCTGGGCGGCGGCTCCTCCCATGACTGCGGCAAGGGCATCGGCCTGGTCGTGGCCAACGGCGGCAAGATTCACGACTTCGAAGGCGTGGACAAGTCCACCAAGCCCATGCCCCCGTATCTGGCCGTGAACACCACCGCCGGCACCGCCTCCGAAATGACCCGCTTCTGCATCATCACCGACACTTCCCGCAAGGTGAAGATGGCCATCGTCGACTGGCGCGTCACCCCCGGCATCGCCATCGACGACCCGATGCTGATGGTCGGCATGCCCCCGGCGCTGACCGCCGCCACCGGCATGGACGCCCTGACCCACGCCGTGGAAGCCTATGTTTCCACCATCGCCACCCCCATGACCGACGCCTGCGCCCAGAAGGCCATCGAACTGATCGCCAAGTACCTGCGCAAGGCCGTGGCCAACGGCAAGGACATCGAAGCCCGCGAAGGCATGTGCTTCGCGCAGTACCTGGCCGGCATGGCCTTCAACAACGCCAGCCTCGGCCACGTGCACGCCATGGCTCACCAGCTGGGCGGCTTCTATGACCTGCCGCACGGCGAATGCAACGCCATCCTGCTGCCCCACGTCGAGCGCGCCAACCTGAACGCCAAGCTGGAACGCTTCGTCGACATGGCCAAGTTCCTGGGCGAGAACGTGGAAGGCCTGTCCATCCGCGCCGCCGCCGAGAAGTGTCTCGACGCCATCAAGCAGCTGTCCACCGACGTCGGCATTCCTTCCGGCCTGATCGAACTGGGCAAGCGCTACGGCAAGAACGTCCGCAAGGAAGACATCGCCATCATGACCGGCAACGCCCAGAAGGACGCCTGCGGTCTGACCAACCCCGTCTGCCTGAAGGACGCCGACGTGGCCCGCATCTACGAGGCCGCCCTGTAAGTTTGAGGATACTGCCCGCGCGCCGGAGAGATTCCGGCGCGCAACCTGCTTCGCGGTACATGCCGGAAACGAGGTGCATATGTGGTTCGACGACGCTTCACTCCTTCGCCTGGAAGAGGTCGACTGGAAGATCGGCAACGATCAGGGTGAGCTCAGCGTATCCGTGTGCGACCAGCACGTTCCGGAAACAGCCGGCTTCGACGAGATGTGGTGCGGCATGCAGGAGGAAGCAGCGACTTCCTATGAATGCACATGACGCTGGGATCACCATGATCTGAGCCGGAAAAGAGACTGCCGCGAAGTTTGCGATGCCAGTCACCGGGGGCAGGGTTGGAGTTGGCATTAACTCCAGCCCTGCCCTTTTTTTTGCTTTATGTCATAATTGGCAGCATTGGCTGCCGTTCAAACCTGTTACGTCTTGTAGGAGAAACCATGAAGATTCTGCGCATCAATACCCGCACCAAGTCCTTCAAGTTCGAGGAGCTTGGCGACTACGCCGGCCTCGGCGGCCGCGCCCTGACTTCCAGGGTCGTCAACAGGGAAGTGCCGGCGGACTGTCACGCCCTTTCCGCCGACAACAAGCTCATTTTCGCCGGCGGCGTCCTGGCCCCGACCAACGCCGCCAACTCCGGCCGCATCTCCGTGGGCGCCAAGTCCCCCCTGACCGGCGGCATCAAGGAGAGCAACTCCGGCGGCCAGTTCGCCCACACCCTGCCCAAGCTCGGCCTGCAGGCCATCATCCTCGAGGACAAGCCCGAGGCCGGCAGCCCCATGCAGGAGATCTTCGTTTCCGCCGACAAAGTCGTCTTCAAGGATTCCGCCGCGGCCGGCCTGCGGACCTACGCCGCCCAGGAAAAGCTCCTGGCCGCCTACGGCGACAAGGCCGTGACCGCCCTGGTCGGCCCCGCCGGCGAGCAGTGCCTGGCCGCCGCCACCATCCAGTTCTCCGACCCCGAGGGCCTGCCCTCCCGTTCCGCCGGCCGCGGCGGCATGGGCGCGGTCATGGGCTCCAAGGGCGTCAAGGCCATCGTCCTCGACGGCGCGGCCAACGTGAAGACCGCCTACGGCAACGAGGAGCTCTTCAAGGAAGCCCGCAAGGAGTGGGTCGACATCCTGCGCGGCCACCCCGTCACCAGCCAGGGCCTGCCCGGCTTCGGCACGGCCGTCCTGGTCAACGTCATCAACGAGGCCGGTGCCCTGCCGACCAAGAACTTCCGCATGGGCAAGTTCGACGGCGCCGAGAAGATCTCCGGCGAGACCCTGGCCGCCAACATCGAGAAACGCGGGGGCAAGACCAAGCACGGCTGCCACACGGGCTGCATCATCCAGTGCTCGCAGGTCTACCATGACAAGGACGGCAAGTACCTGACCACGGGCTTCGAGTACGAGACCATCTGGGGCTTCGGCGCGGACCTGCTGGTCGACAACCTGGACGACATCGCGAACATGGACCGCACCTGCGACGAAGCGGGCATGGACACCATCGAGATGGCCAACACCATGGCCATGGCCATGGAAGCCGGGATCATCGCCTGGGGCGACGGCAAGGGCGTGCTGGCCGAACTGGCCAAGGTCGGGACCAAGGACCCGCTGGGCCGCATCTACGGCAACGGCACGGCGTACACGGCCCAGGCCTTCGGCGTTGACCGCGTGCCCGTGGTCAAGAACCAGGCCCTGCCGGCCTACGACCCGCGCGCGGTCAAGGGCGTCGGCGTGACCTACGCCACGACCCCCATGGGCGCGGACCACACGGCCGGCTACGGCGTGTGCCAGAACGTGCTGAAGTGCGGCGGCGACGTCGACGGCCACAAGAAGGAAGGCAACATCGAGATCTCCAAGAACCTGCAGGTCGCCACGGCGGCCGTGGACTCCCTGGGCCTGTGCCTGTTCGTGGCCTTCGCGGTGCTTGACGACGCGCGCGGCGTGCCGTGCATGGCCAAGCTGGTTTCGGGCCTCATCGGCAAGGACTACAGCGTGGACGAACTGGTGGGCATGGGCGTGAACTGCCTGAAGGACGAGCTGGACTTCAACAAGCGCGCCGGCTTCACCGACGCCGACGACCAGCTGCCCCGCTTCTTCCAGACCGAACTCCTGCCGCCCCACAACGTCGGCTGGGACTACACCGCCGAGGAACTGCAGGCCGCCAAGGTCTAGACGTCACTCGATTCCTGATTCTGCAACGACGAATCCCCGTCCGGAATGTCCGGGCGGGGATTCGTTTTGTCGGGCCGATGGTTCGAAGACGCGGATCAGGCGTTCACGGCTTCCAGGAAGGCCTTGTGCCGCTCGGCGTAGGGCGGGAAGCCGAAGAAGGCGGAGCCGGAAACGAGGACGTCGGCTCCGAGGTCGAAGAGTTCCCTGGCGTTGTCCAGGGTCACGCCGCCGTCGACCTGGACGAGGGTCGAGAGGCCGCGCGAGCGGATCATGCCCGACAGGGTCGCGATCTTGTCCTTGCAGAAGGGGATGAAGGACTGGCCGCCGAAGCCGGGGTTGACGCTCATGATCAGCACCATGTCCAGCTGGGGCAGCAGGTATTCGACGACGTTCAGGGGCGTGGCCGGGTTCAGGGACAGGCCGGTCTGCATGCCCGCTTCGCGGATGGCGCTGATGGTCCGCTCCAGATGCAGCGTGCTCTCGGCGTGGATGCACAAAAGGTCCGCGCCCGCGTCGGCGAATTCCTTGATGTAGCGCTCGGGGCGTTCGATCATGAGATGCACGTCGAAGAAGAGCTTGGACGTCTTGCGCAGCTTGCCGATGACGGGCGGGCCGAAGGTGATGTTCGGCACGAAGGCGCCGTCCATGACGTCCCAGTGCACCCATTTGAGCCCGGCGTCCTCGAGGGCCGCCAGTTCGGCGCGCAGGGCCCCGAAATCCGATGACAGAAGGGAGGGGGACAGAATGAATTCGCGCATCATTCCTCCCGGTCGCCCATCTTGAAGTCGACCTGGATCTTGTACATCTTGGTGGCCGGCAGGTTCAGGATGGAGATGCCGGTCTTGCGGGTGATGCCGGCCAGGGTTTCCTGCACCTCATCCCAGGAGGGGCCGATGAAGGTGAACCAGATGTTCTGGCGGTGCTGGCGCAGGTAGTTGTGGGTCACGCCGGGGAGCTTGTTCACTTCGGCGATGAACTCGTCGAGCTTGTCCTCGGGCACGGCGGCCGAGCACAGGGTGGAGTGCCAGCCCAGCTTCTTGGACTGGAAGTTGGCCCCGATGCGGCGGATGACGCCTTTTTCCTTCAAAGCGCGGACCCTGGCCAGGGTCTCGGCCTCGGTCAGGCCGACTTGATCGCCGATCTCGGCGTAAGGGCGGGATTCGAGCGGAAAGCCCGTCTGGATGATGTCCAGTATCTTCTTGTCGAAATCGTCCATGCGCACCTCATATCCTGTGCAGGCCGTCACGCCCGTGTTCCAATCCAGTGTACGGGTCCAGGGGCGAGCCCCTGGCGGGGCGCGGGGCGGCGCCCCGCATCTCTTACTTCATCCGTTCCAAAAGCTTGGGCACATACGTGCACAGCGGCTCCTCGCCCATGTAGTTATTGTCCATGGAGTGGGCGCGGGCCCGGCATCCGCCGCAGACCTTGTGGTATTCGCACACGCCGCACTTGCCTTCGTACTGCTTCTGGTCGCGGAACTGCAGGAACTGCTTGGAAGCCCGCCAGATTTCAGGGAAGGGGGTGGTGCGGATGTTGCCGCAGTCCAGTTCCAGGTAGCCGCAGGGCTGGACCTGGCCGACGTGGGAGATGAAGCAGAAGCCCGTGCCGCCCAGGCACCCGCGGGTCATGGCGTCGAGGCCGAAGTTCTCGGGCGTGACGGGGATGCCTTCTTCCTTGGCGCGCTGGCGCATGATGCGGTAGTAGTGCGGCGCGCAGGTGGCCTTCAAGTGCATTTTCGTGGTCTTGCGGAAGTCGTAGAACCAGTTGAGCACGTCCTCGTACTCTTCGCCGGTGATGACCTCGGCCCCGAGCTGGGCGGCACGGCCCGTGGGCACGAGCAGGAAGATGTGCCAGGCGGCGGACCCGATGCGCTCGCACAGGTCGAAGATCTGCTTGAAGCTGCCGAGGTTGGCGCGCGTCACGGTGGTGTTGATCTGGAACTCGATGCCGGCGTCCTTGAGGTACTGGATGCCTCGCATGGAGGCGGCGAAGGCTCCCGATACGCCGCGGAAGTCGTCGTGGCTTTCCGCGTCGGGGCCGTCGATGGAGATGGAGCAGCGCTGGACCCCGGCTTCGCGCATCTTCTGCGCGGTTTCGGGGGTGATGAGGGTGCCGTTGGGCGACATGACGCAGCGCAGGCCCTTGTCCGTGGCGTAGCGGACGAGCTCGTAGACGTCGGCGCGCATCATGGGGTCGCCGCCGGTGAAGATGATGATGGGGTTGCCGACCTTGGGGAAGGTGTCGATCAGGGCCTTGGCCTCGGCCGTGTCCAGTTCGCCCTCGTAGGGTTCCAGGTGCGCCTCGGCCCGGCAGTGCTTGCAGGCCAGGTTGCAGGAGCGGGTCACTTCCCAGGCGATGAGCTTGCAGGCGGGCGTGCCGTCGGGCAGCGTCGTGACCATGCCGCCGGGGTGGCCACCGGGTTTCGCGCCCGGATGGCCGCCGGGATGTCCGGTCGGCGGGCCGTCGAGGTTCGGCCGGCCTGCGCCGTGGTGGGGATGATTGTGCATTACAGGTGTCCCGCCTTGAGCAGGTCTTGAGTGAAGTAGGAGAGGATCAGGTCCGCGCCCGCGCGCTTGAAGGCGATGAGGCTTTCGAGCGCCACGGCCGTCTCGTCGATCCAGCCGAGCTGGGCCGCGGCCTTGATCTGGCTGTACTCGCCGCTGACCTGGTAGGCGGCCACGGGCAGGTCGAAGTTGTCGCGCACCAGGCGGATGACGTCGAGGTACGGCAGGCCGGGCTTGACCATGAGGATGTCCGCGCCCTCCTCCACGTCGGCGGCCGCCTCGCGCAGCCCTTCGCGCCAGTTGGCCGGGTCCATCTGGTAGGTCTTGCGGTCCCCGAACTTCGGCGCGCTTTCGGCCGCGTCGCGGAAGGGGCCGTAGAAGGCCGAGGAGTACTTGACCGCGTAGGACATGATGGGTGTGTTCAAAAAGCCTTCCTCGTCCAGGGCCTGACGGATGGCGGCCACGCGGCCGTCCATCATGTCCGAGGGCGCGACGATGTCCGCGCCGGCCTTGGCCTGGGCCACGGCCGTGCGGGCCAGGAGCGCCAGGGTCGGGTCGTTGCGGACTTCGCCTTCGGGCGAGACGAGGCCGCAGTGGCCGTGGGAGGTGTACTCGCACAGGCAGGTGTCCGCGACCACGACGAGTTCGGGCCAGCGGTCCTTGATGCGGCGGATGGCCTGCTGGACGATGCCGTTCTCGTCGTAGGCCTGGGAGCCGGCCGGGTCCTTGTCCACGGGGATGCCGAAGAGGATCAGGCTTTTGAGGCCCGCGTCCACGGCCCCGGCCACCTCGTCCATGAGTTGGTTCAGTCCCAGTTGGAACTGTCCGGGCATGGAGGCGATGGGCTTGCGGAAATCCGCGTCGGACTCGACCACGAAGTAGGGCTGGATCAGGTCGTCGCGGGAAAGGCGGCTCTCGCGCACCAGATCCCGCATGGCCTTGGAAGAACGCAGCCTGCGGCCGCGATGGAATGTCATCATGCCGGGCCTCCTAGAGCTTCTCGCCGGTGATTTCCTCGTCCGTCAGGTAGCAGGCGGGGTCGTGGGCCCAGAAGTCGTCGAAGTAGGCCTCGGCGCGGGCGCGGAAGTTGCCGCCGCAGATGTTCAGGAACCGGCAGGTGGCGCAGCGGCCCTTCACGTGGGGGCGCTTGTCCTTGAGCTTGTGCAGGAGCTCGATGTTCTCGTCCGTCCAGATTTCGGAGAAGGGGCGCTCGAGCACGTTGCCGAAGGTGTGGTGGCGCATGAACTGGTCGGCGTGAACCGAACCGTCCCAGGAGATGCAGCCGATGCCGCGGCCCGAGGAGTTGCCTTCGTTCATCTTCAGGAGTTCGAGCACTTCGGCTGCGCGCTTGGGGTCTTCCTTGAGCAGGCGGAAATAGACGTAGGGGCCGTCGGCGTGGTTGTCCACGGTCAGCACTTCCTTGGGCAGGCCCCGGTCGTGCAAGTCGCGGGTGCGGTCCATGATGAGGTCCACCACGGCGCGGGTCTCGGCGTGGTCCAGGTCTTCCTTGATGAGCTCGGAGCCGCGGCCGGAGTAGACAAGGTGGTAGAAGCAGATGCGCGGCACTTCCAGGGCCTCGATGAGGTCGAAGAGGTGCGGGATCTCCGAGGCGTTGCGCTTGTTGATGGTGAAGCGCAGGCCGACCTTGAGGCCTTCGGCCTGGCAGTTCTCCACGCCCTTCAAAGCCTGCTTGTACGAGCCGGTCACGCCGCGGAACTTGTCGTGAACGGCCTCGGCGCCGTCCAGGGAGATGCCGACGTAGGACAGGCCGACTTCCTTCAGTTCCTTGGCCTTGGCCTTGGTGATGAGGGTGCCGTTGGTGGAGATGACCGCGCGCATGCCCTTGGACGTGGCGTACTTGGCCAGCTCGACCAGGTCTTCGCGCACCAGGGGCTCACCGCCGGAAAAGAGCATGACCGGCGCGCCGAACTGCGCCAGGTCGTCGATCATGGCCTTGGCCTGCTCCGTGGAGATGGGGTCCTTGTGGTTGCTCGGTTCCACGGCGTGGGCGTAGCAGTGCACGCACTTCAGGTTGCAGCGCTGGGTCATGTTCCAGACCACAACGGGTTTCTTGTCTTTGGCGAACTGCAGCAGGTGGGAGGGGAGTTGGGCGGAATTGCGTCCGTAGCGCAGGGCGTCGGAAGGTTCCACCGTGCCGCAGTAAAGTTTGGAGATACCGATCATGGTTGCCTCATGTGAACGCGAAGGTTCGTCTATGGGGTGCGAACCGGACGGCCCGGGGCCTGGCGGTTCGGGAAAATTCGGGAGAGCCGAAGGCTTGTCCTAATGGCTGTGGCAGTCAAGTCAAGTAGCAGGCCTATTGCAGGGTGCGGGTCGGGGGCTCGGCCCCCAGAAGTCTGGCGACCTTGTCCTGATGCTCCTGGGGAGCGGCTTCCTTGCGGTTCGTTTGCTCTGCGGGTTTCTTGCGGGCGTTGCGCCCCAGTCCCTTGTCCACGGCCAGCCGCCAGAGGCTCTTGAACGTGCGCATCAGGCTCTTCCGGTGACGAGGGTCAGGACGATGGCCACGGCCAGGGCCAGGAGCATGGGCAGCACGAGCACGGCCAGGACCTGTTTGTTGCTGGCGCCGTGCACATGGCGCAGTCCCAGAAATTTGTAGACCGTGGCCCCGATCATGGCCAGGGGCATGCCGATGTAGGGGATGATCATGAGCAGCATGGGCGCCGCGCTGTAGGCCTCGGCGCGGAAGGTCCCTTCGAATCCCTTGGTGTCGGCCTTGAAGAGGCGCAGGAAGAAATGGTTGATGGCCGTGTCCATGAACAGGAAGAGCGAGACTTCGAGGGGGTAGAGAATGAGGGCCAGGGCCGCCTGCGCGGTGTGCCCCAGCCCTTCGGTCAGCAGGCTCGGCGGCATGATGCCCAGGAGCTGCCAGATGGACTGGGACAGGGCCACGGTCTGGATGATGACGAGAAAAAAGAGCAGCGGCTTCATGAACCCATGGCCCACGGGCATGGCCGAGAAAAAGCCCTTGGGGTTGGCGAGCACCTGCATGAAGGTTTTGGCGAAGGCCAGCGGGTAGCCCGACGTCGCGCGCTCCCACAAGGGGAGGCTGGTCTGTCCAGGGCCTTCGGCGTCGGTTCCGGGGGCCTCGTCGCCGTCGTCGTTCAGGGCTTCAAGCTCCTTCCAGAGGTCCTCCTCGCGGGGGGCTTGGCGCTGCTGCGGCGCGGGATCTTCCGATGCGGGACGGGCAGGAGTCTCGGAGGGCTGGACCTGCGCCGTTTGCGCGGGGCGTTCGTGACGAGGCAGGGGGGCTTCTGCGGGCGCGGCGGGCTGAGCTGGCCCGGACGGTTCGTGCTGCGGGGCGTGCACCGCAGCCGGCTGGCCGGGGAGTTCCCGGAACTTGAACCGATGCTGGCACTTGGGGCAGGTGGCCATGACCGCCTTCGGCGGAAGCTTGGCCTCGTTGACGGTGCGTCCGAACCCGCAGCTGGGACAGGTGATGTTCATGACGAATGCTCTCTCCTCTTGCGAGAAGGCTGATACCCCCTCTTGGTCCGATTAGCAACCGCGGCGGGTTTTGGGACTGAGATAGAGGTCGTCGAAGAGATGCACGAAGAAGGCCACGATGAGCACGCCGCTGTAGTCCATGGCGCTGTCGGAGTCGAACTCGCGCAGCATGTGTTCGATGAATTCCGGTCTGAAGTAGCCTTTGTCCCGGACGGTTGCGGGCGACAGGGATTCGCCGATCAGCCCCCTGAACATGCGCACGAACCATTTGCCCGGCGGGGCCAGGGGCTGCTTGCGGCGGCGGCAGATGGCCGGGGGCAGGAACGTGCGGAAACTTTTCTTGAGCAGGTGCTTTTCGTTCAGGCCGCGCATCTTGAAACGATCCGGCAGGGAGAAGACGTATTCCACCAGCCGGTGGTCCATGAAGGGGGACCTGAGTTCCACGGAGTTGGCCATGCTCATGGTGTCGGCCAGGGGCAGGGTCAGGTTGGGCAGGCGCATGCGGCTCTCCAGGTACAGGGCCTGATCCAGCAGGGACCTGGAGCCCGGAACCGTCGGCAGCTCTCCGTCCCGCTCCCCGAGTCTCGGCAGGAGCCGCTCGATGAAGCCGTCGGACAGAAGTTGCCCCTTCATCTGAAAGGCCTGGAACCTGTACGGCAGGGCGTGGTGGGCCGCGGGGAAGCCCTTCAGGGCCGTGTAGTGCATCAGGGCCTGCTGCGGCGAGGAGAGGGCCGGGAAGACCCTGCGCAGGAGATTGGCCCGGGCCGCAGTCTCGCTGCGGCCGATGAAGTCCATGAGCTTCAGGAGCTTGAAATAGTCGTACCCGCCCAGGATCTCGTCGGCGCCGTCGCCGGACAGGACGACCTTGAAGCCCATGTCGCGGATCTGTCGCGACAGCAGGTACAGGGGCAGGTTCAGGAGCGTCACCAGGGGCGTTTCCAGATGCCAGACCAGGTTCTCGATTTCCGTCTCCTCGATGGAGCAGAGGAACTCGTGGTGCGTGGTGCCGAAGGCCCCGGAGACCATGCGCGCGAAGTGGCGCTCGTCGTAGCCCGCGTCCTCGAAGGTGATGGACAGGGTGTGCACGGGGGCATTGGAGAGATGGGCGTAGAGGCCGGTCACGCTGCTGGAGTCGATGCCGCCGCTCAGGTACGAGGCCACGGGGACGTCGGACACGAGCCTGGCGCGCACCGCTTCCATCAGATGGTGGCGCAGGCCTTCGGCCGCGTCGTCCTCGCTCAGGCCGACAGGCGGCGCGTCCATGGGAATGTCCCAGTAGGCCGCGACGCGGAGCCCCTTGCCGTCGTGGACGAGAAAGCTCGCGGGCGGGAGCTGCCGTATCCCTTCCAGGAAGGTGTCAGGGGCGAGGTTGAAGCCGTAGTCGAGGAGCCTGTCCATGGCCAGGACGTTCATGGCCCTGGGAATGCCGGGATAATGGAGGATGGCCTTGATCTCGGAGGCGAAGACAAGGGTTCCGTCCGGCAGGGCCGCGTAGAAGAGCGGTTTCTTCCCCATGCGGTCCCGGGCCAGGAACAGGCGCCGGGCTCCGGGGTTCCAGACGGCGAAGGCGAACATCCCCTCCAGTCGGTCCAGGCATTGTTCGCCCCACTGCACATAGGCGGCCAGCAGCACTTCCGAGTCGGAGCGGGTGTGGAAATGATGGCCGAGACTGGCGAGTTCGACCCGCAGGGGCTGGTAGTTGTAGATCTCGCCGTTGAAGACCAGGATCATGCCCGACGGCTCGTGGACCAGGGGCTGGTTGCCGCCCTGCAGATCGATGATGGCCAGGCGCCTGGACGCCAGTGCGCAACGCTCGTCCTGGTGCAGTCCCTGGTGGTCGGGGCCGCGATGGGCGATGGCCTGGGCCATGGCGCCGAGGATATTCGTGTCCGGAGTTATTCCGCTGGGGTTGAAAAAGCCGGCTATGCCGCACATGCACGCGTTCCCGGTTGAGGTGATGTTCCGGTGAACGGTTGCAGAATGCGTGCCTTGACGACGCCTCGCATCGGCGGGTCAGCGCGCGTAGTAGGCAGAAGCCTTGGGTGGCGCGGGATGGGGCTGCGTCCTGGAAATCTCGGCAAAGGCCGAGCGGAAGGAGGACAGGATGCCGATGACCTCGTCGATGATGGCCGTGTCCATCTTCAGGTTGGCCCGCAGCAGGCGGGTGTTGCAGTACATGTAGAGGCGGTGGAGGTTCTGGGCGAGTTCCCCGCCCTTCTCGTTGTTCAGGGAACCGTCGAGTTCGGCGATGATGTCCAGGGCCTGGGAAATGAGGATGCCTTTCTTGGCGAAGTTGTTGGCCGCGATCTCCTGCTTGGCCTGTTCGAGGAAGGTTATGGCCCCGTCGTAGAGCATGACCACGAGGTGTCCCGGGGTCGTGGTTGTGACGTGGGTCTGCATGTATGCGTTTGCGGCTTTGTGCACTGCTATTCTCCTTAACTGGACGAGCCGGGGAGGCTCTTGATTTGCGAGCTGAGCTGCGAGGAAATGTTGTCGTAATTGCCAAGGACCGCCTCGAGGTTGGCGAAGCGCAGCCGCAGGGTGCGCTCCAGCAGCGCCAGCCGACGCTCCTCGTAGGCGATCTTGTCGTCGATGGAGTCCATGATGTCCTGGTAGTTGTCCTTGAGGATCTCCAGGGTTCCGGTCAGGGGGTCCGTCAGTTTTTTGATTTCCTGCGACAATTCCTCGGCCTTGCCGGACTTGATCTGGACTTGGCCCGAGTAGGAGCCCGCCGTGAGGTTCAGGATCTCCAAGGCCAGACCACGGGCAATGTTGCCGTCGCCTGCGGCGACAATCTTGTTGCCGTCGACGCTTGCGGCATAGCCGTTGATGCTCGCGGCAGTGATGTTGCCTCCGGCGTCCACCGTGTAGGACACGGAGAAATCTCCGGCTCCGGTGATGCCCTTGACGTAGGAATCGAACTTGAAATTGGAGGATTCCACGGCCTGCCCGTTCACCACCTCCTTGGTGGACGGATAGTAGTCCGCGCTGAAGAGTCGGGCCACGGCGTCGGGGTTCGAGGTCAGGGCGGCGGAGAAGGCGCTTTGGTCCAGCTTCAGAAGTCCGAAGGTGGGGGAGCCTTCGCTGGTGTCCGTGGTGATGCCGATGCTGCCCAGGGAGATGAGGGGGTCCATGTCGTAGTCGAAGCCCACGCCCTTTTCCGCCAGGATGTTCTTGATCTTCTGCTGGATCATCTGCAGCCCGTAGTTGCCCGTCAGCAGGGAGCCGGACACGTTGGCGCCCACCGTCTTGACCTGGGTCTGCTCCTTTATCTGCTGCAGCACCGCGTTCACGGATTCGACGAAGGTCTGGACGTTCGAGGTCACGGACTCCGGGTCCAGGCTGGTGGTGAGTGTCGAACTCCCCGTGCTGGTCAGGTTCATGGTCACGCCGGGGATGACGTCGGAGACGGCGTTGCTTGACCGTTCTATGTATCCGTCCGTGGCGCCCTGTACCTGGCTGAAATGCCGGCCTTGCAGATTCTCGATACTTGTTCCCGGAGCATTGATGATGGAAATCTGGTTGTTCGAGCCGGGCGCTCCGGTCAGGGTCAATTCGAGACCTTCGGCGGTATCTGCCGCCGAGGCGGTGATGCCTGCGGCCGCGCTGATATTCGCCGCCAGGTCGGACCAGGTGTCGGAGGCCGCAATGGCGATGGAATGGATGTTGCCCGCATATGCGAATTTGAATGTCCCGCCGCTGGCGGACACGACGTCGGAGGAGGTTGCGCCTGCCACGGTCGTCTTGAGAATGTCCGCGGTCTGGATTGGGGGGATGACCGGGAAGCCATCCACGCGGAGCTGCGCGTTGCTCGCGTTCTGCGTTTCGATGAACTGATTTTTCCCAAAGTTTGCCAATAAACTCGGAGAAGTCAGAGCGTCGTCGACGATGAAGTCGTTGCCTGCGCCCAGGTCCATGCTGCGGATCTGCAGACGGTAGCCGCTGCCGTCGTTGATGACGCTGGCGCGCACGGAGTTGCGGTTGTCCGGGTCGGAATTGATGAGGCTCGCGAACTGGGACAGGGTCGTGGAGGACGTGACGTCCACGGAGATCTGCCGGGAGCCGACAGTGAAGGCGAAGGTCCCGGATGCGCCCCCGCTGATGACATCGTCAGGCGAGGAAAAAATTACCGCTCCCATGTGCATGTCGTTGGTCGCCAGGGACACCACGTCGATCTGATGGGAACTTTCTTCCGCAGCGCTGCCGGCCGTGGCGGTCAGGGCCAGCGGGTTTGAGGAGGCGACCTGCTTGACGAGAAATTCGTCCGGCGTGTTCATGGAGTCCAGGGTCGTTTTGAGCGAAAGCAGGGACGCGGACAGGGAGTCGAAGCTCTCGCTCTTGGCTTCCCACTGGGCGCGCCAGCTTTCCAAACGCTTGGTGTGCGTTTTTTCGACCTCGACCAGCTTGTCGACCATGGATTCGAAGTCGGTGCCCGAGCCGAGCCCGGTGAACCGTATGGCGCCGGAAGTGAGGGTGGTGGTCAGATCGTCAGCCATGGGGCCTCGCGTGCTTTGGGATGAAGTGCGTCCGCATCCGAATTTCAAGCAAACTCGGTGCCATCCCTTCAGAGAAAAAAGGCCGGGCCGCTTCCGCGACCCGGCCGGGAATGCGTCGTCAGCTCAGGGGCGTTATCCCTGCATGAGCTGCAGCGCCATCTGCGGCAGGGTGTTGGCCTGGGACAGCATGGCCACCGCCGACTGGGTCAGGATCTGGTTGCGTACGAAGTTGGTCATTTCCGTGGCCACGTCCACGTCGGAGATCCGGGATTCCGCGGCCTGCAGGTTCTCGGCCTGGACCGTCAGGTTGGTGATGGTGTTCTCCAGACGGTTCTGCAGGGCGCCCAGGTTGGCGCGGATGTTGTCCTTGGAGGTGATGGCCTTGTTCAGGGCGTCGAGGGCCTTCTGGGCAGAGGCCTGGGTCGAGATGCTGTATCCGTCGCTGGTGGTTGCGGCGGAATTGCCGACGCCGAGAGAGGAAGCCGTGGAGTTGCCGATGGCGATGTAGTAGTAGTCTTCGGCGCTGTCGTTGGCCGTGCCGAAATGGACCTTCAAAGGCCCGGTGGACTGCAGGCCTGTGCCGCTATGGCCGGTAGCCCATGTGGAAACACCACCCGACGCGGACAGGTTGCCGTTCAACAGGTAGATGCCGTTGAAGTCCGTGGCGTTGGCGATTCGGGTGATTTCCGAGGCCATCTGCTGGTACTCGGAGTCGATGATCAGACGCTGGTCCGAGGTGTAGGTGCCGGTGGCGGCCTGCTCGGCCAGTTCCTTCATGCGGATCAGCTTCTCGTCGATGACCTGGAGAGCGCCGTCGGCCGTCTGGATCATGGAGATGGCGTCGTTGGCGTTTCTCACACCCTGGTTCAGGGACGCGATGTCGGCGCGCATGAGTTCGCGGATGGCGAGACCGGCTGCGTCGTCGGCGGCCGTGGTGATGCGCAGGCCCGAGGACAGGCGGTTCACCGAGGTGGAAAGGTTGCCGTAGGCGCTGGAAAGGTTCCGGGCCGCGGTCATGGCCATCAGGTTGTGGTTGATGATGAGTGACATAGGTAATTCCTCCTTGAAAGATTGTCGGCATCCTTGCCTTTGGATTCGCAGCCTGACGGGGCTGCTTCATTGCTCTTGATGACTGAATCGGCAGGGTGCGGATTTTCTTTAGGGGAAATTTGTCCGACAATTCATGTCGGACAGATCACTCGAAGTCCGGGATGTGACGCCGCGCTTCATCGCAGGGGATGCCGCGGGACTGGGCGATGGCGTCGAGGTTGTCCTCGGCGTCGGATTTGCGCAGGTAGAGGGG
>Ga0209066_10000108_pt1 | contig 118631 bp, 82 predicted proteins | sample All_14_2_FD_187198 | JGI IMG/M metagenome (GOLD analysis project Ga0209066, IMG submission 187198) | Freshwater microbial communities in response to fracking from Pennsylvania, USA - Allegheny Zone_MetaG_DW_15 (SPAdes) (version 2) ...
CGGCGGTGAGCGGGCGGCGCCGTTCGGCGTAGCTCACGACAGGCGGCGGGGTGAGCGGAGCCGGTTTAGAGCCGCGCAACATCCGGCGCGGCGGTAGTCACCGGGCGCGGCACACTTCGCGCCTGGCGTGGAGGGCGCAGGGGCGGGTTCGGGGGTAGAGCGCGGGAGCGCGTTACCTCTTCGATCATGCTGCGGTCAAAGGGGACGGTTGGGCGGGGTGTGGGTGACGAGACGAAGGCGGCGAGTCCGCGCCGGTCGTCAGGGGCGCGGGCCGCCGCCGCTGATGCCATATCGAGACCGAGGCCGGTCGCGCAGGCCATCATAGCCGGAGCGGGCGGCCGAGGGCGAGGGATAGAGCCGCGCCGGAACTGGCGCGGCGTTATTCTTGGGGTTGTGGTGTGGCTCGAGTTCGGCGAGCGCGAAGCGCGAGCGGCGCGAAAATCGGGGCGGGCCCGGTCCGGGGCCGCCCCGCGCGCGTCATCCGACGCATCTGCCGAGGATCTCGGCAACGGTCTTGGCGGTGTAGTAGAAATTGAGCTCCGCGCCGCAGGCGAGTATCTCGGGGATGCTGATATAGCCGAGTTCGGCGCCCACGCCGAGGTCGGCGATGCCGAAGGCCTGGATCTGGCCCGCGTTGTCGGGGTCGCTGTCCTTCTCCACGATCCACCAGTCGGCGCCACCGAGGAAATAGTGGAGGTGGGCCACGGCGGCGCGGCCCTGGGCTTCGGAGGCGTAGGTGGCGGGCATGGCCTGCCAGGTCGCGACCAGGCGCGTGACGATGTCTGCGAAGTGGTCGCGTTCCTCGCCTTCGAGCGCGTCCCAGAGCGCGGCGCGTTGGGCGGGTCCGATCAGGGTTTTCAGGATGGCGGGAGGGGGAAGTTCATTAGTGCGTGAGTTCATTTGTGTGCGTGGCCTTTCGGTTTGTGCGCCCACCAAGTGGGCGCGCGGGTGAGTGTAAAAGAGGGCGGACTGCGGGGCGCCCGTACGTCATGCGGGGTTTGATTCGTCGGTGAGGCTGAGGCGGCGGTCGACGGCCATGCGGACGGCGAGCCGCCGCGCGAGGTCGAGCGACTTCCGGACGCGGTAGACGCGGCCCACGGGCTCGCGGTCGTCATCGGCGGCGCAGACGATCCACTCGGGGTGCTCGTCGCCGTCGCGGTCCGCGTAGGGCTCGGGGCCGGTGCAGAGGATTTGGGTGGGAGGGGAGAAGTTCATTAGTTCGTTAGTGCGTTAGTTCGTAAGTGCGTTAGTTGAGAGGGGAGAGGGCGGCCACGCGGGGCCGCCCGTAGGGTCAGCGGCAGCATTCGGGGATGAGGTGGCGGGCGAGGTCGCGGTCGACCTCGACCATGCCTTCGGGCACGTCTTCGATAAAGCCCATGAAGTCGCCGCATGTGAATTGGCCGAGGCCGTATTTCGAGCGGCGCACGAAAGAACCGTTTTCGAGGCAGCCCTCGATGTTGTGCGCCCAGGTATAGTATGTGTGCGGGATGTTCGCGCTCATGGCGTCTTCCTTTCGAGCAGCTCGCCGATGCCGGCGAGGTGGTGTTTCGCGATGCTGACCGCTTCGGCGGTCAGCGTGGGGTTGGGCTCGCGCTGGTGCGCGATTGAGAGCACGGTCTCAAGCTGGCGCATGAGCGCCTGCCACTTGGATTCAAAGGCGGGCGTCTGCCCGACGGGCAGCGCGCGCCGGATCTCGTTCGGCGTCCAGCCGCGGCGGTTGCGCGCCTCGGTGGTTTCCAGTTCGGCGATGCGGACGGCGTCTTCTGTGGTCATGGGGTCTTCCTTTCAATCACACGCCGAGCGCCAACTGGAGGGGCTCGGGTGTGCGGGTTCCTGTTTGCGGGTTTTCCGGCGCGATCAGCCGGGCGTAAAGGATGTCCTTGCGGGTCGGCCTGCGGCTGTGGCGGACCTTTCCTCCGTTCCTTTCGATGGTCCGCTGCACTTCGAGCAACGCGAAAAAGCGTGTGCTCTTCCGCCAGCGCTTCGATTCTGTTCGTACGCTCGGCGCGAGGGGCAGGCGCTCGAATTCGGCCAGGTCTTTCCACGCTTCGACGAGGTCGCGGCGGAGGCTCTGGGTCGAGGCGACGAGCGGCGACGGCGCATGCCAGCGGGCTTCCGAGCGGTCGCCGGTCTTCAGGTAGTGGCGGTAAAGGTCGTTCGACCGCTCCCTGCTCTCGAAGGCATCGGCCGCGTGTTTGAGGTCGTCCTCCAACATGGATCGGCGTTGTGTGACGGTGCGCTGGGCGGCCGGCGTCTGGCGTATCGCCACGTATTCGGCGGCAGGCAGCGGTTTTATGTTCTTCGCCGCGTCCAGCGCCTTCTGCTCGGCGGGTGTGTGTTTCATGGCGGGCTCCTTCAAAACGCGTGGGTGTGGCAGGCACGGATCGACCAGTCGTTTTCGTCGAACTCGTCCGCCGGACGGGTGGACGGGATCGGCGGGTGCTGGCGTTGCCGGGCGGCGAGATAGTCGCGCTCGGCCTCGGTGGCGGGCTCGCCTCCGGTGGCGAGGGCGTATTTGCGGGCGGGGCTGACGTCGGCCGCGTCGGCGGTGGCTTGGGCGAGCAGGGTGATCAGCAGCGCCGTTTCATCGGGTGTGCGGTTGCGCTTCTCGCGCAGGCTGTCGAGTGTGGTGATCGCATAGGGGCTCATGGGGGAGTTCCTTCGTTCGTTAGTTCATTGGTGCATTAGTTGGGGGAGAGAGAGGGCGGCCATATAGGGACGCCCGTACGGGGTTAATTGCGGGCGTCGTGGTGGGCGTCGGCGTAGACGAGTCCGGCGCCCATGCCCATGAGGGCGAGGCGGCAGGCCTCGACCGTGTTACCACTTGTCAACACGTTATCGACAAAGTAGGTTTTCCGCAGGGGCACGAGCGGGCCGTCGGCGCGGCGGCGGATGTGGTGGTCCTCGGGCCGGAGCGGCGGCAGGCGCCGGCGGTGGCGCGCGCAGGCCGATTCGGTTTCGACCGGGCGGGTGAGCACGTCGAACACTTCGGCATGCGGGGCGCAGTACGCGATGGCGCAGGCCAGGCGGGCGTTGGCCTCGGTGCTGCCGGTGTGGTCGGGCACGGGGATGAGGTTGCAATACTCGCCGTCGATGAGCCGGGCCATTTCGCGGGCGGCGGCGGCCACGAGGTCGGCGTCGCAGGCGGGGTCTTTGATGAGCTGGGCGAGGGCGCGGGCCTCGGCCTCGGCGTTGGTCAGCGGGCGGGTGCCGGGGCTGACGTAGCGTTTCGCGGCTTTGGTCAAGCGGTCGGTGCATGTGCTGTGCATGGCGGGCTCCTGGGTTTTCGCGCCCACAAAGTGGACGCGAAGGGGAGGGTAAAAAGCGGGGGCCACGCGTCGGGGCGGTGATCTCTGTTTGTGCTCTCGGGTTCTCGGCTTGCCGTACGGTGATCAGGCCGTACTCTTGGCGAGTCCGTCCCTGCTGCCCGTTCTGCCGCCTCGGCGCGTGGAAAAGAATGAGGGCGGCCGCAAGGGGCCGCCCGTCCGATCAATCGAAGGCCACGAGGTTTTTCTCGCGCAGGCTGACGTAGCCGGGAGTCTCGGGGCTGGGACGTCCGCAGATGACGTGGTCGACGATGCGGATGCCCAAAATCTTCGCGGCCTCGATCAGCCGGCGCGTGATGTCGAGGTCCTCTTTGCTGGGGGTGGGGTCGCCTGAGGGGTGGTTGTGTCCGAGGATGACCGAGGCCGCGCTGTCGCGGACCGCCTCGCGGAACACCTCGCGGGGGTGCACGGGGCTGGTGTCGAGCAGGCCGCGGGTGCATTCGCGGGGGATGCCGATGGGTTTGTTTTTGGTGTCGAGCAGGATGACCATGAAGCTTTCCTGCGCGTCGCCTCCGGTGGCGGCGGTGAGCAGGGGGCGCAGGAGGCGGTAGGCGGCTTCGGGGTCGCGCACGCTGGGGTTGCGCACGGCGACATAAGCGGCGCAGGCCTCCATGGCGGCGGCATAGTCCATGGCGAGGGCGAGGGTTTCGGGGTTGCGTTTCATGGGGACGGCCTTTCGGAAAGGAGAACGCTCAACGCTGAACGCTCAACTCTGAAGTGAAGAGGGAAAAGCCCCTCGGGGCGGTGGTCCGTCCGTCGGGGCTAGGGGTTTCTGGTCGGGTTGGGTGTCCCGGCTTAGAACGGGGTGGCTTCGCCATCCTCTGCGGCGTCCGCCTCGGGGTCGGCCATGGGGACGGGCTCGGGCTTCTTGGGCGCGGGCGGCTCCTGCGTGACGATGGGGAGCTTGCGGTCCTTGGCGATACGCTCGGCGAGGTCGCGGGCCTTCTCCAGCTCCTTCACGCGGTAGACGTCGGAGTAGCGGCGGCCCTGCTGGTCTTTGATTTCGATCTGCCAGTACGGGCGGGCGTCGGGGGTTTCCATCTTCCACGCGGGCGGCAGGGTGACGAGAACGCACAAGCCCAAAGCGGCGACGGCGCTTGCGGCGGTCACGGGGGCCTTGCTCTGCTCGGTGGTGGCGGCTTTCTTCGCGGTGGTCTTCTTGCTCATGGCATCCTTCTTTCTCGCGTAGGAACACGCGTCTGTGAACAACCGAGGGGGAAGGTCCAAGACACAGCTTAGCTCTGTCCGGAGCCACACCCTGACCCGCGGCACCCGCCGCGGGCGGAGGCCGACAGAGCCCGGGCCGCCGCCCACCGCTGGTGGAGCAGCTCGCCCTTGCCCTATCGCCTACACCCCTCGCTTGTCACGGGGTGTAGGAGAGAGCGGCAAGGGTGTGGAACACTGCGGGCGGCCGGCACGGAACAGCTCCGGCCTCCGACCGCGAGCGGAGTGCCGCCTGACTGATGTTCAAGCCGCAAGCTGCCGCAGGCGTTCACCGCGCGAGAAGCGCGGCTGTTCAGGCTGTAGCCTGTAGGCTATAGGCTGTAGGGGATGTGGTGCGGGAGGAGCCAGCGTCGTACGCGGAGGACGGAGGGGGCCGCGGCGGAGACGCAAGGGCGTAGCCCGGCGCGCAGCCGGCGGATCCCCGAGCGGACTGCCGCGAAGGACGCGCCCGCCCGCGTGCCTTGTGCGGAACGTCCGAGGCGGCGACCGTACGCGAGGGGCGGCTCCGGCCGGCAAGGAGCCTGCGACGCGTCCGGTCCGGCGTCCGCCCGGAGTGTATGGCGCGGCCTTGCGCCGCGCGCCCGGACGTAGAGCGGGGGGAGTGGGGAAGTGCTTTAGTTCATTAGTTCGTTAGTGCGTGAGTTGGGAGCGAAGACGGACGACAGAGGACAGAGGACAGAGGACGGAGGGGAAGTTCGGAAGTTCATTAGTGCGATAGTGCGTGAGTTGGGAGAGAGGACGGAGGACGGAGGGAAAGTGCGGAAGTTTATTAGTGCGAGAGTGCTTTAGTTGGAGAAACTATTGCTGGCAAGTCACGGGGTGTAGGAGAGGGGGCAAGGGTGTGGAACACTGCGGGGAAGTTCGTTAGTGCGTTAGGTCGTTAGGTCGTTAGTGCGTGAGCTGGGAGAGAGGACGGAGGACGGAGGAGAAGTGCGGAAGTTCATTCGTGCGAGAGTGCGTACGTTGAGGCTAGGGATTGTGATTACAGGGCGGATGCTTGTCGGAGAAATGAAGTGGGAAGGGAATGTTCAGCGCATGGGGCTGGAGCCGAGACGGGGCTCGGCGAGACGAGGGCAGACCCGCCAGCCGGCTACCCGAGACAATCCGGGCGAGGGCCGGCGGATAGGGCGGGGCTGCCCGAGGGCGCGGCGATCGCCCGCCGCCAGCATCTGCGGCGGGAAGCGACCGCGCCAATAGATTATTTCCGGAGGGGGTGAGGTAAGGCTATGGGCCGCGGGGTCAGGTCAAGTCGGGGTAAAGCTTGTGAATGCAAGTGGGGCAGAGGCCGTGGGTGAATTCGGCCTCGGGGTGTCTGATCAGGTAGTGTTCGATGGGGTGCCATTGGCCGTGTGTGTCGCGGATGGACTTGCAATTGGAGCAGATGGACACCAATCCCCGGAGCGCCTGGATTTCAGTCAGGTAGTCGGACAGCTTGCCGTTCCGGTTGCCCAGGAGCTGGTTCATGTACATGAGTTCCAGCTCGTATTCGATGATGCTTTTGAATTTGAGCATCAGGGCTTCGATGAGCGCGGAGTGTCCGTTGCTTTTGTTGTCCAGAATGCAGAGTGTTCCGAAGGGCGTTTTGTCCGGCAGATAGAGCGGGAAGCCCAGGTACGAGACCATGCCCAGTTTCACGTCCGGATTGTCTTTCCAGGCGTCGTCTGCCGACGCGTCGGGTACCCGCAGCTTCTCGCCGGATTTGATCACTGCCTCGCAATATAGGCCTGAATTATCGAGGTGTGCGGTCTCGCCGGGGCTGTAGAGGTTGCCTTCGTTCTCGCTGGCCACGAAGACCTCGATATCGGCCTGACTCAGCCGCATAAGCAGAGCGGCGTTGACGCCGGAAAGCCGGGCTAAAAGGTTGACGAGCTCTTGCCAGTTCGCCAGAACGTGGGCGGGCACGTTGATCTCGGGGTGTTGCGGGCTCATGGTGTTTCCCTTTTCGGGATTCAGGGCCTTTCCCCGAGGGCGAGTCTCTGGAGCTGGGCGATGATCTCGTCGACCGGTTTGCCGACCGAAGCGGAGAGGGCGCGGAGCGTCGCGCAGGTCTCTTTCTGCCGCCAATCGCTAGCAGTGCCGGATCGCGCCGGATTGTCGGCGGCGTCCAGTCCGGTGTCGCATGCGTTTTCGGCTGAAGGTGTGCGTTGCGGGGACATGTGGCTTCTTGCTGGCCCTGCTCCGGTTGTTTGCGGCAGTGGGCCGTTTGATTGAAAAGCAAAACTATAGCTCACACAGCGGTGATGTCAATTCGGGAAAAATCCTAGGGGGCCGCAGGAAGAAATGTCCTGGAACGGTCATCGTGAATGTCGGTTTTCGCGCGTAGAGTGGAGGTGTGTATGAGCGAACACGAAAATGGAGAGGACTCCCGGTTCAAGCCCGGCCAGTCGGGCAACCCGGCCGGCAAGCCCAAGGGCGCGGTGAACGGACGTTCGCGCGCCCTGGCCGCGCTCGACCGGATCACGGGGAAGGAAGAGAACGTGCGGATCCTCGCGGACGCGCTGGAGGAGCAGCTGCGGAAGAAGCCGGTGTGGTTCTTCGTGAACATCATCATGCCGCTGCTGCCGAGGGAGTCCCGCGGTGTGCTGGAGGCCGGCGACCGGGTCGTCGAATGGAAGAGCCTGGTGTCGACTGCGGGTGCTGCAGCGGTCGCGCGAGGTGTCGGTGAGAACGCGGAGTAGGGCCCGTCATGCAGATCGACTACACACCGCACGCGGCGCAGATGGAGATCCACCAGGCGCGCGACGCCCGTTTCCGGACGGTGTGCACGGGCCGCCGTTTCGGCAAGACGATGTGCATGGCGGCGGAGATCCTCGACCGGGGCGGCGGCGAGGCGGGCGGCGATTACGGCTGGGTCGCGCCGACCTACACGGTGGCAGATCGGGGCATTGACGCGTTCCGCCTGATTGCGCCGGAGTTCGTGCGAATCGTGGGGCGCATGCCGGCGCGGGCGGAGTTCGAGGGCGCGGCAGGGCCCTGCCGGGTGTGGTTCCTGAGCGCCGACAACCCGGATGGCATCCGCGGCTTCGGGTTCCGGGGGCTGGTGGTGGACGAGGCGGCGGCGATCCCGGTGAAGGTGTGGAACTACGTCCTGCGGCCGACGCTGGCGCAGACGCTCGGCTGGGGCGTGTTCATCTCGACGCCGGCCGGCCGCAATTGGTTCTACGACATGTTCACGCGCGGCGTGGAGCTTCAGCCGGGCTTCCGGTCGTTCACCTTCCCCTCGAACGTCTCGCCGTACTTTCCTGCGCAGGAATGGGACGAGGCGCATCGCACGTTGCCCGAGGATGTGTTCCGGCAGGAGTACATGGCGGAGTTTTTGGAAGACAGTGCGGGTGTCTTCAGAGGCATCGATGCGTGCCTCATTCGGGGAGATGAGATTTTATCCCGCCAAGACGCCAAGACGCAAAGTGTGGTGGTCGGGTGCGATGTCGCCAAGCACACGGACTGGACGGTGCTGGTGGCGATTGACGCGAAGACCGGGCGGTGCCTGGAGATGGAGCGCTTCAACCAGCTCGACTGGCCGGTGCAGCGGGAGCGGATCGCGGCGTTTGCGAGGCGGTGGCGGGCGCGGCTGGTGATGGACGCGACGGGGGTGGGAGATCCGATCTATGACGACCTGTGCCGCGTGTTGCCGCAGGTTGAGGGGTTCAAGATCACGGGCAACAGCAAGCGCGAGCTGGTGCAGGGGCTGATGGTGGCGGTCGAGCAGCGGCGGGTGTCGTGGCCGGCGGGGAACGGAGGACGGAGGTCGGAGGACGGAGACCAGAGGGATTGCGGGGATTGGGAAGTGCTGACGGCGGAGATGAAGCGGTACGAGTATGAGATCGGGCCGACCGGTCAGGTCAGCTACTCCGCGCCGAGCGGCTACCACGATGACTGCGTGATGGCGCTCGCGTTGGCGGTGTGGGGTGTGAAGACGTACGGCACCGGGCCGGGGCAGATGCTGAGGCTGGGGGGAGAGAGAGGACAGGGGTCGGAGGGCGGAGGACGGAGGACGCTGACGCTGGCTTAGGAGGTATTTGTGGCGCTGACCATCTATACGAGCAAGGACAACCAGTGGCGGGAGTACCTGAACCCGCTGCGCGGCCTGACACTTGAGCGGATCGTGCAGTACATCGAACAGGGCGAGCGCGGGGCGTTCGCGGACCTGCAGTGGTTCTATCAGGCCATGGAGCGGAGCGACGCGCTGATCGCCACGGTGGTGATGCGGCGGCGGGCCGCGCTTTTGTCGTGCGGGTGGGACGTGAAGACCGAGGAGGTGCCGCAAGATCCGGTGCTCGCCCAGGAGCAGGCGGCGTTCCTGCGCGACCAGTACGACGCGGTGGAGAACCTGCGCGAGGCGGTGGCGTTCCTCGCCTCGGCGTCGTTCCGGGGCTTCGCGCACGTCGAGAAGCACTATGGCGGGGGCGGTGAGGGGGTGGTGCGGCTGGAGCCGGTCGAACAGTGGTTCTGGTGCCGCGAGGGGATGTTCGGCGAGTGGACGTACAACCGCAACGCGCGGTCGGGCGTGGAGCGGGGCGAGGAGATCGGCCGGGGAAACTTTGTGATTGTCGAGGCGCCGATGGCCTTGGACCGCATCCTGTCGGTGCAGTACTTCCGGCGCAACCTGTGCATGCGCGACTGGGACGGGTTCCTGGAGGTGTACGGCATTCCGTCGACCTTTCTGATCGGCCCGCCCGGCGTGACGCCGGAGAAGGAGCTGGAGTATCTGCAGATCGCGCGCGACCTGGTGAAGGACGGGCGCGGCTACCTGCCGAACGGGACGGACGTGAAGTATGTGAACGGCGGCGGCAGCGGGCGTCCGCCGTTCCGCGACCATCTGGACTACCTCGACAAGCAGATCACGCTGCTCGGCACGGGCGGTCTGCTGACGATGCTGACCGAGAGCGGCAGCGGCACGCTGGCGGGGTCGGCGCACCAGGAGGCGTTCAACCAGGTGGCGAAGGCCGACGCGGTGATGGTGAGCGAGGCGCTGCAGCGCGACTTCGACGCGCCGCTGCTGGAGGCGGCCTTCCCCGGCTGGCCGGTGGAAGCCTCGTTCGAGCTGAGCATGGAGGCGGCGGGCGGAATGGCGGGCATGGTGGCGATGGCCGGCATGGCTGCGGGAGGTGCGGCATGAGCGGAAACGGTTTTGTGATCGCGGGCGACGGTTGGGTAGGGAGAAGTTCATTCGTGCGTGAGTGCGTTATTGCCTTAGTTAGGGGTGACGCATGAACGGCAATGACTTTGCTCTGGCTGCTGACGGGTGGACACAAGTCACTCCGTGCGGGGAGTTCCCGCACGCGGGCGCGGGCGTCACGCAGGTGGTCGACCGCGAGGCGTGCGACCGGATCGCCGCGGAGTTCGGCGGCCGCAAGGCGGATACGAATTTCCCGGGCGTGCTGGTGGACTTCGACCATTTCTCGCTGGACACGGAAAAGTCGAGCGAGGCGGCGGGGTGGATCACCGAGCTGGAGGCGCGCGACACGGGGCTGTGGGCACGCGTGCGCTGGTCGGACTCCGGCCTGGCTGCGGTGCAGGGCGGCCGGTTCCGGCTGGTGAGCCCGGTCTTTCCCGCTCCCGACGCGTGCGAGGATCTCGGCGGCGGGCGCATCCGCCCGGTGAAGCTGGTCAGCGTGGCGCTGACCAACGAGCCGAACATCAAGGGCGGCCGGCCGTTGGCCAACCGCCAGTTAGGAATGAGGAGTCAGGAATTAGGAATTGGTGAAGACTCCTCCCGCAAAGGCGCCAGGACACAAAGTGTGGAGGATGGAGGTCGGAAGACTGAGGACGGAGGAAGGAAGACGGTTGGGAATGTGATGAGCGGGCCGGGGGCGAAGCGGTTCATGTGGCTGCTGGGCGACCCGCCCAAAGGACCTCACTGCGGCGAGTGCGCGTCGCGCAACGGGCAGGTGAAGACGCTGCTGGAGTGGCTGCGGATGCCCGCGCCCATGTGTCATTGCTATTGTCGGCTCGCGGAGGTGGGGAAGGACGTGCCCGACGGGTATAAGCCGGAGGACGGAGGGCGGAAGGCCGAGGACGGAGGCCTTGCGAACCGCTGGAGCGACGCCGCCCGCGCCGCGGCGAGGGCTTCGCGTAAGGCGAACGGCAACTACGCGGGCTGGTCGGACGCGGCGCGTGCGGCCAGCCTGGCCGCGCGGCGCGCACACGCGGACTCCGGCGGGGTTGAGAGCCTGCAGGAGCGTCTGCAGCGGAAACTTCACGATGACCTGGTCTCCGCCTCATACGGGGTGCCCGAAGGATACACGGGGCCCTCCATCGCGGCCGGCGTCCCTGAACGTCGGGAGGCGGAGGCCGCGCTCGAAGACACCGCGCCGACGCTGCGTGAGCTTGTCGGCGCGGGACCGGCTTCCGGCTATCCGCTGCTGGACGGCTTGACCGCGGCGATCGGCGCCGCGGCCACGTTCGGCCCCGCTGTGTCGGCCGCGGGAGGCTCGGGCGGCGGTTACGGCGCGGCCTCGCGGGCCTACGGGGGACGCGGGACGTCCGGCGCCCCGGCGGCGAGGCGCGGCCGCGCGGCGGAGTGGTTCAGGGCCGTTGCGGGCGCGAAGCGCGCCCCGGCTGTGATGACGCCCGACGTGGAGGCCGACCTCGCCGTGGAGACCGCCAAGGCGAATTTCCGGCAACGCCAGCAGGCCGAGCGCGACGCCCTGGCTGACGCCATCCGGCGCATCCGGGGCGGCTCGTCCGGGGACGGTCTAGAGATGCTGACAGCCCGGCAGCTCCGCGACATCCTGAAGGCTGCGGGCGGCGATCCGGGCCCGGTCCGCTCCGCGAACGCGCCTGACCCCTCCGCCGCCGACGCCGCCCGCAAGAGCCCCAAGTTCAGGGAACAGGCGGAGCAGACGGCCGGGGAGGCGCGGGCCGCGCGCGAGGCGTTCGCTCAGTACCTGCGCGAGACGGTCCCGCCGCGCGCGCAAGGCGTGGACCGGCACATTCACGAGCTCGACACGCTGGCGGAGTCCGCCGGGCGGGAGACGGCGAAGGCCAAGGAGGCGCTCATCGCCGCGCAGGCGGCGCTGAGGGGCAAGAGTCCCGGCACGCCGGAATACGAGGAGGCGGCGCGCGGCGCGCGGATGGCCCGGTTCGACCTGGAGTTCGCGGCGAGGGCCGCGGAGTCCTATCTGCGCGAGGCGGCGCAGCTGCGCCTGTCAGTCGATAGTTATCTGAAGGGCGTGCGTGAGGGAAATCCCCTGAACTGGACGGCCGAGGACGCGGACTATGAGCGGATCTGGCGACGCGCGCACGCGGGGCCCGAAGACTTTTACGGGGGCGCTCTCGGCAACAGGCGGCCGGGCGGGATGACGGGTGAGGTCGTGACGGAGGAGGGGACAATGAAAGTGACGGACGCGGATCTGGATTCTGGGCGGCGGGCTCCGGCGGCCAACCGCTGGAGCGACGCGGCCCGTGCCTCGGCGCGGGCCAGCCGCAAGGCCAACGGGAATTACGCGGGGTGGAGCGACGCCGCGCGCGCCGCGGCGCTGGCCGTGCGGCGCGCCAAGGCAGCGGCGCGCGCGGGGACGTATGCGGACGGCACGCCTGTGATCCGCGACATCACCGCGACCGTCGCCGGGCGTGCGGAGACCTATGATCCGGAGCTCTCCTATATCGGCGACGGCGACGCGGTGGCGCGGCGGCAGGCCGATTACGCGGAGTCTCTGCGCCGGTGGTGGGAAGGCGTGCAGACGACGGCCGGCAACATCGAGCGTTTCAACGCCTTCGTGGCCGCGTTCGGCGGAGCGGCCGCCGCGGCGGCGGGCGCCCCCAATCCGGCGGGCGCGGCTTCGGGCCTGTTCGGCGCCAAATACGGCGGGCAGAAGCCGGTCTACGACTCGTCGGGGAACGTGGTCGGCTGGGCGAAAGTCAGCGCGCGTCCCGCGGCCGCCCGGCGCAGGGCCCGGACGGAGCCTGAGGGGTACACGTCTGATCCGCTCAACCACCCGAAGACGCCGGCGGATGCCGCGGTCCGGGAGTCGTACGGCCGTCACCTGGACGCGCTGCGGCGCGTCCACGAGAAAGAGATGGCCGCGAAGGGGCTTGACCCGCAGGGGTATCCGCTGTCGCGCCCGTTGCCGCAGGGGGTGGCGCCTCCCGCCGTGACAGAGGCTTTGACGCTGATCGAAGCGCTCAAGGCCATGGAGCCCCGCACGTCCGCGGAGCGCGAGGCCTACGAGGCCGCGCGCGAGGGGCTGCGGCGCTTCACCGACCTGTACGAGCGGGACATGGAGGAGCGCGCCGCCAGGGAGGGCATTCTCTCCAAGGTCCGCGAGGCCGTCGACGCGTACAGCCGTCTGCGCGGGAACGGGGGCGCGGCGCGCGAGTCGGCGGAGGGCTATACGGGGGAAGAGCTGCCCTGGTTCGCGGCGCCTGTCGGCGTGAAAGAGTCGGCGGTGCCGTACGGCAAGGTGTCGGCCGGGGCGGCCCGCGAGGCCGCGCGCGCGCTGGGCGTGCTGCACGGCGCGTACGGCGTCGGCGAAGAGGGCACGGCGATCCCCGAGGCGTTGAGGGGCGAGTATGAGCTGGGCCGCGCCGAGGGGGCGAAGGGCTACGACTACGGCATCACGCCGCCCAAGGACCGCGCGGCCGTTCTGCGGGGGGCGCAGGCCTATCTGGAAGGCGCGCTGGGAGAGGACGAGGGCTACGCGCCCGACCATCTGAACGACCGCTACAACCTGGCGGACTGGGACAAGGCGTCGTCCTGGGCGACGCGCAACCAGGGCAAGAGCGCGGTCTACGATCCCCGCACGCCGGACACGCGCGGGCAGTACAGCCCCGCCGGCCTGATGCGCGCGGCGATGGGGTGGTTCAGCGACGCGATGGTCCGCGGAGACCGGGGCGCGTCTAACGCGGCCCTGTCGTACATGGGCGACCTGCTGGCGACGGTCGCGGCGGAGAGGCGGTCCGCGGGTGACGCCGGGGGCGGACGCGAGGAGGCTGCGGAGGATGGCGAGGAGGCCGAGATCGACGCGTCGATGCCGGAGTATGACGCCGACGGGAACGAGTTGGGCGGCGAGCCGTTTTTCGAGGACAGCTACGCGGACCCCGCCGCGTTGCCGCCATGGTGGCGTCTTCTGGGCAACCGCTGGTCGGATGCGGCGAGAGCGGCGGCCCGGGCGTCCCGCAAGGCGAACGGTTGGGGCGGCGGCTGGAGCGACGCGGCGCGCGCGGCCTCGCTGGCCGTGAGGCGGGCAAAAGCCGCCCTTCGGCAGGCTCAGGGCAAGGCGGTGCAGGCCGCGGGGCCCGTGAACCAGCCGCCGCTTGCGCATCCCGGCTGGCCGGACAACGGAGAGTCCATGGATTCGTATCTGAAGCGCAAGCGGAGGCGCGAGGCGAACGAGGCGCGCAAGGCCGCCGACAACGCTCGTCTGCGGGAGGAGCGCGAGGAGCGGAGGCGGAGACGCGGCTCGTCCTTGTCGGATGCTTCCTGCGAGCCGGGCCTGCGGGAGAAGTTCGGTCGGCCCGGACTGAGCGGGAAGTTCATGGCCGAGAACGACAGGGTCGACCGGGAGCGGCTCAAGGACAAGCCGGTGAGGGGCAGCGCGTGGAAGCCGGCAGCGGGGTTCAGCGTGCCCGTCAGCGGCGCGGTGTTCTATTTCGACGGCTATTTCTATGACGCGGCTGGGAACCGGGTTTCAAAGGCGGTGCCGTCGAAGACAAGCGGCGCGGTGTGGCGCAACGGCCTGTGGTATGACGCGGCCACGGGGAAGACGCTCCGGGCGGGGGCGAAGGTTTCATAAGGGAGGGAGGTTGGCAGTGGAAACGGACGGAAGTGTCGGGACGGGAGACCGCGGAGGGAGGCGGCGCAGGTCGCTGGAGAACCGTGTGGAAGGCGAAGCCCTGCGGCGGATGGCGAATGTCGGCTGGACGGAGGCCGCGAGGGCGGCCTCGCTGGCGGTCCGGCGGGCCAATGCGGCGGCCAAGGGTGGAGGGGCGCGCGGCGCCCTGTTCCCGCCCCCCGCCGTCAAACCGGCCGTTTATCCTGGGCCGGGGCAGACTCCGCCTCCCGGACATATGCCGCCGGCGAGGGACGGGACGGTCGTGAAGATCGGGGACAGCATCATGTCGATCGTTAACGGCAAGCCGGTGAGGATCGGCAGCACCAAAGTGCTGTCTGTCGGGCCGAGCGGCAACCTGCTGCTGACGACGCGGGGCGGCACCATCGATCTGGGGCGGCCGGACAAGAACGGCAATTTCACGACGCCGGACCGGCGCATTGTCGGCTTTGTCCGTTTCGGTGGCGTGGTCCACGCGCGGATCGGAGGCCTGCTCATTTCGCTGGAGGACGGGAGCGTGCGCGAAGACAGGGTGAAATTGCGCAGGGATTCGCGGGGTGTCGTGATCCTGGAGCCGCCTTCGGGGACCCGGCGGGGCTCGAGGTTCGTTGGGCGGTGAATGTCGGTTTTTGCGCGTAGGGTGTAGGGCATCGTGTACTCCCGCACCGCCCGCCGAGGGCGGCGCGGGGATTCAAGAAAAGTCGCGGAGGTGTGAAATGGCGAACGAGGGAGTGGCTGCCGGGGGCGGCCGTGCGGACAGTGACGCGCTCAGCGCGCAGGTCGTATCTTTGCAGGAAGCGCTGGCGCTGGAGCGCGCCAAGAACGAGGTGCTGCTGGAGCAGTGCCTGAAGACGGAGGACGCCTTGGCGGACAAGGATGTCGAGGGTTTCGCGGATGTGATCCCGAACGACGACCGCGAGTTCTGGCGTGGCCAGCTGCTGGACAACCGCGAGGCGGCGGTCGGCATCCTCAACCGGATGCGCGAGCGCGCGAAGCCCGCGGACGGCAAGCCTGCCGTCGCTCCTGCCCCTTCGGCATGCTCAGGGCAGGCACCCCAGCCGCTGCACAACCGCGCGGCCGCCCCTCGGCCGGGCTCGGGGCAGGCGAGTCCAGCGGCGACGCCGGGCGACCGCGCGGCGAAGCTGCGCAACCGCGCGCAGGAGATCGCGCGGCGCGACGGGTGCTCGTTCACGGCGGCTTTCCGTTGTGCCGAACAGGAGTTGGGAGAAGTTCGTTAGTTCATTAGTGCGATCGTTCATTAGTTCGTTCGTGCATGAGCGAGGGAGGAGGCAAAGATGATTTTGTCTGACATTGTGGCGGGGCTGTTTGTCGTGCAGACGAGCGGCGCGGTGGTCGGGCGTCTCGCCCGGATCGCCGCGAACGGGACGACCGGCAAGCCGGAGGCGGTGCCGCCCGGCGAGGCGGTCCCGTTCGGGCCGTATTACCAGGTGGTCGACGCGAACTCGGCCCACGCGAGCCTGCTGCCGCTCGACCCGTTCAACATGACGCGCCTGCCGCTGAGCGGCACGTGCTCGATCGGCGACGCGCTCTTTGTGCGTGCCGACGGAAAGGTGGAGAAAAAGGCTGTGCCCGCGGACGGCGACGTGAGCGTGGCCTTCGCGGTCGAGGCGGGCGTGGACGGGCAGGAGGTGCTGTGCCGTCCGCACCTGATGAAGTGGGCGGTTCCGGCCGGCGCGTGAGCGTGCGGCTGAAGAATGGAGGTTTGAGATGATGAATCTGGTTCAGGGAGACTGCAAATGCGGGGCCCTCGCGTTCGTGGCGGGCGAGAACCTGTCGGCGGCCACGGGGCTGCTCGTGAAGCTGTCCCCGGCGGGTAAGGCTGTGAAGCCGGGCGCGGTGTCGGACATCGCGCCCTACGTGGTGGCGTGCGGCGCGTTCGAGGGGTATCTGTGCGGCGTGGTGCCGCTGACTTCGGCGGCGAACTGCCGGATCGTGCTCAAGGGCGCGTGCCAGGCCGGATCGCTGCTGGTTTCGGCGGGCGACGGCCGCGTGGAGGCGGGGACTCTGTCGGGGGCGGCCGTTCCGGTGGGCGTTGCCGAGGAGACGGGGGTCGACGGGCAGCGCGTGCTGCTGCGGCCGCTGTCGGTCGGGGCGAAGGGCGAGACGGGCGCGGCAGGGGCCGCGGGCCCCGCCGGGGCGCAGGGGTCCGCAGGCGCGCAAGGCCCCGCTGGCCCCGCGGGTGCCGACGGGGTGCCGGGCGCTCCGGGAACGGAGTTCCTGCTGGACCCGGCGTGCGTGATGAACGCGCAGGCGACGCATGTCGGCGCGCTGATCGGCCTCGAAGGCGGCTATTGGAACGGCGCGGTTCCCGGCATGGGCGCGGAGCTGAGCGCTGTGGTGACGGGCACTCGGACAGTGGGCGGAACGACCTGCTACGTGTGCGCGCTGCTCTTCGAGATCGGCGCACCCACGGTCGTGATCAGCCAGGTGCCGGCCGCTTTGATCGGGACGCCCGTCGACCCATTGGCGGTCGGCTGCACGGTGAGCGTGGCGGACGACGGCTCTCAGGCGTCCCGCTGCGTGCTGGTGACCGGCTATGGAGTGTCGGTGTTCAACAACAATCTTCTGAAGTGCGTGGCCGTCGGCAACGGTGTCGCCACGCTCCGCAGCTTCTACAACGTCTAACGGAGGGAACGGATCATGAGCCGTTTGAGTGACATCAGTGCGAGCCCGGTCCTGCGCGAGTTCGCGCAGGGCGCGGCGCAGTCCGCCATCATGCCGGTGGCGGACTTTCTGGCCCCGACCATCGAGGTCCCGACCTCGGTGGGGCGGTACAAGAAGTACACCGAGAAGGACCGCTTCCGCATCCCCAATACGCTGCGGAGCATCGGCGGGCGCGCGACGGAGCTGCGCTTCGAGGTGAGCGACGAGACCTACAACTGCGAGCCCCACGCGCTCGACTATCCGGTGGACAACCTGGAGAAGCTCGAGAGCGAGGACCTCGAGAACGCGCTGCGCGAGGGCGCGGTGGCGGTGGCCGAGGTTGCCGCGCTGTCCCATGAGAAGAGCGTGATCGACGCGGCCATGACCGCCGCGGGCGCGGGCACGGCCAAGGTCTGGGGCGCGTCGGCCGATCCGGTCTCCGACATCGACACGGCGATCTTGGACGTCATCAAGGCGGCAAAGTACGGCTCGCTGATGGGCGTGGGCGTGCTGTTCGGCGCGTCGGCGTGGTGCCTGTTCAAGAACCAGGAGAAGGTGCGCGGCCGCTTCGTCGTCGGCAACGGCGGCAAGGGCGGCAGCCTCGCGGTGCCGACCGAGGGCAGCGCGGGCCACCTGTTCGTGGGCACGCCGGAGGTGCGGGCGTCGTACATGGTGTACGACAACGCCGCGCCCGGCGTGGCGGAGGACGTCAAGTTCCTCCTCGACACGTCGGTGCTGGTGTTCGCGCGCCGGCCGAACCCGACGCGGCGCGACCCGAGCTTCATGAAGACCTTCCGTCTCATGGGCAAATACATGGTACCGTCGAGCTACATGCGCGACGACGGCCGCGTGGAGGTCGCGAAGTTCGACTGGTCCGAGGACGTGCGCGTCACGAACTCGGCCGCGGTCAAGCGGCTCAACGTCAGCGCGACGTAAGCGCGGGGGATGCGGAAATGGCCGACTGGGTCGTTTACGATGCGGGGGCGGCGGCGGAGACGCTGCCGCCCTCCCTTTCGACGGCGTACGCCGCCTGGCTGACGGCGGAGGTGCGGGCGCAGCGGCTGGGGCTGGTCGTGTCGGGCGTGGTGGCCGACTTCCGCAAGGCGGTCGCGGCCGAAGCCGACGCGACCGGCAAGCTGGACGCGGACAGCGTGCCTGTGGCCTGCCTGCGGCACGTGGCGGCGGTCGCCTGGTACACGCTCGCGCAGGAGATGGGCGCGGACCCCGAGACGTACCGTTCGGCGTGGCAGGATTCGGAGATCTACCTGCGGCGGCTGTACCAGGATCTGGATTCGGGCGGCGGCGCGTCCGGAGCCGCGGGCACGCCGCGGTATGTCCCGGGCGGCGCGTCGTCGGGCGGCGGTTCCGGCGGCGCGGCGTCGGGTACCCTGAGTGTGCCCGTCTCCTCGCCGATCAACTACTCGCCGCCGCCGATCACGTGAGGAGGGAGTGATGGACTGTCATGTGACCAAAGAGGAGTGCCTGAAAAGGCATGCCGAGCTGATGGAGAAGCTGGACGGCATCGAGCGCCGCCTGTTCGTCGACAACGGCACGCCGTCGATCCAGACGCGCCTGGAGAGGCACGATCTGGTGATCCGGGCGCTGCTGTGGGTGGTGTCGGTCGTGGCCGGGACGGCGATCGCGGGCGCCGTCTCCGCGTGTGTGGTGCTGATCCGCGTCGTGTCCAAGATGGGAGGTTGAAATGAACAGTCGGAGTGTTTGGGCGCCGGTCGCCGTCCTGTGCGTGTCCGGGTGTTGCGCGTACCGCGGCATCAGCCAGGTGTCCTTGGTGCATGTCCGGAAGGTGTCGGTCGCAGAGCGCGCGGCCGATTCGACCAACGGGGTGGTCGAGGTCGGCACGAACGGCGTGCGCGTCGGCACGGGCCGGGTGGTGATCGTGGCTGAGAACGTCTATGTGTCGGCCGGCGGCGGCAGCGCGGCCAGCAACGATGTCAGCGGCGAGCTGTCCTTGCCGCTGGTCAAATAGGGGGCGCCATGAAGGGTATGTGCGGATGCGGTGGCGGGGATGATCCCGCCAAGTGCGGGACGAAAGAGCAGGAGCGGGCTCGGATCGTCGAGTCTTTCGGCGTGTTCGGGCTCGGGGAGCGCGAGCGCGGCGAGATCCTCGAGGCGCTCGACTCAGACAAGTGGGACTGGTACCGGGACTGCGACGGCTGCACGCTGGTGTCGGAGGTCTACTGGCCGAACAAGTACTTTCCTCCCTGCCTGCGCCACGACTTCGATTTCCTGACCGGCAACGACGGCCTGGCGGCCAACGCCCGGTTCTACCGGATCATGCTGGCCTACGGCATGACCCGTGCACGCGCGGCCGTCCGCTGGCTGGGTGTCACGGCGGGTTGGTTCGGCTGGTTTATGTGGCGGAATCTGGTTGTGAAAAGAGGGTAGAGTTGCATTACTTTGGCAAAATGACACCCAACACGCACCCAACACATGGGCAAAAAGGCAGGCGCATAACAGCTGTAAGCAAAAAAATATTCGCGCCGGCTTTGCTCTTTAATGTCTGACGGGCGTGTTTTGTGTGTGGGCTTGTGTGTGTATGTTGAACACGATTTCAAGGCTTTTCAGGCGTTTTCATTCGTTTATTGGGGAGCTGGTGCATAAAATCAAAAACCCCGAAAACATTGGTGTTTTCGAGGTTTTTTAGCTTAAAAAGATGGTCGGAGCGGAGGGAGTTGAACCCTCGACCTTTTGGTCCCGAACCAAACGCGCTACCAGGCTGCGCTACGCTCCGATGAGGTGCATCAAACGGACGCAAACATTAGCAAAATGGCCCTTAAAGTCAAAGCCAAAATCAGCGCCGTTTGAAAAATTTATTGCACGCGCTCGACCAGGATCTCGGGGTCGATCGATTCGCGCAGGATGCGCTCGATGCCCTGCTTCAACGTCATGGTCGCGTGGGGGCAGCTGCCGCACGCGCCGCGCAGACGCAGCTTGACGTTCTTGCCCTCGATCGACACGACTTCCAGATCGCCGCCGTCCGCCTGCAACATGCCGCGCAACTCTTCCAACTTGGCCCGAATTTGTTCGCTCATAATGTCTCCTAAAAAGGTCGCCTATGATGCCGGAAAACGGCGCGCGCGTCAAATCCGAATACGAGTGAAGCAATAGGCAATAGGCAAGGGGCAGGAGGCAACGGGCAAGACGGGGGACGGCTCGGAATTGCGGCACGAGGCGGTTTGTACTAAACTGGCCGCCGTTGAGCATGCGCTGCGGGGCGCGGAGGAAAGCAAGCATGTCGGACAAGCACTATCGGGTCGCGGTGTTCGTGGAGACGTCGCGCGCTTACGGGCGCGCGCTCTGCGAGGGCATCGCGGATTTCGCCCAGGCCAACGGCCATTGGGTCTTTGAGGGCGGCGGCGAGTCGTGGGAGCAGGGCGTCGCGGAGATCGCGGGCAAGGCGGACGGCGTGATCGCGCGCATCCCGAACGCGGAGATGGCCGACGCCCTCTCCAGGCTGGGCATCCCGGTAGTGGACCTGTACCGCTGGGGCGAGTACCCGCTGATCGCCACGGCGGACGCGGACCACGCCGCGATCGGGCGGCTCGCGGCCGAGTGGTTCGTCGAGCGCCGCTTCCGGCACTTCGCCTTTTGCGGCTACCGGTCGGCGCCGTTCTCGAAGCTGCGGGGCGCGGCGTTCAAGGAGAGCGTCGAGCGCGCGGGCTTCAGTTGCTCCGTGTATGAGGAGACCCGCTTCGACCCCGATTTCCTCGGCAAGCTGATCCTGCAGGCGGAGGCGTACGGCGATCCGCCGGACCGCAAGCGTCTCGCGGCGTGGCTCAAGGCTCTGCCCCGGCCGGCCGCCGTGCTCTGCTGCCACGACATCCGCGCGTATCAGGTGATCACGCTCTGCAAGGAGCTGGGACTCGACGTGCCGCGCGACGTGGCCGTGATGGGCGTCGACAACGACCGCATCCTGTGCGGCTTCGCGGACCCCATGCTGACGAGCGTCGACCCCGATGCGCATCAGATCGGCTGGACCGGCGCGCGGCTGCTCTACGAGCGGCTGACGCGCGCGTGCCGCGCGGTGCGCCATGAGCGGATCGCCCCCGCGCGGATCGTGGAGCGCGCCTCCACCGAAACCGATCCCGTCGAGCCGCAGTGGCTCGCGGAGGCGCTGCGCTTCATCCGCAGAGAGATTCCCTCGGGCGTGAACGCGGCCGAGGTGATCCGCCACGTGGGGCTTTCGCACACGCAGGTGGAAAAGGCCTTCGCCAAGGCGCTCGGCAACACGGTGCACCAGGAGATCGCCCGCCTTCGCATGCGCGAGGCCTGCCGCCTGCTGACGGAGACCGCCGCGCCCGCCGCCGAGGTCAGCAAGCTGACCGGCTTCTCCTCGCCGCAGTACTTCAACCGGCTGTTTGCCGCGCAGCACGGGATCACGCCGCTGGAGTACCGTCGAAAGAGCGCCCGCAAAGGGTGAGAGCCTCGCGCCGCGCTTTCGAAAAGTGCAATGCCGATTGCGACATCTGCAATGGACGAGGTTCCCCTGACCCGCCTACGATAAGAGCACGATACGGGTGAATTGGCCCGGGCCGACGTCGGACCGACGGGGCCTCTGATCGTGTGACAGGCTAAGGGAGACACTATGAAGCGGCATCAGGCGGTGTGTGCGGCACTCTTCGTCGCGGTCGGCGCGTGCGGAACGGCGGCAGCGGGAACTGTTTATTGGGACGGCACGGGCACGGGATGGGAGGCTGCGGGAAACTGGTCCACCGGCTCGGGTTCGGCTGCTCCAGATCCTGAGACGGCTCCGGGCGCGGCGGACGACGTGGTGTTCAACATCTCGACGCTGAACACGGCGCAGACGGTCCATCTCAACGGCGACCAGTCCGCGAAGTCGGTCACCAACAGCACGACCGGTGCGGTCACGGTCTTGGGCGGTGGCGCGGACCGCACGCTGACGCTGGGTTCCGGCGGCCTGGCCCGCACGGGCAACGCGGCCACGGTCATCGGGTCGCCGACGTCCGGGCAGCGGGTCGACCTGGTCGTCGGCGCAGACCAGACCTGGCTCAACAGCATTGCGGGCAGCGACATCGTGATCAGCAACGCCGTCTCGGCTGCGGCGACTGGCGACGCCGCGACGACGAATGTCCTGACGCTGAACGCGGCGAACAAGGGTTTTCTGTTTGCGGGCAACGGCAACACCGTGGCGCTGAGAGACGGAGCCGCCGGCCGCAGGCTGTCGCTCGTCAAGCTCGGCTCCGGCGCGGTGACGCTGAACTCGACCAACACCTACAGCGGCGGCACGGTCATCAACGCCGGCACGGTCATCTTAACCGCGACGAATGCCCTGGGATCCGGGCCGGTCGTTATGGCGGGTGGCACGATCCAGCACAACGTCGGAACCACGCTGACCAACGACATCGTCGCGCAGGCCGGGACGACGAGCGTGCTGCAGGGCAACAGCAGCGGGGCGCTGGTCCTGTCCGGCAACATCACGGGAAGCGGCAACCTCACGGCGTCGGCCTGGATCAACTACGGCAGCCCCCAATTGGCGGGCAACAACAGCGGCTTCTCGGGGCGGTTCACGGTGAACTGGAGCAATGCCATGCGGATGAAGTTCAACAGCCCGGAGTCGGGAAGCTCAAACGCGTGGTGGGAGCTGAACGGCCCCACAGGTGACGGCAACTCGCTGACGTTCTCGGGAGGGACCATCTATTTCGGCGCCATGAGCGGAGGCGGTCAAATGCGCAGCCCGGCCGGGAACACGATCGTCGTCGGCGGCCTGAACACGAACTGCACCTACAGCGGCAACTTCAACGGCGCGAACCTGGTGATCCGCAAAGTGGGAACCGCCGCGTTCGCGCTGACGGGCGCAGCCAATTACACCGGCGGAACGCAGATCAACGGCGGCACGATGGTGTTCAGCAACGCCACGGCGTTCGGCAGCGGGAACATCGCGTTCGGCGGCGGCACGCTGCGGCACGGGGTGACGTTCACGCAGGACCTGTCCGCCAAGATCGTCAACAGCGCGGCGGACATCGCGGTCGACGACGGCGGCCAGAGCGTAACCTACGCGACCGCGCTGGCGGCGTCGAACAAGGGCGGGCTGACGAAGAAGGGGGCCGGCACGCTGACGCTTGCGGTCCAGCCGGCGTATACCGGGATCACGACGGTCGCCGCGGGCACCTTGGCGTTCGGGACGTCCGTGACGCTGCCGGGCGGCGCGGCGGGCTCGAACGGCGCAACGTTGAGCGTGAGCGGCGGGCTCACCGCAGGGCCTCTCACGCTCGCTGACGGCGCGACGCTGACGGCGGTCGGCTCGATCACAGGAGGCGTGGTGACCGTCGGCACGGGCGCGTCGATCCGGATCGCCAAAGCGATCTCGTGGCCGCTGACCGGCACCTTTGAGATCATGAGCTACACGGCCGCGGGCTCGTCCGTCCTTTCGGGCGCCTCCGTCTCGGTCACGGGGCTCAGCGGCAACAGCGAGGCCACGCTGGATTTCGCCACGGCGGGCAAGGTGTATCTGACCATCACCTCCGAGAAGCTGGTGTGGAGCGGCGCGGACGGCGACGAGTGGCGCGCGGCCGGCAAGTGGACCGGCCAGAGCAGCGGCGACAGCTATACCTTCACGGACTACGACGCCGTGCTCGTGACCAACGGCCCCGCTGCGGGGACGCCGTCGATCGCCGTGAACGTGTCGGACGTGACGCCGTCGAGCGCGACCTTCGACCTCGGCGCGGACTTCAGCCGCAAGTTGGCCGGCGCCTACGGCATCGCGGGCGCGGCCACGTCGCTGACGAAGAGCGGCGACGGCGCACTGATCCTCGCCAACGCCAACAGCTATGCGGGCGCGACGGCGGTGAACGGCGGCGAGCTTGTGCTGGGCGACGGCGCCGCAAACGGCTCGATCGGCTCCGGCACGCCGGTGAGCGTGTCGGCCGGCGCGGCGTTCGTGGTGAACAGCGCCTCCGGAACCTCGCAGTCCGTCGCCAACGCCGTGTCCGGCGCGGGCACGTTGGTCAAACGAGGCGCGGGCACGCTGACGCTGAACGGCCAGACGGCATTCTCGGAGCGGATCGCGGTCGAGGCGGGGACGCTGCGGTTTAACCCGGCGGCCAATTTCAACCTGTCGTCCGTCATGACCAACGCGGGAGGGGTCGAGCAGGTCGCCAAGGTCATCGTCATCACCAACAGTGCGCTGGTGGCGGGCTTGAGCGGCACGTGGACGATTCCGGCCGGCGCCGAAGTGCGCTTCCCCGGCGATTACGGCGGCGTGAGTTATTTCGGCAACCTGTCGGAGATGCGCCTTGCGGGAGGCAAGATCGGCTTAAACGACTTGATCTTCAACGTGACGGTGGCGGCGCCCCTGCGGGCGGTCGACGGGACGGCCAGCAGCGTGGAAGGCGTCGAGGCCAATTTCGCGCTGAGCGGGGGCCTGCGCGGCACGGGCACGATCAACGCCTATTCCAACAAGCGGGGCATCATGCTCAACGGCGACAACGGGGCCTTTGAGGGGACCTTCGCGTTTCAGACGGGCGGCGGATCGTGGAACACCTGCGGCTTCTTCTCGACCAACGCCTGCGGCTCGAACGCCGTCTGGAACCTGAACTACAACACCGCCTCAGACCGGGCCGGAGCGGTGCACAGCCTGCGCTTCGACGTCGGCGGCACCTACCGTCTCGGGGCGCTGAACACGGTGGCGGGCAGCCGGGCTTATTGCCGCACCGGCACCGACGGCACGCCGTCGGTGTACAACACGGTGCTGGAGGTCGGCCAGAAGGGCGTCGACTGCTCGCTCGAAGGGCTGTTCGTGAAGAACCGCTTCACGCTGAACAAGGTGGGTGCGGCACGGCTGACGCTCGGAAGCGGTTTCGACTGTCCGGCCGGCACGGCGATCTCGGCCCTGGCCGGCACGCTCGCAGTCCATGCTTCGCTCACCAACGCCACGGTCACCGCTGCGGCGGGCGCCAGAATTGAAGGCGTGGGGGCCCTCGGCAACGCGCTCGCGTGGGGCGACGGCGTGACGGTCGCCCCCGGCACGAACGGCATCGGGACGCTGACGTTGCTGGCTTCTCCGGTTGTATCCTCGGGCGCGGTGTGGGCGGCGAATGTCAGCTCGAACGGGACCTGTTCCGTCTTGAGCGTGAAGGGCGGTTTGGATCTCTCCTCGCTGACGCTGCAGCTCCAAGACCCCGCACAGCTCAACAAAGCGCTTTCGTACGTGGTGGCGACCACGGAAAGCGGTACCGTGAGCGGTCAGATCGCCGCCTCGAACTTGCCGGCGGGGTGGACGGCCCGCAACGAGGGCACCGCAGTCCGGCTTGTCAAAGTCCCCTCGGGAACCATGATCAAGATCTACTGACAGAGGTGACACGTGGCGCTCAGGCACAATGAAGGTGGAGAATTGAAAATGCGGGCGCTGGGGGCGGCGTGGGCCGCGGCGGCGGTCCTGCTGGGGCCGGGGCTGGGGCGCGGCGAGGGCGTCGAGGTGGACGCGGGAGCCTTCGGCTTTTCTCCGGCCTCCAACGCCACAGCCAATGTCGCGTCGCTCCAGCGGGCCCTGCAGGGCGGCCAGAGAACCGTGCGGGTCACGCGGCCCGGCGATTATGAGCTGAACGAAACCGTCTATCTGGACGACGACACGCGCGTGATCTTCGCGCCGGGCGCGGCTCTGAAGAAGGCCGCACGCTACGGGTTTGTGCTGTGCAACCGCGGCGCCCTCACCCGCACGTGGAACCGCAACATCCGCATCGACGGGCTGCACATCAAGGTCAACGGAAAAGAGGGCGGCCCGCCGCCTTCCGAGCCCACCTGGGGCCTCCGAGGCCAGCTGACCCTGTATGGCGTACGGAGCGCCGAGATCACGCGCTTCACCTGCCTGGATCTGGAGCCGCGGCAGTTCTGCATCCACGTCTGCGCGTTCGAGGATCTGCTGATCGACGGCTTCGAAATCCGCGGCAAGAAAGACGGCATCCATCTCGGGGCGGGGCGCCGGTTCACGGTGCGCAACGGCATCTGCGAGACCCATGACGACGCGATCGCTCTCAACGCGCAGGACTACCCCACGAGCCAGCCGATGCAGGGCGACATCGAGGACGGGCTGGTGGAGAACATCGTCGATGAGGCCAAGCCGCAGACGGGCGGCAACTCCGTGCGCCTTCTGACGGGAGCCTGGCCCGACTGGCGGCCGGGGCTGCGCGTGCGCAACGGCGACACGGTGCGGTGCGGCATGAACGTCTATCGCGTGGTGCTGCCCTCGGGCTCACCGGAGAGGGAGTCGGTGGAAGCGTCGCGCCACACTGTGGGCACGTGGCGCGACGCCGCCGGGATCGGATTTTTCCACTGCTCATCGGACGGGGCCACTCAGGCGAATATCCGGCGCGTGGTTTTCCGCAACATGACGCTGCGCGACAACCGGACGAGCTTCAAATTCGCCTGGGACATCTGCCCGGCCAACCGCGCGATCCATCCCGAGACGCCCAAGGACCGGTGGCCGACCTGCGAGGCGACGCTCGAAAACTGCCAGGCCTCCGCCACGAATGGACCGTTCATCTGGGGCAATTCGAATGTCCGCGTGCGAGCGAGCGGCGTGACCGTTGCGGGCACGCTCTTCGACGTCAACGGACGCGGGATTTCCGTTGAGGCTGAGTTGGAACGCGTGACGCTCCTGAGGCCCCTGTCGGACAGGCCCGACCTCGTGTTCACGGCCGAAGGCAGCCTCGATCTTTCGCTGCGCGCCCTGTCGCCGCCGCGCGACCTCATCGCCCAGTGGGGCAAGCGCTCGGCGGTGCGCGTGCGGGGAGACGCTTCGCTCGCCTCGCTGCAGGGGCTTGCGCCAATCTCAGGCGACCGGCTGATGGAACGGGGCGTGCGTAAATTCAACGACGGCCGTTCGTGGACGGAAGACCTCGCGCCTTAGCAACGGGTGGGTGTCTGGGTTTCGCGGTGGAGGTCGCGCAGGAAGGGGAACGGGCGCGCAGAGCTGACAGGGGAGATATCGTGAAACGAGAACATGGGGACAAGCTCAATTCTTGGATGCTGCTCGCGGCAGCAGCCCTTGCGAGGAGCGCCTCGTTGCCTTTGGCGATCTTCGTCGCAGGGGGCGTGCTGCTTCCCGCGCGGGCGCAACAAGGCGGGTCGGATCGCATTGCGGGTGACCCCGACACCCTGCGCATCTTTTACGCGTCACACAGTCTGATGTGGTATGTGCCCGAGCCTCTCGGCCAGCTGGTTGCGCAGGCGGGCATACGGGGTCACGAGGTGGTTGGCGTGCAGCGCATCGGCGCCTCGCGAACGCTTCAGCACTGGGAGAAGGCTGAACCCAACGACGCGAAGGCGGCCCTCATGAAGGGAGATCTCGACGTCTTTGTGATGTCGCCCATCCAATTTCCCGACGAAGGGATGGAAGCGTTTGTGAAACTCGGGCTGACGCATAACCCGCGCATGCGTTTCCTCGTCCAGCTCTCGTGGGGCGGCGGCGACACGGACAACCAGGATTTCCCGAAAGGGTCGTGGGACCGCGTCGACCGCAACAAGACGCCCGACCAGCTCAAGGCGCTCTACGCGCGCAACATCCGGGCGGGCGAGGCGCAGGCCGACGCCATCAACCGCAAGTATGGCCAGGGGCGGCAGATCATGACTCTTGTCCCGTCCGCGCAGGCGCTCGTGGAGCTCAGGACGCGGATCTATGAGAAGCGAGTTCCCGTGCTGACTCGCCAGGAGGAGCTGTTCGTCGACGCCGTGCATCCGTCGCCGCCGCTGGAGGCGCTGAACACCTATCTGCACTTCGCGGTTCTGTATGGCCGCTCGCCGGTCGGTCTGCCCCTCGCCGCCCCGCTGAAGGCGGCGGGGCGCCCGGAGTGGGGCGAGACGCTCAGCCGCTGCTTGCAGGAGATCGCCTGGGAGACGGCGTCCCGCTACGCGTATAGCGGCCAGTCGGAGCGCAACCCGATTCTCCACGCAGACGTGCCGGACCTGTCGATGATCCGGGTGGGGGACACCTATTACATGAGCAGCACCACGATGCACCTGAGTCCGGGATTGCCGATCATGAGGTCCAAGGACCTGGTGAACTGGGAGCTCGCGAGTTACGCCTACGACACGCTCGGGGAGAACGATGCGCTGGCGCTCCGCAACGGCCGGAGTGCCTACGGTGCGGGATCGTGGGCCAGCAGCCTGCGCTACCACAACGGTACGTTTTACGTCTCGACCTTCTCCGGCACGACCGGTCAAACGCACCTGTACTCGACGCGGGACATCGAGCGGGGGGAGTGGACATCCGTGGCGTTCACGCCGAAGTTGCACGACCACTCGCTGTTCTTTGATGACGACGGCCGGGTGTACATGGTCTATGGCGGCGGCCGCATCAGGCTTATCGAGCTGACCGCTGACGCGTCGGCGGTCAAGCCTGGCGGGTTCGATCGGGTGATCATCGAGAATGCCAGCGCGGTGGTTGGGCCCGACATCGGTCTTCCGGCCGAGGGCTCGCAGCTCTTCAAGGTGCACGGCAAGTACTACCTGTTCAACATCACCTGGCCCAAGAACGACATGCGCACCGTGCTCATCCATCGCGCCGACGACATCGCAGGGCCCTTCGAAGGACGCGTCGCGCTGCACGATCAGGGCGTGGCTCAAGGCGGACTGATCGACACGCCAGAGGGCGAGTGGTACGCCTACCTGTTCAGAGACTGCGGCGCGGTCGGGCGCGCGCCATACCTCGTGCCGGTCCAGTGGGTCGACGGCTGGCCGGTGTTGGGCCAGGATGGGAAAGTGCCCGAGCGGCTGAACCTGCCCGCGAGCCGGGGCGTCATGCCAGGGATTGTCGCGTCAGACGAGTTCGAGCGCCGGCCCGGTGAGCGGCCGCTGCCGCTGGTCTGGCAGTGGAACCACAATCCCGACCACGCGCTCTGGTCGGCCGGAGCGCGGCCGGGCTGGCTGCGGCTGACCGCCGGCCGCGTCGACGCGGACCTCCTCGCGGCGCGCAACACGCTCACGCAACGCACGTTCGGTCCGCAGTGCGCGGGACGGACGCTGCTGGACGTGACGCAGATGAAGGACGGGGACTGCGCGGGCTTGGCGCTCTTGCAGGCGCGCTACGGCTGGGTCGGCGTGAGGGCGGAAGCTGGAGGCCGGAAAGCCGTCGTGATGGTGAGTGCCGAGAGCGGTTCGCCAGAGGAAGTGGCGCGCGTTCCGTTGGAGCAGGGAACAGTGCATCTGGAGGCGGTCTGCGATTTCAGCCGGGGAGCGGACCGCGCGCGCTTCTTCTACAGCCTCGACGGAGCGGTGTGGCATGCGCTCGGGGGCGAAGTGAAGATGGCCTACACGATCCCGCATTTCATGGGCTACCGCTTCGGCCTGTTCAACTTTGCGACGGCGGAGCCGGGCGGGAGCGCCGACTTCGATTTCTTTCGCATCGGCGAACGGCCTGCGGCTGAGGTTCCCGGTCCCGCGGAAAGTGAAGGCTTCCGGCGAATTCGCTGACGATCATCAGGAAGAAATGTGCGTACGAGTCATGGAAAGGACAAGACCGATGAAGGACTTATTCGCCGCAACGCAAATCGCCATCACCCTCGCTCTGACGGGCGTCGCCTCGGCCGCCGAGACGCTTGAGCCGGTCCGGTTGCAGACCGTGAGGCTCGGCGGCTTCTGGCGCGAACAGGTCGTTCTCATGACCGCGAAGTGGATCCCGCACTGCATGCGGCAGATGGAGGCCGGGGGTGAGGGCGAGGAGCTGCTCAACCTCGTCGCCACCGGCGAAGTGCTGGCCGACAAGCCTCCCTCGGTCGCGTTCAAAGGGTGCGCATGGAGCGACGCTTACATCTACAACACCCTCGAGGCGGCATGCCTGGCGCTCGAGGTCGATCCGGCGGGCGACGCCGAGCTGGTCCGGGCGCAGGCTTTTCTGCGCGCCAAGATGGAGGCGTGGATACCGGTCATTCTGGCGGCGCAGGACAAGGACGGCTACATCCACTCGTTTCACGTGCTCAATAAGCGGCCGCATTTCACAAGGATCTCCGACCATGAGTTCTACGTCATGGGCTACTTGATCGAGATGGGTATTGCGCACGCGCGCCTGACGGGAGGCCGGGACCGCAGGCTGTACGACGCGGCGCTCCGCTGTGCGAACCACCTCTGCGACGTTTTCGGCGCGCCGCCGAAACGCTCGTGGAAGAACGGGCACCCGGGGCTGGAGCACGCGCTCTGCCGGCTCGGCGAGATGGCGAACGAGACTGAGGGCGCAGGGAAAGGCGCGCCGTACATCGCGCTGGCCAAGCACTTCGTCGATCACCAGCACGAGCTCCAGCCCAATGTCTACGACCAGTCGGAGCAGCCGGCCGTGAAGATGACCGAGGCGCGGGGGCACGCCGTGCGAGCCACCTATTTCTACACCGCCCTCGCGGACCTGGCCCGGCTCACCGGCGACACGGCCTATCAGGACGCCGCAGGCCGCATCTGGGACAACGCGGTCAACCGCAAGCACTATCTCACCGGCGGGGTAGGCGCCTCGCATCAGGGAGAGGCTTTCGGCGCAGACTACGAGTTGCCGAACAACGGCTACTGCGAGTCGTGCGCGAGCTGCGGCCTCAGCTTCTGGGCGGAGCAGATGCACCGCCTGCATGCGGATGCGCGCTACATCGACGTGCAGGAGCGCGCGCTCTACAACAACATCGCGGGGTCGGTGGCGCGCGACGGCGCCACGTTCTACTATCAGAACCCGCCCGCCTCGAAGCAGCCCCGCCACCCGTGGCACGTGTGTCCCTGCTGCGTCGGCAATATTCCCCGCGCGCTCATCGCGATCAAGGATCTGATGTATTCGGTCAGCGCCGGCCGCGACGTCCTCTTCGTGAACCACTACGTCGACAGCGAAGGCGTGATCAATGCTGTGGGGGGCGGGCTCCGCGTGCGACAGGAGACGCGTTACCCGTGGGCGGGCGAGGTTGCGCTGACCCTGACGCCGGCTTCACCGGCGGCATTCACGCTGGCGCTGCGGATTCCCGACCGCGCAGAGAGCGACCTCTATGCGGTTCAGCCGCCGGACGGAGAGATCCGCTTGACCGTGAACGGGCAGGCGCAGCCGGTCGACACCCAAAAAGGCTTCGCCCGCATCCGGCGCACGTGGCAGGCCGGAGACCGCGTGGAGCTCGTCCTGCCGATGCCTGTGCAGCGCGTGCACTGCGACGAGCGGGTGGTCGCCAACCGCGGGAGGGTGGCCGTGCAGCGCGGCCCGATCGTCTACAGCTTCGAAGATGTGGACCACGCGAGGCCCGTGCGCAGCGCGGTGCTGCCGCCGGAGGCGGATCTGACGGCGCTCTGGCGGGGCGAGCTGCTGGGCGGCGTCATGACGGTCAAGGCCGGGGGCTTGCAAGGCGTACCCAATTTCGCGCGGCTCAACCGCGGCGGCTTTTCGCAGGTGTGGATGTTGGAAGACCCGGCGAAGGCAGGCGTCAACACGCTGTCGGCGCTGATGGACCTGACGGTCTCCTTTTGCCGCGGTAACGGCATGGATCCGGTGGCGGCGAACGACGGCGTGGTGCCTCAGGACGCGACGCAGCGCGTGCCCAACTTCGATTTCTGGCCTCACAAGGGCACGGCCGAGTGGCTGCAGTACACCTTTGACAAGCCGACGGAAGTGAAGACCTGCACGGTCTGGTGGTTCGATGATACGGGGCGCGGCGAGTGCCGCCTGCCGGAATCGTGGCGGCTGTCGTATCAGACGCAAGACGGGGCGTGGAGACCGGTCGAAGGGGCACCGGCGTATTCGGTGTCCACGGAGAAGCCCAGCGTGGTCGCTTTCACCCCCGTCACCGCGACGGCCGTCCGGCTCGACGTGCAGCTCCGCGCCGGTTTCTCGGCCGGCGTTTACGAATGGGCGGTGCAGTGAGGGCGATGCGGCAAGTTGCGAAAAGTACAATCACTTTAGCATGAAATGCAATTGCGCACACTCCTCTGGACGCCTACACTGGGCAACATGAAAAGGTGGTATTCAGCTCGAGTCTTGGGGATGCGCAAACGGCTGATTGCTGTCGCGTGCGCGGCCGCGGGAACTTGGCTGGCTGCAGCGCCCGCAGCGGGGGAAGGCTACGTCTTCGCCTTCTTCCGGGACAACGGCGAGGCGGGCGTGCATCTGGCGCTGAGCGAAGACGCCCTCACCTGGCGCGAGGTCAACGGCGGCCGGCCGGTGCTGATCCCCCGCGTGGGCGGCCGGCTCACGCGCGACCCCAGCGTGTGCCGCGGTCCGGACGGCGTCTACCACATGGTGTGGACCTCCTCGTGGAAGGACAGGGGGTTCGGCATCGCGCATTCGACGAACCTGCTCGACTGGTCGGAGCAGCGTTTCGTGCCGGTGAACGAAGATGAGCCCAAAGCCCGCAACACCTGGGCGCCGGAGATCTTCTACGACGAGGCCGGCGCACAGTTTGTGGTGTTCTGGGCGACGACCGTCGAAGGGCTTTTTCCCGAGACTCAGGGCAAAAAGGAGGGCGGACTCAACCACCGCATCTATGCGGCCACGACACGCGATTTCGAAAGCTGGTCGCCCAAGCGCCTCGCCTACGACGGCGGCTTCAATGTGATCGACGCGTTCCCTTTCAAAAAAGACGGCCGATACGGGCTGGTGGTGAAGGACGAAACGGCGGAGCCGGTCGCGTCGAAGAACCTGCATGTGGTCTGGTCGAAGGGCGACCTGTTCGGCCCTTGGGAACCGGCGTCACCCGCCTTCACCGACAACCGCGAGGCGTGGGCCGAGGGCCCAGCCGTGATTCGGGTCGGCGAGCGCTGGCTGGTGTATTACGATAAATACAACAAAGGCGGCTACGGCGCGGTTGAAACGCGGGACTTCGCTTCGTTCGCTCCGGTCCGCGTCGCGCTGCCGAAGGGCATCAGGCACGGGACCGTGGTCGCGGTGGACAACGCCACGGCGACCGGGCTGAAAGCGGCCGGACGGCGCGTCGAGTGGAACCCGGTCATCCCCGACACCGTCGCCGATCCGACGGTGGTGAACTTCGACGGGACTTACTACATGTATGCTACGACCGATGTCGACCAGGAGCTGCGCGTCTCGGGCATCCCCGTGGTCTGGAAATCGGCCGACCTGCTCAACTGGTCGTTCGACGGCGCGCTCATGCCCGACGTGGACTGGACCGCGCCCGACCGCAAGTATTGGGCGCCCGGGCGCGTGTTGCGGCGGCAGGAAGGAGGCGCTTGGAAGTACTACCTCTTCTTCACCTGCGAGGGGCCGACCTACGTGGCCGTAGCCGACCGACCGGACGGGCCGTTCAAACTCGCGAACGGCACGAACGGCGAGATCGGACGCACCCCGTCCAAAGGTGTCGTTCCTGACATCGACGGCTGCCCCTTTGTGGACGACAACGGCGAGGCCTACATCTTCTGGCGGAAGCGCCGGGCCGCGCGTCTGCGGAGCGACTGGCAAGGGATCGAAGGCGCTCCGGTGACGTTGAGCACCCGCTGCGGCGCGTATTCGGAAGGGCCCTTCATGATCAAGCGCAGCGGCGTGTATTACTACTTCTACACTCTTTCCGGGCACGTGGATTACCGCAACGCCTACCTCATGAGCACGGTATCGCCGCTGGGCCCCTTTACCACGCCCGATGAGGACGTGGTGGTGCGGTCCGACCTGGCGGGCGGGGTGTGGGGGCCCGGACACGGCTTTGCGTTCGAGGCCCCTGGCCGGGACGAGTGGTATTTCGCCTACCTCGAGTTCGGCATGGGCGGCACCACGCGGCAGGTTTTCATCGACCGCATGATGTTCAACGCGGACGGGACAGTCCGGCCAGTGCAGGTTTCGCGACGAGGCCTCGGGCCGGTCGCAGAGCTTCGCGATCCCGGCAACCTCGCGGAAGGCGCGGCGACGGAGACCTCTAGCGAGCGTCCCGTGAGGATCTCGAAGGGACGCAAAGGCCCCATCGGGTATCCGGGCGACGCGCCCAACGGCGCAGAACTGCTGCGCGCGGAGTCGTACAGCGGCTCGAACGCGACGGACGGCAGCAACGGCACCCGCTGGTGGGCCGACGCCAAGGACGCGTCGCCGTGGTTTTCCGTGGACTTGGGAGCGGTGCGCGAGCTGGACCGCTGCGAAATGGCCTTTATTTTTCCGACCCGCGGCCACGCCTGGCGGCTGGAGCGCTCGGAGGACGGCCTTGCCTGGCAGACGTGCGGCGTGCAGCCCGATCCGGTCGCACGCTCGCCGCATGTGGCTGAAGATGTTGGACGGGCACGCTACCTGCGTGTTAGGATCACGGCCGGCGAAGCCGGACTGTGGGCCTTCAAGGCTTTTCAAAAACGCTGAACGAAAGGGCGTCGTATGTCGATCATGGCACCGTTGGACTGGATCGTCGTAGCAGGATATTTTGCCGTCTTGGCGGCCGTGGTGATTCTGACGCGGCGTGCGCAGAACACCTCGGAGGACTTCTTTCTCGGCGGACGGTCGGTCGGGTGGCTGGCGATCGGCGCGTCGATATTTGCGGCGAACATCGGCTCCGAGCACGTGATCGGGCTGGCGGGGCAGGGGGCGCGCACCGGGCTGAGCATGGCGCACTGGGAGTTTCATGCCTGGGTGCTGGTGCTGATGGCCTGGGTGTTCCTGCCGTTCTACTACAACTCGGGCGTGCAGACCATGCCGGAGTTTCTGGAGCGCCGTTTCGGGCCGCGCGCGCGCTGGATCTTGTCGCTGGTCTCGCTGGCCGCCTACGTGCTGACCAAGATTTCGGTGACGGTTTTCGCGGGCGCGCTCTTTTTCGAGGTGATGCTGCCGGAGCTTTCGGTCACGGTCGGGGACACGGTGATCAGCTCTTTCTGGATCGGCGCCTTCACCACCGTGACGCTGGCCGGCGTTTACGCCTCGTTCGGCGGGTTGTTGGCGGTCGTCTACACGGACCTCGTGCAGACGGGCATTATTCTGGCCGGCTCGCTTTGCGTCACGCTCTTCTCGCTGAGCAAGTTGGGTTCAACGGTTGAGAACGGCTCGGTCTTCAGCGGCTGGGGCGTGCTGAAGGCGACGCTGAAAGCGAAGCCCGAGGTGGTCGACGCCTTCTCCCTGTGGCATCCGCTCTCGCATCCGACGCTGCCGTGGCTGGGCGTGGTGGTGGCGTCGATCACGATCGGCGTTTGGTACTGGTGCACCGATCAGTTCATCATCCAGCGCACGCTCTCCGCGCGCAACATGACGCACGCGCGGCGCGGCGCGCTCTGGGGCGGGCTGCTCAAGCTGACGCCGGTTTTCATCTTTCTCGTGCCCGGCATGCTGGGCTACGCGCTGCACGAGCATGGCCTGATCCACATCCCGCTGGACAAGGCGGGCGGGGTGGACGGCGACAAGGTTTTCCCGACACTGGTCACTTCGTTGTTGCCGACCGGCTTCCGGGGATTGGTTGTGGCGGGCCTTGTCGCGGCCTTGATGAGCTCGCTGGCCAGCCTCTTCAACTCGGTAGCGACCCTTTTCACCGTGGACGTTTACAAGAAACTGCACGCGGGCGTGTCCGAGCGCTGGCTGGTGCATATCGGCCGCATCACCACGGTGGTGATGACCGGGCTCGGCTTGGTCTGGGTGCCCATCATGAAGGCAGTTTCAGGCGGCGGTCTCTACCAGTACATCCAGTCGGTGCAGAGCTTTTTGGCGCCCCCGATCGTGGCGGTTTTTCTTTTGGGCCTCTGCTGGAAGCGCTGCAACTTGCGAGGCGCGGTCTGGGGGCTGTCGCTCGGATTCGTCATCGGCATGGCCAAGCTGACGGTCAACGCGCTCTTTCGGAACGGGACTCCCGGAACGTTCATGTTCCGCGTGGCGAACTTCCAAGATTTCTATTTCTCGGGGATCCTGCTGTTCCTCAGCCTGCTGATCGTCGCCGTCGCGTCGCTGACCGCGCCCGCTCCCGATGAGACCGCGATCAAAGGCGCTTGCTTCAGCACGCTGGACGCCGAGTATCGCCGCGCCAACCGTGCCAGCTGGAACAAGGTCGACGTGGTGGCGTCGTGCGTGGTCGTCGGCCTCGTGATCTGCGCCTACGCATACTTCTGGACCTGGCTGAAGTAGGGCGAAGAAGTTCATGAGTTCGTTAGTTCATTAGTGCGAGCGTTCATGAGTCAGTCGGGACGAGAAGGACGTGAGGTGAAAATGAGAGAGTTGATTATCGCTTTGGGTATGGCCGTGACGGCCACGGCTTGGTCGCAGCAGCAGCAGCTCGCGGTGACGGTGCGCGCGGATCGTCCGGGGCATGCGATCCCTAGGACGCTGTACGGCATCTTTTTTGAGGACATCAACTACGCGGCGGACGGCGGGCTCTATTCCGAGCTGATCGCCAACCGCGGCTTCGACTGGCGCACGCGCGAACCCGAGGGGTGGGCGCGCGAGTGGCGCGGCGAAGCGATGGGCCGGGTGTCGCTCCAGGGCGCATACCCGGTGCACCCGAACACGTGGCAATACCTGCGCATCGAGTGCTATGCCCCAGGCGAAGGCGCGGGGGTCGTCAACAGCGGCTTCGGCGGGATCGCGGTTGAGAAGGGCAAAGCCTACGACCTTTCGTTCTACGCTCGGCCGCATGCCGGCTACGCGGGCGGTCTGACCGTCCGTCTGGAGACGCCCGACAAGCAGTCGCTGGCCGCCTTTCGCATTGAAAAGGGGGCCTGGAAAAACGGCCTGTCGGACCCGGCGTCACCCGCCGCCTCGCCGCTCGACCCGCCGCCGCCTCCGGCGTGGGTGAAGTACGAGGCGGTGCTGGTCCCCGGCACGACCGCGACGAATGCCCAGCTGGCGGTTCTGTTGGACGCGACGGGGACGGTCGACCTCGACTTCCTGTCGCTCTACCCGCGCGACACTTTCAACGGCCGCAAAAACGGACTGCGTCCCGACTTGATGCGGCTGCTCAAAGAGATGAAACCCGCCACCTTGCGGTTCCCCGGCGGGTGCGTGGTCGAAGGGGGCGACTTCGAGACGATGTACCATTGGAAACGCACCGTCGGCCCGCTCGAGCGTCGCGCGCTCAACTGGAACCGCTGGGGCTATTGGCAGTCGCACGGACTGGGCTTTTTCGAGTACTTCCAGCTCGCCGAAGACATCGGCGCGGAGCCGTTGCCCATTTTGGCGGCAGGCATGACCTGCCAGTTCAAAAAGCCGGTCGAATGCATTCCGCTCGGGAGCTTGGACGGGGTGATCCAGAACGCGCTCGACCTGATCGAATTCGCCAACGGCGCCCCGGAAACGACATGGGGACGTGTGCGCGCCGACATGGGACATCCCGCGCCTTTCAACATGAAGTACCTGGGCGTCGGCAACGAGAACTGGGACACCCTCTTCCTCGACCGTTACGCGGTGATCGCGAAAGCCGTGAAGGCCAAGCATCCCGAGATCACGATCATCTCGTCTGCCGGTGCCGCACCGGAAGGAGAGATGTTCGAGCTGGCGTGGAACCGGCTGCCCGGCCTCAAGGCGGAGCTTGTGGACGAGCACTACTACAAGCCGCCCGAGTGGTTTCTGGCGCAGGCGACCCGCTATGACGGGTATGACCGCAGCGGGCCCAAGGTGTACGTGGGCGAATATGCCTGCCACACCCGCGACCGCAAGAACAACCTCCACGCGGCGCTCTGCGAAGCCGCGGCGATGACCGGGTTCGAGCGCAACTCCGACGTGGTGCGCATGGCGGCCTACGCGCCTCTCTTCAACAAGGTCGGCAACACACAGTGGAACGTCGACCTCATCTGGTTCGACAACACGAGCGCTTTCTGCACGCCCTCGTATTATGTGCAGAAACTCTTCATGAACAACCTGCCCGACGTGCTGCTGCCGGTCGAAGTCCCCGACAACGAAACGCCCGTGCCCGCTGCCGGCACCATCGGGCTCCACACCTGGCACACGTCGGCCGAATTCAAAGATCTTCGCGTGACGCGCGGCGCGGACACGCTCTACGCCTACGACCCGCAGGCCGGGCTCAAAGGGTGGTCAAAAGCGAAAGAGGGGGCGTGGGAGGCGAAAGACGGGGTGCTGAGGCAAAAGGACGCAGACGCTCAAGACACGGTGACCAGCTTTATCGCCGGAAGCGCCTGGGACAACTACACGCTCGAGCTGAAGGCGCGTAAGCTCGGGGGGCAAGAGGGCTTCATCATCCGCTTCCGAGACCGTCGCCAGCAGTGTGTGCATTTGAATTTGGGGGGCTGGGGCAACCGCGAGCACGGCCTTGAGCAGGGGGCCATGAAGCCGCTTGAGCGCAAGCCCGGAAGCATCGAAACGGGGCGGTGGTACAGCATCAAGGTGCAGCTTGAGGGCGAGCGAGTCAAGGCGTGGCTGGACGGCGAGCAGCTGTTCGACGCGGTGATCAAGAATGAGCTGATGCAACGCGTCTACGCGGTTGCGGGCCACGACAAGGCCGCAGGCGAGATCGTCGTGAAGTGCGTCAATCCGTTCGGCGAGCCGCGCTCCATTTCCCTGTGTCTGGCAGGGGCCCGCGTTTCGGCCCAACAGGCGACGCGCATCACGCTGGCCGGCCAGCCGGACGACCTCAACACGCTTGAAGCGCCGCGGCAGGTGGCTCCCTCCGAAGACAAGGTCGCGATCACGGGGCAGACGAGTCCGCTCACGCTGGCGCCGAACTCGCTGACGGTCTTGCGGATCAAAGCGGAGTGAGCCGAACCGCCACGCGCTGGAACTCGGAAAGGATACTGATATGGCTGCCTATGCAATCGGTTTGGATTACGGCACCAACTCGTGCCGCTCGTTGATTGTGAACCTCGAGACGGGCGCCGAGGTGGCGTCGCATGTCTACGCCTATCCTTCTGGCCACCTGGGCGTGGTGGGGGACCCGCGCGACCCGAACGTGGCGCGGCAAAACCCGGCAGACTACCGCGCCGGCCTGATTGAGACCGTCGTGCAGGGGATTGCGAAAGCCAAGCTTGCAGACCCCTTGTTTTCGGCGGACAATGTGGTCGGACTGGGCGTTGACACGACGGGCTCGACGCCGATGCCGGTGAACCGCGCCGGCGTGCCTCTGGCCCTGTTGCCCGGTTTCGAAAACAATCCGAACGCCTATGCCTGGCTCTGGAAGGATCACACGAGCCACGCCGAGGCGGCCGAGATCACAGAGCTCGCGCGGAGCCTGCGTCCCGACTATTTGGCCAAGTGCGGCGGGACCTACTCGTCCGAGTGGTTCTGGTCCAAGGTGCTCCACTGCCTGCGCGTCGACCGCCCCGTCTTTGACGCGGCGTTCAGCTTTGTCGAACTGTGCGACTGGATCCCCGCGCTGCTGACGGGAAACGAAGATCCGCTGACCATCAAGCGCAGCGTGTGTGCGGCCGGCCACAAAGCCCTCTATTCGAAGACGTGGGGCGGACTGCCGGACAAAGCGTTCCTGACCGCGCTGGACCCTGCTTTGGCCCAATTGCGCGACCGACTGTACAGCGTGGCGTACACGGCGGACGTGCCGGCCGGCAAGCTCTGTCCCTCCTGGGCGAAGATGCTGGGGCTGCGGACCGATGTGGCGGTCGCCGTCGGCGCTTTCGATGCGCACATGGGCGCCGTCGGTGCCGGTTGCGAGAGCGGAAAACTGGCAAAGATCCTCGGCACCAGCACCTGCGACCTGATGGTGGCGCGCAATGATCGCGAGCTGCGGGACATCCCCGGCGTATGCGGCATCGTCGACGGCTCCGTCATTCCCGGCTACTACGGGATCGAGGCGGGACAATCTGCCGTAGGCGACATCTTCCTGTGGTTTGTCAACGCCCTGGTGCCGGAGCGCTTCGGCGCGAGTCCCGCCGACAAGTTCCGCGCTCTCGATGACGCCGCGGCCCAGCTCAAGCCGGGTGAGAGCGGGCTTCTTGCACTGGACTGGAACAACGGCAACCGGTGCGTGCTGACCGACGTGCGCCTTTCGGGGCTCGTCCTCGGACAAACGCTGCATACATCCGCGCCGGAGCTTTACCGGGCACTGGTCGAAGCCACGGCCTTCGGCGCGAAGATGATCATCGACCGCGTCCGCCAATACGGAGTCCCCGTCGAACAGGTGCTTAACTGCGGGGGGCTCGCCGTAAAAAGCCCGTTCCTGATGCAGGTCTACGCGGACATCCTAGATATGCCGATGGCGGTCGCCGCGTCGGATCAGACCTGCGCGCTGGGGGCCGCCATGTTCGGCGCCGTCGCCGCGGGCGCCTTCCGCGACATACGGGCCGTGCAGCGGCAGGTCTGCCGGATCCGCGACCGCGTCTATCAGCCGATTCCGGAAAATGTCGCCGTTTACGCCGAGCTGTTCAAGTTGTACCGGCAGGTTCACGACGGTTTCGGAAGTCCGGCTTGGAGCGGCAGCATGGCGAACGTGATGAAGGAGCTGATCGCGATCCGGGAGCGGCAGCGGTAGCGCAAGGACGAAGGAGTCGAGGGAATCGATTCAATCGACGGATTCGATTCAGCCGATTCTCTCGAGAAAGCGAACATGCTCGAAACACTCAAAGAGAGAGTCTGTGCGGCGAACCTTGAACTGGTCCGCCAAGGGCTGGTCACCCTGACTTGGGGGAACGTGAGCGGCATTGACCGCGCGCGCGGCCTTGTGGCGATCAAGCCGAGCGGCGTCCCCTATGACCGGCTGACACCGGAAGCGATTGTTTTGACCGATCTGGACGGCCGCGTGGTGGAGGGGGATTACGCGCCCTCCTCGGACACGCCGACACATGTCTGCCTCTATCGGGCGTTCGCCCAGATCGGAGGGGTGGTCCACACCCACAGTCCCTATGCCACGGCGTTCGCGCAGGCCGGCCGCGAGATTCCCTGCCTCGGCACGACGCACGCCGACCATTTTCACGGCGCGGTGCCTGTGGCCCGCATGCCCACGGAGCAGGAGGTCGGCGACCGCTACGAGCAGGCCATCGGAGCGCTAATCGTCGAACGCTTCCGCGGCCTCGATCCGAACGCCGTGCCCGGCGTTTTGGCTGCCGGACACGGCCCCTTCGTCTGGGGCGCGGACCCGCGCAAAGCGGTCGAGAATGCGGTGGCCCTTGAATCGGTCGCGCAGATGGCGGCAACCACGCTCATGCTGTGCCCCGACGCGCCTCTGCTGCCGGGCCACATTCTCGACAAACACTACAGCCGCAAGCACGGTCCCGGCGCTTATTACGGGCAAAAGAATTGACCCCCTGAGCGACAGGGGCTGTCCAATGATCGGCAGGGTTGTTCGATCGATTGACAAAGGAGAACGATGAAACTGAGTAACACGCCTGAAATCAAAATCGGTGTGGTGGGGGTGTCGAGAGACTGTTTTCCCGCCTCGCTGACGCAGAAGCGCCTCGCCGCGCTGATGTCGGAGTTGAAGAAACAGAAGGTGAACGCCGTGGCGTCCACGGTGATCGTCGAAAACGAAATCCAGGCGTTGGCCGCATGCGACGAGCTGGTGGCTGCGGGCTGCAACGCGGCCGTCGCGTATTTGGGCAATTTCGGACCTGAGGCGCCCACCACGCTCTTTCTGCAAGAGTTTCCCGGGCCGAGCATGGCGTGCGCGGCCGCCGAAGAGAACAAGGGCGTGCTGGCCAGCGACCGCGGCGACGCGCTGTGCGGCCTGCTGAACTGCTCGTACAACATCGGTCTGCGCCGCCTCGACGTCTACATCCCGCAGTATCCTGTGGGGCTGCCCAAAGATCTGGCGCAGAAGATCGCCGATTTCACGGCGATCGCGCGGGTGGTGGTGGGCGTGACGAACCTGAAGGTCTTCGGCTTCGGCCCGCGTCCTCACGATTTCCTGGCCTGCAACGCGCCGATCCAGCCGATCTACGACCTCGGTGCGACGGTGATGGAAAACTCGGAGCTCGACCTGCTCGTCGAATTCAAGAAGGCGGCCGCAGACAAGGCCGGCATCAAGGCGATCGCGGCGGACATGGCCAAAGAGCTCAAAGGGGGCTGCACCTGGCCCGGCCTGCTGCCGCGGCTCGCGCAGTATGAGCTGGCCCTGATGAACTTCTTCGAAAAGAATCTCGGCGCAGCCACATATGGTGTCTTTGCCAACAAGTGCTGGCCGGCTTTCGAAAGCGAGTTCGGCTTCGTGCCCTGCTACATCAACAGCCGGCTTGCCGGGCGCGGCATTCCGGTCGCTTGCGAGGTGGACCTCTACGGGGCGATTTCCGAATATATGATCCAGTGCGCGTCGGGGCTGCCCGCCACGCTCTTGGACATCAACAACTCGGTGCCCGCCGATGTCATCAAAGGCAAGAGCCTCAAGGGTGTTCCGGCCAAGGACCTCTTCATGGGGTTCCACTGCGGCAACACGTGCAGCTCCTGCATGAAAAACTGCTCGATGAAATATCAGCTCATCATGAACCGTCTGATGGAGGGTGGCCGAGAACCTGACATCACGCGCGGCACGCTGGAGGGGCAGCTGAGGCCGGGGCCGACCACGATGTTCCGCCTGCAGGGCAACGCCGACGGCGAGCTGGTCAGCTATCTGGCGGAGGGCGAAATCCTCGACGTTGACCCGTGTTCGTTCGGCGGCATCGGCGTGATCGGCATCTCCGATTTTGCGCGCTTCTACCGTCACGTCCTGATCGGCAAGCACTTTCCGCATCACGGCGGATTCGGCTTTGCCAAGGCGGGGCTGGCGCTCTTCGAGGCGGTCAAGCTGTTGGGCGTTGAGGACATTCACACGCCGCTGCCCGAAAGCGTCCGCTATCCTGCGGAAAATCCGTTTGCGTAGCGTTGGCGGCGGTGCGGACGCCGCGTCGCTCGGGCGCGGCGTCCGTGCATACCGCTTCCAGGCCGGTCAACGGATGAACAGGAAGGTCTCGGTTCCTTGCAGAACAAGGACTTTTCCGGTTCCGGAAAAGTGAGCGTCGTCGAGGTTGAAGGCGTCACTGCTGGAGGCGCCATACGTGCCGCGGCGCATCAGCTTGCCGCCCAGCCTGAGCGTTTTCACGGTTTCGGTGATCCCCGCGCCCACATTCACCTTTGCGCCGCCGTCCGCGATGGCGAGTTCCGATTCATCCGAAAGCGCGGTCTCCGTCATCAGCTTGAGCGTGCCGCCGTTCACGACGGTCCGCGTGCTGTGGCCCAGTCGGCATCCCGCATTGACCGTCAGCGTGCCGGCGTTGACCACCGTGACGCCGGTGTAGGTGTTTCCCGTCCCCAGCAGGACGAGTGTTCCGCCGCCGCTTTTGACGAGGGACAGCGCTCCGCCGAGGTTACCGTCGTAATAGTAGGTCGAGCTCGTCTGATTCACGGTCAGGGTGGCCGGTTTCAGGCTGGTGACGAGACGGTTGCCCGAGGTCGTGATCCCGCGTTTGAGCTGGCCGACAGTCTGATCGTTGCCGTTCAGGTCGACGAACGCGTCGAGATGGGCGGAGGAGCCCAAGGCGAGCGCCGCCGAGGCGGGAAGCACATTGGGCAGGTCGGTGCGTACGGTCAGTCCGGCGACCTCCAAGGTGCTCCAGACGTTTCCGGACACGCCGACAACAAGCGTGCCCAGGCCGTGGGCGTACAGGGTGTTGGCGCCCAGGTTCAGCGGCTGCCCAAGCAGAGCGACTGAGGAGCCTGCCCCTGGCGACACATACAGGCCAGGTCCCGTCACGGCGCAGGAGAGCGCGAGCATGCTGCCGCCGGTCGCTCCGACCCTTGACCGGCTGCTTTGCGAAAGGGTGCCGCGCCACGTGTTCGTGCCATCGACCGAGCACAAGGCCCCGTCGGTCCCAGCGGCATCTCCGTTGAGGACAACCGTCTCGTCGACAGTAATGTTGCCGCTGAGCTCAAGCGTTCCGCCGTTGTGCACGCGCGTCACGCCGACGAGGCTTCCCAGTCCGCGAGCATGCGCGACGCGCAGCACGCTTCCTGTCAGAACGGTGGTCTCGCCTTCATAGGTGTTGTCGCCGGCGAGCGTCAGCAGTCCGTCGCCGGATTTCGTGAGGCCGAACACCGTGTCGCCGTCCGAGAGGGTTCCGGTCACCGTCACGGAGGTGCGATGGGGGCCCGTGTTCGTGACGCACCAGATCTGGTTTGTCGTGAACGCGAGCGAGGCTCCCACCGTATAGACATAGGAGGAGGTGCCAGGCAAGGCCGCGTACAGGCCGCTTTCGCCCAGCGAGAGGACGCCGGGGCCAGGCGCGATTTCGAAGTCGGCCTCGCGATTCAACACCAACCCGCGCAGGCTGACGTTGGTGTTGACCGTGGCGACATGACCGGCGACGCCGAACGCCAGCACCGCGGAGCCGTCCAGCAGTGGCAGATTGTCATAGTCCCAGTTGAAAGGCGCATCGATGTCCGTAGTGGTCGCGCCGCCATCCCAGGCCGTGCTGCTGCCGGTCGGCACAAGGACCATGCCGGTTCCGGCGAAGTGATCGTTGTCGATGTTGACGGCTCCGCTTCCCGTCGCGCCCCAGGTGCCTTGCCATTTGCGGCCGCCGTCCAACACCAGTGCCGCCACGGTTTCGACGAGGCCCGGGTTGAGATACACTTTGGCGCCCGTTTCGATCCGGAGCGTGGCCGCGTCGGACAGACTGTCGACGGCCTGCAGCTTCAATTGTCCCCCCGCGACCGTGACGTTCGTGCTGTTGCCCAGACGCACGTTGGCCGCGACAGTCAAAACGCCGTTGCTGACGGTCGTGTCGCCTGCGTAGGTGTTGCCGGTGCCCAGCAGAACCCAGGTGCCGGCTCCGGATTTGACGAGGCTGACCTCGCCGCCGATGTTTCCGTCGTAGTAATAGGTCGATCCGGTCTGGTTCACGGTCAGTCGGGCCGGCTTGCTGCTGGTCACGAGCCGGTTGCCGGCCGTCGTCAGTCCGCGCTTGAGCTGCGCGACAGTCTGGTCGTTGCCGTTCAGGTCCAGCGTCGCGTCCAAGGCGCCTGAGGCGCCCATGGCCAGGATCGATCCGGGCGGGAAAGCGTTCGGAGCGTCCGTGCGCACCGTGGCGTCGCCGATCTCCAGCGTTCCCCACGTATTGCTTGAGGCCCCGAGCGCGACGGTGCCTTTGCCGTGCGCATACACGGTGCTCGCGCCGACGGTGAGAGGCCGGCCCGAAACGGACAGGCAGGCGTTCGATTCGGGACTGAGATAAATGCCGGGGCCCGAGACTCCGCCGGTCAGCGCGAGGCAACCTCCGCTCAGCACGGTGACGCGCGAGCGCAGACCCTGGCTGACGGCGCCGCACACGGCATTGGTGCCGCCCGTCGAGCGCAGCGTACCGGCATAGCCGACCGCCGCGTCTCCGTTGAGGACCAGCGCTTCCGCCACGGACACGTTGCCGGTGAGCTCGAGCCAGCCGCCATTGTTCACGGTGGTGTTGCCGTTGGTGCTGCCCAGCGCGCGGTCGTGGCAGACCCGCAGCACGCCGCCGCTCGACACGGATGTCGCGCCGCCGTAGGCGTTGTCGCCCGCCAGCGTCAGCACGCCGTTCCCGCTCTTGGTGAGGCCGAAAAAGCCCGCCTGATCGGAGATGGGGCCTGTCACCGTGAGATGTGTTTTGCCCGCGCCGTTGTTCGTCACGCCCCAGGTCTGATTGGAGGCGAGGATCAGCGCGCATTCAACCGCATAGGTGCAGGAGGAGAGGCTGTTCAGGTTCGCCGCGCGCAGGCCGCCGGCCCCGAGGCTGATGGCGCCTCCCCCTGCGGCCAAGGTGAAACCGCCTTCTTGGTGCATGCTGAGGCCGCTGACGCCGATATTCGTGTTGACGGTGACCCGGTCGCCGGCAGCGGCAAAATTCAGATAGACCGAGCCGTCGAAGGGCGGATTCACATCCCGATCCCAGTTGGTCGGATTGTTCACCAGCGGGGTGACGCCTCCCGCGTCCCAGAGCGTTCCGGAGGCCTTGAAGAATTCCGGCGTGGTGATCGAGACCACGCGCGACCAGGCCGAGGCACCTGCGGCGCTGACCGCACGGACGCGGTAGGCATACGGGACATCCGGACGCGTGGTCCGGTCCACGAAGGACGCGGCCTGCCCGTCCAGCGTCTGCAGCGGCTCAAAAGCGCCGCCGTCTTGACTCCGCTCGATCTGGAACTCCGTCACGCCTGGGCTGCTGTTCCGCCAGTCAAGCCGCACAGCCCACAGCCAGTCTTGTGACGCCGTCAGGAAGGCGGGATGACTGGGAACCGGGTTCGCCGACGAGAATTCGAGGGTCGGGGGAGCAAAGACGCCCTGTTCGCGCGAGGCCCAGTCCATGCTTGCGCCGTAATACTGCGCGAGCGCGAGGGTCACGAGGTTGTCCGGACCGCGATTGCCGAACAGCGTCTGCGCATCCAGATCGAGCGTGACGGTTTCACCGGAGGCCGGCAGGGACTCTGCGTAGGCCGACCCGACCGAGGACACAGCCCCCGTGAACCAATACGACGAGGTATTGTTCTGCGGCGCGTTGGACCACGTGATCGTGTTCTCATCCCAGGCGTCCGAGGCATCGGCCAGCATTGCGACATAGAGGTTATAATACCCGTAGAGCTCGAACAGCCGCGCGTCGACAAAGGTCAAATGCAGCCTCGCGGATGAGGGCTGGCTCAAGCCCGCCAGATCAAATTTCAGGTACGTCTTGGCCGCGTTTGTCAGGGGCGACCACGAGGTGCCATCCGCAAAATAGTAGCCGGCCACAGTCACGACCGTTCCGGTGCCGAGCGCGGTCGCCGGCTGGTCGCGCTGGACGGTCGCATCGGCGCCTTGGGCCGACGTGCCGATAGACACGACGACCTCTGGAAGGGGCGTCGAAACATAGGCGACAGCCGAAGCGGGGCTTGTTCCGCTGCCGTTGTAGGCAAAGACGCGATAGCCGAAGGCCGCGTCGGGGGACACGTTGACATCGACGTAGGTCTGCGTCGTTCCGGCAGATGCGGCGAGGTTTGCGACTTCAACGAAGTCATTCGTCTCCGTGAGCCGTTCGATGCGGTATCCGGCCGCACCCGGCACGCTCTGCCAGGAGAGCGCGACGGAGGTCGGCGAGGTTGCCGTAGCCACCACACCGGTCGGGGCTGCGGGTAGGGGCAGATCCGCCAGGGTGAGGCTTTGCGCGAAGGCGAGATGGTAGTTGCCGAGCGAGCTGACGCTCCAGTCCGCCGAGCAATGGAAGAGGCCCCAGAGGGCTGTAGCGGGGAGGCCGGGAAGCTGCGCGGTTCCAAGCGTTGACCACGCCGTCCCATCGGACGAGGCTTCGGCCGAAATCATGTTTCCTGCCCGCGTGAGACGCAGCCAGCACGGCTGCAGCAGGGCGTTGCTGGCGGAAGGCGAGACCGCCGCACCGGCCCCCGCAGAGGCGCGGTAGGCCAGCTTGGCGCCATAGGACGCGGCTGCGCTGCCGACGGCGGCGGCCATCACCGCGTTGTTGGCGGTTGACGCCCGGACCATGAGCGCGACGCGGGCGCTGCCGTCCGTCGGGACACCGGACGGGAGGAAAGCCGTCAGGACGCCGTCGCCCGTGCGGCTTTGGTAAACGAAGCGCCCGTTGTCACTCGTGGAGCCTGAGTTCCCCGCCGAACCGCCGATCACCACGGAACTGAACTCGCCGTCGATCAAGGCGGCGGCCGAGGAGTCGGTCACGCCTCCGAGAATCGTTTGGGCCCAGGGCGCGGCGAGCGTCGCGGAGGCGTCTTCGATGAGGACCGCGCATTTGTTGTTCACCGTCAACCCCGTTCCCGCCGAGTTGCCGCTGAGGGTCACCTTGAACTGCCGTGCGGGCTGGGGCGTCGGCGCGTTGAGGATCGGGACCGTGACGGTTTTGGTCCCGGCTTCGCCATCGGCCCACGACAGCAATCCGTTGGTCGCCGCGTAATGGATGCCAGCCAGAGCCGAGGAGTCGCTCGTGGTGTAGGCGACGGACACGGCTCCGTTCTGGCCGCCGAAACGGTTCACCGCGATGGACACCGAGCCTGCGGCCTTGCCGACCTTGATCCTCGTGGAGGGCAGGTCGAAATGCCCGGCCACGGCCTCAAACGAGGCCATATCAGAGGGCTGCGCATCACCGGCGGCATGGGTCGCCACCACCCGGTAGTAGTACACGTTGCCGTGCGAGAAAGGTCCGGTGTCGGCAAAGGACGTGACGCCGGCCGCGACCGAGCCGAGGGCTGAAAAGGAACCGGCTGCATTCACTTTGCGCTCGATGCGAAAACCGGTCTCGTTGGTCGAGTTGTCGCTCCACTGGATCACGGCCTGGGTCGAACTGCTTGACGTGGCCGTGACGGACGAGGCGTTGTACGGCAAAGCCGCGGGCGAGGCGCGGGCCGTGACTTCTGCGGCGGCCCCCACGCTCAGGTTGAAATACGAGCCGCCGGGAACGCTTTCGGCTTTGAGCGTGCGCACGAGATAGGCGTATGTTTGGCCTGCGACCACGTTGGTGTCGGTAAACGTGGTGGACGTGAGAAGCTCTTCGGTCAAGCGCGTGAAGGGTCCGAAGCGGCTGGCCGCACGATAGGCCTGATAGCCGCGCACGTTGGTCTCGGAGGGGGCGCTCCACTTCAAGACCACCTGCGAGCCGGCGCTTGCGGCCGCCAGGTGGCGCGGCGGAGCGACCGCATGCAGCCGCAGGGCCGGATCGCCCATGAGCCCGCAGTGGACGCCCGCATAACTGTTCGGCTGATAGTTGACGCCCCAGAAATTGGCGTTCTGCGAAACCTTGGCCGCAAAGCCGACCGTCTCGCCCATGCCGAGGTGATGCGAAAAGCGATTGGGCCGACCGCCCCAGAAACAGGTCAGGCCCAGCGAATCGCCTGTGGCGTTTCCGGCCAAGGGCGCCCGGAGGAAATTGTTGCCCGAATCCCAGTCGCCGAAATAGCTGCCGAACAGGCTCGTGAAGACGACCCTGCTGGCGCGCAGGCCGAAGTCGACCGTGTTGCCGACGGAGCTGGCGCTCTCGTAGCTGCCGCCGCCGTTGCCGTAACCGACGAGGTAGTCCTTGCCGCCCGCGTAGGACGAGGAGAACCACTGGCCGCTGCCCGGTTCGTCTACGGTCAGTCCAACGCCGCTGAACATCCAGCTCCAGCCCGCGATCGCAAACGCCTCGCCGCTGAAATAGCCGAACCCGTCGCGGAGCAACGCGCTGCGGGGAATCGCCGCATAGGCGTTCTGCTTGTGGCGATAGTCATGGGCCCGGCGCAAATATCGGCGGAGCAGCTGGGTTTCGGTGGCGGCCGAAGAGGGGGCGCGGGTCATGCTGTGCAGGTCGACGCGTCCGACCGACAATTCGAGGGCGCTCGGCAAGCTGCTCTGATCGAACTTTCCGTCGCCGGGGATATTGTCGTTCTGCGCACGGCTGGCGGAGGTGTTGTTGACGGACACGTCCGTCCAGGTGCCGTCCATGTCGCCATAGTAGCCGTCCGCGGGCCACGCTCCGATGTGGTCGCCATGGCCGTCAGGCGCGATGTTGCCGGAATAAGGGACCGGCACGTGGCCGAGCAGATAGACCATCCGCACGTCGTTCGACTGAGCCAGATAGGCCGCTTGGATCTGCGCTTTCACCGCGGCGGCCGTGTGGGTCCGGTCGGCGCTCAGGGTCTGGACGGTCCACCCGTCACCCGCGAGGTCCTGTTGGAGCTGGGCGATTTCCTCGGCGAGGGGAAGCGCCATCGTGCTGTCGACGACCAGGAGCATGATGCCGCGCGACTCGCTCATGGGGACGTCGACACCGGCGCTCAGATAGCCGACAGCCGGGGAGGGTGAAATCGTCAGCGCGCGCTGCATCCAATATTCGTACTCCACGCCGGGGACGGCGGAGGCGTCGGCATAGGACGTGTCATTGGTGGCCAGCGTCGCCTGAAGTTCCCAGACCGCCCCGTCCGTGCTCTTCAGCCGGCGGTAGATTTTCTGCGACGCGATCTTGCCTTGCTGGCGCTGGGACCACGACAGCGTGATGCAGGGAGAGCTGGTGGCCGCCGTGGCGCGCAGGTCGAGCGCAAAGTCGCGCGGCGTTTGGGCCAGGGACGGCGGGATCCCCGCCAACGCCAAGAGCGCACCGATGATCGGCCGTCCGAGGGCCCGCTTTTTCCGACGGAAAAGGGATGTCATACTTGTCTTTTCGATGGCGACCGGTCACACAACACAAACCACTCAAATCCACTGTTTTATGATAAATTGCCAAGCGTCATCTGTCAATGGCGGCGAGCGCGCGCGCACGTGTTTTCTGCGGGCCCCACATTGATGCTGTTTTCGGAACGCGGGTCATGTAAAATCACCCCCACATGCGTCATCAAGGCCTCAGTGCCGTGCCGCGAGCAGCCGCAGGGCAGGCATCTGCGAAAGGAGTCTCATGAAGCTGGTTGTGTTGGACGGGTTCACGATGAACCCCGGCGATTTGGAGTGGGGGGCGTTGGAGGAGCTGGGCGAGCTGTCAGTTTACGAGCGGTCTCCGGCCGACACGATTCTGGCGCGCTGCGCCGGGGCCCAGATTCTTTTGACCAACAAGACGCCGTTGAGCCGGGAAACCATCGCCGCGCTGCCTGAGTTGCGGTTTATCGACGTGTTGGCGACCGGTTACAATGTCGTGGATCTCGCGGCTGCCAAAGAGCGCGGGATTCCGGTATCGAACGCGCCTGCCTACAGCACGCGCTCGGTGCAGCAAATGGCTATCGCCCTGCTGCTGGAGCTGACCCAGCAATGCGGCGCGCATGATTGCGCAGTCAAGGCGGGGGTCTGGAGCCGCTGCCGCGATATCACGTTTCAGCTGGCCCCCTTGCTGGAGCTGGATGGGCTCGTGATGGGCATTCTGGGCTTTGGCGCGATTGGGCAAGCCGTGGCGCAAACCGCGCAGACGTTCGGCATGCGTGTGCTGGCCGCTTCGCGGACCCGCCCCGCCGTTTTGCCTGCCGGCGTCGAGTGGGTGGGTCAGGAGGAGCTTTTCCGCCGCTCCGACGTGCTGTCGCTCCACTGTCCGCTGACGCCCGAAACGGAGAAGATCATCTGCGACCGCACCTTGGCGTGGATGAAGCCAACGGCCCTGCTGATCAACACGAGCCGCGGCGGGCTCGTGGACGAGGAGGCCTTGGCCAGGGCGCTGGGCGAAGGACGCTTGGCCGGAGCCGGCGTGGATGTCCTTTCGACCGAGCCTCCAGACCCGGGCAACCCGCTTCTGCAAGCCAAAAACTGCGTCATCACGCCGCATTGCGCGTGGGCGACCCGCGCGGCCCGGCAGAGACTGCTCGACATCACCGTCGCGAACGTCAAAGCGTTCCAGGCCGGCGCCCCCCAGAATGTGGTCAACCGGTAGCCGGCGGAATCCTGGCTGAGCCCACAGGGACGCAACGGCGCGTTAAAGAGCTGTTGGCGAGCGGTGCGGAACTTGGTATCATATGACGGCATGTTTCCCCGTACTCTGCTGATGCCCCGTAAAAGGGGAAAGTTGGCATGAAAACAATCGATTTTTCCAACTACCTTGAGGTGCTGAGCGGGCTCCGGAAGCCGTGGCACGTCAAGTATTTCGCCCTGTACTCGAGTGTGCTCGGCGGAATCGTGACGGACCCGCTGCTCATGCAGATCCCGATCGATGACCACCTCGTCCACCGGGGCGACGGCGTGTTCGACACCTTCCGGTGCGCCAACCGGGCGGCTTACGACCTCGACGCTCACGTTCAGCGTCTGATGAGGTCCTCGGCTGCCATTGACCTGATCTGGCCGGGCGGCGCCGCTGACCTCCGCCAGAAGATCCTGGAAACGCTGTCAGGGGCGGGGTGCGACACCTGCTTCGCGCGCGTGATGATCGCCCGGGGCCCCGGAAGCATGGGCGTGAACCCCTATGATTCGCCTGAGCCCGCGCTTTACATCCTGCTTTACGCGGCCGGCGAGCCGTTCATGAGCCAGCATCCGGAGGGCGCCCGCGTGCGCCGCAGCACGGTGCCGGTCAAGCCCCCCCAGTACGCCACGGTCAAGCTCTGCAACTACCTGCCGAATGTGCAGATGAAGCGTGAAGCCGTCGACTGGGGCGTCGACTTCGTGGTCAGCTTCGACGAGCGCGGACACATGGCCGAGGGGGCGACTGAGAATTTCGGCATCGTGACACAGGCCGGCGAGCTGCTGTTTCCGCGGCTGGAGTCCGTCCTCTGCGGAACGACCATGATGCGCGTGACGCGACTGGCCGAAGAGCTGGTCGCGGCGGGACGGTTGAAGGGCGTGGCCTTCCGGGACATCTCCGAAGACGAGGTGCGCCGGGCAGCGGAAGTGCTGATCGTGGGAACGACTGTGAACGTGGTTTCCGTGCGCGAATACGAAGGGGCGCCGATCGGGGCGGGGAAACCCGGCCCCGTCGGACTGGCCCTCGACGCGCTGCTGGCGCGCGACGTCGCAAGAAACGACGCGCTGCGCACGTGTTTCTGACTTTTTCTGGAGAGCTATGGCAACTTTTGATGAACTGATACGGAAGAGTCTCGTCTGCCTCAACTTGGCAGATGCGGACGGACAGCACGTCATCACGACGCTGATCGCTGAAGCGGTCAAGCAGGGGCTGCTGCCGTCCGAGCACATGGATGAGGCGGTGATGGCCGTGCTGAAACGCGAAATCAGCGCCTCGACCGCGTTGCCAGACGGCATCGCCTTGCCGCATGGGCGGACCGACTGCGTGACCGACATCGTGTGCATGATCGGCATTCACCCCGCGGGCATTGATTTCGGGGCCCCCGACAACCAGCCCTCGCACATCTTCGTGCTGCTGCTGGTCCCCGCCACCGTCGCCTGCAACCACATCCACTTCCTCGCCAATCTCAGCCGCCGGCTGATGGAGCAGTCCGTGCGCAACGAACTGCTGGCCGCTCCGACGCGCGAACATGTGTTGCAGACCATTTTAAGCCATTCCGATGAAGGGTCTTTCTGATGAAACCGTTGATGTTGCAAGGCACCGTTGCTTTTTCCCAGTTCCGTTTGGACACCTTGGCCGATAAGATCTCGTCCCGTATCGCCGCCCAAGGAAAACTGTCGGTCGAGGCCCGCTTCGTCTACCTGCTCGACGTTCAGAGCCCCTTGGACGAGCAGACCTTGAGCCGGGCGTGCTCGCTCCTGGGAGCTGACGGCCACGCGCAGCCGCAGGGCGGCTTTTTTGTGACGCCCCGGAAAGGCACGATCTCTCCGTGGTCCTCGAAGGCAACCGATATTTTCCAGAACTGCGGCCTGAAGGCGGTGTCGCGCGTCGAGCGCGGCGTTCACTTCCGGGTCTCGGGAGCGGCCGGCGAGTTGACGGCCGAGGCTCTGGGGCCCGCGCTCCACGCGCTGCACGACCGCATGACCGAAGGCGTCTATCTGGAGTTGGACGACCTCTTCATCCATCGGCCGCCGGCTCCCGGCCGCTCTTTCGACGTGCTCGGCAAAGGCGTTGCCGCGCTGGAAGAGGCGAACCGTGCGATGGGGCTCGCCCTCAGCGGCGAGGAGATCCGTTATCTGTGTGACAGCTATGTGAAAGCGGGCCGGAATCCGACCGACACGGAACTCGTGATGTTCGGCCAGGTGAACTCCGAGCACTGCCGCCACAAAATTTTCAACGCCGAGTGGGTCATCGACGGCCAGAAGAAGGATCATTCGCTGTTCAGCATGATCAAGCACACGCACGCCTGCCACCCGGAAGGCACGCTGGTGGCTTACAAGGACAACTCCGGCGTCGTGGAAGGGTTCCGCGCCACCGGCTTCGAGGTCGATCCCGCCACGCACGCCTATCACTTTGAGGACGACCAGATCGACATGCTGATGAAGGTCGAAACGCACAACCACCCGACCGCGATTTCGCCGTTCCCCGGCGCGGCGACCGGCGTGGGAGGCGAGATCCGCGACGAGGCCGCCACCGGCACGGGCTCAAAAACCAAGGCCGGCCTTGCGGGCTTCATGGTCTCGAACCTGCGCGTCCCCGACTTCGAGATGCCTTGGGAGAAGGAGCACGCCGAGTTTCCCGGACGCCTCGCAACGCCGCTCTCGATCATGATGGAGGGCCCGATCGGCGGCGCGGCCTTCGGCAACGAATTCGGCCGCCCCCAGCTGTGCGGGTTCTTCCGGACCTATGAAGATCAGGTCGCCGGACGCTACCGCGGCTACCACAAGCCGATCATGTTGGCGGGCGGCATGGGCAACATCCGCCGCAGCCAAGTGTTCAAGAAGGAGGTGCCGCCCGGCTCTCTGATCGTGCAGCTCGGCGGTCCCGCCATGCGCATCGGCCTCGGCGGCGGCGCCGCCTCCTCGATGGTCACGGGCAGCAACGACGAGTCTCTGGACTTCGACTCCGTGCAGCGCGGCAACGCCGAGATGGAGCGCCGCTGCCAGGAGGTCATCGACGCCTGCATCGCGCTCGGCGAGCAGAACCCGATCCTGAGCATCCACGACATCGGCGCGGGCGGCCTGTCCAACGGTTGCCCCGAGCTTGTGGAGAAGACCGGCGCGACCTTTGAGCTGCGCGCGGTGCACAACGAAGAGCGCTCGATGAACCCGATGGAAATCTGGTGCTGCGAGGCGCAAGAGCGTTACGTGCTTGCGGTCGCGCCCAAAGACCGCGCCCTCTTCGAGGCGCTCTGCGAACGGGAGCGCTGCCCGGTCGCCTTCATCGGCGTGGCTCGCGACGACCAGCGGCTCGTGCTGAACGACAGCCACTTCAACGACCAGCCGATCGACATGGATATCCGCGTGCTGCTGGGCAAACCGCCGCGCATGGAACGCGACGTGGCCCATGCGGCGGCCGCCCTTGCGCCGCTGAGATTCAAAGGGGTCGCGCCCGTCGACGCGCTGGAGCGCGTGCTGCAGCTGCCCGCCGTGGCGGACAAAACCTTCCTGATCACGATCACGGACCGGACGGTGACCGGCCTGGTCCACCGCGACCAGATGGCGGGGCGCTACCAGTTGCCGGTCTCCGATTGCGCGGTGACAGCCACAGGGTATCAGGCGGTTTGCGGCGAGGCGATGTCCACCGGCGAGCGCACGCCCATCGCACTGATCGACGCGCCCGCGGCAGGCCGCATGGCAGTCGCCGAAGCGCTGATGAACATCGCCGGCGCAAACATCGGCGCGGTCGGCCGCGTCAAGCTGTCGGCCAACTGGATGTGCGCCTGCGGCGAGCCGGGCGAAGACGCCGCGCTCTACGACACCGTGGCGGCCGTCGGGCTGACGTTCTGCCCGCAACTCGGCGTTTCGATTCCGGTCGGCAAAGACTCGCTGTCGATGCGCACGGTGTGGCAAGACTCCCAGGGACGGTCGCACCGGCAAGTCGCGCCGTTGAGCCTGATCGTCAGCGCCTTCGCCCCCGTGCTGGACGTGCGCAAAACCTTGACCCCGGACCTCAAGCCGGGCGCGAGCTCCCTGCTGCTGCTGGACCTCGGAAAGGGGCAGAACCGACTCGGCGCAAGCGCGCTAGCCCAAGTCTACAACCAGGTGGGCGACCGTCCGGCGGACGCCGATGATCCGGCCACGCTGAGGGCGTTCTTCGAGGCGATGCAGGAGCTGGTGTCGCAGAATCTCCTGCTGGCCTACCACGACCGTTCGGACGGCGGCGTCGTGGTCGCGCTGGCCGAGATGGCGATCTCGGGCGGGCGCGGAGTCAGCGTCGCGCTGCCAGGCAACGATCCGCTGGCGGCGCTTTTCAACGAAGAACTGGGCGCCGTGCTGCAGGTGGCCGAGGGCCGCTTGGACGCCGTCAAAGACGTGCTTGCGAGGCACGGGCTGGCGGGCGCGGACACGTGCCTGCCGATCGGCAGCCCGACAGACGGCCGCGCCTTCTCGGTGTCGGTCGGCGGCCGGCCCGCGGTCGAGACGACGCTCACGTGGCTGCGCCGCACCTGGTCGGCGCTCACCTGCCGCATGCAGGCGCTGCGCGACAATCCCGAGTGCGCCTGGCAGGAGTACGACAACGCGCTGGACGAATCCGACCCCGGCATGAGTTTCAAGCTGACCTATGATCCCGACGCCCGTGTCGGCGTCGAGGTCCACCAGAAGCCCCGCATGGCGATCCTGCGCGAGCAGGGCGTGAACGGCCACGTCGAGATGGCGGCCGCGTTTGCGCTGGCGGGCTTCGAATCGGTGGATGTCCACATGACGGACCTGCTCGGCGGACGCGTCGACCTGGCAACTTTCAACGGCGTCGTCGCCTGCGGCGGTTTCTCCTACGGCGATGTTCTGGGCGCAGGCTCCGGCTGGGCGCGCAGCATTCTCTACAACGCCCGCCTCTCGGAGATGTTCAAGGCCTTCTTCGCCCGCCCCGACACGGTGACATTGGGCGTCTGCAACGGGTGCCAGATGGTTTCGCAGCTCAAAGGCATCATTCCCGGCGCGGAGCACTGGCCGCTTTTCCGCAGGAACGTCTCGGAGCAGTTCGAGGCGCGCTATGCCACGCTGGAGGTGCTCGAGTCGCCGTCGGTGCTGCTCAAAGGCATGGCGGGGTCGCGTTTGCCGATCGCCGTCGCGCACGGCGAAGGCCTGGCGGTGTTCGAGAAGCCGGAGCACGAGGCGCAGGCGGTCGCGGCGCTGCGTTTCGTGGACGGCAGGGGCAGGCCCACGGAGCGCTATCCGTGGAACCCCAACGGGTCCAAAGGCGGCTTGACGGGATTCACGTCGCGCGACGGTCGCGCGACGATCCTCATGCCGCATCCCGAACGCGGATTCCGCTCGGTCCAGCTCTCGTACAGGCCCTCCGGCCTGTTCACGGGCGAGGCCGGCCCCTGGATGCGCATGTTCCGTAACGCGCACGCGTTTGTCACGGCGCATCGCTGATGCAAAGAGGCTGCATGATGGGTTGTTGAGGCGGTTGAAATCGGTTATAGTTTCCGCCGATATGACACGCACAGGCATAGGGTATGATTCCCACCGGCTGGCCGAGGGCCGTCCTCTGGTCTTGGGAGGCGTTGTGGTCCCGCACGAGCGCGGTCTGGCGGGGCATTCCGACGCCGACGTGTTGATCCACGCGCTTTGCGACGCCTTGCTGGGCGCCGTGGCCGACGGGGATATCGGCCAGCACTTCTCCGACAAAGACCCGCAATGGAAAAACGTCGACAGCACCGTGCTGTTGGGCCGGGTGGTGGAGCGGCTGGCCCGCGCGGGCTGGCACATTCTCAACACCGACGCCACGGTCATTACGGAGGCGCCCAAGCTCCAGCCGCATATCGCCGCCATGCGCATGCGCCTCGCCGAAGTGATGGGGATCGACGTCTCACGCGTCTCGGTGAAGGCGAAGACCAACGAGGGCATGGATGCCGTGGGGCGGCGCGAAGGCATTTGCGCCATGGCCGTTGCGACGGTCTCTCAGCGGCCCGGAGCGGAATGATTTGGGAGAGTCAACGATGCAGATTTACAATAGCCAGACGCGGTCCAAGGAGTCGTTTCAGTCCATTGAGCCCCAGCACGTGAAGATGTACACGTGCGGGCCAACGGTGTACAACTTCGCCCATATCGGCAACTTCCGCGCCTACACGTTTGAGGATGTCCTCCGCCGCGCGCTCCTGTTCAACGGTTTCGGGGTCACTCAGGTGATGAATCTCACCGACGTCGACGACAAGACGATCCGCGGAGCGCTGGCGTCCCGCGTCCCGCTCAAGACCTTCACGCAGCCGTTCGTCGAGGCCTTCTTCGCGGACCTCAAAACCTTGAACGTTCAGCCGGCGGAAGTCTATCCGGCCGCCACCGACCACATCCCCGAGATGATCGCTCTGGTCGAAAGGCTGTTCGCGCGCGGCCTGGCCTACCGGTCCGAAGACGGCTCGGTCTATTTCAGTGTCGCGAAACTGCCCGGCTACGGCAAACTGGCCCATCTGGACCGCGAGAACCTGCGGGCGGGCGCGCGCGTCGCGCAAGACGAGTACGAGAAGGAGAGCTACGGCGACTTCGCCTTGTGGAAGGCGTGGGACGCCAACGACGGCGATGTGGTTTGGGATTCGCCTTGGGGCCGGGGTCGTCCCGGCTGGCACCTCGAGTGCTCGGCGATGGCGATGAAATATCTCGGCGAGACCTTCGACCTGCACACGGGCGGCATCGACAATCTGTTCCCGCACCACGAGAACGAGATCGCGCAAGCGGAGGGCGCCACCGGCAAGACGTTCGTCCACTACTGGATGCACTGCGCCCACCTGCGCGTGAACGGGGAGAAGATGTCCAAATCGCTGGGCAACTTCTTCACCCTGCGCGACCTCTTGCAGAAAGGGTGGACGGGCCGCGAGATCCGCTACGTCCTGATCAACGGGCACTACCGCCAGCCGCTCAACTTCACGTTCGACGCGCTGGATGCGGCCCGCGCCTCGCTGGCCCGCGTAGACGAGTGCGTCGATGCGCTCGCCGCGCTCGCGGGATCTGCGCCGGCCGCCGCGGCGCCCGCGTGGGCCGAGGCTGCGCGCGCGTCCTTTGCGGATGCGATCAACGACGACTTGAACCTGCCCGAGGCCTTCGCCGCGCTGTTCGCGCTGGTCCGCGAGAGCAACAGCGCCATGCACCAGAGCCTCCTCAAGCCCGAAGAGGCTGCGGCCGTACTGGGCGTGTTCGACGCGTTGGACGCGGTCTTCGGCCTGATCCGCTTCGGCCGTGCTGCGCAGGGGTCCGGCCTGCCTGAAGAGATACAAGCGCTGGTCGCGGCGCGCGCCGCGGCGCGCGCGAACAAGGATTGGGCCGGCTCGGACCGCCTGCGGGACGAACTCGCCGCCAAAGGGTGGGAAGTGCGGGACTCCAAAGAAGGCCAGAAGGTCAAGAAGCTCTAGTTATGGCGCACGGAAAGTTCATCACTTTTGAGGGCCCGGAGGGGAGCGGAAAGTCGACGCATATCCGCTTGCTCGCGGAGTTTCTGCGGGGTCGGGGCATCGACGTGACGCTCACGCGGGAGCCCGGAGGAACGCCGACGGGCGAAGCGATCCGTGGCCTGTTGCAGCACAACGGGTCAGGCGAAGCGCCGACGGCCCGCGCCGAGGTGCTGCTCTTTCTGGCAAGCCGCGCCCAGCATGTGGAGCGTCTGATCCGCCCCGCGCTTGAGCGCGGGGCGTGGGTGCTGTGCGACCGGTTCGCTGATTCCACCTTTGCCTATCAGGGCTATGGCCGCGGTTTTGAGCTCGACGATCTCAGGGCCGCCAACCATTTCGCGACCACCGGGTTGACGCCGGACCTCACCGTGCTGTTGGACGTGACACCGGCGACGAGCCGTGCGCGCCTGCGCGCCCGGCAGTCGGCGACCGCCGTCTCGCCCGACCGCATCGAGTGCGAGTCCGACGCTTTTCATGTGCGGCTTCGCGACGGTTTCCTTGACCTGGCGCGCCGCGAGCCGGGACGCTTCGTCGTGCTCGCGACCGAGCGCGAACAGGAGACCGTCGCAGAGGAGATCCGCGCTGCGGTCGTCGACCGGCTCATCGGGAGGGCGGATGCGCATTGACGACACCTTTGAACTGGTCAGGCGGGCGATCCTTGCCGGACGTCCGGCGCAGGGGTACCTGATCATCGGCCCCGTGCGCGGCGTGGCCATGGAGTTGGCTCTGCGGATCCTGCAGGTGCTGTTCTGCCGTTCCGACGCCAAGCCATGCGGGGCCTGTGACGGATGCCGGCATGTCACGGAGCACCTGGAGGCGGACGTCCACTGGATCTTCCCCGAGAAGAAATCGCGCATCATCAGCGCGGACCAGATCCGCGAAAAGCTGATCAACGAAGTGACCCAGACCTCGCTCGCGGGCGGATGGAAGGCGGGCGTGCTGGTGGGGGCTGACCGCCTGAACGAGGCCTCTGCGAACGCGTTTCTGAAAACGCTGGAAGAGCCGCCGGAAAAGACGCTGTTCCTGCTGTTGTCCGACGCGCCTCAGCAACTGTTGCCGACGATTGTGTCCCGGTGTCAGCGGATCGATCTGGAAGATGTGCGCGAGCTCTCCGAGCCGTGGAGGAGCCGCGTGATCGAAACGCTGGCCTGCCCCCTGTGGGGCAAGCCCCTAGAGGGGCTCGCCATGTCGAACGTGCTGTTCTCCATTCTCGTCGACATCAAGAACAAAGCGGAACAGCTCGTCAAAGAGGAGTCCAACCGCGAGGCGGCGGTCGAAGACGACGACGACGTGTTCGAAGCCAAAGTGAGCGCCCGGTACCGCGAGATACGCACCGACTTCCTGCTGACTTTTCTGCGCTGGTTCAGGGACCTCTTTGTGCTCCGCGCCGGCGGCGACGAGAGCCTGGTCTACAACCGCGCCAAGCTGGACGTGCTCAAAGAGCGCGCCGCCCGTCTGACGTTGGCGCAGACCCTCTACAATCTGAATGCGGCCGAGGAGCTGGGGCGCCAGATGGAGAAAAGCCTTTCCGAGGAAACCCTGTTGGCTTATGCGCTCGACCGCATGAACCACGGCGTCGCATAGGATTGTCGCATGCAAACTGTCGCTCGAATCAGAATGCCGGAAAACGGCGTCTTTGTTTGCCGGGTTCCGGCATCCATGACGCTGATGCCGGGCGACGCCTGCATGGTCGAGCTGGATTACGGCATGGACACGGGCCTCGTGCTCGAGCTCTTCGGGCTCAATGAGGGCGGGGCGGGGGAGGACAAGATCCCCGCGTTCCGGGTCCTGCGCAAGCAGGGCGATGCGGATGAAGCCCGCCTGCGCGAAAATGCGGAGCTCGCCGAGAAAGCGAAGCAGTCGTTTGCCCTTTCGACGCGCCATGAAAAGGGGCATGTGAAGATCCTGCATGCTCGCTTCTCCTATGGACGAGACCGGTTCTTCATCCGCTATTCCGCGCAGATTCCCGTCGATTTGCGGCGTTTTGTGGGACAGCTGCAGCGCGACTTCAGGACGCACGTCGACCTCTGGCAGGTCGGGGTCCGCGACGAAGCGGCGCTCGTCGGTTGCCTCGGCCCGTGCGGCCGTGCCGTCTGCTGTTGTTCGTGGCAGAGGCAATTTCAGCCCGTCAACGTGCGGATGGCCAAGGCGCAGGAGATGTCTTTGAACCCGGTGTCGATCAACGGGAGTTGTGGCCGGCTGAAGTGTTGCCTGCGTTTCGAATACGAGCAGTACCGCGTGGCGGGTGCGCATCTGCCTGAGCACGGCAGCATCGTGGCCTGCAAGGAGTTTGACGACGTCGAAGGGTATGTGGTGGGCCGCGACGTGCTCCGCGGCCGGCTGACGGTACGCACGAAAGACGGCCGTTTTCTGACGGTCTCCGCCGATGCGGTTCAGGTGGTGCGCGCGGCGCGTGCGGCAGAGGACGGCGGCAAAGAGGGGAACCATGAATATTCTGATCGTGAATGGACCGAATCTTAAGTTGCTGGGAACGCGCGAGCCTTCGATTTACGGCTCGGAGACACTCGAACAGATCGTCGCGCGGGCCATCGCGTTCGGCGCCGAACGGGGCGTGGCCGTCAGCGCTTATCAGAGCGACATCGAGGGCGAATTGGTCGCGGCGATCGGCGCGGCCCGCGGCACGGCTGACGGGATCGTCATCAATCCGGCCGCGTACACGCACACGAGCGTCGCGCTGCGGGATGCCATCGCGGCTTGCGGCCTTCCGGCCGTGGAGGTGCATCTCTCGAACACGCACAAGCGCGAGGCTTTCCGGCACACGAGTTTGACCGCCCCGGTGTGCGTCGGTCAGATCATGGGGTTCGGCGGCTCCGGCTACCTGCTGGCGCTTGAAGGCTTAATCCGGCATTTGAAATCGGCGCAAAAGGAGATGGCGAAGGCATGAAAAACAGCAAGCATGGCGTGAAAGTTTGGATCGTGGGTTCCATCGGCATTGACGACGTCAAGACGCGCACGGCCGATCGGAAGAATCTGATGGGGGGCTCGTTGCCGTTCAGCACCGTGGCCGCCTCGTTCTTTGCAAAAACGGGCGCGGTGGGGGTGGTGGGCACCGATTTCCCGGCCTCCTTTGCGCGGCGCTGGAGCGCGTTCGGCATCGACCTTGCAGGCGTCCAGCACACTCCGGGAGCGACCTTCCGTTGGGCGTGCGAGTACGACGAGAACATGATCGAACGGACCACGCTGAAGACGGAACTGGGCGTCTTTGCCGACTTCATGCCCGAGCTTCCGGACGCCTATGTTCAGGCGCCGTTCGTGCTGCTGGGAAACATCCAGCCCGACCTGCAAATGCACGTGTTGAAGCAGGCCAAAGGCGCGAAGTTTGTGGCCTTGGACACGATGAACCTGTGGATCGACATCGCCAAGCCGTCGCTGCTGAAGGTGATCCGCAAGGTTGATCTGCTGACGCTCAACGACGGCGAGGCGCGCCTGCTCACAGGCAAATGGAATCTGCGCGACTGCGCCTCTGCGATTCTCCGAATGGGGCCGTCGTACGTGGTGATCAAGAAGGGGGAGCACGGCGCGCTGCTCTTCTCCAAGAGCGGTGTTTTCATTGTGCCCGCTTATCCGGTCTCGAAACTGGTTGACCCGACCGGGGCCGGGGATTCGTACGCGGGCACGCTGCTTGGCTTTCTGGCGCGCGCCGGACGCGTCACGGACGGCGCGATGCGCGACGCACTCGTGCACGCCAGCGCGGTAGCCTCATTCGGAGTCGAGGGTTTCAGCCTGGACCGCTTCGAAAAGTTGACGACGGCGGAGATTGAAAAGCGGGTCCGCGAGCTGAAACGCATGATGAAGGTGTGAGCCGTGAATTTTTCCCTGCTCATCAAGCCGGCATCGGCAGACTGCAACTTGAACTGCACGTACTGCTTTTATCTGGACCGGGCCAACCTCTATCCGGAATACGGCGTGCACCGGATGCAGGACAATGTCTTGGAACGGGTTGTGCGCAGCTATCTGGAGACCGCACAACCGGTGCATGCGTTTGTCTGGCAGGGGGGCGAGCCGCTCTTGATGGGACCTGCGTTTTTTGAGCGGGCGACAGATCTTCAGATGGCGTATGCCCGCGCGGGCGCCGACATTTCCAATGCGGTCCAGACCAACGGCACGCTGCTGACGGACCGGTTGGCACGGCAGTTCAAGGCCTACCGATTCCTCACCGGGGTCAGCCTGGACGGGCCCGCCGCGCTGCACGACGCCTCGCGGCGAGATCACGCGGACCTCGGTTCGCACCAGCGGGTCATGGACGGGCTCGCCTGCCTGAAGCGCAACCAGGCTGAGTTCAATATTCTGACGCTGGTCAGCGCCAGCAACGCCGATTATCCCCGTGAGGTCTATGACTATTTGGTTCAGGACGTCGGGGCCAAGTTTCTGCAGTTCATCGAGTGTGTGGAGTGGGCAGGGGAGGGGAGTATGGCCCCCTACTGCGTCACGCCCGCTCAGTGGGGCCGTTTTCTCTGCGAGGTGTTCGACCGGTGGTTCGAACGCGACACGCGGAGCGTCTCGGTGCGTCTTTTTGACACGCTATTGGCGAAACTGGTGACGGGACGGGACATCTGCTGCACAGGCGGCCTGGATTGCCGGCAATACTTTGTCGTGGAGTTCAACGGCGATGTTTATCCGTGCGATTTCCACGTGTTGCCGGAATTGAAATTGGGGAACGTTTTCACCCATACCTGGGAGGAGATGGCGCAGTCCGAGGCTTTTGCGCATTTCGGGGCGCGCAAGCGATCGACGCACAGCGCGTGCGCGGCGTGTCCTTATTTCCGTTTCTGCGCCGGCGATTGCCCCAAAAACCGGGCGGGGCCCCGGGGGGCAGCCGATTCGCTCAGTTACCTGTGCACAGGATGGCGGCAATTTTACGCGCACGCCATGCCGCGGCTCGAAACGCTTGCCAAGACTGTTCGTGCTGAGCACAAGAGGAACGCGTAATCAGCGGTTGGCAAGGTGAAACGGACATTACTTGACATAACATGTATTATGCGACGTATATACTAAGGGTGATCGATATTCCCGTTCTCTACGCATATCGCGTTGAATCCGCTACAGAATCACCGTGCGTCCTGTGGCGCTGGCCTCATAGATCGCGCGAACCAGCGCAACAGATTTCCGCGCCGACTCTCCGCTGACCGGATAAGGCGCGCCGCCCTCCAAGGCCGCGACGAAATCCTTGAAGCACGCCGCATGCAGCACGTGTCCCATGGCGGCCGGGTCTTTGACTCCGTGGACCGCGTCGCCAATGCCGCCGAACTGCTCCATCACAGCCCGGTCACTGGCACGGGGCTCCAGAAAACTGAAAACCGCGAGACGGTCGTCAACCAGGATCGCGGTTCCGCCGGTGCCGCTGATCTCAAGACGCTTCGCCTGCCCGGGCCAAGACGAGGTGCTTCCATAAACGACGCCGACGGCCCCGCCCTCAAACCTCAGGCTTGCGGCAGCCGCATCCTCGGTCTGGATGCCCACATGGCCAACGGAGGAAACAACACCCGCCACAGACTCAACCGGAGGCATCAGATCGCAAAGCAAGTCGACCATATGAATGGCCTGATTCATTAGCGCACCGCCGCCATCCAAGGCCATCGTCCCGTGCCACGATGAGCCCGAATAATACTCCTGGGTCCGCCACCACGGAACATAGGCGCCGGCATACGTCAGCTTGCCGAAACGCCCCTCCTGAAGCGCCTCACGAACCGGCCCGAGCGCCGGCGTATAGCGGATCTGGAAAATGCATCCCAACTGCGTGCCCGCTTTCCGGTGCGCCTCAATCATCGCATCCACACGTTCCACAGAGATCTCCAGCGGCTTCTCGCACAGGACGTGCACCCCTGCTGCCGCAGCCGCCAAAGCCGCTTCAAGATGCGCGCCGGACGGAGTCGCAATCACAAGCACATCGACCTTCGCATGCGTCAGCATTGACTCCAGTTCAACATACGCCTTGCAGCCGAACTCCGACGCGAAAGCCTCGGCGCGCGAACGGTCGCGGCTGCACACCGCCACCAGACTGCCGCCGGGAACCTCCTGTATCGCCCGAGCATGAAACCTCGCAATCAGCCCCGTGCCGAGAATCGCAAAACGGTAATCTCGTCCTCGCATCCGACAACTCCTTTCGTCCCCCACCCTGCTCATGACTCGCAAGCCCTGTCATAAACCATCTGCCCCGCAAAATAGGTCCGCAGCACCTTGCACGACTCGATCTCCACCGGCGGCACCTCGCGCGGGTCACGGTCAACCACAATGAAATCGGCCGCCATGCCCGGCAAGAGCGCGCCGCACTCCTGCTCGCGGCGCAACAGGTACGCGCCGCTAGACGTATAGCTCCGCATCATCTGCTCAAGGCCCACACGCTGGCGCTTTCCCAGCACATAGCGCTTGCTGTCCATCTGCCTGATGTCCTTGACCCCGTACCCCTTTGCAGCCGCCAGGTTTCGCGTCACCCCGATTTCGATGGCGACCCATGGGTCGGGGTAAACCGTAATGGGATGATCCGAAGAGGACGCGACCTGAAGCCCGGCGTCAAACAGCGCGCGCAACGGATACTCGCGCGTGGCCCGCCTGTTCCCCAGCATGGTCGCATCCACGCGGTGCCACCAGTTAGGCTCCTTCATGTGCCAAAAGGGCTGAACCGAGGCCACGACGCCCAAACCGGACATCCGCCGGATCTCGCGGCTGCGGACCAGCTGCAGGTGCGTCAAAACCGGCCGCGCGTCCCGCCACTGGCCGCCGCCCGCCAAGCGCAACGCATTCAGCACGCGCCGCGTGGCGGCATCGCCGATGGTGTGCGTGAAGATCTGCAGCCCCGCGCGATGAACCGCACGGAACGCCGCCCCCAATTCTCTCAGCCCCCACACGGCCGCATTGTTCTCATCGCTCTCCTGTCCGACCTTAGACGCATAAGGCGTCTGCAAAAAAGCAGTCCCCCCCTCCACAACACCGTCCGCGAAAAATTTGGCCGTGCTGACTCTGAACAGCTCGCGCTCGCATTGCGCCTTCATTTCAAGCAGCGCCTCGACCTGTTCCGCAACCGGCCTTTCGGGTGTCATTTCCTGGGCATAATTAACCCTGAGCGCCAATTCGCCGGCCTCTTCGAACCGCGTGAAGACCTCCGCGGCCGCGCCCAGCCCGGCCCCGCAGATGCTCATGATCCCTGTGATGCCGTACCGGTGCATCCGCGTCTGATAGAGCTTCAGCGCACGTGCCAGCTGTTGCGCGGTGTAGCGTTTTGCCGGCAGCAATTTGGTGGCCTCCTCTTTGAGCGTACCCCACAGCGCACCCGTATGAGGATCGCGCTCGATCACACCGCCCGCAGGATCGGGCGTCCGAGGCGTGATCCCGTACAGCGAGAAAGCCGCGCTGTTCATCCACACGGTATGCCCGTCATACGACCTCAGCAGGATGGGCAGCGTCGACGAAACCTCGTCGAGCCGCGCGCGACGAGGTCCGTGAATCAGCTCTTTGTCCGTGAAACCGGAGATGTCCCATCCGGCACCGCGGATCTCATCGGCATCCGGATTCTCGCGGATGAAACGGCGCACCGCCCGGACACAAGACTCGGGCGACTTGCACGTATACAAGGACACGTCGTACAGATCAGACAAAGCCGTTCCCGGAGCATGCGTGTGGGAGTCAATGAAGCCAGGCATCACGAAAGCGCCGCGCAAGTCCTCGACCTCCGTGTGCCGGCCCGCAAACCTCATCACCTCCGGCTCTGAGCCCACCGCCAAGATGCGGCCGCCCTTGAGCGCAAAAGCGGACGCCACGCGGCCAGCCGAATCCCCGGTCCACACGACGGCCCGGACAAAGACCCAGTCGGCAATAAGCGTATGATCCTTTCCCGCCAAAGCAAGTCACCTCCAAAGACACGCGAACGACAGAACAGAGCACAGATGCGGCCCCTATCATACCCGATGCGGAGCGGAGAGAAAACCCGCAAAACCCCAGTCCCTCATTTTCGGTCCACTCCCGCTCGAGCACAGATTGACTTTCAAGCGTCATTGTGTTGTTATCATGACGTCGTGCCTGTCAGTATGCGCGCCCTGTGACACAGCCCGTTAGGAGAACACAGATGAACCTTCAGCATCCGGCCAGATTCTGTTTGGAAATCGCTCCCGCGCCGTGTGTGCTCGTGCTGTTCGGAGGAACCGGCGATCTGGCGCGCCGCAAGCTCTTCCCCTCCCTTTTCCAGCTCCACAAGCGCGAGCTGCTGCATGCCGCCTCACGCATCATCGGCTGCGGACGCTCGCGACACGACGACGACTCATTTCGCGACCTTGTGGCCGAGGCCTTGCCCGCCGCGACACCCGACGAAAAGCGCGCTTTTCTGGCCCGTGTCTCCTATGTGCGAACAGACGAGGCCGACCCCAGAACCTTCACTGACCTCGCGGTCAATCTGGACCGCATCGATGAGGTCGTGGAGACGCCCGCCCCGTTCAACCGGCTTTACTACCTGGCCATCCCCCCCTCTTCTTATCAGCCCATCATCGCCCGTCTGGCGGACTCCGGGCAACTGATGCCGCCGCGTTCCCCCGGCGCCTGGCGGCACCTGCTGCTCGAAAAGCCGTTCGGACACGACTCCCGCTCGGCCGCTGTGCTCGACGCGTTCCTCCAGCGCTATGTGACGGAGGACGACCTTTTCCGCATCGACCACTACCTCGGAAAAGACACGGTTCAAAACATCTTGATTCTGCGCTTCGCCAACATCTTGTTCGAGCCGGTCTGGCAGGCCCAATACATCGACCACGTGCAGATCACGGTGGCCGAAACGCTCGGCGTCGAGCACCGCGCCGCCTACTACGAACAGGCCGGCCTGCTGCGGGACATGTTTCAGAACCATCTGCTCGAAATGTTGGCGCTGACCGCCATGGAGCCGCCTGCCGAGTTCACGGCCTCCGCCATCCAGGCCAGAAAACTGGAACTCATCCAGGCGATCCGCCCATTTGACACCGACGCCCTTCGCACCCAAATCGTCCGCGGTCAATATGCGGCCTCGCCGAGCGGCGCCGCCTACCGGAGCGAACCGGACGTGGCCCCGGAGTCGACCACCGAAACGTATGTCGCCGCCAAAGTGCTGATCGACACGCCGCGATGGCAGGGCGTTCCCTTTTACCTCCGCTCCGGCAAGCGGATGTCCAAGCGCGCAAGCACCATCACGCTGGTTTTCAAGCCCTCGCCGCACACGCTCTTCGGCTCCTGCGAACCCGACTCCCTGGTGCTGAAAGTGCAGCCCGACGACGGCATGTGCCTCAACCTCCAAGCCAAACGCCCCGGGCCCAAACTCTGCATGGGCGAGCTGCCCCTCTCGTTTGAGTATGCCGACCTCGGCGACGAATTGGAGGCGCCGGACGCCTATGCCCGACTGCTGCTCGACGCCATGCTGCATGACCACATGCTGTTTGTCCGCAACGACACCATTGCCGCCGCGTGGCGGCTCTTCACGCCCGTGCTCGATGCCTGGCGCGACAACCCGGGACTCTGTCCTCTGCACGGATATGCCGCAGGCTCAGACGGGCCGTCTGCAGCCTCCGACCTGCTTGCACGCGACGGACGCAGCTGGCGTGCGCTCGCCTAAAAAATGAACGCGTACGTCCCCGCCGCGACCCGCAACAGCACGGCATCCTGCTGCATGCCGAGGAACGCGACGCCTGGCGCGCGATCCAGCGCGACGCCGCTTTCGAGAACGGTGCCAAGCTGAGCACGGGGCAAGCGGATCACGGCCCGCGTGTTTGCGGGGACGACCACTTTGAGTGCCCGTTTCCCGTCCGCCTTCCGCCACTCCGAGACGATCTCGCCGTACATCGACGTATAGGACGTCGACGCCCACTCCAAGCCCTCTCCGATCACAGGCGCGACTTGGAACTGCCGGAATCCCGGCTCAAGCGCGGAAATGCCGCCTACGCAGCCGAAGAGGTACTGCCCGCATGAACCGAACGCATAGTGGTTGAAAGAGTTCATGTTCGCATCCTGGAAACCCTTGTCGGGACGCCAGCCGTCCCAGCGCTCCCAGATCGTTGTCGCGCCCACCGAGACCGGATAGAGCCACGACGGATACTCGCGGCGCAACAGCATGCGGTATGCGGCATCGTCCAGCCCTGCCGCATGCAACCCGGCCAGGAGACGCGGCGTGCCGATGAACCCCGTAGCCACACACCCGCCGAAACGCTCGACCTCGCCCTTGAATTGCGCGGCGGCTTTCTCGCGCAGCGCCTCCGGAACAAGCCCCATCGTGAAGGCCAGCGCATAGCCGGTCTGGCTGCTTTCGAGAAGCGATCCGTCGTCTTTAAAGAACGCCTTCTGAAACGCCGCCCGCGACTCACGCTCCATGGTCGCGAACGCGGCCGCATCGCCATCCTTGCCGATCGCCGCCGCCATCTCTGCCATCAGAGAGGCGAGATACGCCTGATACGCGGTGCCGCAGACCTCCCCCTTGGCGCCGCCCCCCAGATTCAGCCAGTCGCCATACGCGCCTGGACCTCGAAGGCCGTTCGTACAGCCGGCCGACAGCGTCAGCACATGTTTCTTCATCTGTGCGTAATGCGTTTCAATCACGCGCGTGTCGCCGTACGTCCGGTAGAGCACATAGGGGCACACGACACCCGCATCTCCCCACCCCGTATTCCCCGCGCCGAGCTTGCCGTAATAGGGCGCCATGTCGGCGAATCCTTTGCCTTCGACAAAGGAGTCCTCGCAGAGGTCGAACAGCCATTTGCTGAAAAAGGCCGCCACGTCAAAGTTATAGACGGCCGTGGGCATGAAGAATTGGGCATCCCCCGTCCACCCCGCACGCTCGTCGCGCTGCGGACAATCGGTGGGGATTCCCATCATGTTGCCGCGCTGCGACCACTGGATGTTCTGCGCCAGCCGCGTCAGCAGCGGATCCGAACAGGCGAACGAGCCGACCTGTTGAAAGGAGGTGTGAAACACGCGCCCCGTCAACAGCGAGGGGTCCGGCTTCTGCTTCAGCCCCGTCACCTCCACATATCGGAACCCCTGATAGGTGAAGTGCGGCTCATACGTTTCCACGCCGTCTCCCCGCAAGGTATAGCGGACCGTCTGGCTCTGCGCCTTCCCCATCTTTCCCGCGTGCAGATTCTCCCGATAGACCGTCCCGTCCGGATTCAACATCTCGTTGAGAAAAAGCTCAACCGTCGTCCCCGCTTCGCCCTGCACGGAGAGACGCGTCCACCCCACCATGTTTTGTCCGAAGTCGAATACATAGACGCCCGGCTTCGGCTCCGCGACCGAAATCGGCTTCAACTCTTGCGTCACGCGGATGGGCTCGCTGCGCTGCCAGACGAGGGCGCCGGCCTGAACGGCGCGGTCAATCAGCGCCGGTTGCCAGCGCGCATCCGGCTTGAATCCCGGCGCGTCCCACCCCGCCATCTCCTTGCGCGCATCGTAGGTCTCGCCCTCATAGATGCCCGACATGCGCAGCGGCCCGTCGGCCGTTCCCTGCCAAGCCTCGTCCGAGGCCACGATTTGCCGGGTCCCGTCGGACAGCTCGATTTCCAGCTGCGCTTTGAGATGCGGCTCATAGCCGTACAGGCAGATTTCAGGCGGCCAACACTGCACGGTCCCGCAGTACCAGCCATTCCCCAGCAGGGCCCCCAGCGTGTTCGCGCCCGGCCGCACGAGCGCACTCGCGTCATAGGTCTGCACCTGCACGCGCTTGTCATAGGCCGTCCATTCGGGGGTGAGCAGGGCCTCGCCGACCCGCTGCCCGTTGAGGCGCATCTCATACAGCCCCAGAGCCGTCGCATAGAGCGTGGCGCGGACAGGGCTGCCTGCGACAATGAAATCGCGCCTGAGATAACGCGGCGTCTGGATCCGTTTCACACGCGGCGCGGCATCCACAGCCCCCGCGTCGGAGGCCGTGACGAACTGGCCCTCAGCCGCTTGCGCGGCATACTGCTTCCCTCCGACCTCATAGACGACCTCGAGACGCTTGCCGCCGCCGACGGCCGGGTCGCCGAAATGTTCATTGCTGGCCTGAACCAGAAGGATGCCGCCTTTCGCCGCCACCATGTCGCGGACCTTTTCGGTGACGTCGACCTTCTGCAGGTTGTCGTGGGTCCCATAGACGGCGCTGACCACGGTCAGCTTGGGAGGCGCCGGTTTGGCGGCGAGCTCCTCAGGTAAGACTTCTTCGACGCGCAGCCATTCGGCCTGCCAGTCCGCCGCATGCAAAAGGCCCATACTCCAATGGGCCACCGCGCTCCAAGGCGAAGGCGCGCCGTTCTGATCCCAGACGCGCACTTTCCAGTAGCAGCGCTCTCGCGCCTTGAGCGGCCGGCCCTGGTACACGATCTGAATGCTCTTGCCGCTTCGGATCTGCCCTGAATCCCACAGGTCAGCCTCCCCCCGCCCGGCCCTCTCTGCGGTGGTCGCCGCCAGAATCTGATAACTCGTCTGCGCCGTCCCGCGCGCACCGGAGTCATCCCGCATCAGCCAAGACAAGCGCGGCTCGCGCTCGCCGATGCCCAAAGGGTTCGTCCGGTATTCACAGCGCAACTGCTCCAGCGTGACGCCATTCACTCCGCCCGCCGCCGCAACCGCGGCGGCAACGATCAGCCAGCCTCTCATGTGTCCCCTTCCCCCAGCACGAAAGCGACAGCGCGACACGCGTCCGCCTCACTTCGTGAAGATCTTCGTCTTGGCCTGTCCGCCCTTCATCGGGAAGAGTCCGACCATCTCAGGCTCGACAAAGAACAGCGCGATGTGCTCCCCGAAGTTCTTCCCGAAGGAGGGATGCGCCGCCAGCAGCTGGGCCTTGACGTCAGCGTCTTTGCACTCCACGGCGGACCCCTTATAACGCAAATAGGCGCTCTTGTCCTCAGCCGTGCGCGAGATCTCCACCTTGGGGTTCTTCAAGAGCTGAACGTACATCTCCTTTTTGGAGGAGGTCACGAACAGCAGCTTGTTGTCCATGATGAAGGTGTATTTGATCGGCCGCACACGGGCGCCGCCCTCTTCACAGGTGGCCAGGTAGAAATGGCCGGCTTTCTCGAGGAAGGCCGCAACCTCCTGCATGAACACGTCCTGCTTATCGGCCCCCTCCTTGACCCAGACGTAACTCTTCAGGGCCGGCACCTCAACGGGCTTTGCAGCCTCTTGTCCCATCGCCAGAGACGCCACGGCAACCGACATCGCCAACAGTATTCTCATGATCAAACCTCCAAGTTGAGCTGATTGTAATACGATCCTCCGAAAAACGGAATCACGAACCGCGCAAAAGCACAGAAGCCCGCCCCGCGAAAAACGGGATTGACTCAAAATATACCCCTCTTCATAATACGCGACAGTCATTGGTTTAGGTTCGTTCCAAGCGTAAAAGGATAGATCTATGGAAGTCGTCATCAGGCCCGACGCAGAGCAGGCCGCACACCTCGTCGCACAGTTGATCGCACAAGCCCTGAAGCAGAAGCCCCACCTCGTCCTCGGGCTGGCCACCGGCCGCACCATGGAGCGCGTTTACTGCCATCTGGTCCGGATGCATCGCGAGCAGGGGCTCGACTTCTCTCTGTGCCGGACGTTCAACCTCGACGAATACATCGGCATGCCGCCGGAGAACCCCAACTCCTACCGGTTCTACATGAACCATCACCTCTTCAGTCACATCAACATCGACCTGCGCAACACGTTTCTGCCCGACGGGATGGCCGCTGATCTGAAAGCCTCCTGCCGGCGCTACGAAGAGCTGATGGCGGAGTGCGGGGGCATCGACCTGCAGCTGCTGGGCATCGGCGCCGACGGCCACATCGGCTTCAACGAGCCGCTGTCCGCCCTGCGCTCGCGCACCCGCGACAAGGCCCTGACCCCCTCCACCATCGCCGTGAATCGCACCCTGTTCAAGAACCCGGACGAAATGCCCACGCGGGCCATCACGATGGGCGTCGGAACGATCCTCGATGCGCGCTCCGCCCTCTTGCTGGTCACCGGAAGCTCAAAAGCCGAGATCTTGGCCAAAGCGGTTGAAGGGCCCATCACCTCCATGGTCACCGCTTCCGCGCTTCAGCTCCATCCCGCATGCAGAGTCGTCGTGGATGAACACGCCGCCGTGAATCTGCAAGCGCAGGAGTACTACCGCTGGATTTTCGAGACCGAGCCGGAGTGGGCCGAGTTCCGCAAAGCGTGACGGGCTGCAACCGAGGCCGCCGGGCGCGCAGACCTTGCACGTCCCGGCAGCGTTCGCTGTCTGACGGCGGGCTATTTCTTTTCCCCGAAGTGAAAATCGTCCAGGTAGTAGGCTGCGAAGCTTTGGGCCCCGGAGCAGAACCCCAGCCATTCCATCGCACGCCAGGCCGGGTTCACCACGAAAAGGTCTTTCACCTCGACGTCCGGCTGCCCCGCTCGGGCGATCTTGACCGACCATTGCCCGTCGGCAGACGGCCCCACCGCCGCCGTCACGGTGACTTGCGCCCACGTGTCGGCCGGCAGGTCGGCCAGGGTCCGCTCGGTTGCCTGAAGCGTTCCGTCCGCTTTTTTCACCCGCGCCCGGGCGCTCACTCGTGTCCCGCTGAAAACCAGGCACGGTCCGGTTGCATAGGCATTGCCGCCGGCCTCCGGATAGTCTCGCCACTCGGTGAAGAACGAGGCGCCCGACTGCATGCGGACGGCAAACCGGTTCTCGATCACGCCGTTCGTCAGGCTGCAGCCGAAGGTGAAATGCGGGTTGTAGGCATAGGTGAGTCCGGGCGCGTCCTGGACTTTGAGCGCGTGCCGCCCGGAGTACGCCACCTCGTCCGTGACCGCCACGCTGTCGCCTTTGTTCTCGACATGCGTCGCCACAGAGGGGAACAGCGCCTTGAGGGGCATCGCGTCGAAAGCCTCATCCAGCCGCAGCACGACAAACGGTTGCGGCTCCGGCGCGAACTGTACCTCTGGCCAGCGCGTGCGCGCGGCCTTCTTTCTCCAGGCGCGCGCGCCATAGACGCCGGCTTGGGCGGCGTCGAAAGGCTTGAACCCGGCCTTCAAAGCCGGCGACGAGGCTTTAAGCCTGAAGTCGTCGGCGCGCACATTCCGGAAAAGCGGGTCGGCCCATTGCGACTGCGCGTCTTGGCCGGCGGCACGCCAGGCCTCCCAAGATCCGCAGTTGAACGCGTTGGTCGGCATCCCCTTCGGATTCCAATAGGTGTTCGCATTCACCACCGCGTCCGTGACGGTTCCCGAGACGCCCGCATGGCCGCGCCAAAAGGCCGCCGACGCGTTGTCCCAATAGACGATGTTGTTGGTGAGGATGATCGATGTGTGATCCTCGATGCGTGAGCGCTGAATCTGCCCGTCCATGCTGAGCGCGAGGATGTTGTTGCGGAACACGTTCTCGCGGCCATAGTGCTGATGCACGCTGCCGGTCTTGGTCCGGTAGATCAGGTTGTTCTCGAAAACCATGCGGGCGCTGCCCTCGTCGGTGTAGAGCCCCCACCCGCCGCGTCCCGAATAGTCGTACGAGTAGACGTCATGGATCACATTGTTGGAGATCCCGGACCCTTCAGAAAGGCCGAGCGTGTAAATCCCGCCCATGTCGCTCAGCACGCCCCACCCGATGTGGTGAATATGGTTGAACGCCAGCGTGTTGCGGTGCGTCGCCGTTTCGCGGTATCCCCAGGTCCACCCCATCGAAATGCCCGTGTAGAAGAAGTCCCCGATGTCGTTGTGCGTCACGCTCACGTCGCTGGCATGGCCGATCCACACCCCGGTGGCGCCTCGGAAAAAACGCCCGCCTTGCTGGAGGATGTTGTTGTCCACCACGATGCGCCCCGTCAGTTTTTCCGGAAGCTCGTCACGGCTCCACTTCGCATCACCGATGCGAACGGCGCCGCCGCCGAGGTCGAAGAGATGGCACCGCTCGACCGCGCTCTCGCGGCACCCCTTGCGGAACCACAGGCCGTGCGGCCCGACATGCGAGAACTCGCAGTCGCGGAAGGCCACGCGCAGCGCCCCGTCCAGTTCCACGGCCGCCGGCTGGCTCACGGCCGCCTGGCCATCGCCCTGGCCATTTTCAGGCAAACGGAACCCCGCATAGCGGAAGCTCAGCCCTTGGAACGTCAGATCCGAGACCCAGGCCCCTTGCAGCGCGTTGCCCTTGACCTGCAGAAAGCCGTCGGCCACCGGGCACACCGCCTCGGTCTGACCGGGCTTCTCGCCGGGCAGCGGCAGATAGCTCAGCGTGCCCTCCCGGTCCAAGAACCATTCTCCCGGAGCATCCAGCGCCTCTTTGAAATTCTCAAGGTGATAGCGGGGCAAATGGCGACCCCAACGGAAAAATGGCCACGGCGAGCTGCCCGTCACCACGATGCGCCCCGTTTGCGGCTCAACGGCCTGCACCCGCGCATGGCTGACTTCCCACGAGTGGTAGACGGTAACGACGACATCCGACAGCACCTCGGCGCTCTTGCCTGCCAACGGCGCGATGTCCTTCACGTCCGCCATGAAAGCGCGGCGGCTGAGGTCGGCCCTCTTTCCTGTCAGCGGGTCGAGACCGTAGGGTGCGGGCGCCTGCATATAGGCATAGAACTGGTTCGGGGAGCGGGCGCGGACCGCGCGGCGGCCGTTCACATAGAGCTGCTCGAAGCGCAGGGCCGGATCGATTTTCGCTCGCCACACGCCGTCATCTCCAGCCTCAAATTTCGGCAAGCGGCGACCGCCGAAGAAAACCGGCCTGGCCCGTTTTGCGGCGGCATAGGTGATCGGCGCGTGCGCGGCCCCCGAGTCCACAGGCTCGAACAGGACAGGCTTCTCCAGCCGATATTCGCCCTCGGCGAATTCGACGGTCACCGCATCTTGCGGCCCCAGCGCCCCCTCCGAGCGCATCTGGCGAATCCTGAGCCGGGCGGCATCGAGGCTTGCCAGAGGGCCGTCGTTCATTTTCGAATCGCGCTGCGGCGAACGCCCCGTGTTCGCGTCGCTGCCGTATGGCGCCACGTAGACCGTCACAGACTTCGCCTCCGCGCTCTGCAGCACGCCACAGGCTCCAGCCAAAACAGCCAGAACGAAAACCCACCTGCTCATTTCTAGTCCCCCCCCACTGAATGGCGCCGCCTTGCGCCTGCGCCCACGCCGTCATGTCCCCGATGACCGCCGAGCCCCGCGGCGTCCCCCTCGATACAACAAAAATCTGGGTGCGGAAAAACTCCCGCACCCAGATTTGTCAGCCTAAGCCCCCATTTTAACGGTCAAACTGGCCGTCGAACGCGATCGCGCTCGGAGCGAAATCCACGCCCCTCACGAAGTCGCAGGCCTCCTGGGCGCCGTGGCAGCGGTCCATGCGCGAATCCTCCCACTCGACCGAGAGCGGGCCCTGGTAGCGGATGTCGTTGAGCGCGACAATGATCTCTTCGAAGTTGATGTCGCCATGGCCCAACGAGCGGAAATCCCAATACCGGCGCGGGTCGGCAAACTCCGTGTGCCCGCCGAACACGCCCACCGTGCCGTCGCCGTGGCCCCACCACGCGTCCTTCATGTGCACGTGGAAAATGCGGTCCTTGAACGTGCGGATGAACTTCACATAGTCGACGCCCTGGTAGCCCAGATGGGAAGGATCGAAATTGAAGCCGAAAGCGGGATGGCCGTCCAAGGCCTCAATCGCGCGCTCCGCAGAGGCGATGTCGAACGCGATCTCGGTGGGATGGACCTCGAGCGCGAACTTGATGCCGTTCTCCGCATAGACGTCAAGGATCGGCTTCCAGGTCTTGGCGAACTCCTTGTAGCCGTTCGCGATCTGGTTCGGCGTGCAAGGCGGGAACGAATAGAGCAGATGCCAGATGGGCGAACCGGTGAAGCCGTTGACGACCTTTACGCCCAGATTCTTCGCCGCCTTGGCGGCCTTTTTCTGCATCTCGATGGCCCACTTCTTGGCGGCCTTGGGGTCCCCCTTGACCGACGCGGGAGCGAAGATGTAGTGGCGGTCGTCGATGTTGTCGCAGACCAACTGCCCGGAGAGGTGATTTGAAATGGCCCAGCACCCGAGTCCATGGGCCTCGAGCACGGCGCGCTTGTCGTCGCAATACGCCTTGCTCTTGGATGCCTTGTCCAACTCGATGTGGTCACCCCAGCAGCAGAGTTCAAGGCCGTCATACCCGAAGTCTTTGGCTGTCTCGCAAATCTGCTTGAAAGGCATGTCGGCCCACTGGCCCGTAAAAAGCGTCACATTTCTCGCCATTTCGATTCCTCCTTGAGCGTTTGCGGAGACCCGGTTCAAAACCGCTGAACCGCCCTCCACAAACATCATGATCAGATTCCAATACATTAAAACAGTGCGCGGCACAGATCAATCAAAATCGCCGCGCGAACCGGGCTTTTGCGTGCACGGCGAAAAACATCCGGAGCCCCGGCCGCGCGCTCGAATGGCCGGCGCACCGGCGCGGCTAGTAAACCAGCCGCCCGCTGCCCCGAAGCGTCACGAACCATGCGCGCGCCGCATCCACGTACTGGGGGGCAACCGCATCTCCGTTCCACAGCACCTTGGCCGGGGCCGCGTCCGCCCGAGTGATCAGAACCCGATAGGCGCCCTCCGGCCACGCGTTGACCGTCAGCTGCAGCGAGCCGACTGCGGCCGCCTCTTGCCGGACATCGCCGGGCACGTGGACGAGCGAGCCGTTGGACAGCCGCAGCGCCGTATACATCGGAGTCTTGCCATACGCCTCCGCCAGGTGCGCCTGCAACGTTCCGGGATTGATCGCGGGGCCATCGCGCAGCTGCTGCTTCAGCAGAAAATAATCGGGCAACAGCCCTCCCCGGCCGTCCTTGTCGCCGATCGGAAAACACATCTGCAAGCCGGTGATCGTGATGCCATGCGCCAGGCGCTGCCACGTTTCACGCTGTTCGCCGTCCAGTTTGGCCAGATCCTCAAGCGCAGAGCGGTACACCAGGCCGCACCACTGAACAGGCTGGCCGATCCAGTTGGGGGCCTCCCAGTTGGTTGCGCCGATCACACCGATGGTCGCATAGACGCCTACGGGGCCCGGAACGGGCGGGGCCAGGTAAAGCATCGTCACCCCCGTCCACGCCCAGTAGCGCGCCTGCTCCAAATACGAGGCACGCCCGCTCAGCTGATAGCCCATCACATAGCAGCGCACCAGCCTGGCCGAGGCGACGATGTCCGGCGTATGCAGCGGCATTTCCCAGGGCTGCGCGCCGCGCGGCACCTGTCCCGCGTAGTGAGCCGTCATCTTGTCCAATACGGCCAGCGCAGCGTCGATCGCGGTCTCGTCGCCCGTCAGCGTCGCCTGCCCCAACATTTCCTCTGCGGAGAGCGCCGTGAAGCCGTTACAGGTATCCCTCCCCAGCGTCGACGCGTAGTCGGCCTTTTCCCCCGGCCTGTAACGCGCGTGTCCGTCCGCTAGCTGCTGCGCGAGGCGCTTGGCGTGCGGGCCGGCCTGACGAACCGCCCCGTCCAGATTGCCGTACACCAGAGCGCCTGCCGGACGCTTGACGTGCGAGATCCCGTTCACGCCGAAGCTCCCGGCGGGAAGACGTGCGATGGCGGCTCCGGCCGCCTCAGCCAGACGGGCCTTCAGCGCCGCATCCGGCGTCTGCGACGCAAGCCACAGCAAATAACCCGGCACATCCTCAGCAACCGCGGCGGGGAAATGGTCGCCCCACACGGCATGCCGCCAGGTGTCGCCCTGCCGCGCGGCAGAGTCGAGCCAGCCCGACGCGAGCAAACGCACCGCATCCTCGAAGCCCTTCTCGAAGCGCGGCAGGTCAGGCAGTCCTTCTCGCGCCACATACCGTCCCACGGCCTCGGTCACGACATCGCCGGCTCCTCCGCAGACGGTCGCCGAACAGGAGACGGCTTGGCCGGCTCCGAGCCGCACCCCATCGTACACCGTGAACTCGCTTTCGAAACGCGCCTCGCCGACGGCGGGAGACCACACGCCCAGCACGTGCCCGCCCGACCCGAAGACGCGGTCGGGCGAATCGAACAACGGCGAGACCGGGACCGTTTCCGGACGCCAAGCCACCGACAGCCATTGGCCGCCAGCCGCCAGGGCCATCATCGGATAGCATACTTTGTAGCGCTCCACCAGCCGCCGATTGGCCGCCGGGCCACGGATCTCCTTCTCGTTGCTGGAGGGCTCGTCGTCGAGATACTCGACGCCGGGAAGCAAGGCCTGGCTTTTGGCCGGTCCAAAGCTGCCCGTCCCGCAAAACAGCGTCAGCCACGGCAGATGCACGACGACGCGAGGGGCGTCCACACGGACCGAGGTCACGACGCGCACCCCGCCTCGGTCGGCGCTGAACGTCCGGTCCAACTGCCAAACGGCACCCTCTTCATCGCGCAGCTTCGCCCGAACCTCGATTCCGCCGGGGATCGCGTCCGCGCTCGTCTCAGCAGCCGCGAGCGGAAGCGAGACCGTCCTCTTGCCCTGCATATAGACGATCGGCTCGGACGGATTGCTTTCCGCCATTCTCCGCCCTCCGACGAAACAGGCGAAAGCATTCCAGCGACCGGGATGATGCGCGATCCTCACCGCGCCCGACTCGACCTCCACAGTCCGCCCCGAAAGCGACACCGCTTCAGGCTTGGCGAAAGACAAGGTTGCCAGAGGGATCAGCGGCAGCGCCTTCAAGGACCGCAACCGGACGCGTCCAATGCTCCCAGGAGGATCGAGACGAAAACGCAGGCGCTCAGCGGCCAGCGGGATGACGCCCGTGTAGGTGCCAGGCGCATCGGGAGAGAGGCTCATGCGCACCGTCGCGTCCTCGGAAAAACCTTTGCCCTGCGGCGCGTAAAACAGCTGAAAAGCGCCCGACTGCGGGACTTCGGCTTCCAGCAGCAGCACCAGCTTCTGCGCCTCTCCGAAGCCGGGCAGCGCGACCGGCGGCCCTTCCAGCCACGGATCCTCCTGCCCCGTCAACTCAACCGAGAAGCCGAGGTCCTGGCGCGCGTCCCGCGTGCGCGGATTCCCCTTCCAGCCGTGTCCAGCCTGCGCGAAATCGACGAGGAGCACCGGCTCAGCCGAACGACCGGCAACCGCAAACAGAACCGCGCAGAACCCAGCGCGCCATGCCTTCATGCGACACCTCCAGAACGAAAAGCCGGGCGGCCCATCGCCGCCCGGCCCGGACACGTTAACGGACCTCGACAATCCCGAGCGGCTCAGCCGTCTTCCACCCGCCGCGCGTGAAGTCCGGGACCTCCACAGAGGCGCCGCGGCGCAGCACCGACCGCTCGGTCAGCTCGACCAGGCTGCTCCACAGCGCCGTGTCGTAGACGTCGATATCGAGCGGCAGCCCGTTTTGCAGACAGGTGCACAGGCGCAGGTCCATCAGAAAGTCCATGCCGCCATGGCCGCCGACCTTCTTGGCTGTCTCGCCGTTTTTATCCCACAGCGGGTGTGCGTACTTGGCCTTCAGTTCAGCCAGTTTCGCATCGCTCATCCAGCCATGGGACTCGGGCTCCAGAGCGACGCGCAGCGGGTAATCGCTGAGGATGCCTTTCGTGCCGGAAATGGTGTTGATGCGGCTGTAGGGCCGGGGGCTTGTGGTGTCGTGCTGCACCATGATCGTCCGGCCGCGATACGTTTTGATGACCGTCGTGTTCATGTCGCCCATCTTATACGTCGCACGGGCGAGTTCGCTGTCCTTGCCGAACTTCTCAGCCGCGAAGCGGGACATGCCGAACTGGCCGGAGCTGACCGACGTCAGATACTCGAAGCGGTCGCCCCGGTTGATGTCCATATACTGACAGATCGGGCCGAGCCCATGCGTCGGATAAGGGTTGCCGGTGTGCTCTTTGCTGAAATCGAGGCGCCACATCTGCTGATACCCTGTAGGGCTGAATTTGAGATCGCGCAAATCATGGATGTAGGCCGCCTCGCCATGCACCAGGTCGCCGAGCACGCCTTTGCGGCAGAGCATCAGCGCCAGCATTTCGTTTTCGCCATAGCAGCAGTTTTCGAGCATCATGCAGTGGCGGCGGGTCTTCTCGCACGTTTCCACGAGCTCCCAACACTCATCCAGGGTCACGGCGGCGGGGACTTCCGTCGCCGCATGTTTGCCCGCCCGCATGGCATACAACGCCATGGGCGCATGGCACTTCCACGGCGTGGTGATATACACGAGATTCACGTCCGTCGAATCGCAGAGCTGCTTCCAGACCTCCGCCGAGCCGGAGTAGAGTTTGGGGGCCGGCTTGCCCTTCTCAACGAGCGCCTTCTGCTGGCGCTCCGCGCGCTCCGGCACCAGATCGCACAGTGCCACGATCTCGACGCCGGGGATGGACGAAAGACGTTGAACCGCGCCGGGACCGCGCATGCCGAGCCCGATGATGCCGACTTTCACGCTCGGCAGCGGAGCGCACTTCAGAGCCATTGCGGATGCGCCCCCCCGTGTGCCCACCGTCGCACAACCGGCCATCTCGCCTGCGATCGCCGCAGACGCCCCCATCCATGCGGCCTTGCGAAGAAAAGCCCTACGCCCCATTTGATTCGACATCGCCGTGATCCTCCCTGTTTTCACTCATGAACCCCAAGTGTTGGGCACATCCTAGCACCGCACAGCGAAGTCGTCAACGCCCCTACATCTTCCGTTCCAGAACCATCGCCGTCCGACATGGCAGGTAGACTTTGATGATGTGACACATCTCGTTCCCGCGCATCTCGTTCAACAGCTGGAAGGTTTGACCGGGCGCGATTCGTCCCTGGCCGCCGAAGGTCTCCTCGTCGCTGTTCAGAATCAGCCGGTAATCGCCCGGGGGCACCAGAACGGAATAGTCCGCGACAGAGGCTGAGCCATGGAAATTGAAAAGGAAAACCAGAGGTCCTCGCTCGAAAACGAGAATTTTGTGCTTGTCGGAAACGAACAGGCGGCGCGGCACGGTGCCTTCCAGCGCGTTGTACGATTTCATCATCCGGATGATCGCCTCGTCAAACTCGCCCATGCACCAGTAGAGCAAGTCGCTGTTGTCGCGCAGCGCCCACTGCCGCCGCGCATAGTGATATGAGAAGCCGTTCCCCTCGCGAGGGAAGTCGATCCACTCCGGATGGCCGAATTCGTTGCCCATGAAATTGAGATAGCCGTGGCCCGCGGAGGCCAGCGTCGCCAGCCGGGCCAGCTTGTGCAGCGCGACCCCCCGCTCCGTTTTCACGTTGGCGACGGCGCGCGACATCGCATCATAGACCGCGGAATCGACGAGCTGGAAGAACAGCGTCTTGCCGCCTACGAGCGCCTGGTCGTGGCTCTCCACATAGTTCACCGTCTGCTCGTCGGCGCGCCGGTTCGTCAATTCGTGCCACAAATATCCGATGCTCCAGTCTTCGTCCCGCACGTCGCGGACCAAGCGGAACCAGCATTCGGGCACGCCCATGGCCATGCGGTAGTCGAAGCCGGCGCCGAAATCCGTAGTCGGCGCGGCCACGCCGGGCATGCCGCTCACGTCCTCTGCGATCGTGATGGCGTCAGGACGGACTTCATGGATGACGCGGTTGGCGAGGTTGCAGTAGACCCACGCATCCTCGTCGATCGTCGCGTCGTAATACTGGCTGTAGTCCATGAAATCGACGCCCAGCCCGTGATGCAGATAGAGCATGCTCGTCACGCCATCGAACCGGTACCCGTCGAAATGGAACTCGTCCAGCCAGAACCGGCAGTTCGAGAGGAGGAAATGAAGCACGTCCGTCTTCCCATAATCAAAGCAGCGGGAATCCCACGCCTCATGCCATCCGCGCAAACCGCTATGGAAGTACTGGTAGGGCGTCCCGTCAAAAAGGGAGAGCCCCTCGCGCTCGTTCTTCACCGCATGCGAGTGGACGATGTCCATGACCACGGCGACGCCGGCCCCGTGCGCCGCGTCGACCAGCGCTTTCAGCTCTTCAGGCGTGCCGAACCGGGAGGAGCAGGCGAAAAAGCTCGAGACGTGATAGCCGAAAGACCCATAATAGGGATGTTCCATGACGGCCATGAGCTGAATCGTGTTGTAGCCGGCCTTGACGATGCGGGGCAGCACTTTTTCCCGGAATTCCGCATACGTTCCGACTCCCCTCTTGTCTTGGGCCATGCCGACATGCGCCTCATAGATCAGCGGAACCCGCTTCGGCACTTTGAACTCGGGATGCTTCCACGCGTAAGGTTCCGGGTCCCAGACCTGCGCGGCGAAAAGGAGAGTGGTGTGGTCTTGAATCACCCGGCGCGCATAGGCCGGTATGCGCTCGCCACGCCCTCCGTTCCACGTCAGTTCAAGACGGTAGAACTGCCCGTGCTGCATGGCTTCGGCGGGCAGCTGCAGCTCCCAGACGTCGCGCCCCGGCAGCCGATGGAGCCGGTAGGTGTCGGTCACCTGCCAGCCCGAGAAATCGCCCACCAGCCACATCGCGGTCGCATTGGGGGCCCACTCCCGGAACACCCAGCCCGACGACGTCCTGTGAAGCCCGTAATATTCGTGCGCACAGGCGAACTCGGACAGAGACCCCGGGCCTTTTGCCAACGTCGCCGCACGCCCCTCGGCCAGTGCGGCGCGCTTGCGGATGATCTCGGCGTAAGGTGCAAGGTAAGGATCATCGAGCAAGCAGGAGCGGATGGGAGACAACGACATGGGCGAACCTCCAACAAGCGGGACCGAAGCGCTACTCGAACGAGCGCACGAGCGGGCGCTTCAACATTTTCTCGTAGATGTCGATATAGGTCTTGGCGCACGTTTCATGGTTGAACCGGGCGACACCCTCGCGCATCACGCGGGCCACGGTCTTCTCGCGCTCCTCGGCCGGCTGCTTGAAGAAATCCATGGCCTTGTCCATCGCCCACTCCAGGCCGCGGCTGTCATAGATTTTAAACACGAAGCCGTTGCCCTTCTCTCGCGCGACATCCAGGTGCTCCACCGTGTCATGCAGTCCGCCCGTATCGTGCACAACCGGCAAGGATCCGTAAATCTGTCCGACCATCTGCGGCAGCCCGCAGGGCTCGAAAAGGGAGGGCACCAGCGTGAAGTCCGACGCCGCGAAGCCGAGCTGCGACAAAGATTGGTTGAAGTCGCATACGGCGAGACGCCCGTAGAGGTCGTGGAACTTCAGAATGTCGTAGAACGGCTGCTGGTAGACGCCGTTCGCCACCACCGCCACTTGCACGCGCTGCTTCCAGTGCCTCGACATGAAGCGGTAGAGTATGTCCGTCAACAGCTGTGGACCTTTCTGCGCCGGGTCCAGCCGCGACGGCCAGAAAAACAGGGGCACATCGGGATTTTCCTCCAAGCCGACCTTGCGCTGAAATGCCAGCTTGTTGGCCCGCTTGGCTTCGCGGTGCGACGCCGCATCGTAGTTCTTGTCGAGGTTGTGGTCCGTGGCCGGATTGTCGGAGGCGTCGGGAGCGTTGAGGATGCCGGCCGCGCAGCCCGCACGGTGCTTGTTGCGGATCTCTTCGCGCAACGCCTTCGGGATGAAGTCGTGCCACCCGTTGACGATCTCTTCCAGGAACGTCGGGCTGACCGTGTTGATGAAATGCGAGGCGAACACGCCGCTCGCCTGCATGTCGATCGGGTTCGAATTGCGGGACTCCTCGTAGTTGTACGGCACGCGCGTGAAATAGAGGTTGCCCCAGAACTCGGCCGCATCGATGCCCGCATCTTCGATCTGAGCCAGGCTCAAGTGATGCGTGTGGATGTTGTGGACCGTAAACAGGCAAGGGATGCCCATCCGTCTGGCCGCCGCAGGAATGAGCCCTGTCATCCAGTCGTTGCAGTGGATCAGGTCAGGCTGCACGGTCGGGATGATGTTGTTGATCACCTCGCGCGAAAAAGCCAGCGCCAACTTGGGATTCTCGTTCTGGGAGTTGCTGTAAACCGTGTCGCGGTAGTAGAAGCACCGGTCCTCGGCCAGATGGATGCGGGTATCCGGCAGGCGGCTCTTATACACGCGCAGCTCGTCGCTGATCAACTGCCCGACATCGACGTGAAACATGCGCCGATAGTGCGGAAGCGCCACATGCACATCGGCCCCCAGATCGAACAGCGCGGCCACCAGAGACGCCGAAACGTCGGCCAGCCCTCCGGCCTTCGCGTTCAACTTGCACGCCATATTCCCCATGCCGGCCGGCAAATAGGTGATTTCCGGCGTGACTATCAGGATTCGAGGCTTCTTCACCATCTCAACCGTCTTCTTCACTTTGGCCATGAAAAACGTCCCTTTCGCCGCTTTGGCTTGGCGGTCAGCGCGATTACTGTTTCGGCGCCGTCATCTCGTTGATCTTCCGGGTCAGCTCCTGAATCTTCGCCTTCTGTCCGTCCAACAGGCGGGCCTTCTCCTTGACCTCAGGCAGCTGGGCGGTTTGTTTCCTCAACTCGATCTCTGTCTGGGCCAGCTCGTGCTGCAAGTCGCGATAGCGCTTGCGCAGCGACTCCACCTCAGGCGACGAGAATTTCAGGTTTGACCACGCCTCGCCAACCTCGTCCTCCAACCGGTGCGAGACAACCATGAGTTCCGCCCGCTCCGCCATCCAGGCGTTGAGCTGCTTGCGGTCAGGCTCTGAAAGCGCCGGACCCTCTTGGGCAAATGCGCCCAAGGCCAAACAGAGGCCCAGAACACCCAGGGCCGCACGAAGAATCAACTTTCGCATACACAATCCTTACGCCATTTTTTCGAGTCGGAGCCAGTATACGCAAAGACGCGCTCGTATGCAACCCATCTGCATCTTCGCGGCTCCCGCCGGAACCGGTCGGCGCCAGCCACCACCCCGCCTACCGGAACCCCGCCAGCTTATGCGTCTGCAAGGAGAGCAGCCAGAGATTCTCCTTCCGCCCCCGATTCAGAACCCCCAGCAAGCGGACCGTCTCTTTGATGTTGAAAACGCCGCCGCGCTCGCACGGAGCCAGGAAATAGCGGCGCGCCTCGATCCGGCCCCGCATCTCCTCGCAGAAGATCCGGACATCGCCATCCACCACAATCCGCACTTCATCGGCCTGAGAGAGCATCTGTCCCTCTTCATACAGATCCGCAAAGGCCGCTTTGGGGGAGACCGCCACGTAGTCGATGCGTCTCAGCACACCCGCCGGCGGCGCGACGATCCCGTTCGTCTCCACACCGATCCAATACCCGCAGTCCTTGAAGCGCAGCAGCAACTCCTCCAGTCCCTCCTGGATGAACGGCTCCCCGCCTGTCAGAACCAGCGCTTTGGATGCGAATCCGCAAACCCGCGCGACCACCTCCTCGGCGCCCAAGGTTTCGTACGTGTCGAAAGACGTGTCGCACCACGGGCACGCCAAGTTGCAGCCTCCGAAACGCAGAAAAACAACCGGCTTTCCCGTGTTGTACCCCTCGCCTTGAAGCGATTCGAAAACCTCGACGATCCGATATGTGGGCACTTCGCGCATGGCGGTCAGTCCCGCGTGAATTCGGCGCAGGACTCAGGCGTCTCGAAGACTTTCACGGAAACCACGTTGACGCGCGGCTCGAGCTCTTTGAAAAAGAACCGCGCCAGATTCTCAGCCGTCGAGCGGAACGGAAGCCCCATACTCCGCATGCCGTGCTTGGTGATCACCGCGGCGATCTCGCGCTCGCTGTCGCTCGTTTGGTCGAAAATGAACGCATGGTCGAAACGTTCCAAGATCGTCTCCCGCATGACCTGCTTAAGGTCTTTGAAGTCGATCACCATGTCTTTCCCGTCTGCGGCCCCGGCCACCTCAACGACCACGCGATAGGTGTGCCCGTGCAGGTTTTTGCATTGTCCGGCGTGGTTGGTGAGCACATGGGCCGCGTCGAACTGGCACTGCTTGGAAACGGTCAGCATGCATCCCCCCTGCGCTTGAGGTACGCCTCGTAGCCGCGGCGCCTGAGCACGCAGCTGGGGCACGTCCCGCAGCCTGCGCCCACGACACCGTTATAGCACGTCAGCGTGTTTGCGGCGATGTAGTCGAGCAGACCCAGGCGGTCAGCCAACGCCCACGTCTCTTCCTTGGTCAGGAACATCAGCGGCGTGATGACCCTGAAATCCCAGGCCATGGCCAGGTTCAAAGTCACATTGCACGATTTGACAAACACATCCCGGCAGTCCGGATATCCGCTGAAATCGGTCTCGCACACGCCGCAGATGATGTCGCGGATGCCTTGGCTTTTCGCAAAGACAGCGGCGATCAGCAAGAACATCATGTTGCGCCCGTCCACCACGGTGTTGGGACAGCCCGCCGCGTCCGCCTGGGCGATGTCGAGCGTCGGGTCGAGGAGCGCATTGGTCGTGACCTGGCTGTACCAGTCGAGGCTGATGACCTTGTGGCGGGACACGCCGAAATGCGCCGCGATGCCTTTGGCGACTTCGACTTCGCGCCCGTGCCGCTGGCCGTAATGGAACGTGATGCAGGAGACGTTCGGCCGTCCGTAGTCCGCCACCGCCTGAGCCAGGCACGTGGTGCTGTCCTGCCCTCCCGAAAAAATGACCAGCGCCTTCTCCGCGTTCATCGCTCGCCTCGGCTTCTCAGGCCGTCATGGTTTCGGAAACGCTCCTCGGCCAACGCCGCGTATTTGGTCCCGGGCTTTCCGAAATTCACATACGGATCGATCGTGATGCCGCCGCGCGCGCTGAACTTCCCGCAGACCTCGATGTACTTGGGCTTCATCAGCCGCTTCAGGTCTTTGAGGATCACGTTCACGCAGTCTTCATGGAAATCGCCGTGGTTGCGGAAGCTGAACAAATAGAGCTTCAGAGATTTGCTTTCGACCATCCGGACTGCGGGAATGTACTGGATCGTGATCGTCGCGAAATCGGGCTGCCCCGTCACCGGGCAGAGCGACGTGAATTCGGGACACGTGAAGGTCACCCAATAATCGGCGTCGGGGTGCTTGTTGACAAACGTTTCAAGCACGGATGGGTCATAGCTCTCCGCATAGCGGGTCCGCTTCGAACCGAGCTGCGTCACCCCGTTTAACTCCTGCGCCGTGCGACTCACAGTGTCCTTTTTGCTCACAATCTTTTCGCCCTTTCCGCAGAGTGCCCAAGGCTCTCCGTATTGCGGCCCTCATTATCCGTATTCGCATCATGGATTTCAATGGCTTTCTCGGGGCAGACCTGCCGGCAGATGTCGCAGCGCGTGCACAGGTCGGACCGGATGACGGCGCGTTCCAACGGCTTGAATTCGATGGCGGATGCCGGGCAGTGCTGCGCGCACAACGTGCACCCGACACACCGCTCGGAGACCGCATAGGCCACCAGAGCGCGGCACTTGTGCGCAGGGCAGCTGCCGGCCAGGTGCGCCACGTACTCGGAGCGGAAATGCCGGAGCGTGGTCAGCACGGGGTTGGACGCCGTCCGTCCCAGCCCGCACAGGCTGCCTTTCCGGACGATGTGCGCGAGCCGCTCGAGGGCCTCCAGATCGCCGGCGCGCCCCTGACCCTCACACAGCCTCGCAAGGATCTCAAGCATGCGCCGCGTGCCCACGCGGCAGCTTGTGCACCGCCCGCAGGACTCAAGCTGGGTGAAGGACAAAAAATAGCGGGCGATGTCGACCATGCAGTCGGTTTCATCCAGAACCACAAGTCCGCCTGACCCCATCATGCCGCCGACCTGCGCAAGCGCCTCATAGTCGACCGGCGTTGCGGACAAGGTCGCCGGGATGCAGCCTCCAGAAGGCCCGCCGATCTGCACCGCTTTCAGCGCATGCCCGTCGCCCACTCCGCCGCCGATACGCTCCACGACCTCTCCCAGCGGCAGGCCCATGGGGACTTCGATCAGCCCGCCTCTGGCGATCTTGCCCGCCAGCGCGAAGGCTTTTGTGCCGGAGCTCCCGCGCGTGCCGATCGCCCTGAAGGCCGCCGCGCCATGACGCATGATCCACGGCACCAGCGCGAGCGTCTCAACATTGTTGATGAGCGTGGGCTGACCTTGGAGCCCTCGCTCCGAAGGATATGGCGGACGCGGACGCGGAATGCCCCGATGACCCTCGATGCTCGCGAGCAAGGCCGTCTCTTCTCCGCACACGAAAGCGCCGGCGCCCTCGGCGACCCGCAGCGTGAGCGGACGCTCCCCGTCCGGAGACAAAAGCCCGTGCGCCTCAAGGACCTGGATCGCCTCGCGAATCCGGCGTACCGCTAGAGGATACTCGTGCCGGATATACAAGACGCCGCTCTTGGCCCCGACGGCATAGGCCGCGATCATCAGCCCTTCCAGAACCCTGAAAGGATAGGATTCCAGCAGCATACGGTCCATAAATGCGCCGGGGTCGCCCTCGTCCCCGTTACAAACCACGAACACGTCGCCGCCGCAGGCAACCCCTGAACGCGAAACCGCGCGCCACTTGAGCCCCGTCGGATAGCCGCCGCCGCCGCGGCCGCGCAGCCCCGAGTCGATGACTTCCCGAATCACGTCGTCGGGGGAAAGCGACGGGCCGCAGCGGCCGTACGCGGCAAAGCCGCCGTGCCGCCGATACTCGTCGAAATCCAGCGGCGGCAACTCCCCCGCGCCCTCGGTGGCCATGCGCTGCTGGCTCAGCCAATAGCAGGCATCGGACTGGTCTCGCACGCTGAGGGGAAAGCGGACCGGAGGCTCCTCCCCCTCGCCCGCGAAGAGTTGCTCGGCCAGAGCCCGGACCGCGGCCTGCAGACGCGCGGCGGCGTGCGTCGGCTTAACATGGTTCAACAGCATCGCCTCAACGTCTTTCACCCGCACGCGTCCATAGCGGAAACGCCGGCCATCTTCCAACACAATTTCGATCAAAGGCGCGTGATAGGAGCCCCCCGTGCACCCCACTTCGCGGACGGCAACCGGCAGCCGACGGCCACGGACAACGCGCCGGATTTCGCGCAGCACCTCGGCCGCGCCGGCAGCCGCGCAGCTCGAACAGGCGCAAAGCCGCACGACGGCGCCATCGCCGCCATGCGCCCCCTCCCCTTCGCCTCCCCACGGGGCTTCCCCGGACAGCACGTCGCGCAGAACCGACTTCACGCGCATCGGCGTGACGTTCGCGTAAATGGTTTGGTCGACCTGCACGGCGACCGCCAACATGCAGCAGCCCAGACAAGCGACCTTTTCAACCGTGAACTCGCCCTTGGGATCCGTGTCCTCGCCCTCCGCGACGGCCAGCTCGCGGCGGAACGCCTCATAAGTGAGATCGGCGCCCTTCACGTGGCACGCCGTGCCCACGCAAACCCGCACCTGATGCCGTCCGGCAGGCTTCAGGCGGAATTGGCCGTAAAAGGTCGCAACCCCGGTCAACTCAGACTCGCTGACACCGGTCCTCGCCGAAAGATAGGCCAGCGCCCCGGCTGGCAGATAGTGATACGCGTCCTGCGTGGCCTGCAGCAGCGCGATCAGATTTTCGCGCGAGGGTCCGAAGCGCATAAGCGCACGGTCTATAGCGTCCCATGTCATGCACCTCTTATATCAGAATCGCGACGCGCAAGCCAGAACAGCGCGCACACCAAACCCGTGTCAAAAGTCTTGCCGGCCTGAGCCTTGCGTCGGCAAGGCGGCACGCGGGGCAAACAACTCTTGATTTTCTTTAGGAGATTTGCGATGCTCACAACATACACTCCAATAAAGAACGTCACTGGTGTGATGTTTGGTCGGAGCCACCAACAACACGAGCGGCCCCTCCGTGAGCCGCCAAAGAGTACGGAATGATTTACCATGAGTGAAATACCTGTGTCAAACGTCCGGAATTTCGTGATTCTCGGACATAGCGGAAGCGGAAAGACCACCCTCACCGATGCTGTAGCCTTCAAGCTGGGGCTGAACGATCGCATGGGCCTGGTCTCAAACGGCTCCAGCATTTCCGATACGGCAGACGAGGAGAAAAACCGCAAGATCACCATTTTTGCCAACAGCTTCACCGGCGTCCACAAACTGGGCGACACCGAATACAAGATGGTCTTCACCGACGCCCCCGGCTTCATGGATTTTTACGGACAGATCCTGGGCGCGATCCGCGCCGCAGATTTCGCGCTCATCACCGTCGACGCCGTCTCCGGCGTTCAGGTCGGCACCCGCCGCGCATGGAAGGCCTGCAAGGAAGGCGGGCTCTCCTCCACCTCTTTTGTGATCACCGGTCTCGACAAAGAGAATGCCAGCTTTGAGAAAACGCTCGAATCCATCCGCAACGCCTTTGGCGTGAACTGCGTGCCCGTCACGGCGCCGCTCAAAGCCGACACCATGATCAACATCCTCCGCGAGGAAAACCTGCCCGAAAATCTGGCCGCGCTGCACAACAGCCTGGCGGAAACGGCGGCGGAGAGCGACGACGCCCTGATGGAGAAATTCTTCGAGAAAGGCACTTTGGCTCCCGAGGAAATCAGCCGCGGCCTGGTCGGCGGCATCAAGTCCGGAACCGTCCATCCCATCTACTCGACGGAGCCGCTCAAAGGCATCGGCATCTCAGAGATGCTCGACAGCATGTGCCGCATCCTGCCCGCGCCGGGCAGCCGCATCTTTAAAGACGCGGAGGGCCAAGAACTGCAAGCCGACCCCAACGCGGCGTTTGTCGCGCAGGTCTGGCGCACGTCGATCGACACGTTCCTCGGACAGCTCAACTACATTCGCGTCCTCTCCGGCACCCTGACCGCCGGCATGACGGTCATGAACACCTCCACGGACACGAAGGAGACCGTGTCCGCCATGCTGCATGTGATCGGCAAGAAGCAGATACCCGTGGCCAAAGCCCTCCCCGGCGATATCGTGGCGATCCCGAAGCTCAAAAACACGAAGACGGGCAACACGCTGACGGCCGTCGGCGCGTCGACCAAGCTGCCGGGCATCGAGTTCCCGCCGCCGGTTATGTACATGGCCGTCACCGCCAAAACGCAGGCCGACGACGACAAGCTCAGCACAGCCATTCACCGCCTGCTGGATGCCGACCCGACGCTGCACTTTGAAAAGCAGGTCGAAACCAAGCAGATCATCCTCAAGGGGCTCGGCGACGTCCACATCGATGTGGCGGTCAGCCTGATGAAGTCGCAGACCAACGTCAGCGTTGACCTCTCGTTGCCCAAAGTGCCCTACCGCGAAACGGTCACGGCCCTCGGCGACGGCCATTACCGCCACAAGAAGCAGTCCGGCGGGCGCGGCCAGTTCGGCGAGGTCTATCTGCGCGTCTTTCCGAGGCGCGAAGGCGAAGCCGGCGAGTGGTTCGTCGACAAGACCGTCGGCGGCTCCATACCGGGGAACTTCATGCCCGCCGTCCACAAGGGCGTCGTCGAGGGCATGCTGGCGGGCTCCGTGGCCGGCTATCCCGTCCAAAACATCAACGTGGAGATCTACGACGGCTCTTACCACGACGTCGACTCGTCTGAAATCGCCTTCAAGATCGCCGGCTCCCGCGCCTTGCGCGAAGGCATGGCCAAGGCCAAGCCGGTCTTGTTGGAACCGATCATGCGCCTCAAGATCACCATCCCCGAAGCCTTCATGGGCGCCATCAGCGGCGACATGCCCCACAAGCGCGGCCGCGTGCTGGGGATGGAGGCCGACGAGGGCGTGCAGGTGATCAGCGCGGAAGCGCCGCTCGCCGAGCTCTTCAAGTACGCGGCGGAACTGCGCTCCATCACCGGCGGACAGGGCTCCTTCACGATGGACTTCGACCGCTACGACATCGTGCCCTCGAACGTCGCGCAAAAGATCATCGCGGAGGCGGCCAAGCACCGCAAGGAAGAGGAGGAGGAGTAGCCGCAGAAGCCGCGACCGCATAACGAAGACGGGGGTCCTTTCCGGGACCCCCTTTTTTTGTGCCCGGAACGGCCCGCCCCCCCGATTTCAAATGCGCTGGACGATCAGATAGCCCCAGTTCGCCGCGGCCAGAAACAGCAGCAGAAGCCCGAGCACGCGGCGCTCCCCCGGCAAACAGCACAGCGCGATCCGCTGCCGCATGGCACCAGGTGGAACGAATAGGCCAAGAGCCAGAGGCCCAGAACACCGCCGGCGACCACCATCAACGGCTGCATGCGGAAGGCCTGCAAAAGATGCCCTTGCACCAAGAGTTCCGCGGCACGGGAGCTCCCGCACGTCAGGCACGGCCATCCCGTCAACCGATGGAACAGGCAGATCTGGAAACCGCCCGCCTGCAGCACATACAGGCCGGCCCCGATCAGAACCAAGGACACCCAGACAGCCAACCCCTGCCGAAGATCCCCCGGTTGCCGCTCGCGTCGCTCGATGCGCATGCCCCCTCCTTCGACTGCCACATCACACGGTGCCTGCCGGAGGAGACGCCGTCCACCACGAGGCGGCCCTGCTCGGTGACGGCCTGGACCGGCTTGCCGTCCAGGGTCAGCTCGAAGCCGGCCTCAGGTGGCAGCGGCAGCTCGACCCGCGCAACCGTGTTGTAGGGAATTTCGAAACTCAGCACGTATTCGCCCCTCGCCGGCTGCCGCACCCCGACGGTCACAGGCCCGCGAATCGTGGGAACGACACCCTGAATGCCCTCCAGCGCTCCGACCTGAGGCCGAATCAGGATTTTGCCAAAGCCGGGTTCGAGCGGACGGACACCCATCACGTAGCGCGGCAGAATGTTGACCGGCGCAGCGCCCCACGCATGGTTCCAGTCGAGGTTGGGCTTGTATCGGATATCCCAAGCCTCAAGCGTCACAGTCGATCCGGACTTCATCATGTTGAGCCACCCGCGCGGCTCGTCGCGGGTCATCAGCTCCAGCGCCTCGTCTTCCAGCCCGGCCTCGAAGAGCGCCTCAAGCAGATACTGCGCCCCGTAAACGCTGCACGCCAAGCCGCGCGACTTGACGAAACCCGCCACGCGTCGACGCTCTGCGTCCGGCACGAGGCCGAAGGCCAGCGGCAGCATGTTGGCGTGAAGCGATGCGTGCGCGGCTCCCTCGCCGTCCACGTAGCAGCCCCGCTCCGCATTGAAAAAGACGGCATGAAAGGCCTGCATGGCACGCCCCGCCTTTGTGCGGTACGCCTCGGCCTCGTCGGCCTTCCCCAAGGCCTGCGCCATCTCGGCCATCTGCCGCAGATTGAGGCAGTAGAACGCGTTGACCACCGCGTTGACGGGCTTGAACTCGAACCCGTCGCGCTCGCCCACAGGCCAGTCCGTGATGTCTCTCAGACCACTCTCCATCGGCGCGGCAGGCCCGCCAGTCACCAGCAGGCCATCCTTCGCCCGCGCGCAGAATTCGAGGGTCTTTTTCGTTTTCAGCGCCTCGTAGCAGCGCGCCAGAGACTCGGTATTGCCGGTATACATCCAGTCCGTCCAGGCCATCATCACGGAGTGCTGCTTCCACTCCGTCGGCCACGTGGGCTTCTCCATCAGGTACTCGTGGCTGAAGCGGGCGAGCGTGAATTCGCGGTCGGTGCAGTAGTGGCAGAGCTGGTTGATGTACGCGTCCGCCTCATACGGGATGCGCTCGCGGTCGCCGTCCACATACACGCCCGCAAACGAGGTCGCCATGATGCTGTACTTGCAAAACTTGTAGACCCGGTCCAGCGCTCCGTCGCTCGAAACAAACTCCGCGGCCTTCATGTCGAACGGATAGTGAACCGCGATCTGCCGGATCGTGTCCGCCGTCACGGGGAAAGGACACGCCTCGACTTCGACATACCGGAAGGGCATGACCACGCCCAGTTCTTTGGGGAGCAAGACGGCCGCACCGCCCGTGTTGCGCGCATCCGCCATGAGCGGCACGCGGTAGACGTTGGGACGCGTCAAGGCGCCGCTGACTTTAGCATAGCGGATCGTGCCGCCCGGCTTCGCGTCGACTTGCAGGCCAGAGGCCTTTTCGCCGATATGCAGCACAAAGGGGCCGCCTTTGTGCATCTCGCGCGGCGGGACCAGCTCGACCCACCCGAACGCGGCCTTGCCGAAGTCTACGAAGGCGCGCCCCTGCGCGTTCGTCACCACGCGGACAGGCCGCACATGGCTCTGCGCCAGCGGATAGCGCAGCGCCGTGTCTTCGCCCAGCTTTTCCGCCGTCAGGAAAGAGACGGTCTGCGACCAGGGCCCAGGAACGCTCTTGCGGTCCCACACGCGCACGCGCCAGCACACCTCAGCCGCGGCAGGCAGCGGCTTTCCGGCATAGGGCACGTGGAGCGACTGATCCGAAGCCACCTTGCCGGAGTCCCACAGGTCAGGCGCGTCGGTCTTGAAAAACGACGTGGCCGTGGCAACCTGAATCTGATACGACGTTTGCCGGTCCCCCGCAAGCCCCGACGTGAACGACCAGGAAAACTCTGGGGTCGAGTCGCTCACCGGCACCAGCCCGGGCTTCGCCAGCAACTCGCACATGGGGTCGGACGGCGTCAGCGCCAAGGCGCCCGAAACACACGCCACGCAACAGAACAAGACGAAGGAACTACGCATGACTCTCCCTTTCGAAATAGATGCGCCGATTTTTGCATAAACCCCTGCGGCGAACAAGAAGAAGGTTACCTGCGAATTCCGGCTTTCCCCGCGCGTCCCGCCTTCTCGGCTTCGGCGCCGGTCCCCGAAGTCTGCTCCAGCAGTCGCTTGAGCTCTCTGACCTCGTCCCGCAGCAGTGCCGCCCGCTCGAATTCGAGGGCCTCGGCGGCTTCCAGCATCTCGGCCTCCAGCTCTCCAATGGCGCGGTGGACATCGTAGACCTCATGCGACTCTGCGGCGACCATCCGCTCTTCGATGCGGTGCGCTTCAGAGTAGAGCACGAGAGACTCGTTGATGGCCCGCTTCACGCTGCGCGGCGTGATGCCGTGCTCCGCGTTGTAGGCCTCCTGCTTGGCGCGGCGGGTTTGAGTCACCTCCATCATTTGTCGCATGGCGTCCGTGACCTTGTCGGCATACAGGATCACGCGGCCGTTCAGGTGACGCGCCGTGCGTCCCGCCGTCTGAATCAGCGATGTTCCCGAGCGCAAGAACCCCTCTTTGTCCGCATCGAGCACGGCGACCAGCGACACTTCGGGCAAGTCCAGCCCCTCGCGCAACAGATTGATGCCGATCAGGCAATCGAAATCGCCCTTTCTCAGCCGTCCGAGAATCTCGACCCGCTGAATCGCGTCAATGTCACTGTGCAGATACTCCACGCGGATGCCGGTCTCCCGGAGGTAGGCGGTGAGGTCTTCCGCCGAGCGCTTCGTCAGCGTCGTGACGAGCACGCGCTCACCCGCTTCGGCCGCGCGCCGCACCTCCTCCATCAGATCGTCGACCTGTTTGCCCAGCGGCCGGACCTCCACCGGCGGATCCAGCAGGCCCGTGGGACGGATCACCTGCTCGGCAGCGACCTCGCTCACCTGCCGCTCATACGCGCCGGGCGTCGCAGAGGTGAAGACGATGGGACCGACTTTGGCCAGGAACTCCTCGAAATTGAGCGGGCGGTTGTCCTTCGCCGATGGCAGCCGGAACCCATGCTCCACAAGCGTCTGCTTGCGGGCCTGATCGCCGTTATACATGGCCCGCAGCTGAGGCAGCGTCACATGCGATTCATCGATGATCGTCAGAAACTCGGAGTCGAAGTAGTCCAGCAAGCAGGCCGGCGGCTCGCCGGCGGCTCGCCCGGCCAGATGGCGCGAGTAGTTCTCGATCCCGTTGCAGTACCCCAACTCGCGCAGCATCTCGAGGTCGAACTCTGTCCGCTGCCGCAGCCGCTGCGCCTCGAGGAGCTTTCCCTGCCGCTCGAATTCCGCCAGACGCTCGTCGAGCTCACGGCTGATCCGTCCGATCGAAGTGTCGATTTTCGACTTGGGCATCACGAAGTGCTTCGCCGGCGAAATGACGGAGCGCAGCAGCTTGACGCCGGTTTTGCCGGACACCGGATCCAGCGTGCGAATCTCTTCGACCTCGTCCCCGAAGAAGGAGACCCGGATGCCGGAGGTCTCGTAAGACGGGAAAATGTCAACGCAGTCGCCACGCACACGAAACGTGCCGGGCTGCGGCTCATAGTCGTTGCGCGCATATTGAATCGTGACCAACTGTTCCAGCATCGTGTCGCGGCCGATCACCGCGCCCGGCGAAAGGTCGACCAACATCTCCCGGTAGTCCTCCGGGGAACCCAAGCCGTAAATGCAGGAGACCGAAGCCACGATCACGACGTCCCTCCGCCCCAGCAGGGCGTTCGTGGCCCCCAGGCGATACCGCTCGATCTCCTCGTTGATCGACGCGTCCTTTTCGATATAGGTGTCGGTCTGAGGAATGTAAGCCTCGGGCTGATAGTAGTCGTAATAGCTGACGAAGTACTCGACCGAGTTGGACGGGAAGAAGCCTTTGAGCTCGGCAAACAGCTGGGCGGCCAGCGTTTTGTTGTGCGAAATGATGATGGCGGGCCGCCCCCACTCTTTGATGACATTGGCCATCGTGAAGGTTTTGCCGGAACCGGTCACGCCCTCCAGCGTCAAACGGCGCGCGCCATCGGCCAGCCCTTTCACGAGCCTTTCGATCGCTTGGGGCTGGTCGCCGGTCGGCTCGAAGGGGGAATCGATTGAGAACTCTGCCAGTTTACGGAACATGCGGGTCGTATTGTTCCACCTTGCCCGCCCCTTGTAAAGCCCCTTGCGCCCCGGCGCTTCGGCGTCCCCGCTCAGAGGAGCGACCGGTACACGTCGGCATCCGACTGAGAGAAACAGCAGAAGACCACATCCAGGACGTCGCCCCGCTCCTCGGCGAAGCGCCTGACGCTCTCAACCGCGATTCTGGCGGCGGCCTCTTTCGGGAAACCGTATACACCCGTGGAGATGCAGGGGAACGCGATGGTTTTACAGCCGGACTCCAGCGCGAGCGCAAGACTGTTGCGATAGCAGGCTGCCAGCCGTTTGGGCTCGTCATGGCGTCCGTCCGACCAGACTGGCCCGGGCGTATGGATCACGAAGCGCGCCGGCAGCCGATATCCTCGCGTGAGTTTGGCTTCGCCGGTCGCGCAGCCTCCCAGCGTCCGGCACTCCTTCAGCAGCTCCGGACCGGCGGCGCGGTGGATGGCTCCGTCCACGCCTCCGCCGCCCAGCAGCCGCGTGTTGGCGGCGTTGACGATGACGTCCACCTCCAGCCGCGTGATGTCGCCCACCACGACCCGTATCATGCGCCCCTCTTCCGTTTGTGTCCGTTCATGAATTGCGGCCTCAATCGAAGTGCGCGGCCAAGACGCGCCGCGTCGCGGTCGTCAGGGGAAGGTCGGCCGGCTCCGCAAAACGGAGGGGCCGCTGGCCCGCAGAAACCGGCGAGCCGTCGCAACCGCACGCCTCGAACACGTGCAGCTGCTGCTTGAAATGCGTGAACACGTGCGTCACCGTTCCGCGCCGCAGGACGCGGCGGGGAGACAGGCCGGTCAACTCGCCGAGCGCGGCGCGGGCTCTTTGGACGGTCGGCTTCCGGGTCACCGCGGTATTGGGCAGTTCCCACAACCCGCCGAGCAGTCCCGCTTCCTGACGCTGAACAAACAGCACGCGGCCCGACAGGTCACGCACCAACACCGCAACCGCCTGACGGACCGGCGTCGCCTTTTTGGCCCGTTTGCGCGGCCAGTCCGCCTGGCGTCCGGTTGACCGCGCCACGCACGAAGCGCTGAGGGGGCAGGCCTCACAGGCGGGAGAGCGCGGCACGCACACCGTGGCGCCAAGATCCATCATGGCCTGATTGAAATCGCCGGGACGCCGTGACGCGCAGATGTGGGGCTGAAGCCAAACCGCAAGCTTGGCGCGTGCCGCAGGCTTGCTGAAGTCGTCGTCCCATCCCAGATAGCGGGCAAACACGCGCACGACATTCCCGTCAACGACGGGGACACTTTCTCCGAAGCAGATGCTGGAGATGGCGGCCGCCGTGTACGGTCCGACGCCGGGGAGTTCGCTCCAGCCGGCCGCGTCGCGGGGAAGCGCCACGCCGTGTGCAACCACGGTCTGGGCGGCCTTCTGCAGGTTGCGCGCCCGCGAGTAGTACCCGAGCCCCTCCCACGCCTTCAGCACCTGTTGCAGCGGCGCAGCGGCCAGTGCCTCGACAGTCGGGAACGCGTCGAGGAAACGGGCGAAATAGCCGCGCACCGTCTCCACCTGCGTCTGCTGGAGCATGATCTCGCTGACCCAGACCGCATAGGGGTCCGGATGGTCCCTCCACGGCATCGCACGCCTGTGAGCGTCATACCACGCGAGCAGCAAACGGGCGGGCTGTGTGCAGAGCGCGCTCACACTCACCTGATGAAGAGCAGCTCCTGATAGGTCGGAAGCGGCCAAACCTCGTCGTCGATCAGCCCCTCGAGACCATCGGCCATTTCACGCACACGCTCCATCGCCGCGACCGTCTTCTCGCGCATGAAGCGCGCATGCGTCACTTTGCATCCGGCGTGGGTTTCCGACGCCTTGACGGTTTGGGCGAGCGCCACCGTTTCCTCCTGCAGTCCGACCGCCAACCGGCTGATTTCAGCAAGAGTCCCGAGGTCGGCCGGCAACTCCAATTGACGAAGTTTCAGAGCGGCTGACGCGAGCCGATCTTGCGCAGCGACAACGGCGGGCATGATCATGGTCCGCACGATTTCAAGGGTCAGGCGCGCCTCAACGGCAATGTCTTTGATGTAGCGCTCCAGATAGATGTCGTACCGGGCCCGCAGCTCCCGCTCGGTCAAGACCCCTTGACGGGTCATGGTTTCGATCGTGCCCGGCGCCACGAACTGGGCCAGCGCCTCGGAGGCAGATGGCAGGTTGCTGAGTCCCCTGTTCAGCGCCTCCGCATGCCAGGCGGCGGAGTAGTTGTCGCCGTTGAAGACAATGTGCCGATGCTCTTGCCAGACCGCTTTCACGATGGTCTGGATCGCGGCGTTCAGGGGTTCGTGCTTGTCCTTGACGCGGGCCTCAAGCTCGGTCGCGATCACGTCCAGCGAATCCGCGACGATCGCGTTCAACACCATGATCGGCCCGGCCACCGACTGGCTCGACCCCACGGCGCGAAACTCGAACTTGCCGCCGGTGAAGGCGAACGGGCTCGTGCGGTTGCGGTCCCCTCTTTCAGCCGCCAGAGACGGGAGCGTGTTGACCCCCAAGGCGAGCGCGTGCCGGCCGCTTGTGGGCGAGTCCGCCGAGCCTGCGGCCACCCGCTCGAACAGGTCTGTGAGCGGTTCGCCGAGAAAAACGGAAATGATGGCCGGCGGCGCCTCGCAGGCGCCGAGTCGATGGTCGTTGCCGGCATGCGCGACAGAGGCGCGCAGCAGCGCGCCGTGAAGCGAGATCGCGCGCAGCACAGCCGAGCAGAACAACACGAAACGCATATTCTGCTCCGGGGTATCCCCGGGGTTGAGCAGGTTGGCGGTCGGCGTGTTCAGCGACCAGTTGACGTGCTTGCCCGAACCGTTGACGCCTTTGAAAGGCTTCTCGTGCAGCAGACAAACGAAGCCGTGCTTCGTGGCGGTGCGCTGAAGCGCGGACATCACCAGCTGCTGATGGTCCGAGGCGATGTTGGCCTGCTCATAGATAGGCGCCACCTCGAACTGCCCGGGAGCGACTTCGTTGTGGCGCGTCTTGACCGGCACGCCAAGCTTGTAGAGGTCGCGCTCGCACTCCATCATGAACGCCAGCACCCGCTCGTTGATGGCGCCGAAGTACTGGTCTTCCAGCTCCTGGCCTTTGGGCGGTTTGGCGCCAAACAGGGTGCGGCCGGCGCTGATCAGATCGGGACGCAGCACGAACAGGCGCCGATCGACCAGAAAATATTCCTGTTCGCATCCGGCGTTCGCATCGACCTTCTGGTCGGGCTCTCCGAGGAGCGCCAAAATGCGGCGGGAATGGCGGTCCAGCGCCTGCATCGAGCGCAGGAGCGGCGTTTTTTTGTCCAGCGCATCGCCCGTCGACGCGCAGAACGCACACGGGATGAACAGCGTGCGCCCACCGGCAGCCTCGAGAATATAAGCCGGACTCGTCACGTCCCAGGCCGTGTAGCCGCGCGCCTCAAAGGTCGCCCTCAGGCCGCCCGAGGGCAGACTTGAACCGTCCGCCTCGCCGCTGATCAACTGCTTGGCGGAGAAACAGGCAATCGCCCCGCCCTGTCCGTCAGGCTCCAAAAAACTGTCGTGCTTCTCCGCGGTGAGCCCGGTCAGCGGATAGAATACATGCGCATAATGGGTGGCCCCGTTCTCGACGGCCCACTCCCGCATCGCGTTGGCGACGGCGCCTGCGACGGAGACGTCCAGCCGCTCGCCGTGATCGATGGTTCGCCGCACCATCCGGTAAACTACGTCGGGCAACCGCTGCCGCATGACCGCGTCGTTGAACACGCAGCTGCCGAAAGAGGCCTGCAGCGACGCGAGCGTGTCGGCCCTGGCTGTGCCGGGGGCGATCGGACCAGACTCGGCAATGGCGCCAATGGCGGTGTAGCGAGGATTCATGGCGTTACGCTTCCGTCTGGCGCAGATCCAGCGCCATGGCGATTTCCGGACAGGTGAAAGGATTCGCATGCTTGGTGCAGTTGATGCACCCCATGTAGAGCTTGTGCATCACCTGAGTCTTGGGGATCACTTTGAAGCCCAGCGAACCGAAAAATTCAGGCGCGAACGTCAGCACGATGGCCTGGGCTGGCTGGAAGCGCCGAATAGCCTCGAGGATGTACTTGACGATGCGCGTCCCGATGTGGTGGCGGCGATACGACTCGTGCACAGCAACCGACTGAACCTCGACCGAAGCGCGCTCGGGCTCGCCGATCTCCGGCAGGATTTGCCACGCCGCGCACGCGACGATGCGCCCTTCCGCCTCGCACACGACGAAGCGGTCGATGTTCTGAATGATGTCGCCGATCGGGCGGCTGATCAGATCCTCGTTGTGCGTGCGGATCAGGTTGAAAATCTGCTCGGCATCCCTGAGCACGGCAGGCCGGATGAGAGGTTGTGTCTGGTCGTTCATAGCTAGGTCGATACATTACTGATTCAAACCCCTTCACTCAAGAAGAAACGGCGTGCCCGGACACCTCCGGACACGCCGTCTTCAGTCAGACCGATGACGCTGGACTTATCCCTTGATCGAGGCTTGCGCAGCGGCCAGGCGTGCGATCGGCACGCGGTACGGGCTGCACGACACGTAGGTCAGCCCGTTCTTGAAACAGAATTTGACGGAGGCTGGGTCGCCGCCTTGCTCGCCGCAAATGCCGACCTTCAGAGCCTCGCGCGTCGAACGGCCCTTTTTAACGGACATCTCGATGAGCTGCCCCACGCCGTCCTGATCGATCGTCTGGAAGGGATCGGCTCCGAGCAGTTTCGTGCCCAAATAGTCGGGCAGAAAACCGCCGATGTCGTCGCGGCTGAAGCCGAAGGTCATCTGCGTCAGATCATTCGTGCCGAAAGAAAAGAACTCGGCCTCTTGCGCCATGCGGTCAGCCAGCAGCGCGGCACGCGGGATTTCGATCATCGTGCCGACCATGTAGGGCATCTTCTTGACGTTCATCGCCTTGCAGACCTCGGCGTGGACGCGGGAAATGATCGCCTTCTGGTGTTTCAGTTCGCTGACGTCGCACGTCACAGGCACCATGATCTCGGGTTTGCACTTCACGCCGACCGCCAGCAACTCGGCGGCCGACTCGAAGATCGCGCGGACCTGCATCTCGGTCACCTCCGGATAGGTCACGCCGAGGCGCACGCCGCGGTGTCCCATCATGGGGTTGTTCTCGTGCAGCGACTCGCCGCGTTTGCGGATGTCCTCCGCGCTGATGTTCAGCGCAGCGGCCAGCTCAGCCTGCTTCTCCGCGCTATGCGGCACAAACTCGTGCAGCGGCGGATCCAGCAGGCGGATCGTCACGGGCAAGCCCTCCATGGCTTCCAACGTGGCCTTGATGTCGTGTTTGACGAAAGGCAGCAGCTCGTTGAGGGCGCTGCGGCGCTCGTCCAGCGTGGAGCTGAGAATCATCTTGCGCAACAGGAAGAGGGGCTTGTCGCTGCCCTCGCCGTAGAACATGTGCTCAGTGCGGAACAGGCCGATGCCCTCAGCGCCGAAAGCGCGCGCGACCTTCGCATCCGCAGGCGTATCGGCGTTGGTGCGCACGCCCATCGTGCGGAATTTGTCGGCCATCGTCATGAACTTCTGGAACCGCGGGTTCTCGGTGGCGTCGATCATCGGCATCGCGCCGCTATAGACGTGGCCGCGCGTGCCGTTGAGCGTCACCACATCGCCTTCCCTGAGCACGATGTCCGAACCGGCGATCCGGGCGGTCTTGTTGGCGGCGCTCACATGCAGCCCCCCCGCGCCGACGATGCAGCACTTTCCCCAGCCGCGCGCGACCAGCGCCGCATGCGAGGTCATGCCGCCGCGAGCGGTCAGGATGCCGACCGCCGCGCGCATGCCTTCGACGTCTTCGGGGTTCGTCTCTTCGCGCAGCAGGATCACCTTTTTGCCCTTGCGGACAGCGGCAACGGCCTCCTCCGCTGTGAAGACCAGCGTGCCGCAGGCCGCCCCGGGGCCGGCTGGCAAGCCTTTGACGATCGGCTTGGCATCCTTCTCGAACTTGGGATCGATGATCGGGTGGAGCAGTTCGTCCAGCTGCTGCGGCTCGACGCGCATCACCGCCGTCTTCTGATCGATCAGCCGCTCGGCGAGCATGTCCATGGCCATGTTCAGCGCGGCCGTGCCGGTGCGCTTGCCCACGCGGCACTGCAGCATCCAGAGCTTCCCTTCTTCAATGGTGAATTCGATGTCGAGCATGTCGGTGTAGTGCTTCTCAAGCTTGTTGCGGATGCCGAAGAGCTGCTTGTACGTGCCCGGCATCGCCTCCTGCATGCTGCTCAGGTGCTTGTTCTGCTCGTTTTTGGTGTCGTCGTTGATCGGACTGGGGGTGCGGATTCCGGCCACCACGTCCTCGCCCTGAGCGTTGACAAGCCACTCGCCGTAGAACTTGTTGTCGCCCGTGGCGGGGTCGCGCGTGAAGGCCACCCCGGTTGCGGAGGTGTCGCCCATGTTCCCGAACACCATCGCCTGCACGTTGACCGCCGTGCCCCAAGCGTCGGGGATACCTTCGATGCGGCGATAGGAAACGGCCTTCTTGCCGTTCCAGCTCTTGAACACGGCCGCGATGCCGCCCCACAGCTGAGCCATAGGGTCGTCCGGAAAAGCCTTGCCGAGATGCTGCTGCACCAGCTGCTTGAATTCGTTCGCCAGCATCTGCAACTCGTCCGCGGTGAGCGCGGTGTCCGACGCGTAACCGCGCTCGTGCTTGTACTGGTCGAGCTTCTCGTCCATGATCTTGCGGATGCCCTTGCCCTCGGCGGGCTCCAGGCCTTCAGCCTTCTCCATCACCACGTCGGCATACATCATGATCAGACGGCGATACGAATCCCAAACGAACCGGGGATTGTTGGTCTTTTTGATCATGCCCGGAATCGTGGCCGTGGAGAGGCCGACGTTCAGCACCGTGTCCATCATGCCGGGCATCGACTTACGGGCGCCAGAACGGCACGAGACCAGCAACGGATTGTCGGGGCATCCGTACTTTTTGCCCATGACCGTCTCCGTTTTGCGCAGCGCGGCGAGGACCTGCTCGGCCAGCGCGGCCGGCAGCTTGCAGCCAGTATCGTAATAAGCGGTGCAACACTCCGTGCTGACCGTGAACCCGGCCGGAACCGGAATACCCAGCAGACACATTTCGGCAAGATTCGCGCCCTTGCCACCCAGAAGATTCTTCATGGACGCATCGCCTTCAGCCTTTGACGCGCCGAAAGAGTAGACGTACTTGACCGATTTTGCCTGGGCCTTCAAAACCTTGCCGCGCGGGACAGCCGCCGGCTTCGCTTTCTTCTGGCTTTTCGCCTTCTTGCCTGCAGGTTTCACTGCCGCAGCCTTCTTGACGCCTTTGCTGGATTTGGCAACGGCCTTGACCGGCATTGCCTTTTTGACTCGTGTTGCACGCTTTGCCATTACATAGTTCCTTTATTGCAAAATTCTCATTCAGTGTATCATACGCGCATTTAGAGTCAATGACCCCGTTCTCTCCCTTGTGGCCGCTTTCGGCGTCCCTCCGGGTAGACGCACCCTCACCGCCGCAATCTATAGCGCTTAACTGGTGTTAGGGCGGCGCTGCGACCACAACTGGCAGGCTCCAAAAGGCAACCTTTGTGCCGACTATTTTCTTGTATCTCAAAAATGGAAGGAGTTAAATAACTACGGTTTAAGTCACAGTTTTACTCTGGTTATCAGGGCGACTGGCGAGCATCACGGAACCATCCATCTGGAGGTAGAAGGATGAGACCCACTAAGGCAGATCTGTCCACCAAGGACAATGCAGTCATCCCTGAGAAGGGTTGCGCCCAGGCACAGGCAAAAATCAACGGAATCGAGGGGCTCATGACCCTGATGGCCCACTCACCGGAGCGGGCCGTGGTCTTCGAAATCGACGCGAGACCGGACAGCCGGGTCTATCTTGCGGGGAGCTTCAACAACTGGAACCCAACGTCCCATCCGCTGACCTATCATCCGGAGTCCGGGCTGTTCCGTGAAACGCTGCTGCTGCCTCCGGGCCAACACGAATACAAATTCGTGATCGATGGCGTCTGGACCCTTGATTGCAAAAACGGATCGTGCGTCGTTACGGCGAGTGGTATCGTCAACAATATGGTCAAGGTCTGAGACGCGGCCGTTCTCAAGCCTGCCGCAGCACGACTAATACACGCACAGCGACACCTCCCGAATGTCGCATCTCCCTCCCCCTGTCAACAGATCCAACCTGTTGCTGGTACCCGGCTTGAGCCAAGGCGTGAGGTTGAGAAAGGTCGTGTCGCCAAGGGCGTGATGGTGCCGCCGCACATACCGGCCGTTCACCAGAAGCCCGGTGATCCCGCGCCCCGCCGTCATTTTCACGTAGACCTGTGAGCCTGCGAAATCGGCGGGCAGATCGAAGCTGCGCGTGAGCAGCTTTGCATCGGCCCCCCCCGGCAGGCTGACGTCACGCCCCGGCGTCAAATAGTCGGGCGAAGCCACCCATGCCCCGTCAAGCGGCATCTTGCGCTTCGGCTCGCGGGTAAACGCCAGCCAGGTGTTGCCGCGTATCCCGCACACATCCCCCTCGCCCTGCACGTCAATCACCAGCGTGTGCTCGCTCCCGGCCTCGAGTCCGGTGATTCCCGTCAAGCCGTCGCGGCCGTCTCCTTGCGTCACTTCGCGGCCGTCGAGCCAATAGCGCGCCCGCCCCGCCACGGTCCATGAGAACCAAGCCTTCTGCCACAGCTCAACGGTCCCCTCGCGCCATGCGGATGGCACCCGGAACTTTCTTCTGAGTACCACGTGGCGCGACGGCAACTCCTCCGGCACCGCCCAGCAGTCGGCGCGTCTCAGCGGCCACGCTGAATCGTCAAAGCCGACAGAGGCAAACAGCGCGGCCTGATTTGCAGACGCCCCCTCCACGAGCTGGTAGCGCCAGTCAGCCGTGAGATCCAGCGAAGCCTGCTCGCCCGTTTCGGCAGAAGCCGGCTTCCCTGTCATGACCGGCGGCTCAGCCGTCTTGACGGACGCGGCGCCCCGCCACCAGTTCATCTGCAGCCGCAGCCACTCGGCCGCGGCGCTCTCAATCCGTCCTCGCGGCGTCAAGAAGATCTTGGTTTCAAGCGGCTCAAGGCGAATACCCCGCACCTCCGCATCGTCCCTCGCGCTCCCCGCCAGTTGGCAGTCCGTGCGCGCGCCGATCTCCCGGCAGAAAGCCGGACGTAACCCGTCGCGAAACACGAGGCTCGTCTCGACGGCGCTGTTCGCCTTCTCGTTCCAGAGCGTCCAGACGTCGAACAGCCCGTTGTTGCTCAGATAATGGCGGAACTTCACCCCCTCGGCCGAAGCCGGAACACGACGGATCTCCGCCCATTGAAACAGCTGGCGGAACAGCTTTTGGGTGCGGTCCGGCCAGCCGTGCCACAGCGGCGTCCGGCAGAACTTGAGTCCCATATGCACGACATACCCCTTCCCGAGAGGACGCAGGCCGATCGCCGTCGAACCGTCTTCCCAACGCATCAGATCCGTGCAGTCGGAGGCCGTCGGCTTGAGCTTCAACCCGTTGGCCCTCAAACCCGGAGAGGTCCACTCGTCTGACTGAAAAACCGGTTGTCCGGGAGCCACGGAGAAGCGCCACCAATCCTCGACCTCGTAGGGCTCGGCAGGCGTGAACGCGACACGGCCGACCTCGCTCACGGCGTATCCCGACAATTCGGAAATCGGCCACGCGTCCTTCTTTTCGGGCGTATGACGGCCCGTTTGAACGAACGCCACAAAAATGCCTCCGCGCCGCACCCACGCTTCAACGGCACGCACGAGCGACGCGTCCATCAACGAGGTGTTGGCTCCGATGATGACGCGATAGGCGTCGGCCGTCCCGTCCGCAAAGTCCAATTCCGTCACGCCGTCGAAATCGTATTCCCCCGTGAACTGGGCATTGAGCGGCCAAGTGAAAGATCCGGACGGAAGGTTGACGTTCGGATTCTGCCCCCACGGAAAACCGGTCAAATTGTCGATCCGGTCACTGAACAGCATCGCAACTTCGGCTTTCGGCGGATGCGTCTTGCCCACGGTGTCGATCAGCGGGCGGATTTTCTCGAAATGGCCGCGGATCGCCTCCGGCCAGTAGATGTTGCCGACATGGATGAAGTAATGAATGGCCTGCACGCCTTCGGTGAAGTAGTACCCCATCATGCGCTTAAAGCCATCCAGCGTCTCCGCGGGACCGCCCGGCTCCAGCGAGAACGGAAGATCGGAACTGCGCATGAGCATCGGCAAGAACTCGTTCCAGAACGCGCCCATGTGTCCCGTGTTGTGGAAATGCGCGCCATAGGTCTCGCACAATTTTTTAATGCCCGATATGTTCGAGTCCGGCGCCATGCAAATGATCGAACGGTCGGGGTCGCTGCTGCGGATCGCCTCCATTCCGCGTCGGGCCGCGCCGATCCGCGACGCCTGACGCCAGTCGGCCAAATCGACCCACAACGCCATGTCGCCTTCAGGCAAGTCCGGGTACTGCAGCGGCGCCCGCCTGGACAGATAGACATGGTAGCCCAAAAAACCTTGAGGAACGCGGATCGCCACCGCGTTGGCACCCGCACGCAACTCCTTTCCGACCTCGTAAGCGCCCCAGTGTGACGTGGCGTGACGCGTCAGATCCTCGCCGACCAGAGAGCCGTTCAGCGCCACGGCGACGCGCTCTTTGAGATGCGGCCCCGCATTGAGGTCCCACACATAGAGCCAAACCGGGCCAGCGCCACGGCGCCAAGATTCGGGAACATCGAAGGTGCGCCGGAAAACGGCCGGCTTCTTGTCCAAGAACATCATCAGGTCATTGCCCGGCGCCGCCAGTTTGGGCCACGACGTGTCGGAAAACGCGAGCTCAGAGCAGGCGGCGACTGATTCCGGAATGGGCTCATACCGGAGGCCCCAAAGGCCGGTCAGGTCCAATGCGTCCGGGCCGTAACCCAGGAAGGAGGCGAGATCTGGGACACGCACATCCTTCCAGCCCTTGATCGGACGCCTCCAGCGTTCGGCCACCCTCGACACGCGGCCATACTTCTCTTTGAGGAAGGAGCGGAAGCTCTCGTCGGCCAGAGGCCCGTACTCCAGAAAGATGTCGTAGTCTCCATGGCGCAACTCGCCGTGAGGCTCCAGGTAATCCAGCACATTGCTCTGGCAAGCATATCGTCCGACGATTCTCTTGACCGGCGCGAGCTGATCGTCTTTGGCCTTTCCGGCGCACCACGACAGGCTGCGCATGCCCGCGCTGCCCGCGCTCGCGATGCCGTGATATGAACCGCAGAACTGCGGCATCAGAGACATGCCCTGATCGCGGCGGCCGTTGAGCAGCCAGGTGGGCTCAACGTTCATCGTGTTGATCACGATCGGCAGTCCGCGCCGCGTGGCTGCGCGGGCCGCCCAGTCCCACCACAGATCGTTGTCCAACCCCACAGCCTGGTCCACATTGGCGGCCTCCGCCCAGAAAACAAAGCCGCGCCGATTCTCTCTCTGGGCGAAATCGAACTCGGACATCACGGGATACTCGCTCCACTTCACGTGTTTGCCGGGCGTCTCCCATGGCCGGTAATAGAAGCGGAACCCGAAGCGGTCCCATTCATCGAGAAAAAAGGGGACCTGCGATGACGCGACGAAAGCCGCACCCGATAAATGCCGTTTCACCTCCGAAAGGCCATCCCGGCAGCCCTCAAGGGTCTCGCTTGAAACAACCTGAACGACGCGGCCCTGCCTGAAGACAGCGACCGCACCCTGGCGGTCAACGATCCACACCGGCACCTTGAATCCGTCCACAGCGAGCTCGCCATCCTGCACGCCGCCCAAGGAGCGGAAATCGCCGCTCATTTTGGCCTGAACAAGCTCCGCCTTATTCCCGCTTTCGCAACGGATCTCCAGGCGCGAAAACGTCGGGCCCTCTGTCTTGACCGCCGACACCGCGCCATACCCGCGCAACGTGCGGGACGGCCACGTGCGCTCAGCGGCCGTTGCGGCCGTGGCCCAGGCGACCATTATGCACAGCACCCCCAATACCGAGTCAAACGCACGTCTCATGGGCACTCCCGTGTTTGGGCCGCGTCAGATCCAGCCGCCCCCCCACTCATTGAGGCGCCGGAGCCTTCAGTCTTTCGAGGAGATACGCCTGAGCGGTCTGATGTTTGACCTCCGGCGCCCCGGGATAGACCAGTTCGCACGGCACCCCGAGCTCCTTACAGCGCTCCTGCAGTTTGACGCCGAAATTTGCGGTGTGCGTGGGGTCTTTCTGCTCCTGCCCGAGTGCCGGGGCAGCGCCGAAAAAGAGGGCGACGGGCGGGTCATCCCGGCTCACCAGCGCATAAGGCGAGTATTCGGCAATCCACGGCATAATCTTTTCACGGTTCGCCAAAAACTCCTCAAACTGGGACAGCCCCTTTTCCTTATTCCCCGCAAAACCGAAGGCGTGTCCGCCGTAGCGGCTGTTAGGCGTCCATGCCCGCATTTGCTGAGGATCGAGGGTCGTCTGCGGTCCCGACACCGCCGCACACCACAGCCTCGTGGACTCACGCGCGACCGGATCCTCGCTTTTCGGATCGGCAAGATCATCATGAAAGGCCAACCAAAGGCTTGAACACGCGCCGGCCGAACCGCCCGAAGCGCCGATGCGCACCTTATCAACGTTCCACGCCCCCGCCTGGCTGCGCACAAACTGCAGCGCCCGGGCGACATCGCTCATCGGCCCCTTGACCGGCGGCACCAAACCGTCTTTGGCGGCCTCGGGAATAAAGCGGTATTCGACGGACACGACCGAAACGCCGTGCTTCAACATTTCGGTCAGCAGCCCGGGAAGTCCGCTGGAGCGGTTGCCGCTCGTCCACCCGCCGCCATGGATGAAAAAGAGCAAGGGGGTCGGCTTGTCAGATTCCGCTTTCCAAAAATGGAGCTTCTGTTTCGGATGGCCCCCATAAGCGACGTCGGAGAGCGTCGGCGGCAACGGGTAAGATTCGGGTTTCGCGGATGCCGCAGCCGCGGCACGCCCCGCGACAGCCGCATTCGTCGCACTGCCGGCCAGAATCGGAGATGCGCCGGACGCCATCAGAACCGCAAACACGCCTGCAGACCACACCTGCTTCATGTCAAGTTCCCCCCACTGAACAAAGACCCGCTCAGCTCAACTTGATGCGGCGCACCAAGCGCATCAGACAGGCCGTCGAGACGATGGCGATGACGGCCAGGACCGAGCCCAGCGCAGTCCGACCGTACAGCAGGTAGCCGATGCCGAAGAGCGCCGTCCACACGGCCAGACAGCCGATCATCATGCAGAGCAGCCCCGTCGGAACATCCCACCCGACGGCCATATTTTTAAGGCCGGAAGCAGCCTCGATCTTTCGCCAGCCCGGCCCGCCAGGCCGGATCTTGCTGCAGAACCGCGCGAGCACGTCGACGCTCTCGGGCGGCGTCAGATAAGTCACCGTGATCCAGCCAGCCGTCGTGATCGCAATCCCGATGACCAGCTTCCACGCGCTGAAGTCCATGACCGCAAACAGCCCGGCATTCCGCATGGCGTCTTCAACTCCCGCCGGGCCCGCCCCCCACTGGAAAAAAGCGGCGACCGCGAAAGACACGATCATGGCGGCGATTTCGCTCCATGCGTTGATTCGCCACCAGAACCAGCGGAGAATGTAAAGCAGGCCCGTCCCCGCGCCGATCTGCAGCAGAATGTCGAACGAGTCCTTCGCATTCCTCATCCAGAGCGCCACCAGGCCCGAGAGCACCAGGAGGGCCAGCATCGTGACGCGTCCTACAGCGACCGCCTGCTTCGGCGTTGCGCGGCGGTTAACGAAACGCGTGTAGAAATCCTGCACCACATACGACGAGCCCCAGTTGAGGTGCGTGGCAATCGTCGACATATAGGCCGCGATCAGCGATGCGACGATCAGTCCGAGCCACCCCTTCGGCATGGTCGAGATCATGCCGGGATAAGCGATGTCGTTGCGCAGGAACTGATCGTCGACGTTCGGAAAAGCCTTGGCCAAACTGCCCACGCCGGCGACTTCGGCCTGGGCTTGACGCACCTGAAGCCGTTCGGCGTCCGGCATCTTGTCTTTTGCCGTCCCATACTGCTCGACCAACGCCGGGTTGGCTGCAAGCCAAGCCCTTGCGGCATCCTGGTCGGCCTTCGGCGTCACGGGAAACTGAACCAGCGAAACCAGCGCGACGATGATCCACGGCCAGGGACGCATGGAGTAGTGCAGGAAATTGAACAGCAGCGTGGCGCCGATCGCATTCTTTTCGTCCTTGGCAGAAAGCATCCGCTGTGCGATATAACCTCCACCGCCGGGCTCCGAACCGGGATACCACACGTTCCACCACTGCACGGCGACGGGCAAAATCAGCACGGTCATCAGCGCGGACACGCCGCCTGATGCCGACGGGAACATCGACATCTTCGCCTGCACGCCGGCATTTGCGAAAAGCTCGTTGAGCGACGTGATGCCGATGGCATCCGACGCCTGAACCGCATAGACGGCCGCGAAAACCGCCCCGACCATAGCCACCGCATATTGGTAGAAATCCGCCCAGATCGAACCGGTCAGGCCGCCCAAGGTGGCATAGATGCCCACACCGGCCGATGCGTAGAGAAGCGTGGCGACCGGCGAAAGGCCGAACATGACCTGGCCGATCTTGATCGCCGCAAGCGAGACGGTAGCCATGATCATGATATTGAAGAAGACGCCGAGGTAAAGCGCGCGGAAGCCGCGCAGCGCAGCCGCCGGCCGGCCGCTGTAACGGATTTCATAAAATCCCAGATCGGTGTCCAGCGCAGAGCGGCGCCACAGTTTGGCATAGACGAAGACCGTCATCATCCCCGTCAGCAGAAAGGCCCACCACGCCCAGTTTCCAGCCACGCCTTGCGTCCGCACAATGTCGGTGACCAGATTGGGCGTATCGCACGAGAACGTGCAGGCGACCATCGAGACGCCCAAAAGCCACCAGGGCATCGAGCGTCCGGACAGGAAGAAATCCGATGCGCTTTTGCTCGACCGCCGTGCGGCGGCAGATCCGACCGCGACGACGGACAACAGAAAACCGGCAATGATGGCCAAGTCCAAGAATGAGATTTTCAGCATCGCTGATGATCCTTTCAAACGCCCGCGCCAGATCACAGTCTCCAAACAACTGTTGAAAGATAACACGAATCTCAGGCCGAAACAAAGGGAAAGACGCGCTCAGACCCACAAGCCAAACGCCCCTCTGAGGCATCCCCCTGTCAGTGCGGCCGCAACCCGATACGCTCAACCGGAATCGGCTGGAAGCCGGGGATGGCCGTGAAAACGGCCGCGTCGGACTTCAGCCGGAAATCCTTGGCCGCCCGTCCCACAAATCCGGGATCACCTGAAACGGCCACGCATGTTTCGTTGGTAGTCCACCGGTTGCTCTTGACCTCTCCGCAATCGACAAACAGCGTCCGGACGGCCACGTTGTCGCGCGGCGCTCCAGGCTGTGGGTTCATGAAGCCCGCCAATTCGGGGTAGCGCTCCGTATACGGCGCTCGGGTGATATCCACCTCTTTCAGCAGCCGCTGCTGCCAAAGAGGAGCCTCGACGAACGCCTTCCAGCGGGCATCGCTCCACGGCGCTGATCCCAGCGCCCGCTTGCATTCGACGAAGATGCAGTTGTCAACCAGATTGCCGTGCCCGCCATGCGAAAAAACCGTCCCGAAGGAGCCTTTTCCGGGATCCCCACACCGGAAAAAGATATTGCCGTAAACCGTGTCGCCGCCGTCGCCGTCGTCGAAATAGACCGCCGCATTCCCGTGGCCGCGAGGGCTGCCGATCTCGCTCCAGAGGTTGTAGCGCAGCACGTTGCCGCGGCACGACGGGTTCCGCCCTTTGTAGAAAGCAGCGGCATCGTCGGCGGACATGCAGACATTGCTCACCACGTTGAACTCGAAGAGGTGATCGTTGCCGTACATGCTCACGGCCTGATGCGGGGCGTCGTAAATCAAGTTGTGCCTGGCCACCTGGCCGACACCCGTGAAGTGGACCGCGCTGGCATACGTGAGCTGGTGGACCGAAAAGGAAGAAATGACCGTGTTCTCAAGCACATGTCCGGCCGGAGAGAGCGTCGTGCGGTCGCCGCCGCCCAACGTCACGCCCCCCGTTCCGGTGTCGCGGATCTCGCATGAGACGATGCGGTTCCGCGCTCCGCCGTCCATGTGAACCGCCTTGCGCCGGATGTTGCGGATCTGGCACTTCTCGATGACCACGTCCCGGCAGTTGAGCACGTGCAGCGCATCGCCTTGCGCCTCTTCAAAAGCGACGCCGCGCACCGTCACGTGGGCGGCCGACTGCATCACCCAAAGCGGCTCATCCCTCAGCGCGAGCGTCACGCGCGCCGACGAGAGGCTGACGGGCGGCCAGAAATACAGCCGGTTCGTGTCGCGATCGATGAAATACTCACCGGGACGGTCCAGCTCTTCAAACACGTTGACCGCGCGCCAGCGGCGCGGCGACGGATTTCCCTGCCTCACGCCATACTGATGCCCGACCTTCAAGGTGATCTCTTTTTTCGCGGGGTCGATCGCGGCCACGCGGATCGCATCGTCGTACCAGTCAAAGCACCAGAACCCATGCAGCCAAACACCGTTGTCCACGTTCCAACGGGAAGGCCGGTCACCATCGTATGTGAAAATGCCCCCTTTGTTTTCCGTGGGGCGGGCTTTGTTAGGGTCGGCCGCATCCGTAACGGAGCCATCGTTCTTCATGGTTCCCTTGTCGACGATCTTGGAAATCGTCGCCCATCCCTCGTTCGGCCAGCAGGCCAGGGTCATGCGCTTCCCGTCGCAGAACAATTCCGGCACGGCGAAAGGCAGCCGGAAATTGTCCGGCGGCCGATTGGGTCTCGGAAACCCCAGCGCCTCCAAGTCCGCGCACAGAACCTGAGCCTGTGCGGCAGCTTCAAGGCGCGCCTTCATGCCCGTATCCTTGATGCCGGAAAAAGCGGCCGCAGGAATCTCCCGCGCGCCTGTGATGACCGCACCGGACTCTGCCACGCAGACGACCGGCGCGCCACACAGGCCGGAGTCCTCGGCACGCCACTGGACCTGCGCAGACGGACTGTGCCGGCCGGCCCGCAGCACGATTTCCGCGCCCCCCGTCAGCGGTCCGGCTGCGCGGGCGCTGCGCAGAGCCTCGCAGGCACGCCCGATCGTCGCGAAGGGCCTCTCCGCACTTCCCGGACCCGCATCGTCGCCGCCCGGACGCACATGAAAAACGACCTTATCGGCTCCGACGGCCGCACGGCGGATCGCTTCGGCCCAGAAACGGCCCAGCGTCTTGGAGCCCTGCTCATTCGGATGCAGGAAAAATACCCCTTGCTGACCGTTCTCAGGCCGCATCTCCGCCAGATGGTTCTTCTCGAAATAGTTCCACCCCAGCTTGCTGCCCTCGAAAACCTGCCCGGGCCGTTTCGCGTCGTACTCAGCGACCAGTTCCGCAAGCTTCGGCCCATAGGCTTTCAGTCGCGCTTGCCCCTCGGCCAGATAGCGCGCCGAATTGAACGTGTTGGTGCTGTACCAGATCGGGTACTGGTAAACGACCTTGGCGCGGGGATACCGATCCAAGAGCCGGTCGGTCAAGGCTTTCAGATTCGCCTGAAACGAAGCGGGCATCAGGGGCGCGCCGTTGGGCCCCTGACAGGCGCTGTCGTTGGCCCCGAGCATCACGGAGAACAGCAGTTCGCGATCCGGCGCCGAAAAGCCGTCTGCAGCCGCCAAAACCCCTTGCGCATCCCTCCCGTCCGCGGCGAGAAAATCGAGCGTCGTGTGTCCGCTGTGGCCTTGATTTGAAACGCGGACCTCGGCGATACCCCCGCAAGACTTGAGATAATCCGCGGCCGCATCAACCGGTGTCTGAGCCTGCGTGATGCTGTCCCCGATGAAAACCACATCCAGTTTGACCGCCGCCCGCGGAACCGCCCCGGCCATCAGCGCACAGCCTGCCGCCGCCACCCCCAACCAGCCCCCCATCGCTCTCATGCCGTCTCCCCTTTGCTCGCGAAACCATCTTGCTTAACTCTGATGATCCGATAGTCTTGCACATTGCGGAGCTTCTGGCAACCCCGTCACGGGACGAGTCCGCAGCAAAGTTCCGAATCCAGCTTGCCGCAACAGAGCGAAACGGCCCTGACGCCGCCTTCAGCCAGCCAACAGCTCTGCCAGTCAAGCGCCACAGGATCATCGCCGCGCTCGAATCCGAGCAAGGGATGCCGCGCGGGGTCGTACAGGGCACCGCGACGACTCGTCGGGTCTCTCTGAGTCAAGATGCGCACAGGGCGCCCTTTGCAAGCGGAGAGAGAGGACGGAACACCACGGCCCCCCTCCCCGTTAAACGTGCCTGGCCTCCAAGCCGAGCAGAAAACGCTTGATCTCCAACCCGCCCCCATAGCCGACCAGCGAGCCGTCTGCCCCGATCACCCGGTGGCAGGGAATGAAAATCGGAATCGGGTTCCGGTTGTTCGCCAGGCCCACGGCGCGCGTAGCCTTGGGGTTGCCCACCTTTCCGGCCACCTCCTTGTAGCTGGCAGTCGCCCCGTACGGGATGGTCTCGAGAACGCTCCAGACGCGACGCTGAAACGCCGTGCCCTCTGGAGCGAGAGGCAACTTGAACACCTTGAGATGCCCCGAAAAATAGGCTTCCAGCTGACGGAATGCCTCGCTGACAAGCGGTGACCGGCCCGTCTCAGCCTCTGCGGGAACGCGCTCCGACTCAAAGTAGACGGCGCAAATCTCGCCCCGCTTTTCTGCGATGCCGATCGTGCCGATGGCCGTTTTTTGAAACCCGATAATCATGACAGGCGACTCCCCCTGTTGAACCAGCGAAACGCCATGATCTTACCACACCCCGTTCTGGACAACACCCAAATCTGCCCTATAATGACGCCATGAAACGATCACTCACTCTTCTCGCCGGGCTCCTCGCGACGGTTTCTCTGGCCGGACCGGCCGCGCTTTTCAACGGCAAAGACCTCACGGGGTGGAAGGTCGCGGACATGACAGAAGGCGGAGCCGTCATCGCGCACACCAACGGCATCGTGGAATGCGGCTTCGGCAACCCCATGACCGGCATCGCCTACACCAACCCCGTCCCCACCATGAACTATGAGCTCTCGCTGCAAGCCATGCGCGTGGCCGGCATGGACTTCTTTTGCGCGCTGACCCTTCCCGTCGAGACCAATTTCTGCACGGTCGTCATCGGCGGGTGGGGCGGCAGCCTCTGCGGCATCTCGTCCGTGGACTACGCCGACGCCTCCGAAAACCAGTGGGGAGAAGGGGTCGACCTTCAGAACGAACGCTGGTACACGCTGCGCGTGCGCGTGACCCCCGGCGTGCTGCAGGTGTTCCTCGACGAAGATGTTTATCGCGCGCGCGTCGAATTCGAGAGCTCCTCGCGCTTCAGCCTCCGCTCCGGCAGCGACATTGACAAAACCCTGCCGCTCGGATTGGCCACCTATCGGACCCGGGCTTTCTGGCGCAACTTCACGCTGACTCCGATCACCGAGCTGAAAGCCGGCGACAAGCCGCTGGGCGAATAGCCGTCGGCGCGCCGTCTCAGTCGCGGACCCAGCGCACATCGCCGATCGCCAGCCTGACGCGGCTGTCGGTCTTTGCGTTGATGCCGATCATCACGCCGTCGAGGTCCGCCGGCGTCAGTTCCCCATCGGGGTCCGGCTTGGAATACCCGACCCAAGTCGCCTGAGCGAATAAGGCCATCACCTGCTGGCGGCCGCCTTTAGCAAAGTTGTACGGCAGCTCGCACAGATAGACAGCGCCGCTCGCCTCCACGAACTGGGCACGCAGGGTCCCGGCCCCTTCAAGCACCTCAACCTCCGCCATGAGGCCCTCGGTCCCCGCAAGCGGACGCTCGCTCTTGTCGAGTCCGAGCCGCGGATACCCCCACGGATCTTGTTTCCCGAAGTCCATGCAAAAGACCATGCGCCCGTCCTGAACCGCGTGGGTCATCTTCGAGCCGCCCACGATGTTGTCGCGCCAACGCTCAGCGACCTTGGCTCCGCCAATCGGCTGCTCCTGCGCAAACCGGACCGCGCTCGGCTCACAGGCCAGCCTGAACGACAGCACACTTGTCCCGGCCTCTCCGAAATCACCCCGCAAGGTGACGGGAACGCCCATGACCACGCGGATGCCGGCCTCAGGCGACACGACCGCCTGAGCAGCCAGCACCTGACGCTCCATCGGACGCAGGCAGACCCGCCGCGTCGGCAGAGTCACGCGCCATCCCTGTTCAAGCGTGTCGACGCTCAGCTTGCCGTGCACCGGCTTGTCGCCGAAATTGTAGACGGCGAAAGGCAGCGCGCTCTTTGTGCCGATCTCGATTTGATGCGCCTGAATGTCCAGCCGCGACTGCGACTGATGAAACAGCGGCTGCATCACCACCGTTGAGCGCCCGGATTCCACAGGCGCCAGCGACACCCCGAACGCGGCGTCCAGCTTCAACTTGACCGCCTCCCCCTTCTGCAAAATCCAGAATACGGGCGCTTCGGTGAGGGCCGCAGGCGCGCTCGGCAAACGCCGCCCGTAACCGTCATACAAGGCTTCCACGCGGAGCGCCTGCGCGAAAGCGGGCGCTTCGCGTCCCTTTTCAGCCCAAGCCACCAGCACATCGCGCTCAACGCCGTCCGGCTGCGCCCGAAACGCATACACCCGCAGAGCGCCGTTCGTCATCCGCCCCAACGGCTCGGCGCCGGCCATCAAGCGACCGACCGCCGCAAGCGCCGAATAGCCGCGTCGGGGTGTCAAATCGTGACGCAAGAGCCCGAACTGGATCGAGGTTTCGCAGTAATTCCCGAGGATGAAGAAATAGTGGCGCGAGACTCCGGCGAACAGCGTTGACGCGTAGGACTTCGGGACGAACTGCGCCTGGCGCACCTCCTCGCCGTCGGGAAGGTCGCCGTGCTCACCGGTCCACTTCACATGGACGCCGCACTCGCTGATCCAAAGCGGCTTGCCGCAGGCTCCCGTCCGAGCCGTCGCAAACTCTTTGCCGTACTGCTCAACCCCGCTGTATGAATGATTGTTGTAGGTGTCGAAATAGGGCCAGCAGACATTGTCGATCACGCCCTGCGCATGGTGCTTTGTCCCGGATCCCGCGAACACGTTCCAACACACCGTGAGGTCCGGATCAGCCGACTTGAACCCGAGATAAGAAGCTTTCTGCAACGCGCACATTTCATCGATGAGGTGCCCGCCGAAGCCCGGTATGTTCGCCTCGTTCCACGGCTCCCAAGCCTGGATCGCGCCCCGATAGCGTCCAGCCATCGCCTGACAGAAACGATAGGAGTCCCTCAGATCGCGAGGAAAACGTTTCGCCCCGCCGTCCGTCTCAAGCCGAGGCTCCCGGGCCCAAGGCGGCGTGGCGTGAAAGACCTGCAGCACCGACAGCCCGGCCTTGCCCATGATAGCCGCGGAATCGTCGTACCGCGTGTGTGCGCTGAAGGCTCCCGGCTCAGGCTCAAGCTCAGCCCAAGTCAGCCGGTCGCGAACGCCGCTCACGCCGGCCAAGGCGGCCAAGCTGGCGAAAGACGCCATCCGCTTCAGGTCCCCCTCACGTGATCCCGTCCGCGTAAACCAGGCGTTTGCGGTGTCCACACACACCGGCGAGTCGGCCGGGACCGGCACCGCCAAGCGCTTGACCACAGCCGCTGTCGTGGACGCGCAGCGCTTGCCGGAACCATCAAACCCATCTACCCGATACCAGCCCACAGGAAGCACCCCGGCATCGACCGAGTCTGCGCCCTTGACCC